>Ga0233438_10001324_pt1 | contig 27418 bp, 18 predicted proteins | sample SI_123_September_FD_182720 | JGI IMG/M metagenome (GOLD analysis project Ga0233438, IMG submission 182720) | Seawater microbial communities from Saanich Inlet, British Columbia, Canada - SI_123_September2016_10_MG | ecosystem: Environmental > Aquatic > Marine > Inlet | place: Canada: British...
GGGGAGTCTTTTATTGGCCCAATTAAAATAGGCTTTAGCATCGTTATAACTCACTTGTGTTACAGGTAAATCAGTAGAGGAAACTGTATCAACTCCATTGGGTTTTTTCCAATTTGCATTTGTTCCTGTTCTATAATTTGCTACATCTATTTGTACAATTGACCACCCATACCTCTCAGCATCTGTAATGTATTTAGTTTCATTTACAAATTCTTCAAACTGTGCATAAGAAACTGATGTTAAGTAAGTTTTATTATCCTTACATGAGAATAAGATAATTAAAAATAGAAAAATAAATTTTTTCATACTTGATAAGCTACCGAGATTTAATTAAAGTACTAAGATATGGAGTTGGTAGAAAGGGTAAAACTTCCTGCGCATTTGTGTAGCCATATAGTAACGAAAATAAGATGAGCGTAACGTTTTTATTGCTAATTAATTTTGATTTATAATAGTTATTAATTTTTAGATGAAGAACACCTATTTTTATTAGAACTTGAATCAAAAATAAATATTAATTAGTTTTTAGGAAGTGCCTCAATTCAAAATTTCGTTAATCAGTTTTTTTTGTAGGTTAAACAGCCGATTTATGAAGTTATATTTGTAAAGGCTAAACTTATTAATACTAAAAAAAATACCATAACTCATTGTTTACTTTAGCTTAAGTTTTAAATGCCACACCATAAAAATTTATATATGCTAAATTTGTAATAGCTCCTATGTGAATTTTAAATAAAAACAGAAAAAATAAATAATAAAAACTAAAAAGGATGACATCAAATTTAATTTTAGTAAAGTACATTAGTTAAGGTAAAATCATTTAATTCTTCCTCGTTTTTTGGAAGTTCTCCCAAAATATATTTTATATTGATATAAGTTTTAAGGATGTCATATTTTAACTGTACAAATGATTTTTTAGCATTATAATGATCATCACGAGCAATTATTATGTCTGTCAGTGTTGAATTTCCAAGTTTATACTTTTCTATCTCATCGGTCCAGACCTTTTCTGATATACTAACAAGTGATTGAACATCATCAAATATTACCAATTTTTGTTTTAACAATGAAATATTAATTTCAGCGTTTATTTTACTTTCGTATAGGTATTGGTTTAGATTTGTTTTTGACACATCATATTCCGTCAATTGCTCTAAGTAAGCACCTTTTTGTTGTTGGTTTTTTATTGGAAAAAGATGAGTCAATGTTACTAAAAGACTAGTACCTGGTGTTGAATTAAACGTACTTCTTAAATTAAAATCTCCATTTTCATACGATCCAAAATTTGAGACTCTTACATCTAAATTTAATGGATTCCTTTTTTGATTTTGAGCATTTTTTAACAAAATTTGGTTTTCATCAACACCTAGAGCTATACTTTTGTATTGTGGTGAATTTTTGATAAGAGAATCTAAATTGCTCTCCTTTTCTGTGATAAATGAATAAATAATTTGTTTATCAGGATTGGGAAATAAATCCATTAATATTGGAATTGAATCAGATCTACTGTTATCAACACCTATCAAATTTTTCGTCTCGAAATAAACTTGCGAGACTTGTATTTTTAAAATTTTAAGATTTTGGTTAATACTTATAAAATTGGAATTTGCTCTGGTATTTTCTGAAAAAGGAATTAGGTCATTTTCTACCAAAGTCTTAATCTGTTCTCTACGTATTTTTGAATCATCTACTAGATTTTTCATAATATGATACTCTTGAACAACTTGTTTGAGTGTTAAATAGTTATTAAGAATATTTCTAATAAATGTAAGTATTTCATTAGAAAATTCTTTTTCTCTAACTTCTTTATTAATTTTTGAAAGCTCAATATCTGTATTTAATAGACTTGATTTACCAAAACCTCTTAGCAAAGGAACTCTTAATCCTGCAAACGCACCAGAAGTATTAAATGGAGTATTTGTAGAACCGTAATTTATAGTTCTTTCCGCTAGAAATCCCGAATAAAAATCGACACCAAATTTTGTCGGAATAACTAATTTAGATTGAAGAATTTGAGTGCCATCATTATCGAGTCCTGGGTTTACCCCCTCACCATAAGTTAAATCAGTAATAATATTGGCGTTTAGGCCTCCACTAGCTTTAAGAAGCGTATAATCTGCTTTACTTAGAGAAAATTTATTCAATTTAATATCAAAATTATTTTGAAAACCCTCATTAAGCAATTGATTAAAATTTAAAATATCACTTTGTGCTTCAATTTGGAAATAGGACACCAAAGCCATTAATAATATAAATAGTCTGAGCTGGTTTTTCATAGTTTTAATTAATGTAACTGTTTCTTTACTAAATCATAGAAAAAGTTTTTATTTTCTATCAGTGTTTTATAATCTCCTTCTTCAATTATTTTACCCTTCTCTAAAACAAAAATAACATCAGCGTCTTTTATTGTGCTCAATCTATGCGCTATTACAATTTTTGTAGCATTTAATGTATTTAAACTATCTGTAACAGTTTGTTGAGTAGAATTGTCTAATGCACTTGTCGCTTCATCAAATAAAAATAATTTAGGTTTTCTTATCAGTGCTCTTGCAATTACAATTCGTTGCTGTTGACCTCCAGATAATACGCCTCCGCCAGCGGGTAATAGTGTATCCATTTTTTCTTCTAAATTATTTATATCTGTATCACAACCAGCAAGCCTTGCAGCTTCCCAAGCGTCTTCAACTGTATAGTTAGAGGTTCCAATAATATTATACAGAACAGATCCTTCCATTATTTTTCCGTCTTGTAAAACAACTCCTATTTGGTCTCTAATTGTTCGTATATCAAGTGTTTTAAAATCTAACCCATTAAATAAAATAACACCTTGTTGGTAATCTTCAAATCCAAGTAAAATCCTTAACAAAGTAGACTTTCCAGATCCAGAACCACCAACGATTGCGACAAATTGACCTTCTTTTATTTTTAAACTAATATCTTTGAGCACCAAATTATCAGTGCCTTTATATTTAAATTTAAGATTAGATATCTCAATATCTCCGGTTAACTTGCCAACATCTTTTTTATCATCATAATCTTCTGTTTCTGCTTCTAATATTGGGTCTAGTAAATCAAGAGCCGGTTTAATAGACATTAAAGGTATTGCAATCATAAATGCTGCTACCAAAGCTCCTTGAAAACTTAAATATGCCGAGTTAAAAGCAATAAAATCTCCTATCGTAAAGGGGACTAGTTGAGGAAGTGTAAACAAATCATAAACACGTAGATAAATTAATAATGTTGAAAAAATTGGAAACCCAAAAGTAAATACCGAAACAATAATCATTAATTTCATTCTAGCTATGTAGTGATCTTTTTGTTGTGAATATTTATTTGCCCATAATTCAATTACTCTATTTTCTGAGGCTGTCATCCTTATTTTTTGAATACCACTAAAAACAGTCATCATGAAACCAGATATAATAACTTTTAATTTTAAAAAACCCCTTATATGTGGAATTACTAATTTACTGATAACAAGCGTAAAAATTGCTATGATTAGCCCTAAACAAAGAGCAAGAATAGTAAGTGTAAAATCATAATAAAACATTAGCATTAAGTAAAAAATAGAAAAAATAGCCGCAACAATAGAGGTCATAACTTTAGCTGATAAAATTTTTCTTACAGTTTCAATACTCAAACTTCTTTCAGCTAAATCTCCCGCATCATATTGATCGAAAAAGGGAACTTTTAGAACTAATATTCTATCCCAAACAGCAGATTGTAATTTATAACTAGATTTTCCTTCAAAACGAAGTACAGCTATCTCTCTAGCAATATTTATTACCGATAATATTACTACTATTGAGAATAACAGAAAACCTATCTCATACAAACTACCTTTAATACCACCTGGAACAATTACATTAAAAATATATCCAGCGATTAGAGGAATTAAAAGAGACATTAATCCTCCAAGAATACCCAAAACCAAGAAGAATGTTAAATCTTTTTTTGTAAAACCTAATATAAATTTTAATAAGATAGATTTGGTTAATTTTCCTTTAGGTAGTGGTGTAAAGAAAGAATGTACTATCGTTTCAATATTTGTAGAATTGGTACGGTTAACAATTTCTGTTTCTCCTGTTTTTAAATTTATAAGCACATATTTTTTATTTTTCCAAATCAATGCTACTGGTATTTTATCTATTTTTAAAAAAGCTAATAAAGGACCATAGTCATGTAACCACCAATTTTCGTTTAAAATTAATTTTCTTGATCTTATATTAGAAGCCCTTAATATTTTTTTTAATGGATCCCAATCTTTAGAAGCATTATCAAATCCTGAAATAAATTTTATTTTTTCAATATCACCGACTATTTGGCAAGTCTTAATTAGCAATAATTCGTATGAATCATGTTCCGAGTATTTATCTACTTTTAGTTCAGTTTTATTGGCATTGATTAATTTACTTAATTTTAAAAGCGTGTTATCTTTTGATAATTTTCTATACAAATAACCAGACTTAATATCTTGTAAGTCATCCTTACTTGTCCCTTTTTTTAAGTTTTTTGATGTTGAAGTATCTTCTTTCATTTAAAAAATTTTGACTATGAATTTTTTATAAGTTTATAATACAATCCGTTTTCTTCTTTGATTAAACTCGAGTGATTTCCTCGTTGAATTACCACTCCTCTTTCTAAAACAATAATTTCATCAAAATCCTTTATTGTAGATAACCGATGGGCAATTGTTATTGTGGTGCATTTCCTTTTAAGAATGTTATTCATGACTAATTTTTCTGTTTCTGTATCAAGTGCAGAGGTAGCCTCGTCTAAAAATAAGACTGATGGATTTGTAACTAAAGCTCTTGCTATTTCTAGACGTTGTCTCTGACCTCCACTAAAATTTTTTCCGGCAGGAGCAACTTTAGACTCATAGCCATCCTTTCTTTCAGAAATAAATTCATGAATTACGGCATCTTTCCCTGATGTTATTATTCTAGAATTATCAATGGAGTTATTCCACATTGTTATGTTTTCCGAAATTGTTCCTTTAAAAAAGAAGGTGTCTTGATCAACAAAAGAAAGAGAGTTTCTTAAAACATCTTTATTAACTGAGTTTATTGGTTTATCATCGTATTTAATTTCTCCTGATAATGGTTGATATAAACCAGAAAGTACTTTAATTAAGGTAGATTTCCCTGACCCAGACCCTCCAATTAATGCTATTCTTTTACCTGGATAAGCTGTTAAACTAAAATTTTTTATCAGCGGTTCACTAAATTGACTGTAACCAAAAGAAATATTCTTTACTTCTAATTTACCTGTAAGTTTAGAATTTTTGGCTGCTACGTCATCAATTGACTCTTTTAATTCGTCATTGCAAAAAGCATCAACGGGTTCTTGAAATGAATCCGTTAGATTGTTTATATCTGATTTACTTTCTTGAAGCTCTGCTCCAAATTCTACTAGAGCGTTAACAGGTTTTGAAAATGATTTTAAAAAGCTTTGTATTGCGATAAACACCCCAATTGTAATCTCACCTTTCATAATAAGCAACCCACCTAACAATAGTATAACAATAGTTTTTAACTCATCAATAAACATTGGTAAAACTGTAAGAATTCTACTGGTTACTCCTAACTTTTGCTGATTATTTATGGAATTTATTAAATGACTTGACCACAAAGAAAAGAAATCATTTTCAGATCCTGAGGCTTTTATAGTTTCTATTTGTTCAATACCGTTTGTCGCAGTATTAAATACTTTTTGTTGATCTTTGAATAAGGATTGGTTTAGCGCTGTTCTTTTTTCGGAAAAATAACGCAAGGCTATAATATTAATAGACATTAATGAGACCCCTACTAACGACAAAAGCCAATCATACTTGAACATTATTATACCATACAGAAATATAGTTATAATTTGTAAAATAGCATTGGCGAAATTTGTTGTAAATAATATTGCGATGGCGTCATTAAGTCTTAATCTGTTTACTGTTTCTCCTGAAGTATGAATCTGGAAATAATTATACGGAACTTTTAAAATATGAGTTATATATTTATATGATTCTATTATACTAGATTTTAATTCAACCTTAAGTAGTACCCATTGTTGTAAATAAACTAAAACACAACCCACAACAATAAATAGACTTAAAACAGCAATCATTGGATAAAACCATTGATTTTGGGATAGAGTTATTACGTCATCAAAAAATAGCTTATTGAAAGATGGCACGACGACAGCCGGTATCATTAATATTAAACCTGCTATTAAAACATATATTAACCTTGTAAAATTCGGCAAAACTCTTTTCAATAATTCCTTGTAAAATGAATCTTCTTTTTTAAATACATTAAAATCTTTATTTGGAATTAATTTAAGTGACCACCCGTCATAAATGTCTTTTAATTGTTGAAGCGTAATTTTTTGTGATCCTTTTTCTGTATCGTGAATTCTATAGTTATTTGAACGTTTTTTTGCAATTAAAACATATTTTTCAGAAGTCGTCTTAATAATTATTGGTGAAGAAAGAGATAATTCTTCAATAGAATTTGTAGTGTATTCGGTATTAAAACCAAAACGAGATGCAACTTTAATTAAATTGTCTGGAAATATTTCATTTTTATTATTACTACAAGCTCTTTTTACAATATTTAATTTTGGATAAGAGTTGTAATGACCTAATACCATTGCCAAACATATTGCTCCTGATTCACCACTGTCAGATTCTAAAATAACTGGAGTTTTACTCATAAATTTTTTAAATATAAATCACACTAAAATTAATCTAAATACGCTTCAAAATTGTGATAAAATTGGCATTACAAGCTCTATTGGAGCCTTCACTTTTACTTTTACATTAGCTAAACTCAATTGCCCTGGATATATTTTAGTTTGAGGCCCTTTACCATTACTCCATTTATATCCATTAAATGTATTAGGATCTTTTTCTAGTTCTACAATTAAACTGTAAACACCACCTTTTGAATCTATGACACCAATTAGCGATTTGTTTCCTAAAGAGTTCAATAAGCCCTCGGCATCAGCCAGATATTGGGAAACATCTTTTACTTTTCCCATTAAATAACCATCTACATAAGGGTCTACACTAAATATTTGAATGTCAACGCTCATTCCTTTATCAATAATTGCATTGGTATTAAAAGGAATGTACAAGTTTAATATATATTTATTATTATCCTCATTTACAGCAGTAATATTACTTATCACAAATCCTGGAGTTACCAAATCACCAACTTTTACATTTATCTGATTGATATAACCTGATATTTGTGCAGTAACTTCGCTTTTTCCCTTATACTCCTCCATCATATCTTTAAGTTCTAATTCTAAAACACCTAACTGTTTGTTAGTATTTAATTCATCAAGATTATTATTTAATACTCTTTCATTATTATCAAGGGTAAGCTGTTTTAATTGTTCTTCTATTTCAATTTTATTTAGCTTAGCAGAAGATAATTGTTGTTGAGTTGTAAAATATTGAGAGTATGTGATAAGTCCCTTTTCATATAATGTTTTTTCTTGTGAAACTCTTTTTTCTAAAAACAGAATAGATTCATTTATTTTATCAAGGTTTGCGTTTAATCTTGATCTAGACAAATTATTAGATTGCCTTATTATTTTATTGTTTTCTGATTCTCCAGACGATGAAATTAGATTATTTTGTTTCAACTTTTCAATTGAAAACTTAAGTTTTTCAATAGAGGCTTTTAAACCTGGTTGTTCAATTATTGCTATAATATCGCCTATTTTTACTGAATCATTATTTTTTAATCTAATCTCAGAAATTCTACCTGACGAAGGCGCAGTAACTCTCTCCAAACCCTCGATAGTGTTAATCATGCCAATACCTTTTACTTGTTGAGGTATAGAACCAAACAAACTCCATATGATCGCTATAGTAGCAATAATTGCAATCCCTATTAATACATAATTGTAAATTGGAGGAGTTATAACAATTGGTTTCATCATGGAGAACTCTAAATTATTACCGGAAATTTTACGCTTCTTTTTATCCATAGAATTGAATTACGTTTATAAACAATTTCCCTAAATTTAATGATTTTTTTCCAAAAAATAGAAATCTGAAAATAATTAAATTTCAACTAACTATTGTAAACTACTTGATTATTTAGAATTTAATAATATCTTTCGGTAATTAATAGATTTTTTCCTGGATATGGATTGGTTTTTTCAAAGTTCCCAGCGATCATTTTATAATTATATACCAGAAATCGAATTTTATGAAAAAAATCGCCGCCGTTTTTGGCAGTAGTTCTGCAAGATGTTTTGAAAGTTTAATTACCAATACCTACGTATATACTGGCTCAACAGCCAAGGGATTATACAATCCAAATTCTCAATTCAAAGCAAATAAAAATATTCGACTAAAACTTAAAACACTTCAAAAAGGAACTTACGTAATCTTTCTTTTCGGCGGTGTTGATATGAATTTTATTATCAATTATAATCACAACCTAAATGATCAATTTAATTTTGAAAAATACATTATTAAATGCTCTGTTAAATACATAAATTTCATAAAAAAAAATACTAACCATTTTAATGTTTTAATTTGTGAAGTTCCTATTTCCCACATTACAGATGGTAATTTAATTAAAATTTTAAATTTTTATGGAAAGGAAATAAACCATAATGGTTTGAAATCAGAACTTAACACAGTATTACCCCAGAAAATTCGAAATAAATATATTTTATTATTTAATGAATCACTTGAAAAATTGTGTAAAATTAATGGTTTTGAAATGTTAAGGATAAATAAATATTTTAAAATTTCTGAAGGAAATTTCAAAATCCCTGCAAAATATATTAGACAAGATGATTTAGACCATCATTTGAAAGAAAATATTGCTGAATTGTATTTAAAATCCTTAAAAGATTTGTAATTTATTTTTTAAATATAAATAACTAAAATATATTACGATTTAATTGAATTTTATGAATAAAGAGATAAGAATTTTTGGAGACAGCAACACATGTTATTTTGAAAATCTATATTCTAATACTTACCAATATCCTGCTTCTTCTGCAAAAGGATTAAATAATATTAATTCAAGAAGTAAAGTAAATCAAAAAATTCATTCAATTATCAAGTTATTATCAAAAAATTCTGATGTTTTGTTTTTATTTGGACAGGTTGATTTAAGCTTTGTAATCAACTATAAATTTAATAAAAATCATAAATTTAATTGTGAAAAATATATTATCGAATCAGCTAAACACTATGTAAATTTTATAAAAAAAACCACTCAAGATTTAAATGTTTATATATGCGAAGTCCCTATTTCTCATGTTAACGATGAAAACTTAATAAAAATAATAAATTCATATAAAAAACAAAAGATAGAAAGTTGGGAAAAATCAATATCTCCAAAAGTAATACCCTATAATACTCGAATTAAACACAATCTATTGTTCAACAGTGAATTAGAAAAACTATGTAGAATCAACAATTTTAAATTGTTGAAAATAAATGACTATTTTAAAAATTCATCCAAAGGTTATAAGATCCCTTTGAAATATATTAGGAAAGATCAATTAGATCATCATCTAAAAAACAATATTGTTGAGTTGTATTTAAAATCCTTTAAAAATTTATGAATTATATTCCAAAATCTAATGAAACTCATGTTTAATTATAAGGAATTAATTTTGAGTTCGGCTAGGATTTATACAATACCATGGGTTGGTAAAAATCAAACTAATTTAGAAGAATACCGATACCGAAGTGCTGTATTAAAATTCCCTAAAAAAAATAATTCACACCTTTTTCTATTTAATCTGCAAACATTCGAACATAAGCCCTATTTAGAAATATTAAGTAAGGACGAAAATGATAGATTAAAAAAAATAATGCTCCAAGAAGAAAAGAAGATCAGAACAAAATCTCGTATTTTGTTGAGATTGGTATTGGCAGGATATTTAAATATTTCTCCCTCTAAAATTACATTTATATATGGTAAAAATGGTAAACCAAAATTAAAAACTTCTTTTAAAAAAATTTCATTTAATGTTTCTCATTCATTAAATCATCTAGCAGTTTTAGTCGACTCATATAGAGATATTGGTGTAGATATTGAATCTGAAACAAAACAAAATCAAGTAATTACCGACCTAGCAAAACGGTTTTTTATTCCAGAAGAATTTAAAATTATAATGAATAGTTCAGAGGCAAAAAGAAGTATTTTGTTTAATAGAATTTGGACACTGAAAGAAGCTGTATTAAAATCCTCAGGAATTGGGATTTCAAATATTGAAAAAGCACCTGACTTTTCATTTTTAATTAAAAAAAATATAGACTCAAATCTACAATATTATACCACAAAAAAATTTAAAGGATATACATTTCATACTAATAAATTTTGCCTTTCAACTTCGGTAAAAAAAAACAATGAATTATGATAGTTTTTGTAGAATTAAAGCGGTATTATCAGCTCCGTTTAAATTAATTTTTTTATTTGTTGGGCTTAAACATAATGCTTTTTTAACTGCATGGGCTATTTGTAATTCGCTAGAATTTTCAAGATGAAGCATTTCAACTAAACCTTCTTTTTGCAGCCTAGTAGTCCTTATTTTTTGTTCACTATTTTCTTCATTACAATAAGGAACTATTAAAGCCGGTATCCTGCTACATAAAGTTTCTATTGTAGTATTGTATCCACCAGGACTAATCGATAACTTTGCTTTTTCCCATGTCTCACTTAAACTTTCTACTGAGCGAATTAAAATAATATTTGTGCTATTTTTTACTAAATCTTGTAGCTCAAGCCAATCATTGTTTGGAAAAATTGGCCCAACAATGACTCTTAAAATATTATTTTTACCAAATCCATATTTAATGAAAGAACTAATCATTTTATTTATGAATGGGGAAGCAACTTTTCCCCCTCCAGCAGATAAAACAATTTCCTTGAAATTATCACGATTAGTTTTAGATACATATTTTTTATTGGAGACATATCCTGTATAGGAAATGGGAATTTTAATATTTTTAAATTTAGGAAACGATTGATCAAAAGAGATAAAATCTTCGTCACTGTGCACTAGAATTCTACTGTAATAATGATTTAAAATTTTAATACTATAGTTCTGACGCACTTCCTTTTTTTGCTCAATAATATCACGTGAACTACAAATCACCTTTACATCGATATTATTCACTTTGATATATTTTAAAATTGGCAGCAATTCTCCCAAAAAATTAAATTTACCAAAAGGGAAATACTCGGTAATAAAAAAATCAGGTTTACTGTTTATAAAAATATCTAATATTTTTTTTTGCCTAATTTTCATCACTTGATATATAGGAACATCAGTTTCAATAGGAATTAAAAAGTTATTCACATCTAAACCGATTGGAGGAAGCTGTATAAAAATTATATCCTTTGGGACTTTAATTCCCTCAGGAAATTCTCCACCAGAAATTAAAGTAACTTTAAAATATTTTTTTAGTGAATTTGCTAAAGCAAAAGATCTTACAAGATGGCCTATACCTTTTGAATGCTGACAATAAAAAAAAACTTTTTTTTTCATTTTAGATAGATTAGTCGTCGTACATTTTTTTTACAACATAATTAATATTTGAATTTTAGTTTGTTTTTATGTTTAATATTTTTATTTTTTATAAACTTCTAAATTATTTGCTTTTTCATCTCCAATAGTACTTGTTTTTTGATGTCCCGGATAAATTACAGTATCATCAGGTAAAACAAAAAGTTTTTCTTTTATACTTTTTCTATTCTCTTTCAATGATCCAAAATTTTCTGTTTTACTTAGAACTCTGTACATCAATGTATCACCGGTAATTAGACTATTTCCCCAGTTTATACATACGCTACCTGGAGTATGCCCAGGAGTGTGAATAATCTTGAATTTTGTGGTTCCAATAGAAATTTTATCACCATCTTTCCAAAAAAAATCTGGTGGAGATAATTTTTTTTTCTTGTAACCAAATTTTGCTGCCTCATCTTTAAATTGATCATATAAAAAAAGATCGTTTTTATGTAAGTAAACTGGGACTTTTAATTTGTTAACTACTTTTTGTAATCCTAAAAGGTGGTCAGGATGAGCATGGGTTAAAAAAACAGCTTTCCATAAAGCTTTACTCATATTAAGTTTTTTTAAATATCGATATGCATCTTGACCCGGATCTACAATGACCCCCCATTTTTCTTCAGTATTTACCAAAAAGTATGTGTTTTCTACAAATATGCCTGTGATAGATTTAAATATGTTTATCATTTATTGACCTCCACTACTTTTTATTTTTTTCTTCTTAAGTTGTTTTACTCAATTTAAACTTATCCTCGCCTCGTAATGTCATAATTTTCCAGTTTTTCAAATCCCAAGTTAATTGATGATGTGCTGCATAATGCTTATTTTTATTAGAATATGCTGAGGTTTCAGTTGTAATAGCCCTAAAAGTAATTCCCATTCTTCTCTTATCCGACAAATTCCCTCTACTTCCATGAACACATCGTTCGCAAAAAACAACAAATTGTCCTGGTTTTAGTGGCATTGATACAACTTTAGATTTTTTTAAATCTATATCCATTGCAAATTGTGCTGAATAAAACTTCTCTCCTTTACCAATTGTAATTTTTCTCATTTTTGAATGTGAACCCTCAATAAATTGGATACAACCGTTTTCTGGAGTAGCTGCATCGATTGCAATCCAAATAGTAAGTTGGAAAAGATCATTTTTATTTTTAGGATGAAGTATCGGTTGTTTATAATCTTCTGACATGTAAGTTGATTCTTGATGCCAGGGAATTGGTGGTGCTCCAGGTAGTTTATTAAAAACGTGAGATCTCCATATTAGTATATCTGGACTTAACAATTGAGCTAGAACTTCTGTTATTTGAGGTTTTTTAAACATTTCCATTATAAATGGCGCATCTAAATGTCTATCTCTAACTGTTTTAAAACCAAATGTTTTTGAATCTATAGTTAACTCTTTTTCAAGTTTTTCCCTAAACTTAGCCATTTCCTTTTCTGTCATAACAGTTAAAGGGCCTAAAAAACCGTTGGTGTGAAACTCTTTTATTTTATTTGGTGATAATTTGAATTGATCGTCAACAATTGTCTTTGGTTGATCAGTTACAATATTATACTCACAAGGTTGGTCTAGATAAGCTCTTGTTGCAAAAGATGAAATATAGGTCCATAACATTGAATAAGTCCAATTATTTTTTACTTGTTGAGCTCTCTTAGAAAACCATTTTGAAGGAAGACCTAACATTTTTATAAAAAATATAAAACTCATAAATAAAGTAGTTACAAGTCTTTTTTTGAGCATCTTTATTTTATTTCTCATTAATTTCAATTAAACATTAAATTATAGTTTGATTAAAAATATGCTCAAGTTCAAGCTCTGGAATGGTTACTTGGTCAAAATTGCCCCAAGGTCCACTCCCAGCAATAACCTCAGAAGTTTCGTTATTCCCCTGACGAATTTCACGTAAGAAAAAATTACACCCCTCATCTGGCTCAATTGCTTTCATACCTTGACTTTTTAATAATCTAATAACTAATGGGGAAGCCATTCCAATTGTTTTCCAAGGACCCCAATTAATAGTTAATGTTCTGGTATTTTTCCATTTTTGATGAATATGCCAAGCAAATCGATTTAGAACTTCATTGGCAGCAGCATAATCTGTTTGTCCTTGATTTCCAAATCGTCCTGAAACAGAACCAAAAAACACTAATAATTTTAATGATTCTGGACGTAAGTATTTAAATAATAAAAAAGCTGTATCTACTTTTGTATCAAAAACATCATTAAATGAATTAACATCTTTTTGTTCTATATGATTATCATCAATAATACCTGCTCCATGAATTACAGCGTCTATTTTGCCATAAGTATTATAAATTTTTTCAATCAATATTTTAAAAGAGGATTCATCTTTTGTATCTACTGAAAAATATTCTATTTCGACGCCTTCATCGATTAATTGGTTAAATGACTTATTAGAACCACCTTCAGGCTTGGTTTCTAAATCAATCTCCTGAGACCTACCCACAACGATAAGCTTCATTCCCGGAACCATCATTGATTTTGATATCTCTGCTGTAATTCCTTTTGCACCACCTGTAGCTAAAACAACAGATTTTTCGTTTAATTTGTGTTTTTCAATTTGATTTTCATCATCGAATTCCGAGGCAACTGGATGAAAAACTATTCGTTCTCCTCTTGGATAACCTACTTCAATTTTTTTGCTGTCATCTTGTAATTCTCTAACAATACGATAGGCAATTTCGCTTTCTAATAATAAGTTATCAAAATCTAAAATTTTAATATCAAAACCTTTTCTTTCTTTATTAAGAGATTTTAACAATCCTGAATTACCGCCTGAAGACGGAAGGCCATTAGAAGATCTAGCTCTCCTTCCAAAGTAACCGCCGAAAGATGAAGTGGTAATAATTTTTTTGATTGGAAACTTAACTAAATTATGATCTTTGAGTGCTGCAAATCTTAGAATTTGAAATAAACTTTTAGATTGAATTTGTGTCAGGTATTTCCATTTTTTTAATTCTTTCGGCATCGCAATTTTACTTAAAGGAGCACAATGAATTACACTTGAAATTTTAGCATGCTTTTTAAATAAATATGAAAGTTTGTCTTCTAAAAGACTAAATGAAGCTAATAGTTGTTCGTCAAGTATAATAGGAGTTCCGCCAAATAATTTAATTTTTTTTGCTACTAATTTTGCTACGTTTCCAGAATCAGAAGTAATTAGGTGAATTCCTTTAAAAATTGGATCTCCCATAAAAGGTAATTCTTGAACTACTGACTTCATAACATAACGTGCACAGATTTGATTATTTTGAATCGTTACTCTATCAATTTTTTTATTAGATTTTGTAGATCCAGCAACCAAATCTATATCTTGAGTAATCTCTTTATCAAAAACAATATTTAAAAAATCATTTACTGTTTTTGCTCTCATTAATCTAGACATATCTGCTTGAAGTTTATCTTCATGTTCAGGAGATAATTCTCTTAAAACTTTGTCGAGAACTTCCATTCTTTTAATAGAATTGACTCCTAACTCTGCCTCTAGGTCAATATCTTCATTTAGCATATTTTCGGGATAACCAGTAATTTCGCTGATGGCACTGATCATTATTTTTTTAATTTCTGGTCTTCCAAAAGATATTTTAATGTTAGTAACTTTTGACGAAACCTCTTTGAGTTCATTAGCTGTCAATTCGCTATTATCAAGAGTTGTTTTATTCTCATCAGTTGAACTATTGGAAATTAAAACTTCATTTGTTTGTTGATTTAACTCTGGATTTTTTTTGCCCTTTAAAAAATGTTCCATCATCGTTTCTTGACTAACAAGAAATTGTTGCATGGTTTTTTGATAGGATTGATATCCTTCTAATATCAAATCATTATCACTAATTTGTTGAGAGTCATCTGATGATTTTAATAATTCAATCGATTTAATATCATTCCTTTTTGAGATATCAATAAGTTCTAGTTTTCCAGGGATAATATTATCTTCTTTGTGTTTACGAACACCTCCACCATTTAATAAAACAGTTGAATCACTTAATGATTTTTTTAACGATTTATTAATCGCTTCATTTAATGTTAAAAACTTACAGTTTCTATTTTCATATAAACTTTCGATATTTACAGTGTGTCCTTCAGTATAGATAGACCCTACTGCACTTAGTAATCCTTTTATTCCTCCTCCTTGACCTTCAACTGCAATTGCTTTATATTCTTTTCCACGTAATATTTGATTAACCAACCCTGTAAGTACTTTATTTGGTCCTACTTCCAGAAAAAATCGAACACCATCTTCATACATTTGGTTTATTTCATTTAAAAATAAAACTGGACTTAAAAGATGTTGATTTAATAGTATTAAAATCTTATTTAAATCTTTTGGATATTTCTTTGCAGTAACATTAGAGTAGATAGGGATTTTAGGTTTTGTAAAAGACAAGTTTTTTATTGCATTAGTTAACGGCTCTTGCGCAGTTTTAAAAAAAGAGGTGTGAAATGGTCCTGAAACTTCCAATTCCTTAACCTTTAAACCACTCTTTTTTATTTTAGCCATGACTTGATAAACTGCATTTCTTTCTCCTGAAATTACTGTTTGATTTGGAGAATTTAAATTTGCCATTTGAACAGTGTTATCTAAATAAGGAGAAACTTGTTCTTTATTTCCTAAAACAACTACCATAGTACCATCAACTTCACAACCTTTAGCCATTATTTCACCTCTTTTTTCTGAAATGGATAAAAAGTCATCAGCATCTATAACTCCTGCTGCGTACAAAGCTGTAAATTCTCCATAACTGTGTCCTGCAAGAGCCTCTGGTTTTATACGCAATGATTTCAGGAAATTAAAATACCCCATAGATATTGTTCCAATAGCAGGTTGTGCATTTTCAGTTGCAGTTAATTTATTTTTAAAATAATCTGTTGTTTCCCGGGAAAATGATGCTTTTGGAAATATTAATTTATCCATTTTAATATTTCCTTTAAAATTGGTATTTGCTAACTCGATCACATTTCGTAATTCTTTGATGTAAATTGTATTTTCAAGAGCCATATTAGAATATTGTGATCCTTGCCCAGGAAAAATAAAACCCAATTTTCCTGTTATTTTTTTTGAATTTAGGTTTAATGAAATTTGAGGTGGTAGTAGTAAATCAAAATCATCAGATAGTTTTTTTAATACTTTTTTTAAATGATTCGTTAGATTTTTTTTATTTTTTGCAACTATTGCTAACTTAATTTTTGAATTCTTTTTATCTTTTGTTTCATTAAATGAAATAAAAGATAAGTCTTTGAGCGAGGTATTAAGACCTTCTTTTAAAGCTGTTAACCAATTGTTTACTGTTTCAATCAATTCCTGTTTTGTAGTACTTTCAAAAACAAATAATTCTGATGGCCAATCTTCATTTCCTAAAGTATGTTCCTTAACCGTATTTGTATATTCTTCAATAGTTACATGGGTATTCGTTCCTCCAAAACCAAAAGCACTTATTCCAACTCTTCTAGGATGACTTGGGTTTTTAAACCAAGGCCTAGCATTTTTAAGAAGATAAACAGGCGATTTATTATCGGCTAGCAAATCAATAGGATTACCATTCATTGGATGTGGAGCAAGAGTTTGATATCGCAAACTCAATGCGCTTTTAATTAAACCAACAATTCCTGCTGATGTTTTTGTATGACCAATTAAAGACTTTACAGAGCCAATAGCGCAAGAATCTGCAGCTGTAAAAGAATTCACAAGGACATTATTAATGGATCTTAATTCCACTTTATCGCCAACAACTGTTCCAGTTCCATGAGCTTCATAACTTCCAATTGACGATGGAGAATAACCAGCTTTTCTATATGCTCTATGCAACGCTTTTTCTTGACCTTCCGATCTTGGTGCTGTTATGCCCAGTCCTTTTCCATCACTGGAACTTGCCGCACCTTTTACTACACAATATATCTTATCACCATCTCTTTCAGCATCTTCCAATCTTTTTAACAGCACAACCGCAACCCCTTCACTAATTACAATGCCATCAGCAGCTTCATTAAATGGTTGTGACTTTCCTGAAGGCGAAAGTGCTTGAGTCTTACTAAACGCAGTGAAGGTAAATGGCGATTGAGCTATATCTGATCCAGCTGCAATTACCATATTACTATTACCGTGTTCAAGTTCTTTAATAGCAATATCAATTGCTGTTAGTGAAGATGCACATGCAGAATCAACCGTAAAATTAGAGCCTCCCAAATTGAACCGATTTGAAATACGCCCAGCAAGAACGTTCGTTAAAATGCCTGGAAAAGATTCTTCATTCCATTCTGGCAGTCTATCCATATCCTCTGTTGTCAGTAAATCAATTACTAGTGGTGAAATAGATCTGGCTGTATAATGAGTTTTAAGTGCACTCATACCGTCACTTCCAACAATAACAGATGTATTTTCATTATCAAAACCACCTTCTTCGTAACCAGCATCTATTAGCGCTCTATCGACGGCCTCTAAAAGTAGCATTTGAGCAGGACTTATTGACTTTAGCGAATTTGGCGGCAAACCAAATTTTAATGGATCAAAAATCACATCGTCTATAAAACCTCCCCATTTAGAATAAATTTTATCTTGTTTTTTCTTATCCTCATCGAAATATAGCTTCCAATCCCATCTGTTTTTTGGGATTTCTGTTATGGCATTGACTTTATTAATAATATTTGTCCAAAAAATATTTGGGGAATCTGCTTTAGGTAGAATTGTTGAAATGCCGACGATCGCAATTTTAGAAGGCTCTACTTTATTATGCTTTTTTATTGGAAATTTTATTTTTTTAATAAGTTCACTTCCTTGTTGAGAAACCTCTTGATGAAGTTCTTCCATACTAGTTAACGAAGACATCATTCCAGCTACTTCTCCCAACATAAACATCCCTTTATTGTATTGATTTTGTACGGAAACCTTATCTAATTTTCCATTGACATCTCTTTTAATACCTTTTGAAGCAATTCTTGACCTCCCAAGTGTTAACTTCTCTAATTCTTTATTCCCATTTTCTTTTTCAGTTTGAAATTCTTTAATAAAAGGAGTATTTGCACATCTAATAGCATGGCCTGGACTAATTTCAATTATTTCGGTTTTATTACTTTCCAACGCAATTTGTTGAAATTTTGGAAGAATAGCTCGAGACTCGCATGCTTCTGATGTAAATAAGTAGGCTGTGCCCATTAGAACTCCGACTTTTATCCCTCTAGCGGCAAGTGGTCCAGAAATTGCTGCTACCATAGAACTGGAAACACTATTATAGATACCACCAGCAAATAAAACGTGTATTTGTTCCGTTTCTACTTTTGGTAATTTCAACAAGATGTTAATCATACTTTCCCATAGGGTAAAACTCCCAACAGGACCAACGTGACCACCACATTCTCGACCTTCAAAAATAAAACGCCTACATCCTTTATCTAAAAATATTTTTAATAAACTTGGTACTGGTACATGAACGTATGTTGAAATTCCTATTTCTTTAAAATCATTTACCTGTGCTACATTACCGCCTGAAATTAAAACAAATGGAGGTTTAACCTTCTTTATTTCATTAAATTGATGAATTCTTAATTTTTCTGATATGAATCCCAAAATTCCTACCCCCCATGGTTTATCTCCAAGTTCTTTTTTTGTTTCTTGTAATATTTTTGAAACTCGATCTCCAGATGTCATCGCCAATGCTAAAAAAGGTAATCCACCAGATTTTGCTATCGAATTTATAAAATTTGGAACGTCACTAACTCTAGTCATTGGCCCCTGAACAATGGGATAACGAGTGCCATGTGATATTGCAAGTTTTGAATTTGGAGCTAAAGGTTGATATTCCTTAGCATCTCTTATATTTAAAAATATATTGGTTTTTAAAGCTTTAATAAAACGGCCAACCGTCTTATATTCATGTGCTATTTGTTTTGCAAAACCAATTGTTTGACCAACAGGCCACTTTTTTTTAGATGGATCACCCCACCCAATTTTTTTTGATTTCTTAAAAAGTGGGTGATTAATGGTTCTTATTTTTTGATCATCATAAAAATTTATTACAGTATCCTCTATTGCTAATTTTTCTATTATTTTTTTTGAATAAATTGGTAGCGGTGAATGATTCATCGCTAATAAATGATCATCTATAACAACACCACTTGCGCCTGCGGCAAAGCATGCCGATGTAGTATGAACACTTATTCCACCTTGAATAAATACATCTTTTTTGGAACCCCCTATTAGATGTGATGATAATACAAAAGATGATTCATCACCTATATTTCCTCCAGATTCGTTTCCTTTAATTATCACAGCCTTAATTTTACTGTCAGAAATTAACCACTCTTGTGTCTTTGAGGTAATTTCTCCCCAAACTTGTAAATCGGAATTTTCAATCCAATTAGGAAGTTGAATTTTTTGTTGAGTATTTGTTAGGCCGCTTAACACAAGAATTGATTTATGACCAATTAACAAGTCTAGTATATTTTTATATGTAGCTAGTTTATTAAAAGGAGATTTTATTCCAATTTTTCCATTTTTTGGAATAATACTTAAAGTATATTTTAAGTTATTAATTGCTTTTTCAATTTTTTCTTCCTCACAAAACTCAAGATCAAATAAGGCGATACTTCCTGCTCTTAGTGTTTCAATAGCAAGTGCAGTATTTTTTAGATGCAGTGGAGAGTATGTGATTACTTGAAACATAGTGTTATTTTAAAATTTTAAAAATTACTTTTCAATTAAATCTGTATAGAGTTTGACCCATTGTTCTTTTTCATTCTCTGGAGTTAATGTTTTTGCTAATTTTATGGCTCCTTTTGACAAGCGCATCGCTAATTTTTTATTTGATAGAATCGAAGAAATTGCATCTGCAGTTGCTTTTACATCTCCCACTGGAACAATTAACGCATTTTTATCATTTTCACAATAATCCTCAATACCTGGAAAATTTGACACGACAATTGGCACCCCTAAATAAGCCGCTTCTAATAAAGCATTTGGAAATCCCTCTGAGGAGGACGTACTTACAAAAACATTTAAATCTCTTAAGTTTTGAACGACTCCAATTTCATTTAATAGTCCTGTTAATGTTACTTCTTTTTGAAGTTTTAGTAAGTCAACTTTATTTTTATAATTTAATTCTAAAGATTCATTTGGAAAGTTACCAATTAAAATTAAATTATTTCTCATATCAGTAGTAATTTTACTGTAAGATTCAAGTAAAACATCAATTTCTTTACATTTTTGAAACTGACCTAGAGTCCCAATTTTTCCTGAAGTAGAGGTCTCTATATTCCAACTTATATCGGTTTTTAATCTAATTGAATTTTTAATAAACATTGAATTTACATTCACGCCACCAGCATTCATAATCTTGGATAATAGCATCTTATTTACAGTTGTTAAACAACTCGTTTTATTAAGAACCAATCGAAGTAAATTTTTCATAGAGGGATCAGACCATTGTTTTGCGTCACTACCTCGAATACTAGTAATTAAAGGACTATGAGGTTTGTTCATCCCAAGGCAACATGCATAGGCCATTGGAATATAAAACCCATGAAAAAGATCAAAATTTAGTTGCTTATCCAATTTTCGAATTAATTTTACTAGTTGAGTAATGCCATTTAATTTCTCTAAAGGATTTCCACTTGGATTTCGCAACTTTTTACCAACAGGAACACGATAAATTAAAAGGCCGTCCATTTCTTGTGGAATAATGGTTGATTTTGTAACTGCTGCAGCAAGTGGAGTTATTACATATATCTCAAAACCCGAGTCTAAAAGCATCTTCGAAATTTTTGTCGCAGCCTTGGAAAGTCCACCAACATCAGGGAAAAATTCTCCTGACACAAAACAAACTTTCTTTTTTTGTTGCTTCATTTTAACCTCTTTATGTTTATACCTTATGTTGTTTTTTAAACATCGGCTTAGCTCCATCAACACATGCTATCCATGTTTTATCCTCCAATTGATGAGCGTCAACATGGTGCATTCCAATAGCGTTCCAGCCCTTTCTAGATCCTCTTAAAATTGGGCTTTCTTCCAATTCAATTTCTGAATAATTTTTACGACTTAAATTTGTTATTTCAAACATACGAACTTTATTGCCATAAAGCGGAATTCCATCTTGTGCTAATCTAAATATTTTTCCATTTTCTTTTATAATTCTTCCTGCTGGGCGACTTGTTTTCATATCATCTTCGATGATAGGATTAGCGGGATGTGAAATCCAATTACCAAGAAGGGAGTCAGAGTAGAACAGATGAAGATCTTTTGTTCCATTAAGTGCAAACATCCACCATCCATTATCATCACTAAATATTGTAGCATCTGCATAGTCTCCTTTGACTAATACTTTTTCTTGTATCCATTTTTGAGGAAATAAATTAGCTTTATACAACCTAATTTCATTTGCTTGTCGAGTCTCTGGTATCATATATAATTCTTGATCATTTCTAAATACCATTGGATAGGAAAGATGAAATTTTTCTCTTAAAATAATTCCCCCATAGTTCCATTGTATACAATCAGAGCTTGTGGCATAGCCAATTTCTCCAAGACTTGTTCCGTTGTTTAATACTTCAAAAAACATATACCATAATTGATCAATTAAAATCATAAATGGATCTGCAACAAAATCGGCTTTAATATCAGTGACATCCTTATATGTAATAACAGTTTCTGGAGCTTTTCTCCAGGGTTGTAGTTTAGAAGGGCTTGTTCCCTTATAAACAGCAATTGCCCACTGATAACTTACACTTACAAGTTTTTTTTCAATCATTTTAAGTTACTTCTAATGTTTTACGCCAAACAAATCCTATATTTTGAAATAGTTGGCAGTGGTAATCTAATTTTACCCTAGGGTAATAGTCCATAAAAATCCGTTTAAAAATTCCCTGATCTGCTTTTGGCGCTTCTTTAGCAGGTTCCGTTTGAGAGGCTTTTTTAAAAAACTCCTCACAAAAAACTTTTTTACCAATAAAAGCTCCACTGTTTAAGTACTTATAATCTGAATTAAATCCTTCAGCACATTTATCTTCGAATTTTTTAAATTCAGCGATATTAGGCCAATTCATTAAATCTGCAGAAAAAACTAGGTCACAAGTGAAATTTTTTAAAAATAATTCTAAAATTTTATTTGGATCATCAATTAAGATAGCATCACGAGAGTCAACACCCATAATGTATTCGGTATTAATATTCTTTAACGCTTCATAAGTTAATAATGGTTTATGCTTACTATTTTGCCAATTCTTTACCCCTTTGCCAAGTACCATACATGGTAATCCAAGATGGTCCATACTTTTCTCGAAAATTCCCATAGACTCATGACCGTTATTCCAAGTAAAAACAGTAAGATTTTTAGCTAGCTTTAAATTCTTTTTTTGAGATGAAAAAAATCGGTCCCTTATTGGTTTCCAATAAGGTTTATTATCATGTGGTCCTTGTGCATGAATAATGAGTGGTTTTGTATTAAAAGTCAGATTTTTTACCATTTACATACGTGTATTATATTTAAACTTGTATACTTTAAATTAAATTAATTTTATTTTCAGCCAAGAGAACTTTTAACTGAGGGTCTAAAAATATTGCGAGCTCTTTTTCTCTGGGTTTCAAATAATGAGATCGATATTTTAAATCTTGATCAACATAACCCGGATGACACATTAATTCAATAATTCCGTTATTGTTGATTGATTGAAAAGCTTGAAGTAATTGGTCGATTAAACTTAGACATGTTAAATCCTCACTAAACCAAGATCGGAAGCAGTATTTACTTCCTAATAAGCCCATCAATTCAAGCTTATTTGACATGTTTGGAGTTAATGACCTCATAGGCAATTTATACTTTTTAGCTATGGCACAATATGCCTTGAAAACTTTAGGGAATTGATGTACACTATGATGAGTATCAATATGACTTGGTGTAATTCCTAAATCCAACATTGCCCTCATTTGGGCTTCCCATTCTTTCTCTATTTCTAAAATATTAACCTTATATAAATGTTTCGTTTTTTGGGGGGGGAAATTTCCATTTGAATTAATAAGTGATGGAATTTCCTTTGATGGTAATAATGGTGTCCCATCTGTAAGTTGAAGATGTAATCCAATTTTACCATCAAGACCTTCTGAATATTTTTTTATCCATGTTGATCCATAGGTGCACATCATTGCAGAAGTTCTCGTAACTGCCCCTTTTACAATACTTTCATAAATTCCTTTAGTAACACTTTCAGTTAACCCAAAATCGTCTGCACTTATGATTAGTTGATTCATTTTAAGACATTTTCTTAGGACCTGAGGGATCAGAATCAAAATTATCATAAATAAAGTCTACGATTTCTCCAAAACTCAAATCAGTTACGTACTCGCCATTTTTCAAAATTATTTTATCGTATGGCAAATGTCTTTCAAACCTCATATCTACAGATGCTAAAAGATGCATAATATCTACTGATGAAAACCCTAAAGTTTCAATTAAGAGTAAATTATCTGTTATATCTACAGTCGGTAATTCATACATTGTGATCATATCTTCAAGAACTTCTTTAATTTCCGATCTTATTTCTGCCTTTGTTTTTTTCATTTTTTTTCTTAAAATATTTATATTTTTTATTTTACTTCCAATTTTTATAATTCGTTTAAATCTTGATGTATTTGATCAATTTCTAAAAAATTTAATAAATGATCGTATTGTTCATTCTCAAAAATAATTTTGCTCAATATTTTTCTCCAAATTCCACCTCCATCATTTAAAAATTCAGAATTGAGTGTTTTAGGGTTCCCATGATTCAATTTATTCATTAAAAGTAGCGGAATCCAATCATGAATAAAAAGCCTAAGTTTAAAGTTAGTTAATTTTCCAATACAATTTCCATCTAAATCAATAAATTCAAAATTACCAGACACTACAGAAGATTTTCTACTAATTATAGCTTTACACAACAAAGAATCACCCAAAGAAGGAAATTTGGCAAACTGTTGAAATGATCCAAGATAAAAAGGGAAAATAGCAAAGTTTCTTATTCCTTGTTCATATAACCAATAAGACATTAATTGCCCGGTACCATCTAACATGGGTCCAGGAATAATGAATTTAGGGGATGTAACTCCATCAATTGCATGAGTCAAATCTGGCATTTTAAAAATCGCATGAACTCCCTGATTATTCCAATATTTTACATGGTATAAACTTTTAAAACAAGTTCCATGAAATAGGTGATTTTTATAAAAATTACCCACACTAATAGTGGGTCTATTTTTAATCTCTCCAAGTTGAATTATAGATAACTTATCAATATCTTTAATTAATCCTACTTTTCCTTGAAAAGCTGGAATTTTAGATTGGAATTTATTATTGATTTTATATACTTTGATGGCTACAACTTTCTCCCCTTTTTCAGTAAATTCTAGATTTGCTATGATTTTCAAATCAATTATATTTTTCTCAAAATCCAACCATTGGTTACCGGTAGAATCGTAAACATATAAACACTTATTATTTGATCCAATTAAAAGTGCAGCTATTTCCACCAATAATTCAATACTCATCGTAAAAGGAACAACAGGCAATACTCCTCCCATAGAATGATCCTTAACAAATTTATGTTTAAAAATGTCTAAAATACCAATATATACAATTCCTGATTCTGTTTTTTGATATCTTCCTTGTAACATTAAATTATCGATGTCAATATACAGTTCGGAATTCTTTTTTAATTCTATTCCCGTTTTTAATTTCTTTAAAAAAGATGTAGTAATTTTATTATTCGATTTTAAAAATTGCTGCATTAACTCTTGATGTCCCTCAAATATTTTTTCATTATTTTTTTTAAAATTTGAGTCAAATACAATGTTATTTTCATCTAAAGTTGACTCGACATTGTTTATAAAATATGACAAATCAACTTTATGATTATTTACCCATAACTTTGCGCACATTTCAATGATCATATTAAGAGCAGAAGTATTTTCTTTACTGCAATTGAGCATCAATACATTCTTTTTTTTTAAAGAATCAAGAACAAATCCTGAAAGACGATTGTTTGGGCCAACTTCAATAAAAGTTCTTGCCCCCTGATCATAGGCTCGTTTGATTGTTTTTTCAAAATCTACTGGTTCTGCCCATTGACGCATTGCTAATTTTTTAATTTCCGCTTCATCATCAGGAAATATTTGAGCAGTAACACAGCTATATACAGGTATATTTCCTTTATTTATTTGAAATTGGTTATAGATAGACTCTAAATAATCTAATGAATCTCTAAAATCATCAGTATGGTAGGGATGATCTGTAATTAAATCAAAAACTAAACCATATTGTTTTTTTATAAAGTCAATTACTGATTCACGAACATCTAATTTAGTGTACAAGACTTGTTGGCCAGGACAGTTGTTCATGGCCATATAAACTTTGTTCGGATATTGGGATAACAATTTATCAATATTTCTTTTAGAAAAATTACTAACGGCTAAATAAATACCATTTTTAGTTTTCAATTCAGGAAATTCTAATAACAGTTGAAGGATTTTTATTAGATCTTCTTTTGAGTTGTATTTTAATTTGCCAGATGAAATTAGTGCTGCATTTTCTCCATTACTGTGACCAATCATAGCATGACATTCAATATTCAAAGAACACAAAATATCATTAAAGGCTAATGATGCAATTGAACCTAATGGACCTCTAGCGGAAACCCCATAATTCTTTTTTTTTATAATCGATGAAAGCCACTTTTCTTTGCTTATTGAATAGTTTTCTCTATCGTTTTGGTATAGTTCTTCAAAAATATTTATCCATTTAGAAACAGTTTTGAACCTTGAAGACAAGCCTGTTAACATTTCTGGAAATTCAGAGCCAAACCCAGGAAATAAAAATACCGTTTTACCAGGTTTTAAATTATGATCTGTAATAAATATTTTCTCAGTTGGAAGAAATCGAACTGAACCATCTGATTCCAAAGAATTGACAACTCTTTTTAATTTACGATCAAGTGATGTTATATCAGTAAAAAGGATTATTAGTCTTGTTCCCGTTTTCTGAGGGATCGCTGGAACAAAAAAAGACAGTGGTTGGTTTGGGTTTTGTTTTAGGTGAAGTATCGATTTTTTTATCTGTGATATTAAACCAGATATATTTTTATCTACAGCACAAAAAAGCTCGTAAGTCTTCATGATTTTGAGACTTGTTGTAAAATAAAAAAACCCTCAACAGAATATTGTCAAGGATTTTTAAAAAAATTTATTTATTTTGTTGTCTCCGATATATGAACATCTAATGCTCCCAGTCCATCCACAACGGGTATTACTTCTAAACGATGACTAGCTGCTCTGTGGAAACCTGATAATCCACGTGTTAAAGCTGCATGGCTATCAGCATTAATTACCCAAGCGGTTCCGCCTTCTACAAGTCCATAACAAGCTTCAATTTTTCCTGAGTCCATACCTCTTTGTAACATTTCCTTTGCTTTTTGAAGTTTTTCTTTTCTTCCACCGTGAATTAAAGAGCCTCCTCTAGCGATAACTAAATATTTCATTTGTTTTTTATTTTAATTAACTAGGTAAATATAATGAAAAAAAATTAGCAAAGAAAAATATTTAACAGCTTCTATAATTCTATATTTCTGTAACAAAAAATATGATTTTTGCAATTCCTATCGAATCTTTACCAAATTTTATGTGCTTTACGCTAATATATTTAAAGTATAAATATCATTAATTATTTTTTACTATTAATAAGTTAAGCCTATCACTAACTACCTTAACAAATGATGCACCAAAAAAAATAATTTGTGATATATAATAAATCCAAAGCATAAATAATCCTAAAAAACTTGATGCTCCAAAATTTGAAGAAGGATTAGAATACCCAAAATATGTTACAATCCCAATTTTTC
>Ga0233438_10001332_pt1 | contig 27240 bp, 23 predicted proteins | sample SI_123_September_FD_182720 | JGI IMG/M metagenome (GOLD analysis project Ga0233438, IMG submission 182720) | Seawater microbial communities from Saanich Inlet, British Columbia, Canada - SI_123_September2016_10_MG | ecosystem: Environmental > Aquatic > Marine > Inlet | place: Canada: British...
AATGGGATGTTGCTTGATTGCCAACTGTATTGCTTTTTTTGCTAAATTAATTTCTCCCGAATCGATGTAATATTGAGCAATACATTCAAAATCCTCAGCATCAAAGTAGTAAATTTCATTGGTTTTGAGCATATGCTCAAACCTCGGTATAGGTGAATCCGAATTATTCGAAAAAGGGTTTTGCATAAAAAATAATTGCTTTTAATAAAGTTAATTAGAAGTCTGCTTTTTTTTTGGGTTGTTCTAGATTGTTTTTAACAAAGTAATTAACAGAAATCATCTTGAATTTCATCAAATATCTCATTTAATAATGTGCAACCTTTTTCAATTTCTTCTTTTGTAATGTTTAAGGGTGGTGAAATTCGAATGGCTTTTTTTTCCCATAATAACCAAAATAGGATTAAGCCTTTGTTCATAGACTTTAAAACTACTTTATTGGCTATTTCTTCTGTTTCAAAAAGTGGGGCTAACATCAATCCTTTTCCATTTATCTGTTTTACCAAAGGGTGTTTCAACAGTTTTCTAAACAGCATCTCTTTTTCAGGAACAGCTTGAATTATTTTCTCTTGTTTCAGTACACGGAGAGTTTCGAGTGCAGCAGCTGCAATGACAGGATTGCCGCCAAAAGTCGTGATGTGACCTAGTTTAGGGTTTTCGCTAAGTAAATTCATGAATTCTGCAGAACTGCTAAATGCCCCTATGGGTAAGCCCCCACCCATTCCTTTTCCCATTACTAAAATATCAGGAATTACATCATAGTGTTCAAAACCAAACAGCTTTCCTGTTCTTCCAAACCCGGGTTGAATTTCATCCAAGATGAGAAGGGCTCCTACAGAATCACATCGTTTTCTAATTTTTTTTAAATAGTTGTTTTTTGGGGTTATAAAACCTGCACCACCTTGTATGGTTTCTAACACAACAGCTGCTGTTTTTGGGCTTATTTTTTCAAGATCATTTAGATCATTGAATTTTATAAATTTTACGCCAGGCAACAAAGGACGATATGCTTTTTTTTGTTCCTCAGCTCCAAGTAGGCTCAAAGACCCATGAGTACTCCCGTGATAAGCATTGTCTGCAGAGATTAATTCTGCCCTTCCAGTTACCCTTTTTGCTAGTTTTATTGCTCCCTCAATGGCTTCAGTTCCCGAGTTTACCAAATAAGTAACTTCAAGTTTTTTTGGTAATACATTTGCAAGTTCCTTTGCTAAATTTACACTTGGTTTTAGAGCAAATTCTCCATAGACCATAACATGTAAATAGCGATCAACTTGATTTTTTATGGCAGCTATAATTTTAGGGTGACAATGCCCAAGAGTACAAGCTGAAACCCCAGCCACAAAATCTAAATAGGATTTACCATCGTTGTCATACACATAACTTCCTTTGGCAAAATCAATGGCAATTCCAAGAGGGTATGGGGTAGTTTTGGCTTGATATTTCAAAAAATCCTCCTCAAAACTTTTCATTCCTTTAAATTTGGATTACCTGGATTCATCAATTGTTTAACATCATTAATTTTGAATAAGTCTTCAATTGTTTCGGGCTTTTCATTTTCTCTCCATAAAAAACCTTTTAATTTTCTAAGATTTTTATCTATTTGATCTTCAGGAGATACTTCCCCATCTGGACTTATGTAAAAAGAGATTTCATTGATTTCATTATTCAGAAATACAATATCCAAAGCACTACAAATGGTTTTATTTATTCCAATGAGCTCACCAGCTTCGGAGTACAAATAATATATTACCATTGTATTCTTAATCACATCCAAATTTTTTAGGGCTCCCTCTTCGAAATTTCCATAAAGCTCACTTCCAACAATTTGGTTGTAACCGTCATTACTCAGGGTGTCTTTTTCAATGATGAAAGCGTTCCCAAAAATCTGAAGGGAGTCTAATTTTTTTTCTCCTGGTTCTGTCAACAAATGAATTACTTCACCACTCATTTGACTGTCTCCAAACCAAAGGACAGGATTTTTTATGTTTTTTTCATCATCGCTGAGAATTTGGCTTTGTTTTTTATTCAAAGGTCTTTTGTGTAATTCTATTTTACCAATCTGGTTATTAAGATACAAAGAGTCTGATTTACCTCGAATATCGGATTTTAAAATTTTAACACCATAATAACCTCTTAATACCCGATTTTCTGCAGGACCAGTTCCAATTAGTGTATCCGCTTTGATGTATAGCGAATCGTTTTCTAGAATATTTATTGCGTATGCTCTTTTTGTGATTATTGCAGAATCTTTTGCTTTAAAAATTTCCGCATAATTTCCGCGAATAATGGAGTTGTTTATGGTATCGGTGATCGTTACATCATAGTTAGCGGATGCGTATTCTCTGTCGTTTTCGAAATATAAGCTATCCCCTTCAATTATTTTTTGATTGTAATTGATTAAGGCATTTTGTTTGAAATTTCCGCGTTGTGCCTCTAAGTTATAAAATCCTCGTTCGCAATAAATGTCATAATCAACTCCTACTATTTTTGTTGGTCCGTACAAAAATGCTTTATTCGTTTCTGTAAAATAGTCCAATTGAGTGGAGGTTACGTAGTACTCGGGATTGTTAATTCGAACATTAGAAATGAATTGGTATTTTTTTTCATTCATAAAATATTTCCCACGATTACTTTTCAAGATGTTTGCACTGTCAATTATAGTTCCAGGGGTTTCATAATAAGCTATATTTTCATTTCGATTGAGGTAAAGTGTATCGGTTTCGAGGGTCATGTCAGGCTGTTTGAGGAAAACATTACCCCATGCTTTTGCCTTTCCATTTACCCCGTCATATTCTAAGTATTCGCTGGTCATTCGTAATGTATCCCCTTGAGTAAAAACTACTTTTCCTTCAGCTTCAAAGAAGTTCTTTTTGGAATAAAAAAATGACTTGTCTGAAACAACCAAAGCTCCTTTATGAAAAAGATGTACCCGAGTTTCTCCTTTTTTTGATAAAATATTTGCTTCAGGATATAAGGATTCATCTTTTTCGAAAGAACCTGCTTGCCTAATTTCAATGATTTTAAGCTCTTGAGCAGTTGTAAATTGACTCCAACAACCCATTAAAAATAAAAAAACAAGTTTTTTCATGAACTTCAAGTTGTTGAATTTAATTTTAGTCTAACGGAAAATCGTTTGTTTACGATCGGGTCCTACCGAAACTATTTTAATGGGTGTTTCTAGTTCTTTTTCAAGATAAGCGATATAGTTATTAAATTCTTTAGGAAACTGTTCTTCAGAAGTTAATTTGGTGAGATCTTCTTTCCATCCCGGTAATTCTATGTATTCAGGGGTTACGTGTTCTGGTTCAATATTAAAAGGTAAGTGTTCTATTGAACCTTCCTTTGTTTTGTATGAGGTACATATTTTGATTGTTTTAAATCCAGAGAGTACATCTCCTTTCATCATCATTAATTGAGTGACACCATTGACATTTATTGCATATTTAAGTGCAACCAAATCAATCCAGCCACATCTTCTGGCACGTCCTGTAGTTGCTCCAAATTCCATTCCTATTTTCCCCATTCTTTCTCCATCTGCATCAAAGAGTTCGGTTGGAAAAGGACCACTTCCCACTCGGGTGGCATAAGCTTTAAAAATACCAAAAACCTCTCCAATAGAATTGGGCGCAATTCCCAATCCAGTACAAGCTCCTGCGGCTGTAGTTGTTGATGATGTTACAAATGGATAGGTTCCAAAATCAATATCAAGAAGAGATCCCTGTGCGCCTTCTGCTAAAACTTTTTTTCCATCTTTGATGGCATTGTGAAGTAAATTCTCGCTGTCAACGAAGGGCAGTTTTTTTAATTCTTCAATGGCATTGAAAAATACTTCTTCCAACACGGGTAGGTCAAATTCTATTTTACCCTGATAATATTCAAGCATTTTCAAATGCTTGGTTTTAAGATTTTCATATCGTTTTTTCCAATCAGGAAGTAAGATGTCTCCTATACGGATTCCGTTTCGACCAGTTTTATCCATATAGGTTGGACCTATACCTTTGAGGGTTGAACCTATCTTGGCTTTTCCTTTCGAAGCTTCAGATGCTGCATCTAATAAGCGGTGTGTTGGAAGAATCAAATGTGCCTTTTTGGATATTAAAAGCTTTTTTGGAAAATCAATTTTAAATGGAATTAGCTTTTCAATCTCTGAGTGAAAAATCACAGGGTCAATAACAACTCCATTTCCAATTAGATTAATCGCTGTAGGATGAAAAATCCCAGACGGGATAGTGTGTAATACGTGAGAAAAGCCATCAAATTTCAAGGTATGCCCTGCATTAGGTCCTCCTTGGAAACGAGCAATTATATGATAATTTTTGGTAAGGACATCTACAATTTTTCCTTTCCCTTCATCTCCCCATTGGAGACCCAATAATAAGTCAATAGACATGTATGCGAATGTTATTTAAGATTTTTTTGTACCATAAAAATATAAAGAATGATGATGAACATCAACATTAAATACTTCTTCGATTGTTTTTTTAATACTTTGAATTCTGGGATCACAAAACTCTTTTACTTCTCCAGTATCGGTAAGTATTATGTGGTCGTGTTGTTTGTCAAAAAAGGACTTTTCATATTGAGCCTGATTATTTCCAAATTGATGTTTTCTTACCAATCCACATTCAAGTAATAATTCGATCGTATTGTATAGGGTTGCTCGACTTACACGATAATTTTTATTTTTCATCATGATGTAAAGCGATTCAATATCAAAATGATCGTTACTCTCATATATTTCATGGAGTATAGCAAAACGTTCGGGAGTTTTACGATGTTTATTTTGATCTAAAAAATTAATAAAAACACCTTTTACAACTTCTTGAGGATTCTGTGTTTCTGTCATATTTATGGTTTTATACAAATGTATTGTTTCTTTAACTATTCTCGGGTAACTTTTTCAATTCCATTTATTTTTAACAGATTATTAACCAGTTTATCTAAGGTAGTTCTGTTTTTTACATGAACATTTATATTTCCTTTGAAAAGCCCTTCTTCGGTATCAAAGTTGATTTTGAAAATATCTACATTCATATTGTTTGATATTACACGAGTTACTTGATTTACCAATCCAATTTGATCTATACCACTTAAATTTAGTTTCGCGCTAAAACGTTGTTCTGAAGAGTCAATCCACCAAGCTGGTAACACCCTGTATGCAAAGTTTGATTGTAAGGATAGCGCATTCGGACAATCACGACGATGAACCTTGACTCCATCGTTTATCGTTAAAAAACCAAAAACTTTATCTCCTGCAATTGGAGTACAACATTTTGATAAGGAATAAGGCAATTCTTCTTTGTTTTTACCAAAAACTAATTTGTCATAATTTGAAGTAAATTCATCTCGATCTTTGATTTTTTTTGGACTATTTGAACCAATTCTTTTTTTAATGAAATTGATAAATGTATTGTTGTAACTCGCTGCAAACTCTTTTATTTTCTTATTATCCACAGTACCAATTCCAACTCTATAAAATAAATCTAAACTGGTATTGACTTTAAAATAGTGAACTAGTCTTCGGGTTGTTTTATCGTTTAGGGTAATGCGCAGTTGTTTGAGTTTTCGTCTCAACAGTTCTTTTCCATCTTCAGCAATGCGCTTTTTCTCTTCGTTTATTGATGATTTGATTCTTGAGCGTGCTCTAGAGGTAATGACGTGATCCAACCAGTTGGCTGTAGGTTTAGAATTAACTGAGGTAATAATTTCTACATTCTCACCACTTTTAAGAGTTCGACTCAGAGGAACTAGTTTTCCGTTGATTCTTGCTCCCCTTGCCTTTGATCCTATTTCTGTATGAATACTGAATGCGAAATCAAGTACTGAAGAACCATTTGGAAGTGATTTTAATTCTCCTTGAGGTGTAAATACAAAAATTTCTTCAGAGTATAAATTAAGTTTAAAATCTTCAACAAAATCAACTGCATTACTTTCTTTATTTTCTAAGACTTCTTGCACACGATTTAGCCATGACTCGATACCATTTTCTTTTTGTTCTCCTTGTTTGTAACGGAAATGTGCAGCATATCCCTTTTCTGCAATTTCATGCATTCGTTCTGATCGAATTTGTACTTCAATCCATTTATTATTTGGTCCCATTACTGTAATATGAAGTGACTCATATCCGTTTGATTTGGGGGACGAAATCCAATCACGAAGTCGAGTAGGGTTAGGAGTGAAGTGATCGGTTACGATGGAATAAATTTTCCAAGCCAAAAACTTTTCATTTTTGGAATTAGATTTATAAACTACACGGATTGCAAATTTATCAAACACTCCTTCGTAAGGAATATTTTGTTTTTGCATTTTTTTATGAATCGAGTATATGGATTTACTTCGTCCTTTTATAAAGTATTTAAGGCGTTCTCCTTGCAGTGATTTTTCAATAAAGGTTGAAAAATTTTTAATGTATTTATTTTGTTCCTCCTGACTTTCTTCAATTTTATCTTTAATTGATTTAAATCGAAGAGGCTCTGTGTATTTTAAGCTAAGGTCTTCAAGCTCTGTTTTGATGTTGTACATACCAATTCTGTGGGCAATTGGAGCATATATATAAAGGGTCTCAGAGGCAATTTTGACTTGTTTATTTTCCGGCATGGAATCCATGGTTTGCATGTTGTGTAAACGATCTGCAATTTTGATAATAATTACCCGTATATCATCATTGAGTGTCAAAAGCATTTTACGGAAATTTTCTGCTTGAAGAGAAACATCAGTATCTTTTTTAAGTCGTGAGATTTTAGTTAATCCATGGACAATTTTTGCTACAGTGTTTCCAAAAAGACGTTCTATATCGTCTAAAGAATACTCTGTATCCTCTACGGTGTCATGAAGTAAAGCAGCAGCAATTGATGTTGCGTCTAATCCAATTTCAGAAGCTACTATTTTAGCTACTGAAATTGGATGGAAAATATAAGCCTCACCAGATTTACGTCTTTGCTCTTTATGGGCGTCAACGGCGGTATCAAAAGCTAAACGAATCAGTTTTTTGTCTTCCTTAGTGAGTTGTAGATAACTGATACGTAGAAGCTCTTTGTATTGCTTGGCAATTTCTTTATTTTCAAATTTTTCATTGATTATCATCTAAGAGTAAATTACGGAAACAAATTAAGCTTCCACAAATATCTTATAAATTTCTTTGACGAATTGCTTCAAAAAGAATAATTCCAGCTGCTACAGATACATTTAGAGAATCATTTACCCCTTTCATAGGGATTATGATATAATGATCACTTTGATTACACCAACTTTCTGAAAGGCCTGCATTTTCTTTCCCTACAGCTATTGCGGTGGCTGAGGTATAATCTTCTTGTGTGTAGGGTTTAGCTTTTTGGGATAACGTGGCACTGTAAAGCTTTATTTTTTTTGATTTTAAAAATGAAAAAACTTCCTCATTTGTTGTTAAAGCTATTGGTATTGAAAAGATACAACCTACACTGGATCGAATTACGTTCGGATTATATAAGTCAGTTTTTGGATCTGTAATGATCAGTGCATCAAATTTCCCAGCATCTACAGTTCTTGCCAAAGCTCCAATATTCCCGGGTTTTTCGGGGGATTCAGCAATTAAAATAAGTGGATTTTTTTTTAATTGAAGTGTGTGGAGGCTGTGTTCTTTTTTTTTTGCAATCCCCAGTGCTTCTGTGGTATTTTCTCGATAACATAAGGATTTAAATAAAGGTTTGGCAACTTGATAAAGCTCAACATTTAAATTCATCAGTTTTTGCGCTAAAAGTTTTGTTTTTTGGACACTATATTCTTCGGAAAAATAAAGTTCCTCTACTTGATAACCGGCATGAATTGCATATTGAATCTCTTTAATACCTTCGATGACAAATTGATTGTTTTGTTTTCTTTTTTTTGGTTTTTCTTGTAAAGCTCTTAGGTTTTTTATCTTGGGGTTTTGAGCACTCGAAATATGTTTCATTTGTTTATTTCCTTGAATACTTTTCCATGTAACGTTTCCAAAGTTCAGTTTGATGTGTTTCTAAGGAAATGTTTTTACCACCGATGAATGCATGGGTTAATTGGTTTGTCCTCATGTCAAGAGCATCCCCTAATGACAGGAATAAGGTTGCATCTTTCCCCACAGTCAGACTGCCTAAACGTTCTTCTACCCCAAGAATTTTAGCTGCATTCAATGTGATTAATTCAACCGCTTTTTCTTTTGGTACACCATAGGCAGCAAAAGTTCCTGCATAAAATGGTAAATTACGTGTATTCATCCTTTCCATTCTTCCACTTACATCTATGGTAATTGTTAATCCTGCATCCATAAGGATTTTAGCCATTTTGAAAGGAAGCTTTATATCTTGATCTTCTTGTGTGGGTAAACGATGTGGTCTTGAAACAATAACAGGAATGTCGTATTCTTTAAGGAAATTAGTTATTAAATGTGCCTCTTTTCCTCCAACCAATACTATTTTTTTGACCTTATGCTCTTTTAAAAATTGAATTGCATCTACAATTTCTCTCTGATTATCTGCATGAATATAAACGGTTTGGTTTCCTGAGAAAACATCTTTCATTGCAGCAAAAGGAAGGTGTTTTGTTTTTGATTGGGTTTGGTTGTAGACCAGCGATTCTTTTAAAAATTCACCTAAAGATTTAATTTTTTCTTCATAAGACTTTTGATTGTACTTCAAGTCAGTAGTTCTACTTCGTCTGCTTGATAGATATGCCCTAGGCCAATTAATGTGCAATCCTTCATCGATGATTAATGCAGCATCTTCCCAATTCCAAGCATCGAGCTGAACAATCGAAGAGCTACCACAAATCACTCCTCGTGTTGGAACTACCTGTGCTGATAAAATTCCATTGGGACGAAGACTTTCCACTACTTTAGATTCGGCATTATAGGCTATAATTGTTCGTATATGAGGTAAATATTCACCAATTTCATTAAGATCATTTGTTGGACGAATGGCATCGATTTCAACCATTCCAACGGTAGCATTTGCAGCTATAAATCCAGGATAGAGATGTTGACCCTTTGCATTTATGGTTTTATCGTATTGATTTTTCACAAGATCCGAAGTTGTTATTTCTACAATTTTTCCTGCCCGGATACCTAAAGCACAATTTTCGATAAGGCTGCCGTCACCTATGTGTGCAGTTGCTCCCAGGATAAGTATAGATTTGTTTTGATTAGCTGCAGGTGTTTGTTGAGTAAATCCTTTAGTGCAGCTTAGTAGTAAAAGTAATATGTAAATATAATTTTTCATAAGGAATATTTTAATCGAGGGTTTCACAATGGAATTCTACAATTTTTTTTTGTTTTGGTTTTTGAGTAGGCGCTCCACCGTTTTTTGCTAAAAGCATGTTTTGAATCAATTTATTTTTTTCTTTGGCAATCTGCTCAACCTGAGCAGTTGCTCGATTAAGATCATAATAGATGGCTCCATCAATCATGGTTTTTTCGGCTACACTATAAATAGACATTGGATGATTAGACCACAAAACAAGGTCAGCAGATTTACCTACCTTAATACTTCCTACCTCGTGATCGATGTGTAGTAATTTGGCAGGATTTAAGGTCACAAATTTCCAAGCATCTTCCTCTGATACTCCTCCGTATTTCACTGCTTTGGCAGCTTCTTGATTTAATCTTCTGGACATTTCAGAATCATCAGAGTTGAAAGCAACCGTTACTCCCTGACTATGCATAATAGCACCATTGTAAGGAATTGCATCATTTACTTCAAATTTGTATGCCCACCAATCCGAAAATGTTGACCCACCTACACCGTGATCTTTCATTTTATCGGCAACTTTATATCCCTCTAATATGTGGGTAAAGGTGTTGATTCGGACCCCAAAACGATCGGCTACTTTCATAAGCATATTAATTTCACTTTGAACATAGGAATGACATGATATAAATCGTTTTCCGTCTAAAATTTCAACCAACGTTTCCATTTCAATGTCATAACGAGGTACCTTCAATTTTGATTTAATTTTTTTTGGTGAATTGTTGTACTTTCTCCACGCAGCCTTATATTCTTTTGCTCTTTGAAAATAATCTGTAAAAACCTGTTCAACTCCCATTCTAGTTTGAGGAAAACGTCCATAACTTTGCCAGTTGGATTGTTTTACATTTTCACCCAGCGCAAATTTTATATAGGGGTCTGCATTGGGATATAATAGTCCATCTGCACTTGCTCCCCATTTAGGTTTAATAATTGCGGAACGACCACCTATTGGGTTGGCAGAGCCATGTAAGATTTGCAATGTGGTAACCCCCCCAGAAAGGTTTCGATAGAGGTTTATGTCGTCTGGATTGATTACATCCTTAATAGTAACCTCTGCAGAAGAATTATGTCCACCTTCATTAATACTGGAAGCTCCAATATGAGAATGTTCATCAATAATTCCAGAGGTTAAATGTTTTCCAGTTCCGTCGATAATTCTTGCTCCTTGAGCATTATTGATATCTCCAACAGCTTTAATTTTTCCATCAACAACCCAAACACTTGCATTTTCAAGAATACCTTCTTCTTCATTGGTCCAAACAGTTACATTGGCAAAAAGAATGTTTTCAGAAGTTGGAAGGGTTTTATATCCAAAACCATTATTGGGATAGGTAATCGGAAGTATTTTTTGTAAAACCTCATTTTTTATTTCAACTTCTTTTTGCTGGGTTGATTCAACTTTATCAGCATTCCAGTTAAATAAAGTTCCATCGAAGAAATTACCGTCACCTTTTAAATTATTTACATTATTTATTTTGGATTTCAGTTGAGCAAATTTTGTGTTAGTACTATCAGAAAACCTTAAAGTTAACCAACCATTAATGTATTTTGTAGCTGTTTTTAATTTGGTAGAATCTTGAGTAATTTTTGCACTTATCTTAGATTCACTTTTTGAAATTACGAGTTTGTATAAATCGTCTTTTATGTTTAAATCATATTCTCCGTCAATTGTATTTTCTGGGATGGGTTTTATTATGTGTTGTTGTCCTTGAACCCAATTTTGTTCAATTTCAGTTTCCTTGTTGAATACAGGACCATTGGTAATTATTAAATTAGCCAAAGCCCCCTTTCTTAATTCACCTATTTCCCCTTTTTGATTGATTAATTGAGCAGGAATTGTTGTTAATGCTGCTAGAGCTCTTTCAGGAGACAAACCGTATTGAACAGCTTTTCGAATGTTTGGTAAAAAATCTTTTATGTTTTTTAAATCACTAGATGTAAAAGCAAATTTAATTCCTGCATTTGCAATTTCTTTAGGATTTGCTGGAGCTTGATTCCAATACCGCATTTGATTTAAGGATAATTTTTGTACCAAAAAAGGATCATCAACATCATAGGCATTAGGAAAATTGACTGGAACCAACAGGTGCGGGTTTAATTTTTTAAGTGTATTGATTTGTTCGTACTCATTTCCATAAGCTTTGATAATGTATTTTTTCCCGAATTCATAGCCGATTTTAGCAGCCCTAGCGACATCCAATTTGTTGGAAGTTTCAAATATTGAAGGGAGAGATGAGTTATTGACCACGGCTTCTAAAGCCATATCCTTATTTTTCGCATTTCCGTTTGCATACCATTTGGCATCGTGATAAACTTGACGGATAAGTGCCATAGCTCCCATAATTGAGCCCGGATAGTATTGCCCCGAAGTATTACTCTTTTTAAAAGATAGGTGTTGTGCAGCTCGATCTTTTAGCATTCGATACCCATTGTTTTGAACATCGTTCAGTGAGACCAGTACACTTGTTCCTCGATGAATTCCCTCTTTTCTGTGACTATTTACAACTCCAAAGCCAGACGCTCGTAATTCTTTTGCTTTCTTTGGGTCATATTTAAAATCATCATGACTGTTGTAATCGGCAAGAATATGATCATTCCAATAATATCCTTTTCTTTTTGCTTGATATTGAATACTTCTTCGTCCACTTGAGCTACCTTTGAGAGCAGCAAGCCCAAAACTTGAATGTAATTCTATAAAAGAAGGGTAAATATGTTTTCCTTCAAAATGGTAAACTAGAGCATTCCTAGGAATCTCGATTGAAGTTCCAACATCAATTATTCTTCCATTTTTAATTAGAATCATTCCCTTTTCTAATTGCATGATTGGATTAATGTGAACTATTGCTCCAGTAATTAATATTTGTTTTGAACTTATAGTTTTTACTCCCTTGTTGGTAGGAAAATAGTCTTGAGCCACTAGGGTAGAAAAAGAGATAACAAAAGTAAAGAAGTATTGAATTGGTTTCATTGAGATAGATTTACCATCTCAAGATACACTTTTTTATTTCAAAGGTTTAATTTTTTTTCATTGTAAAATGCAACTAATAATACAATAATTTGATTGTAACTTTTAATTCCAGATTCCTGTCCATTAAATTTTAAATAACTGTCATAAGAATTCTTGAATAAGGGTTCGAATGGATTTTTGTATTGTTCCCAAAAAATTTGATTTTCCTTTAAATTTTTAAAAATACCAATATTTAATTCTTGAACCAATAGTTTAGCTTGATCTGGGTTTCTTTTCACGAGATCGCTATAGCAATGCCTTAGCGCAAAAAGAGCAGCAGAATATTTAAAGAAGGGATCCTTGTTTTGCAAAACATTGACTAGAGCAATAAAATTGGCTTCATTTTCTGCAGCGTATCCTAGCTGATGCGCCATTTCGTGTGCAATATTTATCGGTAGGTTGATTTTTGGTATTAGCATATTGATCTGAGCTTCTAATGTAAAAGGATTCAGATATCCTGAATATCCCATATAACTGAGAGGTAAACTGTAAATTGATGCTTTTACTTTTGGAATTTGTATTGAACTATTCCACAAGTCTGAGTAATTGTTTTTTATTTTTTTAATAATTGTTTTTTTAGAGTAGGGAATAACAATTGCCAATGTGTCAGATTCACTTAATTGATTATGAAGCTTGTTACTCAAAAAAATAAATTGACATGTTAAATCTACCAACAAAGAATCCGAATAATGTTTTTGAGTAGATAGCTTCTTTCCCAAAGGTGTTCTGTGATAATTGAGTCCCCAATTGAGTTGAAAAATGAAAAAAATTAAACTGGCAATGCTTCCAAGTTTGATTAAGCTTTTTAGGTTTAGTTTTCTGAATCTTAAAATGCAGTATACTAATGAGTATAACAAAAAAATGATGAGTAGTAAATACAAACAATCACCTAAAGAAAAGGGGATGTGTTTTAAAAAAAAATGATTTGAATTAAAAAATATGGGATATATTTTTTGAGAAAAATAAAGTTCTACTTTTTCAGGGTATTGACTTAATAACATGACTAACAGTATTTGAGGTAGTAAACTCAGTACCAAAAATATTTTCAATATTTTCATTTCACCTATATAAAGTTAACTAGCTTTAACTATTCTCATTTTATTCTTATTTTGCAAGCATGGATGAGGAAATGATAAGAAGTAAAGATGTTTTGTCAGGATGTTTTTTTACAGGTTGTGCTTGTTTTTTTGTGGGAACAATTCTACTTATTCTTTTTATCTTTTTTACTTGATTACCTCAACAATTTCAAGTTCAAAAATTAAATTGGATTTTGGAGGAATACCTTGCACTCCTTGTAAACCATACCCAAGGGCGTAGGGAACAAAAATAGTTGCTTTATCTCCGGTTCTCAAAAGTCTTAAGCCTTCTTTGAAACCTTCAATCATTTGAGCCTCTAGGCTACTATTTGCTTCGATAGGAAGGTATGCGTTAGCAATTTTTCGTTGCTCGTTTACTGCATCTAAGGCTTCTGCAATTTCTAGTTTACTGGTTTCTAGTAAAGTCCCGTCTTCGAAGTAAACAGCATAATGCGCCCTAACTTTGTTTGTAGTAGTTACTTTTGGACCTATTCCATTTTCTGTAATAATGTATTGAAGTCCAGAAGCTGTTGTTGTTGCTTTTGCTTTTTGTGCCTCAAACTTATCTAGTGAATTTAATCTAATGATTTGTTGATTTTCTTCTTTTTCAGCTTTTTCAGCCTCTATTTTTTGAAAATGTTCTTTAAAAATTCTGGGTGCATCAAAGTTTTTTGCTTCAGAACCTTTACGGATGATTGTTACTTTTTTGATGGTATCGTTTTGAACAATACTGTCTACTAAGTTTTGTCCAATTACAACTTTCCCAAAAACAGTATGTTTTCCATCCAACCATGGAGTTGCTTTGTGGGTAATAAAAAATTGACTTCCATTGGTTCCAGGTCCTGCATTTGCCATCGATAAAACCCCAGGGCCATCATGACTTAGCTCTTCATTAATTTCATCATTAAATTTATATCCAGGTCCACCCGATCCAGTGGCAGTTGGGTCGCCTCCTTGAATCATAAAGTCTGCAATAACTCTATGGAATAAGATGCCGTCATAGTATTTTTTATTTAAAAAGTTATCACTAACCATTTCGTTTTCTCCTTCACTTAGAGAAACAAAATTTGCAACTGTTATGGGTGTTTTTTCGAGCTCTAAAGAGACAACTATGGATCCTTTGTTGGTTTCAATATCAGCATAAAGCCCAGAATCTAGATCTGGATATTGCGAGGCGCAACCTATTAAAATTAACGATGTAAGAATTAAAAAAGTGATTTTTTTCATTGGATTAATTTAAGTTGTTGTTGCAAAGATGCATAATTTTAACTTTTCACTGAATGTGAAACTAATTTTATTGTAAAACGTAAGGGCTGATTAATGTCAACTTTTTCATCATCTCCTTGGTATCCATAGCAAAGATATGATGGGAAAAGAAATGTAGCAACTTCATTAACACTTAAAATTTTCACAGCTTCTCGTAACGCAGGTAACAATTCCTCTTTATCTACTAAATAGTTGACTGTGCCGAGTTCCATTTCATCGTAGAGCAATGTTCCCTCAAGAGATTCTATTTTGTAATTAAACCGAACTTTATCTCCTCTTTTTGGTTTTACTTTTGATTCTGTGTTAAGTAAATAGGCATACCAAAAACCTGTTGAAGAAGCAATGTAGTTTAGCGTTGAATCCTGAGCAATTATTTTTTTAAATTGAAGTTGTTGTTGATTGATGATGTTTTTATTTCGTTCAACTGATCCCTTTAGAAAGGAAACCTTTTTTGTGTTGAGAGGTTTACGGGGTTGAGGTCCTGTACAAGCGATATTCAAAAAAAACAGGGTAAAGCATAACCATAAATTAAATAATCTCATTTCAATTGATCTTTGTATTCTAAAATCGTTTGATGAATTTTTTGAGTAGTTTTCTCTAAGTTATCATATGAAACACCGCCAGAAGCATTATTGTGACCTCCTCCATTAAAATGTTTTCTGGCAAATTCATTTACATTGAAATCTCCTTTGGAACGAAAAGACATTTTGATGATTTTTTCTTGACTGTTTTCTATCAAAATAACAGCAAGTTTTATACCATTTAGACTGAGTCCATAATTTACAAAACCTTCGGTGTCTCCTTTTTTAAAGTCACATTGATTTAACTCCTCTTGGCTAAGGGTAATATAAACTGCATTTAGCGCTTCAACTTTCACCAAGTTAGTCAAGGCTTTTCCTAAAAGTTGTAGCCTACCAAAACTATATGCATCATATATATTATTATGGATTTGGGAGTGATTGATACCGGTATCTAGAAGGTTTGAAACAATATTGTGAGTAATAGCGGTTGTTGATTGAAAACGGAAAGAACCCGAATCCGTCATTATGCCAGTGTAGATGCAAGTTGCGATTGTTTTGTTGATTGCAGAAACATTTATTGCTTTCATAACATTATAAATCATTTCACTTGTAGAGCCAAGACTGGGATCAGAATAAATTAGATCGGCATAATCTTCGGGTTGTTCGTGATGATCAACCATGATTTTTATTGCTTTGCAATCTTCAATGATTTTATTCATAGGTTCGATTCTACTCAAACTGTTAAAATCTAGGGTAAAAATAAGGTCAGCTTCCAAGAGGATTTTTTCAGTCTGTTCTTTTGATTTACTGTACTTTATTATTTCACTTTGACCAGGTAACCACTCTAAAAATTCAGGATATTCATTAGGTGATACCACGGCACATGTATGGTCCATTGTTTCTAAAAAATGTTTCCACCCCAAACAACTCCCAAGTGCATCTCCGTCTGGATTTTTGTGTGGAATAATTACAATTTTCTTAGATTTTAAAAGCTGTTCTTTTAAAGCTAGAATAAAGTTGTTTTTCATACATTGCTAAGATACCAATCCTTTCTCAAAAATTCCATTCTTTTTCCAATTATAGTAGGCTATGTTAATAAACAAATTAAGATTACAAGCTTATTTTTATATATGCCGTTAAAAAACCATCTTTCTAGCTGAAGTTTCGACTCCTTTTGATAAATTTGCAACACAAAAATACTATGACAATGAATCGTACATTCACTATGATTAAACCCGACGCCGTTGAAAATGGTCACATCGGATCTATTTTAGAAAAAATAACTACTGCTGGTTTTAAAATCTTAGCGTTAAAAAAAACCCAATTAACACTTAATGATGCCCAAGAATTTTACAGCGTTCATAGTGAGCGGCCTTTTTTTGGAGAACTGGTAAAGTTCATGACCAGAGGTCCAATAGTTGCTGCAGTTCTTGAAAAAGATAATGCAGTAAATGATTTTCGTGTACTAATAGGGGCAACAAATCCAACTGAAGCAGCTGAAGGAACCATCCGAAATTTATATGCTACCTCTATGGGAGAAAATGCAGTTCATGGTTCTGACAGTGACGAAAATGCAGCTATTGAAAGTGCTTTTCATTTTTCGCAAAGAGAAATCTTTTAACGAAGAACCAGTTTAGATATTAGATTTGAGCCAAGTGTTTCGTTGAGGTGAAGCAGAATTTTTTCTTTCCCATACGAAAGCTCTTCTCTTAGTGCAGCTGAAGTTAAATTAACAAATAGGGTAGTGCCTCTGTAAGTTACTTGCTGGGTATACTGAGCAACACTATTACCCATAGTTTCTTTCCATGCTTGTTCCACACGAATTTTTGTGATTCCACTTTTAATGTTTTTTTGGTCGATTAATTCTCCGAGAACTTCTGAAATGGATTGTGGTTCAAAAGATTTTTTTTTCTTTACCATGATTATAAACTTATCTTTTCATGACGTTTGTATCGGTAGGTTTTCCCACTGTGTTCTAATTCTAAATAATTTTCAGAGATTTCAACAATTTTTTCTTTCCAAGGTTTCAGAGCTTTATCGTAAGAAAGAAAAAAATCACCATCAATTTGCTTGATAGTAAAATCAAATCGATCTTTTGAACTTGAATAATTTATCCCAAAATTTGGGGTTAATTTTTTTCGATATCCAAGGGAAGCATCTATTTTATAAAAGTCCACCAATATAGTTCCACCTTTTGGATTAAATATTTCTCCATGCGATTGAACTTCATGAATTTCCCATGTTCCATTCAAAAGAATTAAGTCTTTCTGGGTGACTTTTGAACAACTTGTTAATGTTATGGTAAATGTTAAAAGTAGCAGAGAAAATGTTTTCTTTTTCATGTTTTATATGAATATAACTTAATGTGATTTAAAGATAAGAATCTTAGCTGAGATTAAAAATCTTGTATGTGGATTGAGTTGTTTTTAAAGCTTGCAAAGTTCTTTGTTCATGGGTGTCAGAAAGAAAGAGTTGTCCAAAGTGATTATTCTCTACCAATTGCATAATAAGACTAACACGATTTTGATCGAGTTTATCAAAAACATCGTCCAAGAGAACAATAGGAGCAACACCCGCTTGTTTTTTGATGAAATCAAATTGGGCAAGTTTAAGTGCGATTAAAAAAGATTTTTGCTGACCTTGACTACCAAACTTTTTTATAGGCTCTCCACCAATAGTGAAAAACAAATCTTCTTTATGAATCCCAGTACTACTAAATTGCAATATGCGATCTTTGGCTAATTGGCTTTTAAGAAGATTTTCAAAAGAATTATTTAGTAAGGCGCTTTCATAAGATAGGGTAACTTCTTCATTGGATTTACTAATACTTTGATAATGTTTCTCAAAAATTGAAATGAAAGTTTCTATGAAAGCCAAACGTTTTTCATGAATTGGAGTTCCCAAAGCAACCATTTGTTGATCGTAAATTTCTAATGTTTCTGGCTCAAAAGTTTGATTCAAAGCAAAATACTTTAAAAGTGCATTCCGTTGGCTCACAATTTTAGTATAGTCCAATAAATTATTCAGATAAATCCGATCAGTTTGACCAATAACTCCGTCCATAAATTTTCGTCTTATGCTACTTCCTTCAGTAATTAAATCTCTATCTGAGGGAGAAATAATTACAAGTGGCAATAAACCGATATGGTCTGATATTTTTTCATAAACTTTTCCATTTCGCTTTAAAGTTTTTTTATGACCACGTTTGAGGCTGCATAAAATTTTTTCGATTTGTTTATTTTTTTCAAAAACAGCATCTAAAACAAAATAATCACTATCAAACTGAATGTTTTGAACAGCAGTTGGATTAAAGTATCCTTTAGCAAAACACAAATGATAGATTGCGTCTAGTATGTTAGACTTTCCAACGCCATTATTTCCAATAAAACAATTGATTCGCGCATCGAATTCAAAATTTTTGGACCTAATATTTTTGTATTGGGTTAGCGAAAGGCTCTTGAGTATCATACATACAAAGATAAAAAACTTACAATGAGCATATCAGAGTTTTTCAACAAATATCTTTTGTAGCATTTGAGAATCATTGTATTACTTAATTTGTCAAGAATTAACATATTATGAAAAGAATTTATAGTTTTTAAATTGTTATTTCTTCTTAATTTTGAAAAAAAAGCATTTGAAAAATTTTTTCTATCTCTTCCTTTTTTATTTGGGAAGTCATTCTCATCTTTTTGCACAAATAGATTCTTTACAAACCCTTAAACTAGATCCAGTAGAAGTTTCTGTAACCCGATATGAACACTCTATCAATTCATCAACATGGTCTGTTTCTAGACTTGATTTTAAAGAGTCTCAAGATCAAATGCAACAGTTGTATTTTAGTGATTATCTTAACGGTGTCCCAGGTTTATTGACTCAAAACAGTAATAATTTTTCTCAAGATCTACGAATCTCAATTAGAGGATTTGGTTCACGATCAGCTTTTGGAATACGGGGAATTAAACTTCTGGTTGATGGGATTCCCGAGACCACTCCAGATGGTCAGGGACAAATTGATAATTTGTCTTTGGGGAGTATTGAATCTGTGGAGGTTATTCGAGGACCATCATCCATTTTATATGGGAATGCTTCTGGAGGGGTAATTAGCATTCAAACTCCGAGCGAATTGGATCATAATTATTTTAAAACAGGAATAATCATGGGAGCCTACGGAATGCAAAATATTCAATTCAGAACTGGTGTTAAAAACGACAAAACTTCACTCATACTTTTAGCAAATAAAATCAAGACAAATGGATATCGGGTAAATAGCGGATTTGAATCTTCAGGACTTAATGCGCGAATAAAACACCGATTTAATTCAAAATCTAAATTGAATGTTTTGTTGAATTTTACAGACAGTCCTATAGCCCAAGATGCCGGTAGTCTCAATTTTGAAGCAACACAAACAAAACGTATTCAAGCTAGAGATCGTAATATTCAATTTATGACTCAAGAGTCTGTTAAGCAATTTAAATCTGGTCTCTCTTTTAGTCAGCAATGGAGCTCAAAGTTGTTTTTTTCTACTTATGGGTTTTATGCTATCCGAGCTTTCAATACTTCTCTTCCTTTCGAATTTGGAGGGCAAGTTGAATTGGATCGTTTATATTTTGGTCAAGGGGCTCAACTCAGTTTTCAAGGAGGAACATCAGTTAATCATCAAGTACAATTGGGCTATAGCTGGGCTAGCCAATCTGATTACCGAAAGCGTTTCATGAACAATCAAGGATTACGAGGAGACCTTACTTTAGATCAAGATGAAAATTTTGATGCATTTGGTTTTTATATAATGGATGAACTTTCTTCTGGAAACTTCAAAATTGTTGCAGGAATTCGATATGACATTAACACACTAGAAGCTTTAGACCGTTTTTTGGCGAATGGGAATGATAGTGGATCACTTTCTTTGAACGCTTGGAGTTCTTCTCTAGGAATTAATTATCAGTTGAATCAGAATCAGTATTTTTTTGCTTCTTACAGGACAAGTTTTGAAACTCCTGTTTTAAGTGAATTATCTGCAAACCCCAAAGGAGTTGGAGGTTTTAACACCGATTTATCCGCCCAAAAAGCAAAAAACACAGAGTTTGGATTTCGTTCACTTGGTAAAAAGAGCGAATTAGAAGTAATTTTATTTAATATTCAAACAAAAAATGACCTAGTTCCCTACGAATTAGAATCATTCCCCGATCGAAATTTTTACAGGAATTCTGGAGAGACTAAACGCAGGGGGCTAGAAGTTGCTTATTCACTGAAAAGATCTACTTTTTTGGAAACAAAAATTTCTTATACTTATTCAGATTTTACCTATGAATCTTTTGAAAAGCCAAATGGTGATTTTAGTGGAAATCAACTCCCAGGAATACCAAAACACTTGGTTTTTGTTCAAACAAATTTCACAAAGGGGAATTGGAAAATTATTTTTAATAGTCGCTTCCAAAGCAGTTTATATGCTGATGATGCAAATAAGGTTAAAGAAGATTATTTTTTACTTTCTAGTTTAAATATGAGCTATGGTATTAAAAGGGGAAGTGTGCTTTGGATTCCTTTTATGGGTATTAATAATTTGTGGAATTCTATTTACAACGATAATATCCGGATAAATGCCTTCGGTGGGCGTTATTATGAGCCTGCACCAACACGCCATGTATATGGAGGAGTACGTTTAAACTTGTAGATCTTTGATTGTCATTCGTCTGTAAAGTGAGATATTCGTTTTCGCTTTGAAAATCGGTCCAACGAGATAACATATTTCCATGAAGATGTTTTATGATTAAGCCAATAATGCTTGATTTTAAACAAGCTTTCCAGAGGATTTTTTTCAGTTAATTGTTTAAAAGTTGGTCTCTAGGGATTTGTAGTAAAAAAAATCCTTTTGTGTGTTTTTAATTTCTTTGCACATTTTTTGAGTTTTATAACAAAATAAAGCAACTAATTAAAATCCATCAAAAAATCTTTTTGAATCTAAGATTTTCCCTGAAAATGCCACGTTTTAAGATAAAAATAAATTAAAACCTTCGTTTTATTTCAAAATATGAAAAATGAGTTTTTGGATTAGAATAAAAAGGTTATTTTTGGGACATAAAAAACTACAATGGCTACATATAAAAAACGCGGGGCAAAAAAATCAGTAACTAAGGCTGAAGTTGGCGAAAATCAAACAGATAGTACAACAGCTGAGGTATTTGAAACACTTGACACATCAGCATCTAAGGCTGAAGAGTTTGTTGCAAAATATCAAAATATTATTTTGATTGTAATAGGTGTTTTAACTGTTGGAGTTTTGGGTTCTTTAGGGTATCAATCTTTTGTAGTTGAACCAACTTCTAGCGAAGCAGTTGGGGAATTGAATCAAGCACAATACTATTTTAACTTAGCGGTTAACGGACAAGACAGCGATTCGCTTTATGCTCGCTCTATTCGAGGTGGAGAAGGGAAATACGGTTTTGATGATATTATTGAAAACTACAGCGGTACTCCTGCTTCTGATCTCGCATATTTTAGTGCTGGAATGGCTTATTTGAACATGAAGGATTACAACAGTGCTATAGAATATTTGAAGGATTTTAGTTCTGATGATATTTTATTAAGCGCCATTGCTAAAGGCACTATAGGTGATTCTTATGTACAACTTGACCAAGACGATAAAGCACTTGATTATTACATCAAAGCAATTAATTCCAGTGAAAACGATTATACTACACCAAAATATTTGTTTAAGGCTGGATTACTTAGTAGTGCTTTAGAAAAAAACAGTCAAGCGTTATCTTATTTTAAGCGTATCAAAGACGAGTATCCAAATTCTACTGAAGCTGCTCAAGTTGATATTCAGATTGGACGTCTAGAAAATCTTAAATAGCTTTTATGGCAACGGTTAATTCTAATTTATCCGTTTATGATTCTGACCAAGTCCCATCTGGAGAAAACTTGTCAGTAGCTCTTGTTGTTTCGGAATGGAATCCTCAAATAACAGAATCACTCTACAAAGGAGCTTTTGATACCTTACGAAAGCATAAAGTTGCTGAGAACAATATTTCTAAGATTAATGTCCCAGGAAGTTTCGAATTGATTTATGGAGCAAAACATGCTCAGTCGAAGGGGGTTGATGTTGTCATTGCAATAGGAAGTGTAATTCAAGGAGAAACCAAACATTTTGATTTTGTTTGTCAAGGTGTATCCCAAGGAATTAAAGATTTAAATATTCAATCAAAGATTCCAGTTATTTTTTGTGTTCTAACAGACAATACTCTCCAACAAGCCATTGATCGATCGGGGGGACAATTTGGTAACAAAGGCATTGAAGCTGCTGTTTCGGCCCTAAAAATGGCTAATCTTTCTAAGCAATAAGTTTTCAACATTTCATCTAGTTCTAGGGAATCAGAATTGGGATTCTAGTAAAATCAATGTATTTTTATATTTTAAGTTAAAATACTCATGTTCAAAACAAATCTTTTTAAACTTAATCGTAATAAACGATATAATTATACACCTCGGTACTATCAAGGTAAAACAATTGAAAACCTTTATGATTTTGATTCGAAGTTTATTAAATACCGTGATACTTATAACTCCAATGATTTGGGGAAGAAATGGGAAGAGGTACGTCTGGAAAGCCGAAACCGATCTAATTGGTCAGTCACTCCTACTTTATTGATTATTACAGCGGTTTTATGTCTTATTTTTATGTTTATTATTGATTTTGATCTATCTATCTTTTCTACCTAATCCATGGGAGATATCATAACATTATTACCCGATCATGTTGCTAATCAGATTGCAGCTGGGGAGGTAGTCCAACGACCAGCTTCTGTTGTAAAAGAGTTGCTGGAAAATGCAATTGATGCAGAATCTAGCCATGTTCAATTAATTATCAAGGAGGGAGGTAAAACACTCATACAAGTCATTGATGATGGAAAAGGGATGAGTATTACAGATGCTCGAATGGCATTTGAACGTCATGCAACTTCCAAAATAAAATCAGCTTCTGATCTTTTTGAATTACATACCAAGGGTTTTAGAGGTGAAGCATTGGCATCTATCGCTGCTGTTGCTCATGTTGAAATGTTGACATGTAGTTTAGAAGACGAAATAGCTACACAAATAAAAATTATTGGAAGTGATATTCAAGAACAAGAACCCGTTGTAGCTCCTAAAGGGACTTCTATTGCTGTTAAGAATTTGTTTTTTAACATCCCAGCTCGAAGAAATTTTTTAAAATCTAACACTGTTGAATTACGACATATTATTGACGAATTTCATAGAGTTGCTTTAGCTCACCCGCAAATTGCATTTACTTTTTTTCAAGGAGGCAATGAGTTATTTGATTTACCAGCAACCAATTTAAGAAAAAGGATCAGTCATATTTTTGGATCTAAGATGGATGAAAAGCTAGTTCCTGTTGAAGAATCAACATCGGTATCATCTGTTTCGGGATTTGTTTTAAAACCAGCTGCAGCAAAGAGAACCAGAGGACATCAATTTTTCTTTGTAAATGAACGATTCATCAGAAGTCCTTTTATGCATCACGCCATTATGAATGCTTATGAAGGTTTATTATTAGAAGGAACTGTTCCCGGATATTTTATTTTTTTTAGTCTAGATCCGAATACTATTGATATTAATATTCATCCAACTAAAACAGAAGTTAAGTTTGAGGATGAACAAAGTTTGTATGCCATTTTGCGTTCATGTGTAAAACACAGTCTCGGGATGTTTAGTGTTGCACCAACACTAGATTTTGATCGCGACCCTAATTTAGATACTCCTTATAATCAAATCAACAAGCAAGCTGAAATTCCAAACCTTGAAGTTGACTCTAACTTCAATCCATTTAAAAATCCAGATGCACAACGTTTTTCAAAGCCCAAAGAAGCTAGTTGGGAGAGTTTGTATGTTGAGGTTGAATCTCAAACAATTCCAACACTTTTGGGACATGAAAACATAGAGCATAAAACTTATGATGCTGTAAAGCTCTTTCAATTAATGAATCGATACATCGTTAGTTCTATTGGTTCAGGACTTTTGATAATCGATCAGCAACGAGCGCATGAGCGAATATTGTATGAACAATTTCTAAAAACCATTACTCAAAAACAAATTGCTAGTCAACAATTATTATTTCCATATTCTTTGTATTTGACCCCAACTCAACAAGTACTATTATCTGATCTAGAAGATGTTCTATCAGAAGCGGGTTTTGTTTTTGAACGAAATACAAAAACAAATATTACCATAAAAGGGATTCCTGTTTCTAGTTCTGAGAATGAAATTCCTCATATTTTCGAAAATTTATTTGCTTCCTTAGAAAGTGATTTACCTAGCGATAGTTTTAGTCAATCCGATGTGTTGTCCAAATCTTTGGCTAAAACCTTATCAATTAAAAGGGGAGTACCAATGAAACCCGTTGAACAACAAGGACTTTTAGATGATTTATTTGCTTGTAAAGAAACTCAAATATCTCCATTTAATAGACAAATTTTTGTTATTTTAACTCAAGAAGAATTAGAGAAAAAATTGAATTAATGGGAAGAATTACCGGCACCATAAAACACTTGCTTATTATAAATGGAATTTTTTTCCTTGCGGTTAATCTTTTTGGTGATGAGGTTTATAATTGGTTCGCACTTCACTATTTTAAAAACCCTCGTTTTGAATTGTGGCAACCCCTTACTCATATGTTTATGCATGGAAGTTTTAATCATATTTTATTCAATATGTTTGGATTGTATATGTTTGGATCTCCTCTAGAACAATTGTGGGGAAGGAATAAATTTATCTTCTTTTATCTTTCTGCTGGTTTTGGAGCAGCAATAATTCAGTTAGTAGTTTATCACTTTCAATTCAGTTCGGTTTTCTCAGAGTTGATGGATTTAGGGTATGGGCAAGATGCTATAGAAAAAATACTGGATAGTGGTCAATACAGTAGGTCAATATTAGAAAGAATTAGTGAAGATCAGTTGACTGGATTTTATCAATCTTACTATGCTTCAATGGTAGGTGCCTCTGGAGCTTTGTACGGTATTTTAGTTGCTTTTGCAATGTTGTTTCCTAATGCCGAATTATATTTAATGTTTATTCCTGTTCCCGTAAAGGCAAAGTATTTGATTCCATTTATGATTTTGGGAGACCTCTTCTTTGGATTTAGTTCCTTTTCTATTGGACCTATTGCTCACTTTGCCCATTTGGGTGGTGCAATAACAGGTTTTATAATGATGCGTTATTGGAAAAAGAGTCAGTTTGATAATAATCGATGGGACTTATGAGAATTTTAGAGAATTTAAAATATAAATTTCAAAGATTTTCAATTTCCGAAAAATTGATTGTAGTTAATGTCATTTTTTTTATAATCCCTTTTTTTCTACAAACCCTTTTTTACCTTTTTAAAATTCCAATTACATCTTTTCTTTCCTGGTTTGAATTGTTACCAAATTTTGAAATTCTTTTTTATCGTCCATGGACTATAGTAACTTATGGTTTTTTGCATGGTGGGTTTAGTCATATCCTTTGGAATATGATACTTCTATTTTTTGCATCTCGTTTGTACTTGAATTTATTTTCGGAGAAGCAATTTCTTAAAAATTATTTTCTTGGAATTATTACTGGCGGTATTGTTTTTTTAATAAGCTATAATGTATTTCCTGTTTTTAACGGAATATATCCACCACTGGTAGGATCTTCAGCAGGTGTCATGTCTATTTTAATTTTTGTAGCAACCTACACTCCAAATCAAGAGGTTAGAGTTATTTTCTTTAATTTAAAGTTGCAGTACATCGGAATTGCACTTGTTGTCCTGGATATTCTTCAAATACCTGATGGAAACGCTGGCGGTAGACTAGCACATCTGGGAGGAGCTTTAATTGGTTTTATTTACGCAAATCAATTGCAAAAAGGGATTGATATTGGAAATTTTTTGGATCGTATGTGGAATTATATAAATTCATTTTTTACTGTTAATAAAAAGAACAATATGCGAACCGTTCATCGATCAAAAAATTCTCCTAAAGAAAACTCAAAGAATTTACATCAAGAAAAAATTGATTCAATTCTTGACAAAATCAGCAATTCTGGTTACGAGAGTCTAACACAAAAAGAAAAGGATTTTTTGTTTAAAGCAGGAAAAAATAATTAAACCCTAAAATCCATATGAAACTGACCTTCTTTGAAAAAATTGCCTTACTGATTAACATTCCGTTATTAATTTTTCAATTGATGTTAATGGGAAGTGTACCTTCTTTTTTTGAGTTTTCAATATTAAATTTATTTGTCCCAGCAATAGTATTGGTTAATGTAGGCTTTTTTTTTTACTGGTTATTAAAAATGAAGGGGGTCTTTTTGTTGTTTATGATCACCTTTCTAATTGGATATGGAGAATGGGGTCTTTTATATCAATTTCCAAGAACTGCAGAGCGAAAGGATGCTAATACTTTTAAAGTAATGAACTATAATGTTCGTCTTTTTAATCGTTACGGATGGATAAAAGAGGTTGATGTTCCTAAGAGAATGCAAAATTTCGTTGATCAAGAACAACCTGATATCATTTGTTTACAAGAATACTCCAAAAAGGAAGCACCCGAATTTTCTTCTTATCCATATCGTTATATTCAACCGATTCAATCCAATGGAAAATCTGGAGTTGCAATACTTTCAAAATTTCCAATAATTAATAGTGGTTATATCAATTTTGCTAATTCCTCTAATAGCGGTATTTTTTCAGATATTGAATATCGAGGCAAAAAAGCTCGTATTTATAATTTACATCTAGAATCATTGAGAATCGATTTACAGGATACTCTTATTACCAAAGTAAACTCTGAGAGGCTACAACTCAAATTTAATCAGGTTTTTAAAAAACAATTGGAACAAATAAAGCAGTTTCAAGAGATAGATAAAGAAAACAATTACCCCTCCATTATATGTACAGACTTGAATAATTCTCAGTTTTCTAAGATTTATAGATTATTAAGAAAAAATCATTTAGATACTTTTGTAGAGGCAGGGATAGGTCTTGGAACCACATTTAACTTTTCATTTTTCCCCCTTCGTATTGATTTTATATTTTCAGATCCAATTTTTCAGGTCAATACCTTTAATTCATACGATATAAAATTATCGGATCATTTACCTAT
>Ga0233438_10001339_pt1 | contig 27200 bp, 22 predicted proteins | sample SI_123_September_FD_182720 | JGI IMG/M metagenome (GOLD analysis project Ga0233438, IMG submission 182720) | Seawater microbial communities from Saanich Inlet, British Columbia, Canada - SI_123_September2016_10_MG | ecosystem: Environmental > Aquatic > Marine > Inlet | place: Canada: British...
ATCATGCCCTTGTGTTTGTACCGTTAGTCCTTCTGGCTTGATGCCAAAGTGCATTTCTGCATCTTCTTCGTTTCCAAGTACAATATCACAATACGATGTCAGCTCGGTCATGATTTTCTCACGTTGTGCATCGTCACAGTACTTCCACAATTTAGCTCTGTAATTTAAATCCGTAGAGATGGTAATCCCTTTCTCACTGGCGATCTTCACTGCTTCTAGGCACGCATCTGCTGCAGACTGAGAGATGGCAGGCGTAATCCCTGTCCAGTGGAACCATTCCACCCCTTCAAAGGCTTTGTCCCAATCCACCATTCCAGGTTCAATCTCAGACATGGCCGAATAGGCTCTGTCATATACCACTTTACTGCCCCGACTTACAGCACCTGTTTCTAAAAAATAAATTCCTAATCTGTCTCCTCCACGAAGCATAAAATCGGTTTCAACACCTCGTTTGCGCATTTCCATAAGCGCACATTCTCCAATGTCGTTGCTAGGAACGCGCGTGACAAAACGTACAGGAACACCATAGTTGGCAAGGGATACTGCTACATTAGATTCTCCTCCGCCGTAAATGACATCGAAAGAATTGGTTTGTGAAAAGCGCAGATAGCCCGGAGGCGCTAAACGCAACATGATTTCACCAAAAGTGACTACTTTTTTCATTTTGTGATATATAATTGTTTGTTAAAGTGAATATGTGGTATTTATGTTTAAATCCCAAGAGCTTGACCACCACCAATCTGAACAGTCTCGGCAGTCATAAACGAAGCATCATCACTAGCCAAAAACGAAACAACAGCAGCAACTTCCTCGGGTTGCCCCAGTCTACCTAACATGATATTGTTTTTCCAAGAGGCGAAAACTTCGGGTTTAGTGGATTTAATTTGTGCATGGAAAGGTGTATCAATAGTTCCAGGGGAAACTGCATTTACACGAATGCCATGTTCAGCCAAATCTTTAGCAAGTGCTCTAGTAATCGCATGAACAGCAGCCTTTGAAGTACCATAAATACCAGCACCAGGGCCACCAGCGTTCCAGCCTGCATTAGACGTATAATTAATGATTGTAGCATTTTCACCTTTTTTCAAAAAAGGAATAGCTGCTCTTGAAACAAAAAACGTTGAATCTAGGTTTAAAGCCATAACAAAGCGGAAAAATTCGGTAGTCATATCTTCAAAACGAGATCTACCGCCAAGACCACCAGCATTATTTACAAGGATATCTATTTTTCCATACTTAGTCCCAATTACATTTATATTTTCGTTTACTGCAGTCTCGTCAGTGACATCAAAGCCATAGTATTCTGCATCTATCCCTAAGGCTTGAAGCTCCTTAACGCTATTTGCACCTTTATCGTCCTCAATACCGTTAAGAATAACGGTGCAACCGTCTTGGCCAAGGCGTTTTGCCACTTGAAATCCAATACCGCCAGTTGCTCCTGTTACAATTGCTATTTTTCCTTCTTTTTTAGTCATTATATGTATTATTTAAGTTTTAAAATTATTTAATCGTTTGATTGAAGCGGCTTAATCTCTTTAATCAAAACAAAAATTGACAGTACTGAAAGAGGGGCTAATACAGCCAAAATTAAAAATGCGGGTGTATACGAATCCACAGTAATAATAGGGATAAGCCAGTTCATTATAATCACAGAAAGTGCACCTATACTACCACCAAGACCTGCAAGAGTACCGACAGATTTTTCACTTAACAAATCGCTTGGTATTGTTTGAATATTGCTAATTGAAAACTGAAATCCGAAAAGAACCACAAAAACAAATGAAACAAACTTTTCAGGAGTGTCGGCGAAAAGAATAGCGCCAACGATGCCAATAAATATAATTATTGCTCCAATTGAAATTACCTTTTTACGTGATTTATCAAGACTCTCTTTCTGCATTAAGCTTTTTACATACCAGCCACCTGACAAGCTACCAATCATGGCCCCGACATAGGGAAACCATGCATAAAGCCCGATTTCTTTTACATTAAATCCGTACTGATCTGCTAAGTAGATTGGCATCCAGAAGACAAATAGCCACCATATTGGCTCAATAAAAAAACGAGCTGAAATGGCCCCCCAAGACTCTTTAAAAGACAGTATTTTAACAACACTAAGGGCTTTCTCATTCGCCTGAGTGTTTGTTTGCTTGCGTGAATCGGAAAGTATATAATCTTTTTCTTCTTGTGTAATCCAAGGGTGTTCTTCGGGCTTCTTTTTATTAAAAATCAACCATGGAATTATCCACAAAAAGCCTACAAACCCAATAATTACAAATGTCCACTTCCAATCAAAAGATTCAAACAAACCAGATATAATAGGCGCAGCAATTATCGATCCAATAGCAGCACCCGAATTAAAAATGCCTTGGGCTAAACCTCGTTCTTTGACAGGAAACCATTCAGCGTTGTTTTTAACTGCCCCTGGCCAATTTCCTGCTTCTGAAACACCTAATAAACCTCTAAATATTCCTAGAGAAGCAGCTCCTTTGGCAAAAAAGTGAAGTACTGAAGCTAATGACCAAAAGAATATTGACAAAACAAAACCAATTTTAGTTCCAACTTTATCATATAATTTACCTGATATGAATTTACCTGCAGAGTAGGTTATTGTGAAAATATTAATAATCCATGCGTAGTCCTCTTTAGTGAGGCCTAAATCTTCACTCATTGCTGGCCACATGATGCCTAGAGCAGATCTATCTATATAATTTATGATGGTAGCCAGACATACCAATGCGATTACCCACCAACGGAGACCATTTAATTTCATATCGATAATTTATTATGAGAAAAAAGCTAAAACACTTTGCAATGTGCGTTGCATAAATGTGCGTAAAGCTAATTCACTCCCTCTTAATTTTTAGTTTTTAGGTTTCGTAACAATACTGATACAAAATACTAAAATGTTCCTTCATTTTTGTTTCAGCAAGTTCAGGGTTTTTGGTCCGAATTGCTTTTACAACCTCTTCGTGTTCTTCAATAGCACTAATAGCAGTATTGTTTTTACACACATGGTACTTTTCAAAATTTGTAATGATTTGTGGTGTAATCGACAACATTAATCGATTAAGTGATGCGTTGTGGCTTGCTTTGGCAATGGCCAAATGAAATAGCAAATCTTCTGCAACAGAATCCTCACCCGCAAGAGTTTTGAGACGGTAATTAAGTTGTGCTTGTTCAATTTCAGCCATGTCTTCTTCCGTATGACGTGCTGCTGCGAACTTTACAATTTTAAGTTCCAAGAAAATACGAGTTTCTACCAATGATTTAAAATCAGGGGTTGGTAGCGTCAAAATCTGATCAATCATTCCATTTAAAGCAGTTCGCTCTAAGTCTGACACAAATGTTCCACTCTGCGGCATAGACTTTAAAAGTCCGTAATATTCTAATTTTTGAATGGCATTACGGATACTTCCTCGCGTGACACCCAAACGCTCTGCCAGCAAACGCTCAGAAGGAAGCTTTTCACCAGGCTCAAGATTCTTGTGATTTATGAGCTTTTTAATTTCAGAAATGACAAACTTCTCTTTTGTAGCTAGCCCATTCATTCCTTTAATGTCTTCTGTTTTCATGACCAAATTGGTTAACCAGATTTGTTCTGGTAAATCTAAAAAATTTATAGCTAAAATTAAAATCAATTAATGATTAACTTCAAGGTTATAATACTTTAGTCTTGCAAAAGCATCACTCTCTGTTGCCATCAAGTAATTTCCAGCTTTAAAATAATTTTCAAAAACACCCCATTTCTGCATATTGTTTCCAGAATACGAATGTGTATGTATTTCATTTAGCGTTACTGCCATTTCTCCTTGGCTTGCTCTAATTTCTATGGTAAATGGTTCATAACCTACGTATTCCGAAAAGGTATATCCACTGTCATTGTCCCAAGCATCAGTATGTAAAAGATCAGGGTAGCTTGCGTCTTGATTTTTTAAAACTTTAGATTTTAATCGAACATAACCATTATCCCAATATACTTTCATAATAGGTGGTGCATTATTGTCTTTTTGACCAATGAGGTCTCGTTGTTCGTTTGTCAATCTACCATGAATTTGCATCACGATAGCCCGATGGGGTTTTCCAGAACTATCTCGGGATGTTTCGTCCATTCGCAAACGACCCTTGATTACGCCACCATCCTTAAACGTCCAGTTATAGCTATCTGAACCTGCGACTAATTGCTCGCGTAATTCAGTTCTTGAGTAGCTTGAGTTTGGAGTCGAAGCACCAGGCTTGGTGAAAAACACAAGAGCCCCTTCGATAGAATCGTTATACATATAGGGTTTCAACACATCGTTTGTTGCATAATCCAAGATTTCAGGTGGTTTTATCGAAGTTGGGCTTCCTATTGGAAGTGTTACTTTCCAATGAGACAAATCGATATCTGGTAATTTTACATTTTGTGAAGATGTATCATCTCCTGTATCATTAAATGCTACATCGTCTTGCTGAAAAAGTCCATTGCTTTCTTTTTCGCAACTGCATGCGCAAAAGAGAAAGCAAGCCATAGAAAAATAAAATAAAATGAGCTCTTTATTCATATTGATAAACTAATGAGATGCCTCTAAAGTAAAATAGCTAACCTGCGCATAAGCACCCGGGTCGCGTGTTTGTAAATAATTACCCGCTTTAAAATAATTTTCAAAAACGCCCCACTTTTCCATGTGAATACCCTTATATGTTTTAAATTCATTTTTATTGAGCGAAACAATCATTTTTTCTTTACTAACATAAACCTCAAGATAAAATTTACGAAAGCCCACCTCTTGTTCAAAATTAAATCCTTCATCGTCAGTCCAAGCATTTTTATCTAACATTCGCTCAAAAGAGGTATTTATATTTTTCAATTTTTTTGTCTTAATTCGAATTTTGCCCTTATCCCAATAAATTTTTAATACGGGAGGTGCATTGTTGTCCTTTTGTCCTATTAAATCTCTTTGTTTATCGGTTAGTCTTCCGTGGATCTGCATAATGATAACACGGTGGTATTTCCCTGAGCTATCTTTAGATACTTTGTCTACAGAAAGCTTGCCTTTTAGAACCCCGCCTTGTGCGAAGGTCCAATTTATATTATTGTCTCCAGGAACCATTTGTTCACGTAATTCAGAGCGGGAATATTTTGAATTTGGTGTTGTTGCTTTTGTTGGCTCAGCATAAAAAACAATTGCTCCACGAATTGAATCCGTGTACATATAGGGCTTGAGGTCTTCGTTGAGTGCATAATCCATAATTTTGGGCGGTTCAACGACAACAGGTTTACCCTCAGCTCGTTCAGCTGGAACAGTTACAGACCAGTTTGATAAGTCAATTTCTGGAAGCCTTATTTTTCTCTTTCTATGCTTCTTCTTTTTAAAACTGTTCTCTGTCTGAGGGGAAAACTCTTGTGCATGTACTTCAAAAAAAGAAGTAAATGAAAAAACAATAAGAACAACTGTAGTAAATCTTTTGAGTCTCATTTACTTCCTAAAATTTATCTAATCCAATTAATCCGCAGTAATAGACATAGAATCTACTCGAGACTCTACCAACTCATTCGTGACAAGAATGGCTACTTTATCATTCGCACCTGTACTAAACGGCAAATCAACTTTTACATAATCATCTGAACTACTTTGATCCGTACCGGCAAAGCTAGCGATAGCTTGAGCGGTATCAATCTGCGAAAACTCTGAAACTTCACCAGGAAGAATCCATACGGTAACATTTCCACCAGTAGGGCTCGTTTTCATAGTGTAATAATATGTAAGTGTATAATCTGAATTTGGTGTAACCTCAAGTACTTGATATGCTGCACGGTCACCCGCTGAAGGGAACTTGGCAGCTTGACTTCCTTCATATACTGGAGAACTTGTAATTTGAATTACCCCAGCACCTGATAATCGCCAAGAATCACGTCCATCACCAGTACCATCTGGTAACGAATTGTCTTCAAAACTAGCTTCATAAATCGGAGGAATAATTGCTTCAGGAGCTTCAGGCTCTACGATTACAATTTGTTCTGAATACGTGCTTGACACACCTAATTTATCTGTTGCAATGAGCTTTACATCAAATGTGCCTTCTCCAGAATATTCATTAGAAGGTTCAAAATCTGTAGAGCTGTTGCCATCCCCAAAATCCCATGCAAAGTCAGTTGCACTAGATGATTGGTTAGAGAAAGTGTATGTCTTCCATTCGTCATTAAGTCCGACTCCTTGGGTTGCACTAAAAGCAGCCGAAGGTGGCGTTTTATCCACTATTGATCCTGTTTCAGGATAAACTTCTTCCTCACAAGAAGTCAATAGACCAATTGAAACACAGGCAGCTAAAATCAAATTTAGCTTGATTGTTTCATTAATTCTAAAATTCATCATTTGTTTCATTTTTAAATATATTAACCTATTTATCAATTAGTATCCTGGATTTTGACTCATATCTCCACCGCTCAAATTAATTTCGCGTTGTGGTATTGGGAGTAACAAATCAGAGGATGTAAATCCAACTCCTACAGATATGGCAAATGCAGAAAGTACATTTTGTGCTTCTCCCATTCTCATAAGGTCAAATAATCTATGGTTTTCAAATGCTAGCTCTACGCGACGCTCGTCCATAAGCTCTTGCTTGGTAATCGTTCCATCAGCATCATTTGCCAATCCTGCACGATTTCGAATAAGATTGAACGAGCTCAATGCAGCAGCACTTGATGTTGAAGCTCCACCAGCTAATATAGATTCTACATGTAGTAATAATACATCAGCATAACGCAAAACGATCCAGTCGTTACCAGCCTGTTGTGGGTCTGATGACGTAGAGGAAATTCCCAGTGTAGAATCGCCATTTGGGATATATTTTGCTACTTGGTTTTGAGTTACTTGAGATACATCGTTTCTGTAAGAATACATAGTTCTGTCTCCTCCCATAGCGTCTAAAGCCGCTTTAGCATCATTAGTAACATAATTTACACCTGAAGTTCTACCCACGGCATTTAACCATTCAGCAGAAAAATTCTGTGCCTCATTGGAATCTCCAATATAACCAATGGCAAAAATCACTTCGTCATTACCTTCGCTGTAGAAAACATCCTTAAAATTGGCTTCAAGTGCATAATTACCTGATCCTACAATAGATTCACATAATTGCTGTGCCTCTAGATACTCTCCTTTGTTGAGGTGCACCTTGGCAAGAAGTGTTTGTGCAGCAGTCTTCGAGGCCCTATATGATGAACTATTATCTAATCCACTAATTGCAGTAGTTAAATCCGAAATAATTAGATTATAAATTTCAGAGGTAGCAACACGTGTGTAAGCTGTAGCTTTATCCTCCGGAGAAATAACGCTATCTACCAACGGAATGTCTCCAAATAAGCGTACTAAATTAAAGTAAGCATATGCGCGCAAAAACTTTGCTTCTGCCTCATATTTTGCAGCCATGCTGCCAGCAGCATCTAGGTTTTCAAGCACTACGTTTACTCGATAAACTACATTGTAGTAACTCTGATAATAGTTAGCTACAATTCCGTTTGTCGCTTCAACAGAATAACTCTCAAACTGTGCTGCTTCTCCCTCGCTTGACTTTGTGCGCGTATTATCACTTCGCATTTCTGTCAAGTAGAACTCTAACTGTAAAGCACGATTTTCGTCCATGTTAAAGTCCCATACACCTTGGATGCCATCATAAATATTAATTACGGCTGACTCTACCTGATCAGGTGTAGTATAGTAGTTAGCACTTGAAATCACCGATGTTGGTGCTGGCTCTAGATATCCTTCTTCACAAGAGGAAATCAAAGCTATAAGTGCAAAGAATAATGTGTATTTTAAATATCTCATAATATCTTTTTATAGTTGATTAAAATTCAAGATTTACACCTAGAGATACAGTACTAAATACAGGAGATCCTGCACGTTGGTATCCGTAAGTTGTTGAGCTTGTAGTATTAATAGATTCTGGGTTGAAACCGGTATATCCATCTGCTTTCAAGTACATCAAGTTTTGTCCCGCAACATAAACTCTAGCTCTTGATAAGCCTGCCTTAGAAATAACATTATCACCAAAAGTGTAACCGATATTTACATTTCTTAAAGCAATGTATGATGCGTCTTGTACAATAGAATCTGTAAAGATTTTTTGCTTAATGAATTGCTGATCAGGAGTTGTTGCTGGATCAAAATCCTGACCACTATTAAAGTGGTTAAAGATGTATTGATCTCCCATGTTTCGCACCTCTGCTCCATGACTTCCTTGGAATAAGAAGCTTACATCAATATTCCCAATTTTAAAATCGTTTCCAAAACTCCAAACAAGTTCTGGATATGGACTACCCAGAATGGTTTTGTCATCATCATCAATAAGTCCATCACCATTGAGGTCACGTACATAAACATCTTGCGCTTGAGCACCAATTGGATGCCATGCGTTCTTAAGATATTCCGTTGGGATTTCTTTGTCAACTACCCAACCATAGAAAGATGAAATAGGTTGTCCTACTTGGTTAATCCACTCTGCAGCGCGCTTTGCATCTACACTTTGAATTTGTCCATTTGAGTCTGCAAAATCTAGTAAAGTATTTTCATTTTTAGATGCAATAAATGTTGACGACCATCGGAAGTTCTCACTTGAGATATTCCTTGAACGTAATTCAATTTCTAAACCTTTGTTTTGAACCTTTCCAATATTCACTAAGGCATTATTAAAGCCTGTTGTCGAAGAAATTGGATTGTACAATAATAGCTGGTCACTCTCTCTTTCATAGTAGTCTAAAGAACCTGTGATAACATTATTAAATAATCCAAAGTCAACACCTGGGTTAATCTCAACAGAACGCTCCCATTTTAAATCAGGGTTAGAAATATTTAATGCATTAAATCCTGTAAGTGTACCACCATCAATAACCGCATTACTTGTAGCTAACAATGCCAAATAAGGGTAATTGTCAATTTGGTCGTCTCCTGTATCAACCCCAGGGTTACCAGTGATACCGTAGCTAACTCGAAACTTTAGGTTACTAACCACTTCATTGTCGAGCAAAAAATCTTCTTCATGAAGCTTCCATCCTAAAGATACCGCTGGAAAATCCCCATATTTTTGGTTTGAACCAAAAACAGAGTAACCATCACGACGCAAGCTAAATGATGCCAAATATTTGTCATTATAAGTGTAGTTAATACGTGCAAAGAAAGACAACAACCTGGATTCATACTCCATTGAGCTAGCAGTAACCGTAAGTGGGTCTGCAGCTGCAATAGTTTGGAGTAAGTCTGAGGTATATCCTCCACCGCGTGTTTGGTTGTATTCTGTTTTCCAAGATTCAGCTCCTGTACCTAAAACTGCATTTATAACATGGTCTCCATAAGACTGGTCATATGTAAAATAGGTTTCTGTAACCATGTGAATACGGTTGGTGTCTTGAAGCTCTAAATAGGCCGCAGAAGCACCATTTCTGTTATGCTCTACTCCTCTCCATCTTTGATATGCAGTGTTTTGGTAGTCGCCACCAAAACTTGTGCGGAGACTTAGGTTGTCATTAAATTTAACTTTGAAATACGCATTACCAAATGCTTTAAACTTCTTGTCTCCTCTGTCGCTTTCCAATACTTTGGCTGCAGGGTTTGTGTTAGATGTATTGGAAATATCTAAACCGCTAGCACCTCCTGCCATTGGCACTCCATTAGCCAAGTCGAAATCATCGAACATGCGCTGGATAGCATAATCGCCAACCTGAGCGTTGGCATATTTTCCGCCATCGCGAGTTCGGTTAACAAAATTGATTGTATTATCGTCTAAGTATAATGGTAACCAAGAAGGTTGACGTAAAATATCGTGTGTAGATCCATCAAAACGTTGACGGTCAGTAAACGAGGGAGTAAGACTTAATCCAAAAGATAGCTTATCATTAATCTTACTATCAATTTTTAATTTGATGTTATAACGTTTATAGTCATCGGTCAACAAAACCCCTTCATCGTGTAGGTAGCTAAGCGCTGTGCTAAATTTAGTGCGCTTGCTTCCACCAGTAACACTCAACGAATGGCTGTTAATTACACCACCATCAAATATAATATCTTGCCAGTTTGTATCTCCACCAGCTTCAGCAAGTAGTAGTTTATATTGTGTTTTGTCTTGTATTGTGCCTGTAGCTGCACGCTCGAATTCGGCTTGCTCTGCAGTTGTGAAATAGTATGCATCACTCTGGTGTGCTTCTTTAAATCCAGTGTAAGCGTTGTAACGGAACTTCGTTTTACCCTCTTTACCATCTTTAGTGGTCACCATTATAACCCCTTTAGATCCTCGTGAACCATAAATTGCAGTAGATGCAGCATCCTTTAGAATTTCAAATGACGCAATGTCATTCATGTCTAAGGAACCTAAGTAGTCGTTATCAACAACCATCCCGTCTACAACAATTAGAGGGTCAACACTACCATTAATAGAACCGACTCCACGAATTCGAATTGTAGGAGCAGAACCCGCTTCTCCTTCCGTCGCTTGAATGTTAACACCCGAAACCTGACCCACCAAGGCGTCATCAACACGAGACACAGCTATTTGATCTAAGTCGTCGTTATTGACCTTTGAAATAGCTCCAGTTAGGTTAGATTTTGATTGAGTACCATATCCAATTACAACTACCTCATCAAGCTCAGAAGCGTCGGCCTCTAGAACAATATTCAGCGAAGATTGATTTGAAATGGTAATGTTTTGAGTGGCAAATCCTAGATAGGAAACCGTTAGAACGTCTCCTGATGAAACTGAGATGGAAAATTTTCCATCAAAATCAGTAGTTGTTCCATTATTGGTGTTTTGTACCACAACATTAGCGCCTGGAATAGGCTGGCCATCAGTACCACTGACAGTACCGTTCAGCACAGACTGTGCACTTAGTACTGTTGTGGCGATCAAGGCCAATAATAAAAGAAAATTACTTTTTTTCATATGTATTAGTTTATGTTTAAGTCTAAATCCGCCTAAGCATATGGAACTACAAAAAGAAATTTCTATTTAGTTTAGAAATTTATATCTTTGAGTTGCTGCTAACTCAAGCGGTACTACTACTTCCCTCTTAAAGAAGTTAGTTGTTAAAGGATAGATGTGCGTCTATCCTTTTTTGTTTAACCAAATTATTGGTTCGCCATTTTGGTTCACCAGTTTGGTTTTCCAAATATAAGTATTATGTAATAATATCCTAATTTTTTGTTAAAAAAATTATCATTTCATGAAATCTTCGCGTATTGGACTGAACACATCGATAAGTATACCGTCTTGTAAGCAAATAGCTCCATGCATCACATTTGGTGGGATATAAAAGGCATCTCCCCCATTTAAAACCTTTGTTTCATCTCCAATAGTAACTTTAAAAGAACCGCTCACTACTTGTGTCACTTGTGCGTGGTAGTGCTGGTGCATTTGGCCAATTCCCCCCTTTTTAAATTCAACATTTACCAACATAATGGTATCGTCGTATGCCATGATTTGTCTGCGTACGCCTTCGCCTACTTCATCCCATTGGATGTCTTTTCCAAAATTAAATTCCTTGCTTGATCCGAATGATTTCATTTTTCCTCTGATTTTGTTGTTTTTTGAGATTGCTTTAATTTATTTTGGTGGTGTACCTGGACCTACTGTAGCTTCTCTAAACCAAACTTCTGTGTAGCTTCCGTTTTCATATTGTTTAGCGATATCGCCTCCATAGGTTTCTGCACCTCCATACCAAACCATGTTTATTTCAGGTTTTTTACCATTGGTCTGGTTATAAGCACCTTGCTTGAAATAATTTAACTCTCCGCTGTAAGCAGTGGCACGTTCTGTACCGTCCTGCCCTATGGGCACAAATAGTTTATTTACTTGTTCTGGTAAATCTGATTTATTTACATACTCAGACGAAATAAGATTCTTTATGAAAGTCTTTGTTTCGTGGTTTGGACTTGTAAAGGTCAAGTACATGATTCCTTTATAAACATTTACCTCATAGCTAAACTCTTCTCCTAATTTAATGCCGTCTTCAGGTTCCGCAGGATACGCGTCTTTTGCTGTTCCCACAACTGACATATCATGACCCCAAATGGCGGTTGAAAAGTCCCATCTTCCTGCATTATCATCTCCAGCAGTATTGATTTCATAATTCCAAAAAACCGATCCTTTTGTATGTCCTGGGAATTTTTTATAGAATAATTTAAATGGCTCATTTTCATGGCCTTCGCCACTGTGAATTTGTCCTACTACGGTCGAGAATGAAGCGGCAACTCTAGCGTCACCAGTAGTAGAAACATGCATCACTTTACAAGTACCTGTTAGCTTTCCACCCTCTTCTGGAATCCATTCTCTTTTTTCGTGTAGCTCTGTCCTTGTATTACTGGAGTTCGGAGAAGTAACGCCAGAATTAGGAGTTTTATAAACAACCCAACGTCTTGTCCCGTCAATCACGGTATAGAAAAAGTCTTTATTTTCAAAGTCTACTAAATTATCTGCTGTTGAACCGTCTCCCATTAAAATTTTAAACTTGTCCATAAAAGGAATCACTTGACTAGGGTAAACGGTCTTTTTACTCAAATCATCATTGGCTGAAAAATAGCCTTCATTTGAAATGGCTTGATCGCTGATTTCGATAGTCGCCTCCTTAAACCATACCTCAGCATAATTTCCATCTGCATATTGTTTTTGAAGATCGCCCCCATGGGTTTCTGCGCCTGAACACCACACTCTGTTCACTTGAGGGTTTTTCCCATTGGTTTGATTATAACTCCCCAGTTTAAAGAACAACCCTTCATCAGCGTAAGCGTTTTTGCGTTCAACACCATCTTGACCAATAGGAGAAAATAATTCCTGTACCTGTTTTGGAATATCGGCTTCTGTCTTATATTCAGAATCAATCAGGTTCTTAGTAAAGGTTTTTGTTGTATGTCCTTCACTTGTAAATGTAAGGTACATCGTCCCGCCTTTCACTTCTACTTGATAACTAAACGCTTCTCCTATAGCGATGCCCTCTTCCGGTTCTTGTGGAAAGGTGTCTTCTTCTGTTCCAACAACAGAAAAGTCATAACCCCAAATAGGATAAGAAAAATCCCATCTTTTTGAATTGTCTTCACCCGCTGTATTGATTTCGTAATTCCAAAAAACCGATCCTTTTGTATGCCCTGGGAATTTTTTATAAAATATCTTAAGCGGTTCATTTTCGTGTCCATCAGCACTGTGAATCTGGCCGACTACTACTGAGTAACTTGCTGCTACCCGCGCATCGCCTGTACTTGCTACATTCATTACTTTTAGTGTGGCATCTAATTTTGCGTCGGATAGCGGCGACCACTTTTTTAGCTGCGCGAGTTCAGTTCTTGTATTGTTTGAAGTACCATGGGTATTCCCAGCGTTGGGCGTTTTAAAAACAACCCATTCTTCCTCACCATCACTTGTAGCGAAAAAAAAGTCCTTGTTTTCATAGTCAATTGCTACACCCGCATTTGAGCCATCTCCTAAAATTAAATTCCAATGCTGAAAAAAAGGGATGACATTACTTGCTAGGTGGGATGGCTTACTACTTTGAGTGCAGCCCTGTAGGCACAAAAGAAAAATTAATAAAAACACACGGAGTATTACTTTTTTAATTATCATTTTTAAAAATTCGTTAAATTGGTTGACCAGTTTGGTTTTCCAAATATAGAAAAATTATATTTAATTTTATTTTAACACCTTTTGTGTCAAGAGCAAGTTGTTGTTGTTATCGAACATTTTTAAAAAATAAAGAGAAGGTTAATTGGTTAGATATTTTTCCTGAAAATTTTCAATTTGAAAATAAAAAAGTTCGAACCGCTGATATTAAGCCCATTTTGCAGAAAATAGCCCATTTTAACAGGGTAAATCGGAAAAATAAAAAAAGGGATAAACCTAAAAAGAAGATTTATCCCGTGTGGTACACCTTAAGTTTTTAAACTCGAACTCTTTTATCCAAGGGATGGCTAAAATCAATGATTTTAAGAAGTTACTGATCTACAAAGGATATTGGACAGGAAATAGATTCAATCTGTAGTTAATCATATAATACTACTACCAAGGAATTGAACTATAATAAAGACATATAATCTATATGGTAACCAAGTACATCACAAAGTTTGTTGGGAAGGATGTTGATTATGAGTATGAAGAGAAATATTAACTATTATGCCAAAGTAAAAAATTTCTCCAGTTATAAGAAACCTCCACTATTCATTCCAAACCAATGTATACAGGATTTTTAATTTAAATTCTCTTAGATTTGAATCATCAATTTTGAAGTGAGAATTATGAAGAGGATATTGATAATCTTAACAACGATATTTTTAATTGGGTGTTCCAAAGAAGAATCAGATAACTCAAACGATGTTCAAGAACCGGTTTCATTTGAATTAGAAGAAAACATTTTAGGAAAGTGGGATGTTTCAAATAATACAACAAACCCTTTTGAAAGGGAAGAGGTGATTATTCATTCCGTTGTTTTTAATTCTGATAAATCATTTAAGATAAATTATTCAGATGGAACAATTGAAGGAAATTATAAGGTAGATTCAGAAACAGAGTTGACTCTTGAAAATGTTGGTAAACTAACGAACACTTCTATTAGTAATCAATCTATGACTTCTAAATTGAGTCTTAACAACATAGTTGACAAATCATTAGAAGGTAATGGAGACTCAGATTTTAAGGAGGGTGATTGTACAACCCTTTTAGATTGTATGAATGGTAAAGTTTTTGGTGAGACCTCTATTTTCAAAATAGATTTAAATTCTGAAAAAATTGAATCTTCATTTATTTATTATGAATTTGGTTCCGAAAACCCTTGTTGTCACTTTGAGAGTGAATATTTTGAACATGATATTTCTTCTAATGATAACTTAGAGGTAGATATTTTTGAACACACCCTTGACCATGTATCTCTTTATTTTGAAACTAATTGTTGTGATGATTTTATTATTAGATACAGAATTGACGAATTTGGAAATTTTGTTGAAGAAAGGTTAAGTGAAAACACCAACCAATATAATCTTGAATACAGTCGTGAAGAAACAACACAAACCGTTTTGGATAATATGTTACAAGAATATGGTGGAAATGTGGTTTGTGAACCTATTGATGAATCAGAAACATTTATTGAAAAACAAAATGGAAAATATTGGAAGTATTCACATGAAGATTTCAATTGGTATTTAAAGTTTACAGATAACCCTGATGAGTATATAACTTTATATCATAATGTGAATGATACCGAAGAATATCATTACTTTAATTCATCTAAAAATTCATACGGGATAAACTTTGTTAATCCACCCGTAGTAGATTACACTCAAAAAAATGGGACTTTTTTTGACGGACATGGTACTATGTTTTGGGGTGATGAGGTCGGTCCAGGCTTTAATATTTCTTTTAGTATTAATGAAACAAGTTGTGGTCAAATCTATATTTCTGGATATGAAGAACCAATAATTACAGATTGGAGAGGTCCAAAAAATTATGTTTTAGGGTTTAGTTACTTTAATGACAATGGTATTCAACCAGGTAATGATGGACACATAATTTTTGAGGAAATTTCTCAATCTGATTTTGAAGATGAGGTTTTAGACAAATTAATTCAACCTATTTATTTAGATTCAAACGGGGTTACAATTAAATGTAGAGAATATCTTCCTGTAGGTTTTGTTGGTGAATTATATGGTATTGAATACACTGTAGGTCGTAAAAGTGATATAAGTACTTGGATAAGTGAAGGAAGAAACTTAAATCAACTATGTACAACCAAGATTACATACATGTCTTATTTATTTGGTTTACCTAACCATGAGTATAATGGAGATATCTCTAATTGGGACGTAAGTAATGTTACAGATATGTACGGTATGTTTTCGGATTCACAGTTTAATGGAGACATATCTAATTGGGACGTTTCTAGTGTAATAAAAATGGGACAAATGTTTCATAAATCACAATTCAATGGAGACATCTCTAATTGGGACGTAAGTAATGTTACAGATATGTACAGTATGTTTTATAGTTCTCAATTCAATGGGAATATTAACTCTTGGGATGTTTCTAATGTTGTAAACATGGATATGATGTTTGAACAGTCTATGTTTAACCAAGACTTAAGTTCCTGGGATGTTAGTAGTGTGGAATATATGGGGTCTATGTTTAGATTTTCTCAATTTAATGGGGATATCTCTAATTGGGACGTTTCTAATGTTAAAGTAATGTGGGATGTGTTTAAAGACTCACTGTTTAATCAAGATTTATCAACTTGGGATGTTTCAAATGTAATAACCTGTAGTGGTTTCTCATACAATACCCCACAATGGACATTACCCAAACCAAACTTTACAAATTGTTACCAATAATAAAATCTGAATAACGAAGATTATGAGGGTAAGTTCCAATAGGTTCTTACCCTTTTTTGTTTTCCATTGGGTAAAAAAATTAACCTCGATACAAAAACCACTCCGATACCCTACCCTACAAAATCTTTTTCCTCAGTTAAAAAAAACCTCCACAATTCACTCCAATCCCAATGTTTATGGGGGTTAACTCAAATTCTCTTAAATTTGAATCATCTCTTTTGAAAAGAGAATTATGAAGAAGATATTGATAATCTTAACAACGATATTTTTAATTGAGTGTGATGAAGACCCTATTATGTACACTTTAACTGTTTCATCTAATCCAACTGAGGGTGGAACAATTAACCCATCAAGTGGTGAATACCAAGAAGGAACTGAAGTAACACTTAGAGTAAACACTAACACCAACTATGAGTTTGATAAATGGAGTGGTAGTTGGAGTGGTTCAGAATCTCCACTTACAATTACAATGGATAGTGATAAAAACATAGTTGGAAACTTCAAGTTGATTGATACTGATGGGGATGGTGTAACTGATAGTCTTGACCAATGTAATGATACCCCAAGTGGACAAACTGTTGATTCTAATGGATGTTCTGATTCTGAGAAAGATACTGATGGAGATGGAGTAAGTGATGATATAGACCAAGATAACAATACTCGAAGTGGAGTTCCAGTAGATGATAACGGTGTAATGTTGAACCCTGTTTATTTAGATGAAAATGGTGTTACCATAAAATCTCAAGAATGGGGGATAGTTGGTGATGTTGGTGAAATTGATGATGTAGAATACACGATTGTTAATTTAGGGATGTTGAGAGATTTAATAAATTCTTATGAAATTTTAGAAACGTCTGTATGTACATCAAAAATTACAAATATGGAGGCATTGTTTTATAATTACCAATTATTATTTACTCAACGGGATAAATTAGTAATCACTTCATGGGATGTGAGTAATGTTACTAATATGAGGGAGATGTTTTATTATTCTGAGATTAATCTGGATATTGGTTCATGGGATGTGAGTAGTGTTACTAATATGATGGGTATGTTTTATTATAATACATATATAAATGATGATATCGGTTCTTGGGACGTAAGTAATGTTACAAATATGAAGTCAATGTTTAAGGGGTCTCCATTTAATGGAGATATTTCAAACTGGGATGTGAGTAATGTTTCCGATATGGATTATATTTTCAGTGGTTCTCAATTTAATCAAGATATTTCCAATTGGGATGTGAGTAATGTTACTAATATGTTGTTGATGTTTGAGGGTACTCCTTTTAATCAAGATATTGGTTCTTGGGATGTGAGTAACGTTAACATGATGGTTGGTATGTTTGTTGGTACTCCTTTTAATCAAGATATTGGTTCTTGGGATGTAAGTAGTGTTAATAATATGGCTGTTATGTTTCAGGATACTCCTTTTAATCAAGATATTGGTACTTGGGATGTAAGTAGTGTTTCTGAAATGAGTAAAATGTTTAAATCAAATACAATATTTAATCAAGATTTATCCAACTGGGATGTCATAAATGTGGAAAGTTGTAGTGATTTTAGTAACAATACTCCACAATGGACATTACCCAAACCAAACTTAACCAATTGTACACCATAGATAATATCTGAATAATTAAAATAGTTAAGGGTAATTACCATAAGGTTCTTACCCTTTTTTTGTTTTCCTATAAGGGAAAAAATCAACCTCGATGAAAATTATCGAACTCCCAAGTTGAACCAAAGTATTAACTTTATATATCACGAAATGAGTAAGTTAGAGTTAGAGAATAAAAAAACGGAAGACAATCTTTCGAATGGCTCCCGTCAAGTACCTTGGGTGGGAATCGAACCCACACTTCCGAAGAAACTGGATTTTGAATCCAGCGCGTCTACCAGTTCCGCCACCAAGGCATTTTGCGTCGCAAAGGTAAGCAAATATTTCGCCAGAGAAAACAAAAAGTAACAAGTAATTGAGTGAGAAACATCAAAAATCCCTACATTTGCACCCCTTGTGAAACATAGGATTTTAAAATGCCAAAAGTAAAAGTGGAAGCCAAGATTTTCGGATGCACTCAAAGCATGGATCTCGCAAAACAAATTGCCGATCAATATGGTGTCAAACTAGGCAATGTTATTTTTTCTCGCTATAGCGATGGTGAATTCCAACCATCCTTTGAAGAATCTATTCGAGGTTCTCGTATCTTTATTATTGGATCTACACATCCAAATGCCGAAAACTTGATGGAAATGTTACTGATGCTCGACGCTGCCAAGCGGGCTTCGGCACGACACATCACTGCTGTGATGCCATACTTTGGCTGGGCCAGACAAGATCGAAAAGACAAACCTAGGGTACCCATTGGAGCAAAACTTGTCGCAAAGCTTCTTGAATCTGCAGGTGCAACACGTATTATCACCATGGACCTTCACGCTGATCAAATTCAGGGATTTTTTGAAAAACCTGTAGATCATCTCTTTGCATCATCTTTGTTTTTACCACACCTAAAAGAACTAAATATTGAAAATCTAACCATTGCTTCTCCTGATATGGGTGGTGCCAAACGTGCCTACGCATATGCCAAGTTTTTGGAAAGCGATGTAGTGATTTGCTACAAGCAGCGCAAAAAAGCAAACATCATCTCTCACATGGAGCTCATTGGAGATGTCACTGGCAAAAACGTGGTCTTGGTCGACGATATGGTTGACACGGCAGGAACGCTAACCAAAGCCGCTGACATGATGATAGAACGTGGCGCCCTGAGTGTCCGTGCGGTGTGTACGCACCCCATTCTTTCTGGCGAAGCCTATGAACGTCTTGAGCAATCGGCCTTGACCGAACTCATTACAACGGATACCATTGCGTTGAAAAAAGAATCTAAAGCCGTAAAAGTCCTCAGCTGTGCGAGGCTATTTGCAGAAGTGATGCACAATGTGCACCACAATAAATCGATTGCGAAGAAATTTATAATGTAATCTATTTTTTAAACACTAATTATGAAGTCAATTACGATCAAAGGATCTAAAAGAGAAAGCGTAGGCAAGGTATCGACCAAAGCACTACGTAATGCTGAGAAGGTTCCTTGCGTGCTCTACGGAGGAGGCAATGCCATACATTTTTCAGCTGATGAATTGTCATTTTCCAAACTCGTGTACACGACCAAAGCACTCTCGGTAGTGATTGAATTGGAAGGCGACGAAAAGTACAATGCTATCCTTCAGGATATCCAGTTTCACCCAGTTTCTGATAAAATTCTACATATCGATTTTTATCAACTCTTCGACGACAAGGAAGTCACGATGGATATCCCTGTGGAGTTTGTCGGACAGGCACCTGGAGTCAAGTTGAGTGGGGGTGTGCTGAGTAAAAACAGACGTAAGCTTCGTGTGCGTGCGCTCCCAGCCAATCTTCCTGACAATATTATCGCTGATATTTCCAATTTGGAAATCGGCACCAAGCTGTATGTCACAGAAGTCGCTGACGAAAAATTTACCTTACTTCACCCTGACAATGCCGTAGTATGCCAAGTGCGTAATTCACGTGTATCGCTTCAAATTGAAGAAGTTAAATCTGAAGGTGTTGAAGGTGCTGAAGGTGCTGAAAGTGAAGCTGATGGCGATGCTGCCGCACCAGCTGAAGGCCAATCATAAACCCCTTTCAACAAACCATTATACAGCATCCCAACACTACGCTTGGGATGCTTTTTTTATTTTTACAAAAAAAACATGCCCTTTTGGTCTTTCAAAAGCAGTCAACAAAAGTCTATGGACAAGTTCCTTATTGTCGGTTTAGGTAACATTGGAGCGGCCTATCAAAACACGCGGCACAATATCGGGTTTGAGGTCGTAGACGAATTGGCCAAACAAGCAGAGGTTTCTTTTTCAACACTCCGCTATGGTGCTCTAGCAGAAACCAACTATAAAGGCAAAAAACTAGTGCTCCTCAAACCGACCACTCTGATGAATCTCAGTGGAAAGGCAGTGCGTCATTGGATGAATCATAAAAAAATCTTACAAAAAAATTGCCTCATCATAACAGACGATGTACACCTTGAGTTTGGATACTTGCGCATGCGAAAGCAAGGGTCTGACGGGGGACACAACGGACTCAAAGACATCCAAGAACGGCTAGGTAACAATCAATACGCTCGTTTACGTGTAGGCATAGGCGCAGACTATAACAAAGGGCGTCAAGCCGATTTCGTGTTGTCCTCTTGGAGTACTAACGAAGAAAAATCCCTTCCCATCATTGTTGATCGTGCCGCCACTGCCGTTCGGGATTTTGCCACGCAAGGTCTTGATAAAGCGATGAACCTCCACAACGGAATTGTAAGCTAGCGCAAGATGAAAACGATTCGAGGTGTCGAAAATTTTCCCAAAAACGAAGCGTCGATTGTGACAATAGGCACCTTTGATGGCGTGCATTTGGGACATCAACAAATCTTGAGACAGCTCATTACCACAAGCAAAAAGGCGGGATTAAAAAGCGTGTTGCTCACTTTCTTTCCCCATCCACGCATGGTGCTGCAACCCGATATTTCTATGCATTTGATTCAAACCATTGAAGAGCGCGAGCAAGTGCTCGGAAAAACAGGCTTGGATTATTTGGTCATTCACCCCTTTTCATCTGATTTTTCTCGACTGAGTGCCGAGGATTATGTCAAAACAATATTGGTGGATCGGCTCAATACAAAAAAAGTCGTGGTTGGTTATGACCATCGTTTTGGGCGAAACCGCACCGCAAGTCTCAAAGAAATGCATCACTACGGCGCTATCTATGACTTCGAGGTTATTGAAATCGACGCCAAAAAAATAAACGTCACTGCTGTGAGTTCGACCAAAATCCGCAAGGCCATTGATAAGGGTGACATGGCCACAACGAACCAATACCTCGGGCACCCCTTTACACTGAACGGAATGGTAATTCACGGAGATAAAAGAGGGCGAGAATTGTCCTATCCCACAGCAAATATTGATCTCCAAAACAAACACAAAATCACACCCAAACAAGGGGTGTATCTGGTCACAACGGAAATCCAAAACAAGAGAGTATTTGGTATGATGAACATTGGCACCAAACCCACTTTTGGTGTTTCTGGATCGAGCATCGAAGTACATCTTTTTGACTGGAATACCGACCTCTATGGGCAGCATCTCTGTTTGGATATTCTTGAATGGGTTCGTGATGAAAAAAAATTTAGTAATGCTCGCGAACTACAGACTCAAATTCAAGATGACGAGTCATATTGTCGTTTACGTATCTCCACATGGCGTGCGAGGTATTAAACAATGTTTTACTTTTGCATAAAATCATTTTCCAATGCTCGACCTATCGGTAGTCCGAACACAGAAAGAAGAAATCATCGCTGCACTCGACAAGCGCGGCATCGATGCGGCCACGCTCATCGATAATGCACTTGCAGCTGACGAAAAACGAAGAGGGTTACAGGCAACCCTTGATCAGAAGCTTGCCGCAGCCAACGTACTCGCCAAAGAGATTGGGGAATTGTTTACAAGCGGAAAAGAAAACGAGGCAACCGCCAAAAAGGAGGCTTCATCGGCGCTTAAAAACGAAACCAAAGACCTTCAATCCCAATTGTCCGAGGCGGAAAATGAAGTCAAACAACTCCTCTTTAGCATTCCAAATGTTCCCAATGCTCTAGTGCCAGCTGGGCAAAGCGAGGACGACAACGAAGAAGTGTTGCGTGTAGGCGATATTCCAACACTCTCCAAAAAAGCATTGCCGCACTGGGAACTGGCAACCAAATACAAGCTTATTGACTTTGAATTGGGTAACAAAATCACAGGAGCAGGGTTTCCTGTTTACACAGGCAAAGGAGCTCGATTGCAGCGTGCGCTCATCAGCTTTTTTCTTGATCAAAACACCGCCGCTGGCTATGAAGAAGTACAAGTGCCGCACTTGGTCAATGAAACATCAGGTTTTGGCACTGGCCAACTACCCGATAAAGAAGGGCAAATGTATCATGTTGGTGCAGATGATCTCTACCTAATTCCAACCGCCGAAGTACCCATCACCAATCTATTTCGTGGCGAAATGGTTGCCGAAAATCAGTTGCCCATCACTCGAACAGGCTACACTCCTTGTTTTCGACGTGAGGCTGGTAGTTATGGCGCACACGTACGTGGGCTTAACCGTTTGCACCAGTTTGACAAGGTCGAAATTGTACGTTTGGAACACCCCGACAAGGCATACGACGCATTAGACCAAATGGTTGATCACGTTCAGGAGATTCTCAAAAAACTCGAACTCCCCTACCGTATTCTTCGTTTGTGTGGTGGTGACCTTGGTTTTACTGCTGCTTTGACTTATGACTTCGAAGTCTTTTCCACTGCCCAGGAACGCTGGCTGGAAGTCAGCTCGGTGTCCAATTTTGAAAGCTACCAATCCACACGTCTAAAGTTGCGGTTTAAAGACAAAGAAGGCAACCGACAATGGGTGCACACCCTCAACGGCAGTGCACTTGCTTTGCCTCGAATTATGGCGGGACTTTTAGAAAACAACCAAACCGAAGATGGTATTCGCATCCCTGAAGCGCTTGTGCCATACACCGGATTTGATAAGATCACCTAATCGGCTGCTATGCGAATTTTAAACATCACTTTTAGCATTGACCCCTCTGTAGAAGACGAATTTGTGTTCTATGTGAAAGGCACGCTTTTACCGTTGCTTTCCCAAAAAGGGTCACTCTTGCGGATTCGAAGCGACGCAAACACACATCCCACCTATGGGCTACAAATTGAATGTGAAACCGAAAAAGCATTCCAAGATTTTAAAGACGCACCTTTGGCAAGCATCTACCAAGCAATGCACACCAAATTTCCCAACAAATGGGTGAGCTTTGATACCGAACTCGAAAGGATTGCCCCTTGAGTGTTCGCCCAAAAAAACACCTCGGACAGCACTTTCTGACCGATCAAAACATTGCACGCAACATCGTGGACGCTCTCTCTGGAGAGGGCTATAAGGACGTCTTGGAAATCGGGCCTGGTATGGGTGTGCTCACCCAATACCTCCTCAAAGAAAAGCTTCGTATTTACGCCATTGAAGTCGATTCCGAATCTGTAGAGTATCTCAATCAGTCGTTTCCCTTGCTCGGCGATCGGCTCATTCAAGGCGATTTTTTGAAACTTCGGATTGAGGATCATTTTCAAGATCAACTGGCTATTATTGGAAATTTCCCTTATAACATTTCATCTCAAATTGTGTTTAGAGCATTAGAGAATCGGCGGCGCATTCCAGAATTTGTTGGTATGTTTCAAAAAGAAGTTGCCGAACGCATTTGCGAACCGCCAGGCAGCAAGACCTATGGGATTTTGTCTGTGCTCACACAAGCCTTTTACGAAACCGACTACTTGTTTACCGTGAGCCCTTCGGTGTTTGATCCCCCGCCCAAAGTTTCATCTGCTGTCTTGCGACTGCGTCGTAAAGAAAACAAAAGCTTGGACTGTGACGAAAAACTTTTTTTTCGTGTGGTGAAAACGGCTTTTCAGCAAAGGCGAAAAACACTTCGAAATAGCTTAAAATCATTTCAACTTAGCGAAAATTTAAAAGAAGATACTATCTTTGGACAACGTCCTGAACAACTGGGCGTTTCGGATTTTGTTCGCATTACGAATTTGATTGCTCATGACGCCATTTCAACTTAGCGAAGAACTATTACAACAGGTCAAACGAGACATTGCGGCACAGGACAATGCGGCTTTACAAAATCTTCTTAAAGAATATCACTACGCCGACTTGGCTGAGATTTTTGACAATCTTCTCATCGAAGAAGCGGTTTATCTTTTTAAGCGAATTGATACCGAAAAAACCGCTGACATGCTCACCGAACTCGATGAGGATGTCCGAGAAGATATTTTAGAAGCCCTATCCTCGGTAGAGATCGCTACGGAGATTAACGAGCTCGATACCGATGATGCAGCAGACATTGTTGGCGAACTATCCGAAGAGCTCCAAAAAGAGGTCATTGAGCAAATCTCCGATTCCGAACACGCAGAGGACATTCGAGAACTCCTTACCTATGACGAAAATTCTGCTGGTGGACTCATGGCTAAAGAACTCGTTTCTGTTAATCACAACTGGACAGTGACCCACTGTGTTCGTGAAATGCGTGTGCAGGCACAAGAAGTCACGCGTGTTCATTCTATCTATGTTGTGAACGACAACAACGTGTTACTGGGAAGACTTTCTCTAAAAGACTTGCTCACCGCCAACGAAAAAAGCAAAATTAAAAACGTTTTTATTCCCAAAGTGGATTATGTCAAGGTGGATGAAGACGGCGAAGAGGTTGCCAAGATTATGTCAAAATACGACTTGGAAGCTCTGCCTGTGGTCGATGAAAACAAAAAACTTATGGGGCGCATTACGATAGACGATATCGTTGACCTGATCAAAGACGAAGCGGAAAAGGATTATCAACTCGCCGCTGGAATCTCTTCGGTCGTCGAAGCAGATGACTCCATCTTCGAACTCACAAAGGCACGGTTACCTTGGCTCATTTTGGGGTTGATCGGGGGGCTTGGCAGTGTCTTTATCCTCGAAGGGTTTGAAAGCTTTATGAATCATCCGTCTTACAGATCGCTTTTCTTTTTTACGCCGCTCATCGCTGCGATGGCCGGAAATGTAGGGGTCCAATCTTCGGCAATTATCGTACAAGGGCTTGCCAATGATGTTGTCAAAGGAAGCTTGCTTCATCGACTACTCAAAGAAGTGGGGCTTGGACTCATCAATGGCGGTGCGCTCGCGCTACTTGTCATTTTGTTTGGCATGATCACCAACCAACCAACAGAAGTCAGCATGACCATTGCCATTTCCATGCTCTGCGTTATTATTGTCGCTGCGCTTGTCGGGACTTTTGTACCCATCATCCTTAACAAAAACAATATCGACCCGGCCATTGCAACAGGACCTTTTATTACGACGAGCAACGATATCTTTGGTATCTTTCTCTTTTTCTATATCGCCAAATTGTTCTTGGGTTAATCCCTCACCGACATGCATGTTCTCCATCTTGACAGCAACCACGATCTTCTTGCCAAAGGGCTTCAAAGTCTGGGCTGCGTCAATGACTTTGATTTTGAGAGTTCCCAAAAAGCGATCCAAAAAAAACTGAGTGATTACGATGGTATTGTTATTCGTAGTCGCTTTCCCATAGACAGAGAGTTCCTCGATGCGGGCAAGCACCTCCAGTTTATTGCTAGAGTAGGGTCAGGTTTAGAGAATATCGACATCCGATATGCTGAATCGTTGGGAATCAAAATTATATCTTCTCCCGAAGGCAATGCCAATGCAGTCGGAAACCACGCACTAGCGATGCTGTTGGGACTACTAAACAACCTTCCAAAAGGCGCTCAAGATATCGCCAATGGAAATTGGGAACGAGAAGCTAACCGAGGAGAAGAACTCGATGGAAAAACAATTGGACTCATTGGCTATGGTCATACTGGCAGTCATTTTGCCCAAAAACTTCAGGGGTTTGACGTCAAGGTTTTGTGTCATGATATCCTACCCAACAAAGGGAATGAAAAGGCAACTCAAGTTTCCTTAGCGACCTTACAAACTCAAGCTGACATTGTGAGTTTGCATCTTCCTCAGACGCCAGAAACCGAGGCATACGTCAATGTTGATTTTATCAATAGTATGGCTAAACCATTTTGGCTTGTCAACACATCACGAGGAAACCAAGTTGTCATTGACGATTTGTTGGAAGCCATTAAAAACAAAACGATTAAAGGAGCTTGTTTGGATGTGCTTCCCTTTGAAAAACCATCCTTTGAACAACTCGACGATAACGTCCAACTTCAACAACTCATCAAAAATCCCAAAATCTTACTCAGCCCTCACGTGGCTGGATGGACACATCAAAGTAAAGAACGACTTGCTCAAGTCATTGTCGATAAGGTCAAAGTAGCTTTTTTTTAGATCTTAAAAGCTGCTTTAAGACGTTCGGGAAGTGGTGACACACACTTCCTATATTCTTATACGATAGACTCCATAAAACAAGACGTATTTATCTGACAAAAAATAAGGGTGTATGAAAATAGATAGGCTAACGAGTATTTTTTATTATTTAAAGAAATGGAACGTTTAACAATTCATTTACATGTAGTCTAAATTTGTCCACTATTTTTGAGGCATGAAAAACATCTTAATCCTTTGTACAGGCAACTCGTGCCGCAGTCAAATTGCACATGGTTATTTTTCCCACTATGGCGGTGACCAATTGGAGGTCTATTCGGCCGGGATCGAGACCCATGGGGTGAATCCGCGTGCGATAGCAACCATGGCCGCAGACGGAATTGATTTGTCGAAGCACACGTCCAATAAGATCGAAGACTATCTGCACATTCCTTTCGATTACATCTTGACGGTATGCGACCACGCACAAGAAAACTGTCCCTATATCCCGAGTAATACCGCTGTGCGCGTGCATCGTGATTTTTCAGATCCTTCCAAGTTGGTTTCTGATCAGGAAAGTGAAATCGAAGCGGCGTTTGTCGCTACCCGCGAAGAAATCAAAACCTTTACCAAAGCATTTCTAGCCGAGCATCTTTCGTAGGAAAGGCACTAGTGCATGACGAGTTGTAGAGTTTGCTGGGTGCGTTGCTCCAGCAAGAGTTCGTGCTTTCGGAATAAAAAATCGGCACTATCGGCTTCAAAATGGCGAATGGTATAAAGCGATACCTTTGGTTTATAATCGACTTGAAACCGCCCACGCAGTTCATGTAAAAATTCGTTCATTTTATTGAACTTGTCATAGACACAAACCGAAAAGCTAATGGCAGAGTTTTGAATCAAATCTACTTTCATTTTGTGTTTATCGAGTAAGGAGAAGATATCAC
>Ga0233438_10001343_pt1 | contig 27166 bp, 21 predicted proteins | sample SI_123_September_FD_182720 | JGI IMG/M metagenome (GOLD analysis project Ga0233438, IMG submission 182720) | Seawater microbial communities from Saanich Inlet, British Columbia, Canada - SI_123_September2016_10_MG | ecosystem: Environmental > Aquatic > Marine > Inlet | place: Canada: British...
TATGACTTAATTATTTAAAAAAAAAACTTAAATTTGTATGCAATTATAAGCTATTTGCTATGAATGCACATTTATCCAAAATTGTTGGCGAAGGTCTTACTTATGACGACGTCCTTTTAATACCAGCATACTCTGAAATTCTTCCTAGAGAGGTTAGCATTAAATCAAAATTTACAAAAAATATTAACTTAAATGTTCCAATCTGCTCAGCAGCAATGGACACTGTAACTGAAAGTAAAATGGCTATAGCGATGGCTCGTGAAGGCGGGATAGGTGTATTGCATAAAAATATGACTATTGAGCAACAGGCTATTAAAGTTAGGAAAGTTAAACGTGCTGAAAGTGGTATGATTATAGATCCAGTTACCTTGCCGATGGATGCTAGCGTCATGGATGCCAAAAATAGTATGAAAGAACATAGAATTGGTGGAATTCCTATTGTAGATAGTAATGGATTTCTAAAGGGTATTGTGACAAATCGAGATTTAAGATTTGAAAAAGAAGATACCCGACCAATTACTGAAATCATGACTTGCAAAGGATTAGTAACAACTGGTGAGGGAACTTCCCTGCAGCAGGCTGAGGTTATTTTACAGAAACAAAAAATTGAAAAGTTACCAGTAGTTGATGCTGATTTTAAATTAGTGGGTTTAATTACTTTTAGAGATATCACAAAATTAACTCAGAAACCAATTTCTAATAAGGACCAATATGGGCGCTTACGTGTAGCAGCAGCCATAGGAATAACTAATGATGCTTTGGAGCGAACTAAAGCTCTGGTAAGCTCTGGAGTTGATGCTATTATTATAGATACTGCTCACGGACATACAAAAGGAGTAGTAAACGTTTTAAAATTAATTAAAACTAATTTCCCAGATTTAGATGTTGTAGTTGGAAATATTGCGACAGCACATGCTGCAAAATATTTAGTTGAAGCTGGAGCAGATGCTGTAAAAGTCGGAATTGGTCCTGGATCAATCTGCACTACTCGAGTGGTAGCAGGAGTTGGATTTCCACAGTTTTCGGCTGTGTTAGAAGTTTCAGCCGCTCTTAAAGGCACAGGAGTTCCAGTAATTGCTGATGGTGGAATACGTTACACAGGTGATATCCCAAAAGCCTTAGCTGCTGGTGCCGACAGTGTAATGTTAGGATCTCTTCTTGCTGGTACAAAAGAATCTCCAGGAGAAACTATTATTTATGAAGGGCGTAAATTCAAATCATATAGGGGAATGGGTTCTGTTGAGGCGATGAAAGAAGGTAGTAAAGATCGTTATTTTCAAGATGTCGAAGATGATATAAAAAAATTAGTTCCAGAGGGTATTGTAGGACGGGTTCCCTACAAAGGAGATCTCTTTGAAAGTATTCATCAATTTATAGGAGGCCTACGTGCAGGTATGGGTTACTGTGGTGCTAAAGATATTAAAACTCTTAAAGAGACTGGTCAATTTGTTAAAATAACAACGTCAGGAATTAGCGAAAGCCATCCTCACAATGTGATGATAACAAAAGAATCTCCTAATTACTCAAGATAGTTTTAGGATTTTTTTTATCAAGTTTAACTAGACACTTGTATTCTACTTCAGATTTAGTATTTTTGTTTTTCCCAAAAAAATCTTACATGAAGAAATCACTCTTTTTTTATGCCTTATTATTTCTCTCATTAAATATTTCATTTTCACAGGTTTCCGATTCTGATGTATTATTAACAATTTCTGATGAACCAGTTTTAGCAACAGAGTTTATTAGAGTTTACAACAAAAACTTAGACTTAGTTCAAGATGATTCTCAAAAAGGAGTTGAGTCTTACCTTAACCTTTTTATAAATTATAAATTAAAGTTAGCTGAAGCAAAATCTCTGGGTTATGATAAGTATCCAGCTTATTTAAAAGAGTTAAAAACTTACCAAAACCAACTTACCCAGAACTATTTAATAGATAAGGATGTTACAGATGAATTAGTTTTAGAAGCATATGAGCGTACTATTAATGAAGTAAAAGCGCAGCATGTACTGGTAAGGGTTGAAAATTTTGAAACAGATACATTGCAAGCTTTTAATGCTGTTCTAGCTTTTAAAGATCGATTAAAAAATGAAAATTTTGATTCTTTAAAAAAAGAAATTCACAATGGAAAAAATATTTTTGTAGAAGACCTTGGTTTTTTTACAGCTTTTAAAATGGCATATAATTTTGAATCCAAAGCCTTTAATACTAATGTCGGGGATGTCTCAGATCCATTTAGAACTAAATTCGGATATCACGTGGTAAAAATTTTAGATAAGAGAAAATCTAAAGGAGAGGTTAGCGTAGCTCATATAATGATAGCTAACACTCAAAAGGACAACACACTCGTAGCTAAAGACCGAATATTAGAACTTCACCGATTATTAGTTCAGGGTGAAGATTTTGGGAATTTAGCTAAACAGTTTTCTGATGATAAAAGTTCTTCGGTTCGTAACGGTGAGTTAAAACCATTTAAATCAGGTCAAATTAATTCGACTAAATTTGAAAATACAGCCTTTAGTTTAAAAAAAATTGGAGACATTTCTGATCCCATTCAGACTCAATTTGGCTGGCATATTTTGAAATTAATTAAAAAAACACCTGTACCTGATTTTAATAAAATAAAACAAGACTTAGAGAACAAAGTTGGTAAAGATTCACGATCAAAACTGGTCAGATCTAAGATGATTGATAAATTACTATCAGAATATAATCTTTCAGAAAAAAATCCAAATTTAGTTTTATTTCAATCTAATGTGTTTTTTGACGATTCTAACAAATATTGGGATATAATTAATGAAATAAATAACACTAAAATCTTTTTACAAATCAAAGATAGATCTTATACTTTCCGAGACTTTATAGATTTCTTAAATAGAAACAATAAGTCCATTAATAAGAAGTGGAATAAAAAGTTTATCATAAACCATCAATATAAGTTTTTTTTAGAGCAATCAATGTTCCAGTATAAAAAAGATAATCTCGAATATGAAAATCAGGATTTCGCTAATATTCTTAATGAATATAGAGAAGGCTTGTTGTTGTTTGAACTAATGCAAGATAAAATTTGGGAAGGTGCCAAGAACGATACTTTAGGCTTGAAAGTTTTTTACAATGTTAATAAGAAAAATTATTTATGGCCACAAAGAATAATGGGTTCTATAGCCAGTTCCTCAAGCTATAAAACAATCAAAAAGGTTCGTAAATTATGGAACAAGGGTAATACGAACCAAATGATAGATGAATTACTTAACAAGACAAAGCAGAATGTTATATTTTCCAACGGTGAATTTACTTTAGGGGAATTACCTTTACCAGAAAGTTTTACAACTACAACTGGGGTTGAATCTGGAGTTAAATCATCTATTTCTAAAGTTATTAAAGAAAATAATAGTTTTTATGTTGTTAATGTTAATGAATTTATCCCAGAATCTAAAAAAACTATTTCAGAGGCCAAAGGACAACTTATTTCGGATTATCAAAATGAGTTAGAATCTCGTTGGATTCTAGAATTAAAATCTAAATTTCATGTTGATTTAAATGAAGAAGTATTTCAAAAAGTTAAATCTATAATCTACAAGTAAGTTTGAAATATTTGAATATATTTTTAATTATTATTTTCACTGTATTAACTACATGTGACTTTCCAAGAGCTAAAGCAAGTATTAAGCCATTAGCAAGAGCTAATGATGCATTACTATTTAAGGATGATGTTGATTTTAGCTTTATTGATGGCATGGCAAAATCAGATAGTATCATTTTTGTCCAAAATGTCATTAATGATTGGGCTACTAATCAACTTCTTATTGATGGTGCAATCCAAAATCTAAACAATAAAACTCAATTGGACTTTGAACAACTTATTCAGCAATACAAAAGAGATTTATATAGTTCTGCCTATTTAGAAGTACTGGTAGGTAATAATTTAGATTCCTTGGTTTCATACCAAGAACTACAAGAAGTATATCTTTTAAATAAAGAACTTTTTACACTAAAAGAAGACCTATTAAAGCTTAGATATATCAATATAAATACTTCATTATCCAATTTAAATGAGGTCAAACAAATGTTTAAGCGCTTTAACTCAGACGACAGGTCTAAATTAGATTCTATGTCAATTCAGTTCAATTCTTTTTACTTAAGAGACACTACTTGGATCAAAAAAGAAGATGTAATTTCAAAAATTAAACCTTTAGAACAAGGTTTCAACAAAGTACTATTAAAAAAATCAAATTTTATAGAGCTCAAAGATTCTTTAGGGCTATATTTGATACAGATAAAAGAAGTTTTACAGCGTGGAAAAACTGCTCCGGTTGAATATGTTTCTCCAACTTTAAAACAAATAGTAATCAACAATCGTAAATTGAAACTCATCAGAAAACTAAAAAGTGATATAGTTAATGATGCTATTAAAAACAAAAAATTTGAAACTTATAAATAATATTATTTCATTTAGCTTTTTTTTCATTGTGTCTGCACAAGCTTACTCACAAGAAATCGTTAAAGAGCCTGTTTATGAACAACCTGAAGAAGTGATTCTAGATTCCCTTAACAAGCGTATTAAAATTGATGGTGTGGCTGCAGTCATTGGTGATTTTGTTGTCCTAGATTCTGATATAGACAAACAATTTATGCAATTAGAAGCTGGAGGAATTTCCACAGATGACATTACTAGATGTCAGCTTTTTGGAAAACTACTCGAAGATAAACTTTACATACATCATGCCATTCAAGATAGTATTGCAGTAAATGATTTAGAAATTAGATCTAATGTTGATCAGCAATTAGCAGGATTTGCTGAACAAATTGGTTCAATGGAAAAGCTTGTAGCCTATTACAAGAAATCCTCCGAGCAAGAACTCAGAGATGAAATGTTTGAGTTAAATAAAAACGGTCAAATGGCTACTATGATGCGACAAAGTGTTGTTGAAAATTTAGAGGTTACACCTGAAGAAGTGCGCCAGTTTTTTAATAACATACCAGAGGAAGAGCGTCCAATGTTTGGTACTGAACTTCGAATCGCCCAAATTGTAGTTATTCCTCAAACCACACAATCTGAGGTTGATAAAGTTTTAAAGCGATTGAATGAGTTTCGGTCTGATGTTATAGATAATGGCAGTAGTTTTACAACAAAAGCTGTTTTGTACACTCAGGACCCAGGTTCAAAGAGAACAGGAGGTAAATATACATTAAATAGAAAACGCCCTCAAATGGCAAAAGAGTTCAGGGAAGTTGCCTTTTCGTTACAAGAAGGTGAGGTCTCAAAGCCTTTCAAGACTGATTTTGGATATCATATAATTCAATTAGAAAAAATCCGAGGTCAAGAGTTTGATATTAGACATATATTGTTAATACCAAAAGTTACACAAGAGGCCATTAATGCTGCAAAAAATAAGCTTGAAAAAGTTAGACAAAGTATTGTTGATGGAGATATTACTTTTAAGGAAGCAGCTAGAGAGGCAAGTGATGAGGAAGAAACTAAATTCGATGGCGGTCAATTAAGAAATCCAGAAACACAAGATTATAACTTTGAATTAACAAAAATGGATCCTGGATTTTATTCTCAAATAGAGAGTTTAGATGATAACCAAATTAGTCCAGTAATTAAAGACGGAGATCGGGTAAACCCTATTAAATTTAAAATTGTAACAGTTACCAATAGAGTGGACGAACATGAAGCTAACTTTGCACAAGATTATTTAAAAATAAAAGACCTAGCTCTGCAAAATAAACAGCTAAATGCTGTCTCTAAATGGCAAGAGGAAAAAATAATGGATACCTACATAAAAATAAATGGTGAATTACGTTCTTGTGATTTTAATAGCAATTGGTTTAAAATTAAATAAATAGTTAATGTCAGATGTTAAATCTTTGCAGCTGCAACTTGAAAAGTATAACTCCTTAAAAAAAGAAATATCTAAGGTTATTGTTGGCCAGGATATAGTAATTGAACAAATACTAATTTCAATATTTTCTGGTGGCCACTCCTTATTGATTGGAGTCCCAGGCTTGGCTAAAACTTTGATGGTTAATACAATAGCTAAAGCTTTAGGTTTAGATTTTAAACGAATTCAATTCACTCCTGACTTGATGCCTAGTGATATTTTAGGTAGTGAAATATTAGATCATGAACGTCAATTTAAATTTGTTAAGGGTCCTGTTTTTTCCAATATCCTTTTAGCTGACGAGATCAACAGAACTCCTCCTAAAACTCAGTCAGCTTTGTTAGAGGCCATGCAGGAAAGGGCAGTAACCATCGGTGGTAAACACTATACCTTGGATTCCCCTTATTTTGTATTGGCTACTCAAAATCCGATTGAACAAGAAGGGACTTACCCTTTGCCCGAAGCGCAATTAGATCGTTTTATGTTTTCTATCAATCTGCAGTATCCAACTTTTGATGAAGAAGTAGAGGTTGTTAAACGTACAACTTCAAAATCTCATTCTCAAGTAGACGTTATTTTTTCAGCTATTGAAATTTTAGATTTTCAAAATCTCATAATGAAAATCCCGGTAGCTGATAATGTAATAAATTATGCGGTTACTTTGGTAGGAAAATCCCGTCCTGGTTCTTTAGGTTCCAATTCAATAGTCAAGCAATACGTAGATTGGGGGGCTGGTCCAAGGGCCTCACAAAATCTTATACTAGCTGCTAAAACTTTTGCAGTTATAAATAATAAGTTATCTCCTGATATTGAAGATGTGCAAGCTGTTGCAATTGGGGTATTAAGACATAGAATCATAAAAAATTATAAAGCAGAATCTGATGGGATTTCTATAGAATCTATTGTAAAAAGTTTGTTTTAGACTCAGCTTTATCACATATTTTTAAAATTTTTATTAGAACCTGTCCTTATGATTTTAAATTTTGATTGACTTAAAAAAAAATCAGTAAATCATATGTTTAATCACTTTTTATTTCAATATAATTTTAATTAATTCGTATTTTTACCGTTAAATATAAAGAAATACAATCTTTCACAATATGGCCTTCGACATAAATGTTATCAAAGAAGTTTACCGACAGATGCCGGGACGAATTGCAAAAGCTCGACAACTCGTTGGGCGCCCACTAACTCTTTCAGAAAAAATTCTATACAGTCACCTTTGGGATGATAACTCTTCTAAGTCTTTTGTTAGAGGAAAAGACTACGTAGACTTTGCACCCGATAGAATTGCTTGCCAAGATGCTACTGCCCAAATGGCTTTGCTACAGTTTATGCAAGCTGGTAAAAAGCAAGTAGCTGTCCCTACAACTGTACATTGTGATCATTTGATCCAAGCCAAAGTTGGAGCAACAAAGGATTTACAGTTTGCATTAAACAATAGTAATGAAGTGTTTAATTTTCTAGAATCTGTATCTAACAAATATGGAATTGGGTTTTGGAAACCTGGTGCTGGTATTATCCATCAAGTTGTGTTAGAAAATTATGCTTTCCCAGGTGGAATGATGATAGGAACTGACTCTCACACTGTGAATGCAGGTGGTTTAGGGATGATAGCCATTGGGGTTGGTGGTGCCGACGCAGTAGATGTTATGGCAGGAATGGCTTGGGAGCTTAAATTCCCTAAATTAATAGGCGTTAAATTAACCGGAAGTCTTTCTGGTTGGACTGCTCCTAAAGACGTTATTCTTAAAGTTGCTGGCATTCTAACTGCTAAAGGTGGGACTGGTGCTATTGTTGAGTATTTTGGTCCTGGAGCCACATCAATGTCATGCACAGGTAAGGGAACGATATGCAATATGGGTGCTGAAATTGGTGCTACTACATCCACTTTTGGGTATGATGAATCTATGGAGCGTTATTTACGTTCTACAGACAGAAATGACGTAGCAGATGCTGCTAATGAAGTTAAAGATTGTTTAACTGCTGATCCTGAAGTTTATATTTCACCAGAGGATTATTTTGATGAATTAATTGAGATAGACTTATCTACATTAATGCCACATATTAACGGTCCTTTTACTCCAGATTTAGCTACCGAAGTTGGTTCAATGAACAAAAAAGCAAAAGCAAACGATTGGCCTCTTAAAGTTGATTGGGGTCTCATAGGTTCCTGCACGAATTCTTCTTATGAAGACTTGTCACGTGCTGCTTCAATAGCACAACAAGCATTAGATAAAGACTTAATAACTAAAGCTGAATTTGGAATCAATCCTGGATCAGAACAGGTTCGATTTACAGCAGACCGAGATGGGATTTTAGAAGTTTTTGAGAAATTAAATGCTAAGATATTTACTAATGCATGCGGTCCATGTATCGGACAGTGGGCGCGTTATGAAGACCCTAAGAATGCTCCAAAGAACAGTATAGTTCATTCTTTTAATAGAAACTTTGCAAAACGAGCAGACGGTAATCCAAATACACACGCATTTGTAGCCTCCCCAGAAATGGTAGCTGCAATTGCAATATCAGGTCGTTTAGATTTTAATCCACTTACGGATTCACTCATAAATCAAAATGGGGATAAAGTTATGTTAGATGAACCGACAGGGCATGAGTTACCAGAAAAAGGTTTTGCAGTTGAAGATGCGGGTTATTTAGCGCCTGAAGAAGATGGAAGTCAGATAGTTGTTAGTGTAGCTTCCAACTCTGAACGTTTAGAGATGTTAACTCCTTTTGAGCCGATAGGAAACAAAATTAATGGAGCTAAACTATTGATTAAAGCCTTTGGTAAGTGTACAACAGACCATATTTCAATGGCTGGACCATGGTTGCGTTTTAGAGGACACTTAGACAACATATCTAACAACTGTTTAATTGGAGCTGTTAATGCTTTTAATATGAAAACTAATTTTGTTAAAAACCAATTTAACGGAGAATACAATGCAGTACCTGCTACTCAGCGGTATTACAAATCAAAAGGAGTTCATACGATAGTAGTCGGAGATCACAACTATGGAGAAGGATCTTCAAGAGAACATGCAGCTATGGAACCTCGTCATCTAGGTGTAGCAGCTGTAATTGTAAAGTCTTTTGCACGTATTCATGAAACTAACTTGAAAAAACAAGGAATGTTGGGCTTGACTTTTGCAAATGAATCTGATTATGACTTAGTTCAAGAAGATGATACTTTTAACTTCCTCGATTTGAACGAGTTTTGTTCTGGAAAACCATTAACCATTGAAGCGATTCATGCTGACGGATCTAAAGATTTAATTATAGCTAATCATACTTATAACGATTCTCAAATAGAGTGGTACAATGAAGGTTCTGCATTAAATTTAATTAAGAAACAAAACGCTTAATAACACTTGTTTCTATAAAATAAAAAACTTCTGATGTTTCAGGCATTTTTTATTGATATAACAAAACTCACAGTGTTTTAAATAACGCTTTTATAAAGGAAAAGGAAAATAAGGACTTCATTATTTTTAAATCTTCTAAGAAAGTAGACTCCTCATCTAAAAATCTAAACATAGAATCAATAGAGTTTTTTGAATAAAACTGTTCGAAAATCCATTCTCCCTTTTCATTTTCGTCGTGTAAAACTTTTAAAAAAATCTTATCATAAAATTTATATTTTCGCCTAAACAAGTTTTTAGAAGGAGTATTCCCAGCTTTTAAATTAGCGACTATTGATGCCACTTTTTTTTCTGTGTGTTTAAATGAATAGCCTGAAGATCCTTTAACCCAACCAGCAGCAGTTCCGATTTTTGTAACGTGTTTTGTAGAATACTTTTCAAATGGAAAATCAGTCATAGGGATTCTTCCACTTTCAGTATCGCTAATCGAATAACTTTCTATTTTTAATAGACTAGAAATGTATTGCTTTATATAGCTGTCGTAGGTTGACTCTTCTACAAGTTTTGGGGTAAAGTAAGTAAACTCGATAAGTGCTCTTGTACTGCTTAATGGTAACACGTAAGTAAAAGTGGTTTGATTTCCATCTTTTAGTCTGTAATCCATCATTGTAAATTGGTCTGTTTTAAAAACAGGCTTATCTACTTCAATAATCCAGCCTTTAAAATGCTGAATAATTTTAGTGTATTTATTTGATTCCGAAAAATAATCATCTGGAATTCTACTATCAAAAATATGTTTGGCTTCGTAAGAATTATTAACTGTTGTGATTTTAGGTTGTTTACTTTTTTCAACAGAAATCACTGAATCAATTATAAAATGAAAATTTGTTTTTTTTGAAAGTTCTTGTTTGGCTTTTTTATAAAAATCTAAAACATGTATGGTTTTATAAGTGTAAGGGTGAAGTTTTAAATGAAGTTCCTTTTTATTGAAAAAGACCAAAGCTTCGCTCCAAGATTTTATAACAATTGAATCCCATTTTCCAGCCCCTTTTTCCCAAAAACTTATGGTTTTGTCATTTTCGGTTTTGTGAGATTCATCAATTAAAGCAATTTGTTTATTGTTAAAAAAAGTATCTCGAGAAAGCGCTATGGCTAGTTGAAAACCAGCTATACCATTACCTATTATAATATAATCGTACTGCTCTTTCTGCGCCATTTATTTTGAGTCTTATCGCTTAACGCTTAAAGTATTTAAAAGGTACAATTAGCATACCGTAACACTCACCGTCAGCTTTCCCCAGATGTTTGTGATGTATTTTGTGGGCCCGTCTTAATCCTTTTGCATACCAGTTGTTTGCTTTTCGAAAATACTTAAATCGTTGATGGATAAATATATCGTGTACTAAAAAGTAGGTCCCACCATATGCCATGATCCCCAATCCTATTGGAAGACCCATCCAAAATCCTTCATAGCTCCAGAAATAGAAACACGTCATACTCACCACTGCATAAAAAATAAAAAAGGCATCGTTTCTCTCAAACCAATTTTTGTGATCTTTGTGATGGTGGTCTTTGTGTAGACTCCATAAAAAGCCATGCATGATGTACTTATGGGTAAACCATGCCATAAATTCCATTGCTAAAAAAGTTCCAAAAAACACGAGTATCCAAAAAAATATATTCATAATTTGTATTATAATAAATTGAGTTGATATTTAACATAACTGCGGGTCAGTAGTTCTATTTTTTTATAATTTGGAACTCTAATTCGAGTACTTTTAATTTCTAAGGCTGGAGTTGTTTTTAATTTTTTAAGTAGTTGGTTATAGTAACGGTATGCCATAAATACTCCAAATTTAGCATCTAAAGGAAGTTGTTTTATCCCGCTAAGGCCTTCTATAAAATCTTTTTCAATATCATCTATTATAGCTTTTTTAGAGGTTTCATCTAAATTGTCTAAATCTGTATTTGGGAAGTAGGTACGATTTAGTTCGTCGTGATCTGCCTTCAAATCTCTAAGGAAATTTACTTTTTGGAATGCAGATCCTAATGCCATAGCTGTCTGCTTTAAGGCTTCATACTTCTCATTATCTCCTTTCACAAAAACTTTTAGGCACATAAGCCCAACAACGTCTGCAGACCCGTATATATAATTTTTGTATTCTTCTTCTGTTGAATATACAGTTTTATGTAAATCTTGACGCATTGAATTCATAAAGGCGTCTACCATATCTTTTTCTATTCCATGTGTATAATACGTCTGTTGAAATGAGTTTAGAATCGGATTTAAACTAATCTTATTAGCTAATGCTGCTTCCAGGTCTGATTCAAACTGTATAAATAGTTTTTCTTTATTGTAGTCGTGAAAAGAATCTACAATTTCGTCTGCAAGACGTACAAATCCGTAAATATTATATATATCCTGTCTTATTGTATTGGACAACATCTTAGTAGCCATTGAAAATGAGGTGCTGTATGTTTTTGTAACAATTTTGCTACAATCTTCAGAAACAGAATCAAAAATTGTTTTCATAAAATAAACTTTAAAAATTCATCTCTAATTAGAATAACATCAATTGAGGTTACTGATCACCAGTTTAGATGTTAATTTTCCTGAAATTAGGGACGGAGGTACTCCTGGTCCAGGAACAGTTAACTGTCCCGTAAAATATAAATTATCCACTTTGGAACTTTTTAGTTTAGGTCTCAAGAATGCAGTTTGTAATAAAGTCATAGCCATGCCGTAGGCGTTTCCTTTATAAGAGTTGTATTCTGACTTAAAATCTTTTACACAAAATGATTCACTAAATATAATATTATTTTGAATTGATTGATCTGTTTTTTTCTCAAATCTTTTAAGGATTCTTTGCAGATAATTATTTCTTAGCTTAGGGGTGTCTTCAATATTAGTAGCTATGGGCATTAGTATAAACATTGAATCACAACCCTCTGGTGCCATTGAAGGGTCAGTTTTTGATGGGACGTTTACGTAAAATAAGGGATGACTAGGCCATTTTGGATCGTCATAAATCTCTATGGCATGTTTTTCAAAATCAGCATCGAAAAATAAGTTGTGGTGCTCTGTATTTTTAAGTTTTTTATCGATTCCAATATAAAACAACAAAGAAGAGGGTGCAAATACTTTTTTATCCCAATACGCTTCTGTGTGTTGTCTAAATTTATTATCTAATAAAGTTTCAGAATGATGATAATCTGCTCCACTCAGAACAATATCGGATTCAATAAAAATATTTTTTGTTATTAAACCAGTTACAGAATTATTTTCTACAACTATTTTTTCAACTGGATGATTCGTATTTATTACAACTCCTAGTTCAATTGCTAAGGATTCAATCCCTTTAATTACTTCATACATTCCACCTCTTGGATGCCATGTGCCTAATCCGAAATCAGCAAAATTCATGAAACTAAAAAACGAAGGAGTTTTGCTTGGTTTTGCTCCTAAAAACAATGATGGAAACTCCAGTGTTGAGACTAACTTTGGATTGCTAAAGTTCTTCCTCACTTCTTGACTTATAGTTTTAAAAAATTGATCCAGCCTTAGAACAGTATCTTTAGATACCAGCTCTAGAGGAGAGATTCCTGGAGCATTATACAAGATCTTGTTAACAGCTATTCCATAGTTGTCCTGAGCCTTTTTAATAAATTTTCTAAGCTTATTCCCACTACCTTTTTCAATACGTTCAAATTCAGAACATATTTTATCCATTGAGTCTCCTATAGTTAAAATTTCATCATCAAAAAATATTTTGTATGCAGGATCAAGTTTGTCAATTTGGTAATAGTCGGATGTGTTTTTTCCAAAGTCTGAGAAAAAACGATCAAATACATCTGGCATCCAATACCATGATGGTCCAATATCAAAAGTAAATCCGTCTTTGTTTAATTGTCTTGCACGCCCTCCAACGGTACTATTTTTTTCATATATGGATACTTGGTGGCCAGCCTTTGCTAAATAGCATGCGGCAGATAGGGAAGAAAATCCAGAGCCAATTATTTGTACAGTTTTTTTCATACAAACATTAAAAGTAAGTAAATCTTCACACAGTTAGCTTTAACTGTCCAGTTTTTACAAATCTTTAACTTAATTTGATAAAAATGTTGATATGTGATTAAGAGTGCGCACGAGAAGACTCGAACTTCCACGGGAATAATTCCCACTAGCCCCTCAAGCTAGCGCGTCTACCAATTCCGCCACGTGCGCAATATTAATGTTAAAGGTAAAAAAAAAGTTAAGTATTAACTTAACTTTTTTGTGACCTGGCTGGGGCTCGAACCCAGGACCCTCTCCTTAAAAGGGAGATGCTCTACCAACTGAGCTACCAGGTCATTTATCCATCTCAATGCGGCTGCAAATATAAAGGGTTTAATTAATAATGCAATGCTTTTTTAAATTATTTTTTGTTTTTTTGTAATAACAAATTACATATGTATTATAATCATTTTTTTATATTTTTATGATCATTGTTCTATTAGGATACATGGGTTCTGGAAAGTCGACTACCGGTCGTTTATTAGCAGAAAAATTAGGCTTTGATTTTAAAGATTTAGATAACTATATTGAAACTAGGCAAATGTGTTCAATTTCTTCAATCTTTAAATCTCAAGGAGAAATCTATTTTCGCAAAATTGAAGCAACATCTGTGATAGAATTATGTTCAGAGAATAATAGCCTTGTGCTAGCCTTGGGAGGTGGAACCCCGTGCTATTCAGATACCATGTCTTATTTAATTAATCATTCCAAAGTAGTCACTGTCATGCTAAATACTTCTGTTGATAATTTATTTACTCGCTTGGAAACTAAAAAATCAAAACGTCCATTAATTAGTAACTTAAAAAATGGTGAACTCAAGGAATTTATAGCTAAGCACTTGTTCGAACGATCTTTTTTCTACAGCCAAGCTGAAGTTAGTGTCTCAACTGATAATTTAAATCAAAAAGAAGTAGTAGAAAGAATTGTTGCTAAATTATTCTAAAATTACTTTTGATTTTTGCTCTTTAAAAATTACAGTTACGTGCTCCTTTAAAGAAGTTGATAAGGAGATACCTTTAAAATCCGCTTTCACTGGGTATTTTTTATGATTTCGATTTACAAGAACTGCTGTTTTAAATTGCTTCAAAGGAACATCTAGGAAGTGTTTAACTCCATATATCAGCGTGGTCCCAGAATTTAATACATCGTCAACTAATACCAAGGATTTTCCTTTGTAATCGTTTGGACTAATAGATGTAGTAACAGAACTTGTAGGTTTGTTTTTATTAATTTCAACTTTGCACAGTAAAGGATTTATATTTGAAATCTCTTCTATGGCTGATTTTATTTTTTTAGCAAATAAATAACCATTAGAATAAATACCTGCAATAATAATTTCCTGTTCATTAACATTACATTCATATATTTGATATGCAATTCTTTTTATTTTATGATTTATTTCTATCTGATTTAAAATGCAATTTTCTTCTTGTGCCATTATGATAATTTTTTTCAAAGATAGAAAACGGTCTTTAATTAGTAGATTTATTTTCCATTTTCATTATTTGTTAAATAATCATCAATTTCTCTACGATCTTTTTTTGTAGGCCTTCCTTCTCCTTTTTCACGATAGTAATCTTTCGAGTATTTTAATAGATTCTGGGTGTCAAATTCTGTTTTCGGAGTAGTATCTACTCTGTATATGTCAACTAGTTTAGCACCAACTCGGCTTTTAGGAATGTCCTGAACTGTTAATCGATAGTTGACTTGGTTGATACGTACTGTAATCTTGTCCATTGGATATATATTTCTTCCTGGTTTAATAACAGCATTATTTACTTTAACATGGCCTTTTCTACAAGCAGTAGTTGCGACATTTCGTGTCTTGAAATATCTTACACACCATAAATATTTATCAATTCGCATAAAAAGTTCAAAACAAAGTTAATCTTCTTAACAAAAATAGTATAATATTGTATCTTGCACCATCAAATATGTGATTATGAATTACAAATACAGTAAAATTTTCTTATTTTTATTAGTCTTAGCAATATTTTCTTGTGAAGAGGATGAGGAAACTATTATTTCTGTTCCTGAAAGTGATCGTACTGAACAACAAGTTATTGATAATGATTCTCTAGTTGGATATTTAAATACACATTACTATAATTCATCTGAGGTTAACGACATGACCAATCCATCCATAAATGATTTAATGTTTATTGAATTATTGGATGGAGAGGAAGTCCCTTCTGATCATTCGTTGTTAATCGATAATGTAGAAATTAAGACGACTACCCATATGGATGTTGAATATATGTACTACGTTTTAAAAATCAAACAAGGTGAAGGAGAAATGTCTCCTGAATTTACAGATGATATTAAGGTCAATTATTGGGGAGCTTTGACTGATGGTACTGTATTTGATCAAACTACAACACCCATAGTTAATGATTTATCAACCTTTATTCCCGGATGGCATCGAGTTTTACCAGACTTTAATACATCAGATTCATTTGAATCCAATATTGATGGTTCTGTTTCATACAGTGGCTACGGAATGGGAGCTATGTTTATTCCATCAGGTTTAGGGTATTTCTCAACTTATCAAGATGGAATCCCTACTTATTCAAATCTAATTTTCAAATTTGAGCTCATGCAGACAGAATCTAATGATCATGATTCTGATAATATTCCTTCATACATGGAAGTTTCTGACTCAAATCAATATGATTTATATGGTTTTGATACTGATCAAGATTCAGCTCCTGATTTTTTGGATACCGATGATGACGGAGATGGTACAATTACCGCTGATGAAATTCAGATTGAAACTTATTCTGACACTACACTAGAAGGACTTAAATTCACTCTTGATGAGTTAGTTTTATTATCTAATCAGTTTATATCTTCTATTACTTCAAGCAGTGGGACTTTCAATGCAAACTTAGTAACTTTGGTTGATTCCAATGATAATGGCGTTCCGAACTACTTAGACCCTGCGGAGTCTGACACAATTGAATAACTTTTTATTTTTTTACTTCCTACTAATTACTTTAATCACTTTTTTTGTTATTGCATCACTGTTAAGTCCATATTTTTCCATTAGTTGTGTAGGAGTTCCTGACTCACCAAAAGTATCATTTGTAGCAACAAACTCCTGAGGAGTCGGTTTATTAAGCGCCAACACTCTAGCTACGCTCTCACCTAAACCTCCTAAGAAATTATGCTCTTCTGCAGTTACAATACATCCAGTCTTGGAAACTGATTCTAAAATTGCTTGGTCATCCAACGGCTTTATAGTATGAATATTTAAAACTTCAGCAGAAACTCCCTTTGTATGTAGTGATTTAGCGGCTTCGAGTGCTTCCCAAACCAGATGTCCAGTAGCTACTATTGTAACATCTGAACCTTGTGTAAGTTTAATAGCTTTTCCAATTTCAAACTCTTGATCTTCTGGCATGAAAACTGGTACAGCTGGTCTACCAAATCTTAAGTAGACTGGTCCATTATAATCAGCGATAGCTATTGTTGCTGCTTTAGTTTGATTATAGTCGCAGGTGTTAATTACTACCATTCCTGGCAACATTTTCATAAGACCAATGTCTTCCAAGATTTGATGGGTTGCTCCATCCTCTCCTAATGTAAGTCCAGCATGAGAAGCACAAATTTTCACATTTTTATCTGAATATGCAATTGACTGTCTAATTTGATCATAAACACGTCCTGTGGAAAAATTTGCAAAAGTACCAGTAAAAGGAATTTTGCCTCCGATAGTTAACCCAGCTGCGATTCCCATCATATTAGCTTCAGCGATTCCAATTTGAAAGAAACGTTCTGGATTTTCGTCAATAAATTGGTTCATTTTTAGAGATCCGATAAGATCCGCACACAGAGCTACAACATTAGGATTTGTTCTTCCAAGTTCAGCTAGACCTGCTCCAAAACCACTTCTTGTATCTTTTTTTTCTGTATATGTGTATGTTTTCATTTTTTTGGTTTTGAATTTAATAATCTCCTAAAGTTTCCGGATTCTGATTTAGAGCAATTTCTAATTGATCATCGTTAGGAGCTTTTCCATGCCAAGCGTGAGTATGCATCATAAAATCAACTCCGTTGCCCATCATAGTTTTTAATAATACACAAACAGGCTTACCTTTTCCTGTAGCGTCCTTAGCTAGTGCCATACCATCAATAATACTGCTGATATCATTGCCATTTTCTATTTCTATAACTGTCCAGTCAAAAGCTTCAAACTTTTCTTTAATACTTCCCATTGCTAATACATCGTCAGTAGCTCCATCAATTTGTTTTCCGTTTAAATCTATAGTGGCTATAAGATTGTCTATGTTTTTGGCAGAAGCATACATAATAGCCTCCCAATTTTGTCCTTCTTGTAACTCCCCATCTCCGTGAAGTGTATAAATTAAGCTATTGTCATTATTTAATTTTTTTGATTCTGCAGCTCCTAAAGCAACTGAAAGTCCTTGACCTAATGATCCCGATGCTATTCTAACACCTGGAAGCCCTTCATGTGTAGTTGGGTGCCCTTGCAAACGAGAATCTAGAAGCCTGAAAGTATTTAGTTCTTCAACTGGGAAGTATCCTGAACGAGCTAAAACACTGTAAAAAACAGGTGAAATATGACCATTTGATAAGAAAAACAAATCTTCATTAACCCCATCCATATTAAAATCATTAGTCCGGTTCATAATGTTTAAATACAGTACAACAAAGAATTCTGTACAACCTAAAGATCCACCCGGGTGCCCTGAGTTTACCTTGTGAACCATTCGCAGGATGTCTCTGCGAACTTGGGTAGTTAAATCTTGTAATTTTTTATTTGACATTGACTATGAATTAAGAATTAAGAATTAAGAATTAAGAATTAAGAATTAAAAAAGTGATGTTCAAATATAATTTTAATTTGATATAGACAAAATTATTAAACTTTAATTTTTTACAATTTAACTAACAATTTTACAAAAAGAATCAAGGCGTAGAAAAAAGTGTGATTTCTTTTATATTTTTACATTTAATTTTGAACAAATTCATTATGAAATACTTTAGATTAAATGAATATAAGGCTATGATATACAGAATTTCACTTGTATATCTTATGTATTCATTTTCACGTTTTTTATTTTTTGTTTACAATTATTCTTTATTGGAAATAGATTCTCTTTTTGAATATTTAAAATTGAGTTACCATGGTCTTGCATTTGATACCACTTCAATATTTTATTTAAATAGTTTGTTTGTGGTTTTATCAATTTTGCCATTTTGGGTAAATACTAATAAAACGTATCAAACATTTCTTTTTGGTATTTATTTTTTAATAAATCTGGTAGGTATTGCTTTTAATTTTGTTGACTTAATTTATTACAAATTTAACTACAACAGAACTACGATTTCTGAATGGGCTGTCATTGAAAATGAAAATAATTTACCAGCAATGTTTTTCCGCTTTATGATAGGTTATTGGCATGTCTTCTTAATGTTTTTTCTTATGTCCGTTTTTTGGATATTTCTATATAGAAAAGTCAAGGTTCACAACCACCCTTATTCAAAAGGTATTTTTTCTTATGTATCCACATCAATTTTTATTTTTCTCTTAACAGCAACTGTTATGGTTGGTGGGATTCGAGGAGATTTTAAAAAAAGTACTCGCCCTATAAATTTAGTAGATGCAAATAGGTATGTTAATAAAATTCAACATGCAGACTTTGTATTAAATACGCCTTTTGCGCTTTTAAGGACTTTTAATAAAAAAACTTTTAAAAAAGTTCCATATGATGTTTCAGATCTAATTATTGATTCATTAGTTCAGCCAATTAAGCATTACAAAAACAAATTAAACGTTAAGCCAAATATTGTTTTGTTCATAACTGAAAGCTATGGTAGAGAATATATTGGTGCTTTTAATCAAAATACTAATATTCCTGGATATAGAAGTTATACACCTTTTTTAGATTCCTTGGCAACTAATAGTTTAGTCTTTGATAATGCCTTTGCAAATGGTAGGAAATCTATTCACGGTATGTCATCTATTTTGGCTGGTATTCCATCTTTCAAAGATGCCTTTACATCATCTCCCTACGCTAATCAAGATATTGAATCTGTTGTTTCTGTTTTAAATTCAGAAGGATACGATACTTCTTTTTTTCATGGTGCTCCTAACGGATCTATGGGTTTTTTAGGGTTTTCTAATATACTTGGTTTTGATCATTACTATGGAAAAACAGAGTTTGGGAATGATGCACTATTTGACGGATATTGGGGGATTTGGGACCTACCTTTTTTTCAATTTATGAAAGAAACTATAGACACTAAAAACACACCTTTTTTTTCAACTATATTTACTGTTACTTCTCACGAGCCTTATATTGTTCCTGTTGAGTTTGAGGGTAAATTTCCTAAAGGTACCCTCCCAATGCATCAATGCGTTGGTTACACCGATTTTGCGTTTAAACAATTTTTTGAATCTGCTGAAAATGAAGAATGGTTTGATAATACCATTTTTATCATTACCGCTGATCACACCAATCAAGTAGGTTATAAGGAATATTACAAGCCTATTAATAGGTACGCTATTCCAATTATGATTTATAGCCCCAATAATAAATACACAGGTCTAAACAGTACTCTATCCCAGCAAATTGATATATATCCAACTATTTTAGATATTGTTGGATATGACAAACCCTTTAGAAGCTGGGGGCGTAGTTTAGTAGACGAAAGTTTAACTCCTACAATTCCTTTTGCAATGAATTTTAACGGTCAAAACTATCAATATAGTAAGGGGAATTTAATTTGTATATTTGACGGAGTAAAAGCTATTGGTTTTTATGATGTTAATGATCTTGGGTTAGAAACTAATTTAATTTCAAATCGAACTAAACTAATGGATGATGTTGAATTGTCCTGTAAAGCATTTTTAAAAGATTATTTTGATAGAATCGTCGACAAAAATCTATAAAAAATTAACCACGAATGATAAAAAAAACGATAATATTACTTTTTAGTATCCTCCTTTTGGGAATTTTAAAGTATGTATATGATGTGCATTTTAATTATAACTTTGAAGAAGTTTCAAAAAACAAAGTTTATAAATCTGGTGTGATTCCTGCTGAAAAAATTGCGAGATATGTTGAGGAATATCAGTTAAAAAGTGTTATCGATTTACGTTTCCCTCATACCAAAGATAAGATAAATAATCCGGAGATCCCTGAGCAATTAATTGTCGAGAAATTAGCAGTTGAGAAGCTAGATGGAGTTAACTATTTTAACCTAGGAACCGATCAAGTTCCTACTCAAGACACAGTTGACGAGTTCTTGGAAATTATGGATGATTCTTCAAATTATCCGGTGTTAATCCATTGTTACCATGGGGTTGGACGCGCACAAATGTTTTCTGCAATATATAGAATTGAGTATGAGGGTTATACTAATCAAGAAGCTAGAGAAAAAACAAGAATGTTATTAAAAGGCAGTTCATTTGATCAGGGCGCCCCAAAAGGAGATTATTTAATCAACTACAAATCTCGACCCAACAAAGAATAGTGTAATAACAGGTTCTTGTTTCATAAACATACAAATAACCCCTGAAAGATACTTTGAATTAACCTTGTAACTCAAAAATTTGAAATTCGATTTACTAAAAACAGATACGGAAACAAGAGCGAGAGCTGCTACTTTAGTCACTGACCATGGAGTTATTGAAACACCTATATTTATGCCAGTTGGCACGTTAGGAACTGTTAAAGGGGTTCACCAGCGAGAACTAGAGAATGATATTAATCCAGATATTATTTTAGCTAACACTTATCACTTATTTCTTCGGCCTCAAATTGATATACTAGAGAAGGCTGGAGGTCTTCATAAGTTCATGAATTGGGACCGAAATATTCTAACAGACTCTGGTGGTTACCAAGTGTATTCGTTATCTGCGAATCGTAAAATTAGAGAGGAGGGCGTTAAGTTTAAAAGTCATATTGATGGAACTATGCATACCTTTACACCTGAAAATGTAATGGAAATTCAACGAAGCATTGGTGCAGATATCATAATGGCATTTGACGAATGTACCCCTTATCCCTGTGATTATAATTATGCTAAAAGATCAATGCATATGACACATCGTTGGTTAGATCGTTGTATTAATCACCTAGTAAAGACTCCTCTTAAATACGATCATAATCAAGCATTTTTTCCCATAGTTCAGGGAAGTACATATAAGGATCTCCGGCGTCAATCTGCTGAATATATTGCTAATACAGATGCTTTTGGAAACGCTATTGGAGGTTTGTCAGTAGGAGAGCCTGCAGATGAAATGTATGCGATGTCTGAAGTAGTATGCGAAATACTTCCTGAAAATAAACCAAGATATCTAATGGGAGTTGGTACTCCAATTAATATTTTAGAAAATATTGCTTTAGGAATAGATATGTTTGATTGTGTAATGCCAACTCGTAATGCTAGAAATGGAATGTTATTTACAGCTTATGGTTCCATAAATATTAAAAATAAAAAATGGAAAGATGATTTTTCACCTATTGACGAAATGGGCATTACTTTTGTAGATACTGCATACTCTAAAGCGTATTTAAAACATTTGTTTAGTGTAAATGAATTATTAGGCAAACAGATAGCAACCATACATAATTTAGGTTTCTATCTTTGGCTAACACGTCAAGCAAGAAAACATATAATAGCTGGAGATTTTGGGACTTGGAAAGCATCCATGGTCAAACAAATGGATAATCGTCTTTAATACATGAAAATTTTAGATTGGTACATATTGAAAAGATACTTGTTTACATTTTTTATGATGTTACTTTTGTTTATTCCCATAGGAATAACTGTTAATCTAGCCGAAAAAATTGATCGTATATTAGAAAACGAAGTCCCGTTTAGTGAAGTAGCTTCTTTCTATTTTGATTTCACTATTTACTTTGCAAATTTGCTATTCCCATTATTTTTATTTCTATCGGTCATTTGGTTTACGTCAAAGTTAGCTAACAATACAGAAGTAGTAGCCTTTTTAAGTTCTGGTGTTTCTTTTTCACGTTTTTTAAGACCTTACTTAATCGGAGCTACATTTATTGCGTTTTTAGCGCTAATGCTAGGAATGTTCTGGGCACCAATAGCAAGTAAGGGTTTCAATGAGTTTAATTATAAGTACCTCAATAATTCCAAGGTTTCTGAGACACAGCACATCTATAGACAGATTAATGATAGTGAGTATATTTATGTTAGTAATTTTGATCCAAAAACTAAACGTGGAAATAATTTTACACTCGAGCATTTTGAAGAAAATAAGCTAGCTTACAAAATATCAGCATCAGCTATTAAATATATAGATAAAGACAGTTCCTATAATTTAACCAACTATAATTTAAGAATTATTGGTTCTGATAATGATCAGCTTGAGTATTTACGAAGTAAAGACACTATTTTTAGCTTTGATTTAGAGGACCTAACTCCGCCCAAATATGTAGCTGAAACACTAACATATGGTGAATTGATTCGCTTTATTTCCCGAGAGGAAGTTCGAGGTTCATCCAATATTAGTCGTTATAAAGTAGTTCAGTACAAAAAATGGAGTTTACCTGTTTCAGTGTTCATCTTAACTATTATAGCAGTGGCGGTTTCATCCATTAAAAGAAGAGGAGGAATGGGAATTAATCTAGCCTTTGGAATTGTAATAGCTATGATCTATGTCTTTTTTGATAAGGTCTTTGGAGTTATGGCTGAACAATCTGATTTTTCTCCACTTTTAGCTGTTTGGTTTCCAAATATTTTATTTGGCACACTTGCAATCTATTTGTTATATAATGCTAAGCGTTAAGATAAAAAACTACATTCACTTACATTTCCTTGTAATTATTGCTGGATTTACAGCTGTAATTGGCGAGGTAATAGCGCTTGATGCAATTCCACTGGTTTGGTATCGAATGAGTATTGCAGCTTTGTTAATGATTATTTATATAAAACTCAAAAAATTTTCTTTAAAGGTTCCGTTAAAAGTACTTCTTAAATTTTCTATTGCAGGAGTTATAATAGCGCTACATTGGATTACTTTTTTTGCAGCTATCAAAGTTTCAAATATATCAATAACTTTAGCCATGTTCTCAACAGGAGCATTTTTCGCATCGCTTATTGAGCCTTTATTTTTTAAACGTAAAATAATTGGTTATGAAATATTTTTCGGTCTTGTAGTAGTCGTTGGAGTTGGATTGATTACTCAAACAGAATTTAATTATTTAAGGGGAATCATACTAGGAATAACCTCTGCTTTGTTTTCTACTTTATTTGCTGTTCTTAACGGTAAATTCGTCAAGAATCATAAACCATCTGTAATTTCATTTTATGAGTTTATATTCGGTGTTATTTTTATCTCTATCTTTTTGGCGCTCAGTACCAATGGCTTTAGTTTAGGTTTTTTCCGACTTTCGTCTTCTGATTGGATATACTTATTTATTCTAGCATCTATTTGTACCGCTTATGCTTTTATTGGATCTATTCATGTTATGAAACACGTAACTCCGTACTCTGTAGTATTAACCTACAATTTGGAACCCATATATGGTATTGTTTTGGCTTTGATTTTCTTCCCAGAATCAGAGACCATGAACCCTTTGTTTTATGTGGGAGCTTGCCTTATTATTTGTACGGTTTTATTAAACGCCATATTTAAAAATATTAAAAAACCTAAAATCTAAGCTTCGAAATTTATTTAAAGAGATTAAAGTTTTTATATTTGCGAACTAAACTAAACTAATCTTGAACTTCTATGGAATATCTAGAATTTGAGTTACCTATCAAGGAGCTAGAAGACCAATTGGAAAAATGTCAAATTATTGGAAAAGAGAGTGATGTTGATGTTTCTGAAACATCATTGCAAATCCTTCAAAAATTAGATGTTGCTAAAAAAGAAATTTATAAAAACCTCACACCATGGCAACGAGTTCAACTTTCTAGGCATCCAAACCGACCTTACACACTAGACTATATTAGTTCTATATGTGGAGATTCTTTTTTGGAGCTTCATGGAGACCGAAATTTTAAAGATGACAAGGCTATGATTGGTGGTTTGGGTAAAATTGGCGATCAAAGCTTTATGTTTATTGGTCAACAAAAAGGTTACAATACTAAGACTCGTCAATATAGAAATTTTGGTATGGCTAATCCAGAGGGATACAGAAAAGCACTTCGATTAATGAAATCCGCAGAAAAATTTGGAATTCCTGTAGTATCGTTAATTGATACTCCAGGTGCATATCCTGGTCTAGAAGCTGAAGAACGTGGACAAGGAGAAGCCATTGCCAGGAATATATTAGAAATGACTCGCTTGAAAGTGCCAATTATCACTATAATCATAGGAGAAGGAGCTTCAGGAGGTGCTTTAGGGATAGGAGTGGGAGATAAAGTTCTAATGCTTGAAAATACTTGGTATTCTGTTATTTCCCCAGAATCTTGTTCGTCTATTCTCTGGAGAAGCTGGGAGTATAAAGAACAAGCTGCTACTGCTCTAAAATTAACTGCAAAAGATATGAAAAGAATGAAGTTAGTTGACGAGATTATAAAAGAACCTTTAGGTGGTGCGCATAAAGATCGTGACAAAACTTTCTTGACAGTCTCAAACGCTATCGTCAAATCTTACGCAGACTTCAAAAACTTATCACCAAAAGAATTAGTTACAAAACGAATGGATAAGTATTCACAAATGGGAGTTTTTAACGATTAATTAGTAATCTCCTTCCAGAAAATATCAAGTCAAGTCAAATACTTGACTTTTTTAATACTTATAAACAAAATTTGTTACTTATAAACAGTTTTCTTGTTAAATATACAAAGATAAATTTTCTATGTAATGTCTATATTTTAAGTATTTTAGTTAAATGAAACAGCCAGACCAAATAAAAGTATATAAATCTGATAATAGTAAATTAATTAGTTTAGAGAAAGGCAAAATCCCGCCCCAAGCTACTGATTTGGAAGAAGTTGTTCTTGGAGCTATGATGATCGATAAAAAAGGAGTCGATGAGGTAATAGATATCCTTAGTGTAGATGCCTTCTATAAAGACTCTCATCAGTATATTTTTGAGTCTATATTGCAACTGTTTGAAAATAGTGAGCCTGTTGATTTACTAACTGTTTCGTCTCAATTACGTAAAAACTCTAAATTAGATTTAGTAGGTGGCGATTTTTATTTAATATCACTAACACAAAAAGTATCCTCGTCAGCTCACATTGAGTTTCATGCACGTATTATTTTACAGAAATTCATACAACGAAGCTTAATCAAAATTTCAAATGAAATTATTGAAGATTCTTTCGATGAAACAAAAGATGTTTTTGATTTATTGGATAAGGCAGAAACAAGATTATACGAGGTTACCCAGGGAAATATAAAAAAATCAACAGAAACAGCTCAGGATTTAGTTTTTCAAGCTAAGAAAAAAATTGAAGAAATTTCAAATAAGGAAGGTCTTAGTGGTGTGCCTTCTGGATTTGATAAATTAGATAAACTAACTTCTGGTTGGCAAGAAAGTGATTTAATTATTATAGCAGCCCGTCCTGGTATGGGTAAAACAGCTTTAACATTATCTATGGCCCGTAATATTGCAGTTACTCAAAATATTCCTGTGGCTTTCTTTTCTTTAGAGATGTCTTCAGTTCAGTTAATTACAAGATTAATATCTTCTGAAACTGGTTTGAGCTCTGATAAGCTTAGAACAGGACGACTTGAAAAACATGAATGGGAACAGTTAAATGTCAAGGTTAAGTCTCTAGAGAAAGCCCCTTTATACATTGATGACACTCCATCCTTATCTATTTTTGACTTAAGAGCTAAAGCCCGCAGACTAGCATCCCAAAATGGAATTAAGCTAATAATTGTAGATTATTTACAGCTAATGACTGGGGGTGGTAGTCAGAAAAACGGAAATCGTGAACAAGAAATCTCTATGATTTCAAGAAACCTGAAAGCTTTGGCAAAAGAGTTGAGCGTTCCTGTAATTGCCTTATCACAGCTATCGAGAGCAGTAGAAACGCGTGGAGGAAGTAAAAGGCCTCTACTTTCTGATTTAAGGGAGTCTGGAGCTATTGAACAAGATGCTGACATAGTTTCTTTTATTTATCGTCCCGAATATTATAAGATAGACGAATGGGACGATGAACAACATACCCCGTCTGAAGGTCAGGCTGAGTTTATAATTGCGAAACACCGTAATGGTGGATTGGAAAACATCAGATTAAAATTTATTGGTCATTTAGGTAAGTTTGATAACTTGGATGACTTTGATTCACCATTTGATACTGAGTTTCACTCTAAAATGAATGCAGCTGCTAACGACGACACCTTCAAACAAGAAAACTATCGCGTAGACCCAAATCAAGCTTTTGGAGATGATAACGACGACACACCCTACTAGCGCCTTAATTGTAATAACTTTTATAGAATGAAAAAGTTAACATTTATATTTTTCTTATTTTATTCATTGAACTCTTTTGCATCTTACATCTTAATTCCAATGGATTCTGAAGGCCAGAAAAGTCATTTAAAAGCTTATGGAATCACTTATTGGGTTCTCAATAAACAACAAAATGTAAAGTGGCTTCTTAACTATAGAGGAGGCTCTTTTCTAATACCATTTGTTGATTCCATAAAAAAAGAATGTTTGATTCGAGGAGTTTCTTACGAACTTATAAGTAATCAACAAGTCGAATCTATCTTAAATGAAATTAATAGCCCTAATAAAAATATGGACGCTGTAGTTCTTGAAAAGGCTCCAAAAATCGCAGTGTATTCTCCAAACGGAAATCAACCTTGGGATGATGCTGTTACGATGGTTCTGACTTATGCCGAAATTCCTTACGAAACTATTTATGATACAGAAGTTTTAAACGATGCTTTATTAC
>Ga0233438_10001346_pt1 | contig 27112 bp, 23 predicted proteins | sample SI_123_September_FD_182720 | JGI IMG/M metagenome (GOLD analysis project Ga0233438, IMG submission 182720) | Seawater microbial communities from Saanich Inlet, British Columbia, Canada - SI_123_September2016_10_MG | ecosystem: Environmental > Aquatic > Marine > Inlet | place: Canada: British...
CCAGATTCCCGGCATAGGTCAGCACGTCTACATTGATGATGCGGTATTCGCTGTACTTGTTTACAAACAAGCGAACGACGTGAGAGCCAATAAATCCGGCACCGCCGGTGATGATGATGTTTTTCACTTAATTACATGATTTACAATCGAGTATAGCTTTCTTCTTAATGAAACTATACACCTCGGTTAACTGAATCTCTTGAGGTAAATCCATTGGCATATTACTAAAAACATAGCCCATTCCTTCGTGCTTACCGTTCTTGATTGCGACAAAAGCCAATTTTGATTTTAACGATCCTATTGAAACTCCATTAGGCCCATCAAAACTCATGCCCTCAACCAAATCATCATCATATACCACCTCGACAAACAAAGAGGTTCCACGGTTATCGACATTGAAGACTGGTTTAGATTTCACAGAATCCGTGAATTGATTTAAATGATTTTCAATTTCTAATGCTTTCTTATCAGCTGAAACTTCGATAAGGAAGTCTCGAGACATTCTAGGAATTACATTGAACTCTTGTTTAAGACCACACTCCAATAGAAAATCTTTGTGTGCTACTGGTCTCCAATAGAAAGTTTGCTCGTCGTGAGGAACCTGATGTAATCCTGTCACTCCAATTAATCTTTCCCCCGATTCTAACAAATCACCAATTATAGTATCATAGGTTTCGAGCATCATCAGAATAGGGTCCCAATCGACCGGACAGTACCATTCTGGATTCTTAAAATCTCCTTTGTATTGAGAAGAGTTAAACATATAATGATGCTGTACGTGAGCTCCTCCATTAAAGAATAGGTGAGAATAGTCTGGTTTGTGTTTTTTCTGAAGAGTGACAAATACTTCCAATAGAATCATGTCAAGAATCGCTGCTTTAACCCCAGGCTTCTTACGTATAGAAACCAACTTGAAGAAGTTAGGCCATCTTTTAACTCGAACGTAAACTAAAAAGCCAAGTAGTAACCAAATAAAATCTGCAGGGCCAACTTTTCCAGATGCGTTACTATTCACGAATCTCGATACGGTTCTGCCTAACTTTTCAATGATATAGCCACCACTAGCCTTGGTTTGCGTCCAAGGATCTGGAATAAAGAACTTTGACCTGGCTAATCTATTATCAGCATTGAATGGACTGATAGCGCCAACTGAAAGACCTGCTTTTTCTAAATCCTCGAATATCTGATGGACGTCTTGTCTATCAACTATATCGCCTAGGCGAAATACTTGATGCTCATCATAGGTCTTACCTGTTTGAACAGTTACCCATTGAATCCATGGCTCGAGTAACTTGTGTTTATCTTCACTTGTTGTATTAACAACGCCGTGTTCCAACAGTTTTCTAAAGTTGGTTAGCTTACCTTGACTAATATATCCTTTTATATAGTTAAGATTTAGTTCATTAAGAGCTAAGAGTATCATTTATAATTCGATTAAATGTGCCACTATTCTACTAGCTGTCTTTCCATCCCATAATTCTGGAACATCCCCCTTTTTCCATTTACCTGTAAAGAGTGTATTCATGGCTGGAGCGATGTTTTTAGGATCAGTTCCAATAAGTTCATTCGTTCCGACCGTAATTGTTTCTGGACGCTCTGTATTATCGCGAAGGGTTAAACATGGCACACCCATGACGGTAGTCTCCTCTGTGATACCACCGGAGTCGGTTACCACCGCAAATGATCTCTCCACGATGTAATTGAACTCTAAGTAGCTCATAGGATCAACCATATGAAGTCTCTCATGCTCTATACCTAGCTGATTAAGCATCTTCTTAGTTCTCGGATGAACAGGGAATACTAATGGCATATCCTGAGTGTTATTAATGATCTCATTCATAAGTTCTTTTAGCTTAGATGCCTCATCAACATTCGAAGGACGGTGAAGAGTCATTACGAAGTAGCCCTTTTCACTAAGTCGAAGCTTTTCCCAGATAGACGGCTGAATAAATCTTGGTCTGTTTACAAGAAGAGTATCTATCATGCAGTTTCCTACAAAGAAGATTTGGTCATCGCCGTATCCCGAATTTCTTAATGTCTTATTAGCCACGACAGATGTCGTGAAGAAGTAATTCGTTATGGCATCCGTCACAAGTCTGTTGATCTCTTCAGGCATCGACCAATCATTAGAACGAATACCTGCTTCTACGTGAGCTACTTTAGTGTGGAGTTTCTGGGCAGTAATTGCACAAGCCATTGTTGAGGTTACATCCCCAACCACTAGTACTAAATCAGTCGGATTTTTCATTAGATGCTCCTCAAAACGAATCATGATTGCTCCGGCCTGCTCTGCCTGCGTACCTCCTCCCGCGCTCAAATTTACATCAGGCTCGGGTATATTCAATTGCTCAAAGAAGTCTCCAGACATCTTCTTATCGTAGTGCTGACCAGTGTGGACCAAAGAGTAATCGATATCTACTCCTTCTGCTTTCTTTTTCTTTATTTCATGAATAATAGGAGCAACCTTCATGAAGTTAGGACGGGCTCCCGCGACTATAGTGATATGGTTCATAGCTTCCTTAAAAAGTTTATAAGATTTTGGTTATTCTTTGCTAAATCAAATGATTTCAATTGTGCTTCCATTATACTATCGTAGAAGTTACGAGCCTCCTCTTCTCTATTTTCTGCGTAAGAAATAAGAAATCTGGATAATGATTCAAATTCATCAAAGTTCAAAGATTTACCAATATTCAATTGGCTAACAATTTTTGCTCCTTCTCCTTCTCCTAAAAATAAAACTGGTATTGCCGAAGCGACGGCAGCAGTAATTTTAGAGGGAAAAGCACCAAAAATATATGTCCTCAATGGAATCAAACTAAAATCGTAATTCGCCATGAGTCGCTGAATTTCTTTCTTTGAAACTGGCTCGTGATAAACAACATTTTTTTTATCCAGTTTTAAAATTTCATTTTTTTGATTGCCATCACCATAGATATGAAGTTCTGTATTTAGAGCTTCAAAATCTACATTTTTACAAATTGCCAAAACATCTTGCGCTATTCCTAATAATCCTGCATAAATGATACGAATCTTTCCAGTCTTCGGAATAAATAAGTCATTTTCGATTGGACTTAAATTCCTAAAGAGCAGTGAGGGAATTTCACGTTTACCATTGAGGTAGTCAACAGTCTCTTGACTCTGCCCTATGAATGCGATTGAATGCTGGTAAATGTAATTTTCAAAGTGTTTAAAGAGTTTCCATGCTAAAGAGCCCTTTTTCATTGCTCCCAGATCAACTGCCGTGGACGGCCATAAATCACTAACGTTTAACGCCACCTTTAATTGAAATAGCCTCGCCGCAGAAACGTAAGCAAATGCAGATGTTAATGGAGGTGTCTGAACTATTACTAAATTATAATCTCGGTTTAATAACAAATGTCTACACATGGTTAGAAATGCGAAAGCAGAGGTGGCTATCATGCTTAACATTCTGAATAACGAAGAATTGGAATTAGAAGGAAGGCACCAATATCTAATTACGAAAACGCTATTTACCTTTTCCTTCTTAAAAATCCATTTCAGTTGATTTTTAAATATTCTGCCTGTTGGGTAATTCGGTAAAGGTGTAATCACTGTAACATTACCGGGGAGAGTTTCTGCCATAGTGGTAACTCTATGTGGAGCTGCACCTTTCTCTGGTGTGTAAAATGATGTACAAACTAACGTTTTATGCTTTTCTGAATTCAACTCTTGCATGATTATTCAATGAGTATACAAGCTTCTTTGAAGGGAGTCTCTTATTGTATCCTTTACAATAATTGTAATCTTTTATAGAAACGTCATTTTCATCAGTGGAAACGATAATAATAAGGTCTGAGGCTTTGAAACTATGCGAATCAATCTTCTCTAAATTGACATCAGGATGCAGATGTAAACATCCTTGAGCAGGTAAACCCTCATTTTGTTCAATTTTATCCTCTATTAGGATACCGTCAGAAACAACCTCAAAGTTGCGTGATATCCGTACTCTGTTTGCTTTACATGTCGCATGAATAAAACCATAGCTTGAGTGTGATTCTACTACTGCTCGTTTCCCAACTCGAAAGCTAGCCCAAACGTCACTCAAGTTTTTATTTTCCTGCGACACACAATTATGACTAAATGAAGATCTTTCATTAGTACGAAGCTCATCCTTTTCATAGGTTGATACCCCTGTATCCACAATAATTGGAGTACCACAATAAAATAACTCAAAACTTAATTCATCAGAATGAGCATGAGCTGGCTGGTAAGAAGGGCCTATTGATCTCACATTCGCAAACAAACTAAAATCTCCATTAACTAACTTTCGATATCCCGAGTCCTTCAAATCATTTGACATCTTAGGATAACTTTCACCCAATAAGTCCTTAGCATACTGAAGCACCTCAGGTACTGTTAACGCTATATCATATGCACTGTCCTGCATCATAGGAATACGGTCAAGCTCTTCCCAATTCAAAGCTAGACCAGTCATTCTAACGGCATATGTCATTAAATTAGATTCAAAGTCATCAGCACTAGATTTTGCAAAATTCAGCGCATCTAATATCTTTTCCAAAATGATAAGATGGTACATAGGACTACGCTCAAAATGCATTCCGTCATTCAAAACCTGTTCGTTGAGTTCTCGAAGAATAAGCTTTTTCCCTTTTTGAGAGAATTCATCCTGATTAGTTATCAAACCACCTATATAAAGTGCAAAAGCATTTTCTAGTAAATGGTTGGCCAAAAGATGGTACTCCAATCTACCGCTAAGGAACTTGAGGTCCGATACTAGTTCATAATACAACCAATCTTCTTTGATATCCCACTTTGAAATGAACTTCGCTATATTAATTATTCGAAGAGATGTTGGGTATGGATGCAGGATTAAGGGGTTCTTCTGTGCAGAAGTGTCATAGTACTGACTGAGAGTTACTAAGCCTTGTTCTCTTGACATTCCATTCTGATGCAACCAGTCAAAGTAGTTCAGATTGTAGGCCCAAAGCATTCCATAATCTGGAAAAGACCAATCAAGTGGCTCTCCAAAAAACGATTTCTCAAGATTTAAAAATCTAAAGCTCCAAACATCATTGCTCAGCGATAGGGACGTATGCTTTTCTGGAAAATCAACTAAATCAACTTGAGTAAAACTCCCTCCCCAGGGATTAGCTGCTCTCTTAGGTTTAACCAGTCTATATTTGATTTGATGGAACACCTGAGTAAGCTTCAGATACCTCAGGGTATGATAAAGTCTTTTTGTATTTAACATTGATTATGTATTACAGAATAACTTTGAGGTCTCGCCAAGGGTGATTCAATAATTCTGGATTTCCGTATTGATAGTCCGAGTCTATAATTAAACCAATGTAAGAGGCTGATGTTTTTAAGAAGATCTATATCACTCACGTCCTCATCAATAATGCCGTATCCACTGTATAAACCTGCGATGAAGTTAAGAAATTAAAGCTGATAACCATAAACTTAGTTATTATCGATTTTATATAATTTAATTCGGTAGGGACTCTCTTCTTCAGAATAAACATTAATTAAGTCCAATGGGGTATTCAAGGTATCCAGTTCTCTCAAAGAGAATATATACTTTAAATTAATCGACCTAGCTATTTTCCAATTTAAACATGGCTCATGAAGAACTTCATTATAAGATCGCATTGGTTGGTAACTCACTTCATCATTCAAATAATATGCCCTACCGCCCCAGTTATGAAAATAATCATAACCCACCGGAGAATTTTGAAAGCAATCCCCTAATAACGCGGCAAATCGGTGTTTCCTTTCTAAATCGTAACTAGAAAGATAACCATCAACAGATGTAATACCATTATAATGAAGTATTGAAGGATGAAAACCTAGGGCCATCGATTTTTCTCCCGAATAGCGAATTGTATCTTTTAGTTCTGAAAAGAGGTCTTCACTATAAAACTCCCGGTAAGTCAAATCATCATTAAAACCAACAACACGTAGGATACTATTTCGCACATCATTACCATAACTTGGTATCGAAAAAACAATAATCAATTGGAACCATGCTAGGCAATATTTCATTCGAGAAAAAATGTAGTGATCTCTACCCAAAATCGAAGCAAATAGTATATACCAAATTAAGGGAACAAACCACATTAATCTCGCCCAATTCCATCCCTTTAACTGCGGAATTACTCTCCCTATAACAGGTGCTAAATCGCTCGCATAATATATTGAACTAATAAAGACTAAAAAAACAATGGAGGATAACAAGATTTTTTCAATATCACCTATAACGTCACTCTTTCTAGCAAAAATCCAGGTAATTCCGCTCAGGAACATTATAAAAACGTGTTGACTCTGGCTATGCAAATCACCTCTTATCAAAAGGCTTAAAAATTTTCGAGGAAAAAACGATTTTACTAGGTTTATCTCAGATTTTATCGTAGCCGTGTCCGAGAATAACATAACTTCAAATAATCTATATTCAGCAATATAACTCAACACAATAAAAACTGTTAATATCGCTAAATGCATTAAAATATTTTTTCTTTGAACTAAAGATAATATTGTCATCAGCATAACAAATCCAATCACAAGAATACCATAAATGGCGAACGAAGAAAAAAAAGGATACAAGGCAATTAACACAAAAAACTTCAACTCTCGGTGTTGCATTATTTTCAAATATGCCAAAACTAATCCTGGAAGTAAGGCTTGCGCCAAATACAATGGCTCGAAACCTGGTAACAAGGCATAAGTATATGAAATAATTAGGAGTATTCCACGATCATGATTTGGCCATAAATAAGATAACAATTTGAACATGCAAAAAGTTCCTATAATTATTTTGATAAAATAGTTTGCCCAATGAGCCAAAAGACTAGGAAATATTAAGTGAAGTAACGAATAAACGTTTCTTTCAGATGGAAGAAATGCTCTAGGAAGTCCGTCGAGCATGATAGTTGATTCTTTTGAGCTTACAAAAAATTGTTTACTATCTTTTAAAATTTTCAGCCAAGAATGCGTTGCGTCCAAATAATCGTGAACTGTTATAACAACATTTTTATTTAAAAAAAGGACGAAGGTCAATTTCAAAATGAAAAACATTATTAATATTATCAATGGCCTTGTAATAGATTCTTTTAGATTAATCATACGTGGTGTAAATTTAATAGCAACTTTATTTTCTTCTTTTCTAAGTTAATAATCTTCATTTTTAACCTCTAATAGTGGGAGTTTAATGATATTACAGATATGCGCTCTAGAAGCTTTAAAAATTGGTATTAAATGCATATTCTTAATCGCATTTTTAAATATGAACCGAATCTACAGGTGATGTCACTAAACAAAATCACTTTATTTGATGGAAATCCATTTACCTTCAATGAAAGAGTCCACTGCAGCAAGAGTTGCTTTCGAAGTATTCAAGACCTCTTCCCAAGTAATGGTAGGTCCTGAAGTTTTCTCTACAGATTCTAGCAACTGCTTGAACTGATTAAAGTGACCTTTATCTTGTTTTGACTTCTTTGATTTGAAGCCGCAGACACCAAAGCCACTTAGTTTTCTCCAGTTATCTAATACTAGGGTAGAATTCTGCTGATGAACTTCTATTCTCTCTTTAGAATAGGTCTTAGAACCATTAGAGAAGTAGTTGATCACAGCATTGCTACCGTTCTTGTACCTAAGTAAAATGCTGGCATTATCCGTATTGACTTGAGCATTTGGCCCCATAGCGTTCATACATACTTCGACTACTTTTGAACCTGTGAAGTAAGTACAGAGATCAATGAAGTGACACGCTTCACCTATAATTCTTCCTCCACCCGCTTTCAGATCATGTACCCATACCTCTGGTGGGATAAACCCTGCATTCATTGTTGCAATGATATTCATTGGAGCCGGAGATAGTCTTTTCTTAAGTTCTAGCGCTAAAGGAGCGAAACGTCTGTTAAATCCAACAGTAACCCATCCTTTGGAATTCTCAACTGCCTTTTCAACTCTTGCCAAGCCTTCCCAAGTAGTAGATAGAGGCTTTTCTACAAAAACATGCTTATCACTCTCCAGTGCTTCACTCACCAACATAGCGTGACTGCCGTGTTGGGTTGTAACCAGGACTGTATTAATCTCAGAATCGGCTAGGATTCCTTTGTAGTCCGTCGTACTGTTTTCAATGGAGTGTTTTTTCGCTTGAATACTACCACTTAATCCCTTAGAGCTCGCAATGCTCTTGATTTGAGCACCAGCTGCTTTAAGTTTTGGGAGTATCGTTGATCCCGTAAAGTTCCCGGCGCCAATGACTCCTATGACTGGTTTACCAGCCGTATAATTCTTAGGCTGAGTTATGTTTACGTTTTTTGGATCAGTGCTCTTCTTCTCCGTATCATAGACTAATAAGGATGCAATGCTAATTCCTTTCCCGATATTGTCGTAGATCTCGGAATAGTTCGCAAACGGCACTCTTTCGGTGATGAGCGAATTAACATCTAAAGTTCTATTTGAAAGTGCATTCAACACTGCCTCAAAATTGCGTTTCTCTGTCCAACGGACGTACGGTAATGGATAGTCATTACCTCCCTCTTCATAGTTTGAATCATAACGACCCGGTCCATAAGAACACGATACCTGGAATGACAACTCTTTTTCGTAGAAATCTGAACGTTTAATATCAAGGCCAATCACACCCACAAGAACTACACGTCCTCTCTTTCTAGACATCTGTGCACTTTGGCTGATGATCTCATTCGAAGGGTTGGATGCTGTTATAATTACAGCGTCACACCCAACCTGATTTGTTTTCTCCAGAACGTATTCAACCTGTTTTACTCCCTTTCCAGGATTTACAGCGTCGATACCATATCCTATGGCTAAATCTACCTTACTCTGATCGAAATCAAAGCCTATTACATTACATCCATTCGCTTTCAGTAGCTGCGTTGTAATGAGGCCAATAAGTCCTAGACCAACTACAACGACGGTCTCGCCTAGAGATGGATTAACCAAACGAATACCTTGGAGACCGATTGAACCAATTACCGTAAAAGCAGCCTGCTCATCACTTACACCTTCTGGAATTTTAGCAACAAGGTTTTTAGGAACACTTACATATTCAGCATGTGGACCATTGGAGGCTACACGGTCACCAATTTTGAATTCATTAACTTCATTACCTACCTCAATGACTGTCCCAACGTTACAATATCCTAGTGGTATGGGCTGCTCAAGTTTATTTTTAACTGCTGCAATAGTAGGCGCAAGTCCATCGGTTTTGACCTTAGCGATGACCTCTTTTACTTTGTCTGGTTGTTGTTTGGCTTTTTGAAGAAAAGATCCTTTCCCGAAGTCAACCAACATCTTCTCTGTTCCTAAGGAGACAAGAGTGTAGGAGGTTTGTATTAGGACAGAGCGGGAATTACATAATGGCATCGGCACCTCTAATAAGGAGGTCTTACCATCATTAAGGTTTTGTATGATTTGATTCATCGTAGGACATCTTTTAATGCTTCGATAATTTTCAAGTTCTCTTCAAAAGATCTACTTGCAACCCTTACGAAACTACCCTCCAAACCTATCTTATCAGAGCAGTCTCTTACGTAAACTCCTTTTTCTAAAAGTTTTGAGAACAGATCCCAACTGCTCATGCCTTCAACTTCTAATAAAGCAAAATTAGCTTTACTAGGGTATAACTTGGCCTTGGGAATAGTATTGATCTCATTGAAGAACATCAATGTGTTCATGATGTATTTTTTTCGAACTACTTCATATTTTGATTGAAACTCTTTATTAGATAGCAACTTGAAGAAGTAAGCCCCAATACCAGATACATTCCATAAATAACCGTTCTTTAATAGGGCATTAACCCTACATGAACTCATAATTCCATAACCGCATCTTAAGCCTGCTACACCGAAATCTTTGCTTAATGATTTTATAATAACAAGATTAGGATACTTATTTACAATGTCCGACCATACTACAGAAGATAACGCTGCGTCTTCATAGGCAAAGTGTTTGAAACTCTCATCTAACAAAATCAATTCAAGGGATTTATTCTCTTCAAGAAAAAGCTCTATCTCACGTTGGTTTAAATATGCTCCATTGGGGTTATTAGGATTGATTAAAACAGCGGAAGAACAGCTATTTTCCTTAATAAATGTAGAATATTCTTTTAGGTCAAGTATATAATTATCCTCTTTGTCTAACTTGAAGTATTTAACGTCACAAATATCTTGAGCGTATTCATAATAGGAACTAAATGTTGGAATAGGTAATGCCATACATTTACCCGCATATCTATGGATAGCAGCTTGAATCACTTCTATTGCTCCATTTCCAACAAATATTTCATCAGACTGGGCCTTTTCAAAGGATGCAACATGCTCAGCTATTTGCCTATTTTGAGGGGGGTAAAATTCAAGAAGATCACGAAGCTTATCTTTCTTTAATATATCTTTTTCCAAATAATCCATAAACAAGTCGGTTGCGTACGGATTAGAAAGAAAGCAAGCATCGACTTCGATTTTAAAATTGGTTTTGTCTAGTATTGTCTCAATAGAGGGAGAATGACTTCCGCTCGCTTGCTTTAGTTCTGCTAAAATTTCAATATCAGTTTTCATAAATCACTCTTGGTGTTTTTCCTTCAGCAATTTTGTTGAGGGATTCAACCTTTTTTATTTCAGGGTTTAACTTCGTATTCGATAATCTGTCATTAAGTTGTCTCAATAGCTTTTCACTTTCTATTTTTCCTAACTCTTTGCCTGTATACGTTAGGACTAAGTCATCGGTTCTATTAATAATAAACTGCCACTCTTTAATTGTGGTGTAATACTGCATCATAGTATAGAAGTTAACTGTGGGTAAGGCGGAACCATTTGAGTCTTTGATTAAAACGTCATTTCTCCCAATAATCGCTTCTACCTGAATACCAGCTCTTCCACATGGACATTTGACACCCTGCCTAGCATAAGCTAAATCGCCAGTGTCATACCTTAATAAAGGCATAAGATCATTATGGAGATTAGTCCCAATTATCCTAAAGATATTTTCTTCGTCAGTAGGTATCAATTCACAATAACCATATTCATTATAATTGTGCAGAATAGAGGACTCTGAGCAATTTCCGAACATTACTATTTGTTCTGCTAAACCATAGTGATTACCCATTTGTACACCAAAAACTTTTTCAATGAATGACCTGTCTTCCTCGGAAAGAACTTCTGAAGCAGTAAGGATAAATTTTAAACCCGGAATAGTGTATCCTTTGGTTTGACAAAACTCTGCGAAGATCTTTATACTACTAGGATAGCCCCTTAAATACTTCACCCTCTTTGACAACATATGGCGGTAGTACTCCTCCATGTGCTCATCATCCAAATGAAAAGGACTGTAGTAGTAAGTATTTAAGGACCAACTGTACTTTATTAAGGGCTCTCCTTCTTTTGGAGAGTAGCTTCTTATCATTGCACAAGTATCTCTAAACCTATATCCGTGCCATTTCCAATGTCTATAGATAACCGCCTGTTCTACTATCCAATGTCGCCAACTTACGTACGCCTTCATAGGTTTTCCACTAGATCCACTAGTATGAAACTCTAAATCGACTTTGCTGGGTCGGCGAACTAAGAAAGAGTCAGGATTTTCTTTTACCCTGGCCTTATCTAGTATCGATACCTTTGTTTTGTATTCTTCCAAGAAATCTTTTCCTTGTAAAGAATAGTTGATTTGGGTATCATTTATATCCAAAGAGCTCTTTACTAATCGTTTAATCCTTTGTACCTGATAGTTAAGAATACGTTCGTCAGACCAAAATTGAGCTCTAATATAGCGAAGGTAATATGCTATAATTCCAAGTAAACTGTACATCTATCGCATAAATTCAGAGATTCTACCATTCTTATCTACCCAAAACGCTTTTTCGGCAATTTCAAGCATAGGGATATCTCCTTTTGTGTTACCATAGGCGGCCTTTACCTGATAAATCCGTTTATATTCTAGGTTCAATCTTGTGACCTTGTTTTCATAATTAATAGCCTCTATTTTCTTATCAAACAATGAATTTGCAATTAGCTCATACTTTAAGTCATCCCCCATTATAAGTCGAATTAATTCTCTGTAACCAGCGCTTACAATTACTACCTTATTTCCGTTTTGAATATTAACTTCTAGTTCCTTGTAGACTTTATTAAACAGTTTTTTACGTGCAATTCTAGTGAAACTTGAGGATTTCAGGATTTCAAACCTCTTTTCTAGGTGAGTTCGTCTTAATTCATTTAAATAGGAATAATTACCTGTCAAAAAATAAACGATGAATCCTTTAATAAAACTTACATAATATACCAAATAAAACGTCACTTCGTTCTTGTAAAGAACTTTGTACGCCAACTTCGTTGAATCACCTCCTAATAAAGTGCCATCGAAATCAAATAAGACCAAATTAGTCATTTCTCGATTGTACTGTTTTTACAATGCAGCTGTATTATCCTACACATAATTCTCTATTCAATTGCTTGAAAACCTCCTTTTTAGTTGTTTTAAATAATTTCTCGTCACGCAAAATACTTGGCTTTAATACCAATTCTTGTCTATGAGTTAATTCATTGAACTTATCAATACAGATATAGTTTTTTAAAAGTTCATCGGTGAAATCTGAACTGTAACAAAAACATGCGCAAGAATGGAGTGCAGCCTCGATAAGTGGGAGGCCAAGGCTTTCAAACTTAGAAAAACTGACAAACGCGATGGATTCAGCGAATAATTGCAGGACTTCATCATGCCTTTGCTTACCTACATTTATTACCCCAGTCATTTTAAGTTCTTCGCCTACTACTATTAGGTCTAAACCAAAGGACATCAACTTTTCTAAAGTAGCTACATTTTCAAAATACCGCTTGTGGCTCACGTTGTCATTTATGAATACTATCTGCGATTTTTTTTCGATTACTGGCAAAGTTCTTAAAAAAAGAAACGGATTTACCGATGAATCTATGATCATTCTATCACAAAGTCGTTGCATCGATTTTGTTTGGACGTAAACATTTTTCTGTGTGCGAATGAAAATTCGAAAAAACAATCGCTTCATTTTTAATTTTATAGTTGAATCAAAGTTATAATATTCCGGATCAACATAATATCTTTGGTGAAGAAAGAAAATTGAATAACTTTTCCATAAACTTGGAACATTCGATAAACATATCATCGGTAATTTTCTGCGCCTATAGAGGTTAATTTCTTTCCACAGTATGTTTTTGACCATTATCTGTTTATATGGCAAGTCATATTTTCTATTACTTAGAATAATAACTTCATATGCACATGATAGTACATCAGACATCATTTTTAAGTAAACGTAACCACCACCAGATTTTATGTAACAAGCGTCTAATAATATTTGCCCTTTTAAATTTGATCCGCTTTTCATATAACACTTCACTCAAAAAACGTCTTATTTAAAGCTTGAAAGGCTTTTATACTCTGTACTGCTTTTTTTCCAATTAACCAATAATAATCAACCGCAGATATACCAATATTTGGCCTAAGCACTGTCAAATCGGTTAACTTAACTATTTCACCTTTTTTTAAGTCTCTCTTCAGGAATACGCCTCTCCGAAATTCTATAATTCTTTGCGGTGTTTCAATGCTACTAATTGGCTTTTTTTCACACATGCCTATCATTCGATCAAACCTATCAAAAGATTCTATTAGATTTACAGTATCCTTTGAATTCAGGGATATGTGGTGATCTCTAAATTCACGATTCTTATCATAGGTGAAATGAAATTCAAATTTTCTAACTCCTAGAGCATATGCGAATACCATAGCCTCATTACCAATAGTGTGGTCAGAATAACCTATTTCCACATTTGGAAAAACTTCCTGTAGCTTCTGTATCGAAGCCAAATTGGCAAATTCATCTTTAGGATTTCCATACATAGCCACACAATGCATGACACATAATTTATCAGCACATTTATAAACTTCATTGACACCCCTGATAAAATGCACTGCATCAATTATCTCGGTCAATTCGCTCATCGCAGTACTTAAAACTATAGGCTTACCCGTTCGAGCAAAACGCTCTAAATATAATCGATTTGTTAAGTCACCACTCCCTATTTTTATTATTGGCATATCATCTATCAAATTTCCATATGCATCATAATCCCATATACTGGACAAAAAGTCTAAACCTAACCTATCAGCCTCACACTTCAACTTTTGAAAATCATCAGGCTCTAATGTAAATCGATCAAAATGGACCACTCTTTCTGGATCTAGAACAGCATTAACCAAACCTTTTCCAGTGTAACTTTGAAACTTTACAGCATCGACACCTGTCGTCGCAGCAAGCCTAATCAGATCTAGTGCTACATTTAAATCACCCTCGTGATTCCCGCCGATCTCCGCAATTAAGTAGCGATCCCCTTTTTTGAAAATTCTAGACATAAAACAAGTATAATAACGAAAAAATAATTTGATGTAAACATCGAAAAGGCTACTGACAGAATAAATAAGTGCTTAAATCTAGAATCTAATTGTTTGTAAAAACCTCGCATCAACAGGAACAATAGTAAACATGATATAAACCCTAAATCAACCAGCAAATTATAAAAAAGCCATCTACTATTTATAATTACAAATTCCTCCTTCAATGGGAAATACTTATAAACGACATTTCCGATTATCCGATTGGATGAACCAATACCGTTACCAAACATAAACATATTGAAATTAACATACCACTCACTTAAATAAAAGAAAAAGCTGAAATCTCCCGCTTGTTCAGAGAACTCTAAAGAAGTTAATTGTGATAAACTGATATTCGATATATTTCGAATCCTTGGAACAATCTGAGAAACCCAGGTAATGAATCCAACAGAACCTAAATAGAGCAAAGGGATTAAAGAATAGGCATAATAACCGAGCCTACGAAACAAATGAAATATTGCTATTAAACCAATTACCAAAAAGAACGTGGCACTCTGCGTTAACAAACCAATAAATACGGCTAACATATAACTATTATGTGTGCTTTTCTTTCTTAGAATCCTTTCACCTACTAGCGCAAAAACTGCAAACGCACTCAAATCCCTTGGCTCGCCAAAAACCGAATTTGGACGAAGCAAAAAATAACCCATTAACTCTCCTCGATTTTCAGGTGTATATTCTCCAATCGCCTCATATGAGAGTGTCCACCCAAGAAGGTCCAAGGCTACTTGTAGTAACGCAAGCAAAACCAATAGTCTCCAAAGCTTGGCCATCCGGACCAGATTGAAATGAATTATTCTTTTGTCTATTTTTTTCAAGTATGCGGCGGAAGTCGCTAAAAACGCCACAATTAACGCGTAATTAATTACATTGATGATTATCCTGGAATTGAAATTATCAAGATTTAAAACAAATAAGACAACAGCTGGCACTAAAATCCAGTTAAAATTTTTAAACCTACTGATTCCATTTTTATAAGATGAAATGACTATAAAAGTACTCGCCAATATCTTAAAAAGAGATATATCTATGCCAAAGAACTTGTACGACAAAAATTTTATCGGGTAAACGAAAATTGTTAAGAAAAACAGGTTTTCTAAAACGTTATTGTGCGCGGATTTTTTCAATTGATAATTGTCAATCGATATTCTAGATTCAGAACAATTTTTTGTTCACAGAAAGAAGTTTTTTCAAGGATATATAACCTTCTAATTAGGTTGATTTTAGTTTATACTAATTCCCGAAAAAACTTAATACACCTTTTAACGGCTTACAGTTATTAGCGAGTTACTTAGAAGTGTTTCATAAATCCGTTTAGCCTCAGTGATACTAAGGTTAAGGTACTCAGCAATTGATAATAAATCTCTATTATCGCAAAGACTGAGGAAATTCATCATAATTCTATTTTTTGGTTGAGACGATATGGAAACCTTTGGATACAAATTATATTTGCTCATATGTGGTTCACCGATGTATCGACTTTCTAAATTATTGTTGTTTTCGATTAACCACAAGATGTCTTTAACCCATCTTAACGATTGGCGCATGCCTTTTTCAGTTACTGTCCTTCCAAAAATATCAGCACATGTATGGTATTCATCAAAGTCTCCAAACCTTGATCGACAAAGACTTACAACATTTAAATCCATTCTGGGCGAATTATATTGCCTTTCATCGCTACCTCTAAACAGCCAAGAATAACAATGCGGATTATCCTTATCAACCAAGCTTCTTCTAATTATACGATCTACAATTGTATTGCCATTTGGAGTACTAATCATACTATAAGCACGCTCGTCACCTATACAGGTTAAATTTAGACCGAACTGAATACGTTCTTTTAGCTCTTTCTCAAACTTATTGCAATAAACTATGCTTCCTATTGTTTCCGGGACCAAGATAAATCTATAAGAGAATTTAGTCGATATAGACTTAAGATATTTAACCAACTCTATCCAAAGCAAAGGTCCGCTCAATTCATTATTAGCCATCCATGGGTGACAGATATAGGAGCTTATTAGGATTTCTTTATCCGATTCGCCGGGTATGAGTATCTCCCCAAAATATAAATTACCCTTTTTGAAAGCTGTGTCAATTTTGATGTGGATTTCAGAATCTAAAGACTTAATTAGCTCGAGTTCAGCAGATGTCATACATATGGCAGACCCATCACCATAATAATTTGTAACATAAGGAATACTCTCAGGCAACACCTCCGAAACATGAACAAATTTTTCGATATCCTTGGATGAGCATAATATGTCAAGCGGGTCAGAATATTGCATTAAACGCAATGGATGATCGCCAAGATTCATGTCGATTTTCCCACATGAACTTCTTAAATGACCTCCTGAATTTATCCATTCCTGCGGAATTGTCCAATCACCGAAAACTGATCCTGAACACTCTTTAAAAATTCTCAGTTCTGGAATTTCTTTACCTATCTCGGTCAACATTTCCTTGCAACCTTCACCAATTAAAACATTTCGGAACTTGGCGAATTTTTCAAATGTTTTTTTATTCATGATTTTCTACTGCAAATGTGCTGTCGTTAAAACTAGTCACTAACTCAAAACCACTTAATTTAACAAATGAGGTGGTCTTTGCCGAAACTATTGAACTCTTCGACACTGTTTGGGGCAGTTCGTCCAAATTTTGAAATAGAGTCCTATTTATTCTATCGACTAGTACGAACCTACCCTTGAAACCCGTAAACTCCGAATAGTATAAAGCAGAATATATTGGGCCAATTCCTCCCTCGTATGCACTGTTAATTAAAATTGTTTTTTTGCAGTTGCCAAATTTCGTTGCTAACCAATTATTTAGACCATCAGGAGAAAACATTGTATCAATAGGTCTTTTGATATAATCAACACCCGGGAATTCAATCGACTCGAGACTAAGAACGTAAGCTTTATTAGCAATAGCAATTAAATCGTTTAGTTTAGTCACCTGTGCCTCAATTGGTTCATTTGGCAAATTGTAAAAAACGAGATTAAAATCAGGTACACGATTAATCAACTTCTCTAGAATTTTAAATCTTGTTTTTAAGAGTTTATTCCTATCTGTCGACAAATTATTACCATGTAGACGATATAAAAAAAGACTTTCCTCCAACACTACAATGCTACTTTTAAAAGGATACATTCGAAGCCAAACCATGAATCCATCCTGCCGATCGAAACCGCTTATATATCCACCAGCGGCTAAGAACTTTTCCCGGTCCACAAGCGTAACTGCACCGTGAGGAGGAAACATAGGAATTAAACCATGAGCACCTTGTTTTTTAATAATTTGTAGAGGGTATCCATTAGAATTTATGGTAATATAACTGGGAACTATCATACTTGCAGACGGATTTGTTTCAAGTTCTTGCTTGTATCGTTTCATAGCACCCAAGCATAAGATATCATCAGAATCCAACCGCAGGACATATTGAGTACTAAAGTAGTCAAGTGCCTCTTTGCAGGCGTCAATGAATGAATTGGTCTTTCGCCTTAACACTTTGAATCCCAAATTCTCTATTTCTTCCAATACTTTCATCGATAATAACTCTCTAGAATTATTATCAATTACAAGAAGTTCATCAATGTAATCTAACTGAGCAATAGCGCTGTAGAAGGCCGAAATTAAACTCCTCCCATTATTGAAATTAAGTATATAAAGTCCGATTTTACCCCTCATTAACAAATCTTAAAGCATTCTCAAAAGCAAACATTTGTGCTTTCCTTTCACTATCGTATGAAAGACCGGCGACATGCGGAGTGATAATCAAATTATCATTAGTCAAGGAATATTGGTAAAGTTGATTACAACTTGGGAAATCCTCGCGGTTTTCGAAACATAGAACGTCTAATGAAGCTCCACGAATTAGACCTTTTCTCAGAACCTCTACAAGATCATTTTCAACTAAAATCTCACCTCTACTTGTATTCACAAGCCAAGCGTCTTCTTTCATTTCTTCCAAAATAGATATATCTATCATGCCTTCAGTAGAACTATCCAGGTGGACGGCGACAACTAGTACATCAACTTTTGAAGCCATTTGTTTTAACGAATGACATCTTTTGTATTCTTCATTCGATACATAAGGATCAACATAGGACACCTCCATTCCCATACAACGAGACCATTTAGCGACATTACCCCCAATTCGACCTAAGCCTACTATTCCTATAGAGGTTTCGCATACCTCTCGCCCCCTCAAAAGTGAGTCGCCGTTCCGCCAATTACCGTTTTTCGTGTGGTTAACGGCATCTGTAAATTTTCGTATGGCATTTAACACATGAATAAAAGTAAATTCACTACTCGCTTTGATTTCTTCGACAGTAGTAGAACCCTTTAAGCCAACTAGTTCTATATCTGACTTTGCCAAATCTTCTTTATTCAGATGAGTTGTCCCAGTCGATGGGGTGCATATAAGTTCGAGATTAGGAATATATTCTAAAACTCGACTGTCTATCGTGAAATTAGGACATGGGTGAACCACCCAAGCAGATATATCTTCACGATTTGTTAAATCGTGAAAATCTGAAATATCAATAATCTCTAAAAGAATTGAACTACTCTTAACAATCTCCAACTCATTTTCAGACAACATGGCTGTAGAAGCGCTAAATAAGATTTTTCTCATGTAATAATTTTTTCAATAATCGTACTCTTTGAGGGTACTTATCGTTGGGTTCTTCAATTAAATGAAATTTTTCACTCAAACCATGCAATTCATTGTATTGAATCCGATTGAGTAATACCGTACTTGCCATACCTATCCAAGCTTTAGGTCTTAAACTAGCAAAGTAATTTTCAAATCCATATTCATCGTTATCCAAGAAAACGAACTGAGAAGCAAACTTCGTTGAAGCTAACGTCTTTTTAAGTCTTTTTTTATCCTCTCTAGGATGAGGTTTGACTAAAACCTTGTCTGTTGACGATACTATATTGGTCAATGCATTTTCAATATAATTGATTAGCTCTGAGCTATTCATTCGACCCTTTGTTAATACTGGGCCTATTAAAAGAACAAAATCGCACCTATCTGCGAAATTAACTTGAAAATATTCCGAAACTAATGTTGATACATTTACGCCACCATGTCGAGAAACTATTTCCGGCCAATACGTTATCAAATTCCGAACATACCTGTTGTTACCTAGACTAAATCTACTGAAAGGTACCGTAACATTGTAACGTATTTTTAAAACTATTGTTTGCAATAGCAACCGATACCTTTTAGGCATTGCGTGTTTGAAACAACTCCCGATACCATCATCAAATATCACAACCTCTTTCCACTCTATATTCAGAGCAGATTTTACATATAAAAAATGATATGATGTCTCATAAAAAGTAAACAATTTTATTGAGTGAAAATTATTCAATCTCGCTACTAATATTTGTAAGCTCTGATTAACGAAATTTAGAGCCGTCCAATTTTGCTGTGAATTAACAATATTAAAATGCCCTTCAATATAACCCAAACCTGATCTTACGTGATATACTATTATCGAAGAGTTAGGGTGGATTTTGGCTATATTTATAGCACTCTCTTTATGAAAAGGTGAGTCAATAAATATAACTACGGCTTGCATCACTGCAATAAAATATATCTATTATACGCCTCCAACCAATTAGTAGAAGTAACTTCATTAAGTATTAAACCCGCTATGTAAAAATCTTGAATCGTATTGACTGCTAGATTTATCTCAGACATATTCTCCGCATATTTTTCGTTTTCAATCAAAATGAATTCATTTTGATCTATTTTGTTATAAAAATATGAAGTGGCATGTTCGAAATAGTACTCGTTTTTAGTCGCCTGAATCTTTTGCATTTCTGTTGTTTTGACAAACTGAACTCGAACACCAATCGGAAATTCGGTCGAATGCCTATAACCATACTCAGCAGTATTAAAACTAATATATTTGGCTTCAGGCTTTAACCTGTGCATCTGAAATATTTTTTCAAAAAATTCAGGGTCAATAAAAGGATTGTCGCCCAGAACTTCATAAAAGTGGTCCGCCTTAAGATGCTCAGCGGCTTTTGTTATTCTATCTGCTACGTTACTTTCCGAACCCCGATAAAGCAGTACATTATTTTCTTTTGTATAAGCGACCAAATCATCGTCTTGATCTTTTGTTGTGGTTGCGATAATAATGTCTCCAACATACTTACTAGACCTTACCCTTTCAATGATGTGATCTAGCATCGAACGACCATCTAGGAATGGTTTTAAAGCTTTACCCGGTAAACGACTGCTACCTAGTCTAACAGCAATAATGACTGGAAATTTATCTGTCATTTTTTTCTTATTAACATATTTTGTTTTGAGCGAATGTTTCGCCTTATGAAATCTTCAAACAATGCACAGTCAATAATACTGACATTCGTTCTTAACATTACCGAAGTGATTATTCCTTCCTCCATTAGTTCACTTTCGATACCACTTAAATCACATTTATACTCATCCTTTAACTCCCGAACAAAGTAAGTATAATCACCTTCATACTCCACTCCATTCACCTTTACAATAGACCGAAATTTTTTATGAAATCGATAATCCACTTTATACTTTTCTTCTAATCTGTGAACATATGTAAAACCCTTGCTTAATGGGACGCCGAGCATCACAACCTTCGGTTTTAGTTGTTCAATAATAGCGAAAGAACTATTATCACCGAATGCATTCGTAAAGGGAGTAGACGTTAGACGTTGCTCCGCTTTGCCAAGTACAAGCCAGCTAAACATAGGATCGACAGTCCTTTCGAATCTATTAGAATGAAACGCCAAGTTGGCGAACCCACCAACCTTAGGTAAACTAACACTAGGGTCAAAAACTTCACCATTCGCGGCTGAATATGTGAAACTCGGTATTAAAATGCTACCTTCTTGGCCAATGCAATCCATAATTGAGTCCAAAAAAGTTTCAAAACGATCAGCAATATTGTCACCTGAAAAATTTAAAAGGCTCAGTGCGTTCCCATGAATCATCAGCGAATCGCCTCGTCGAAGATTATCTCTGAAGAATTTCATCTAAACGCTCAAGATTAATAATCCGCTCACCTTCACCGACCTCTAATTCTTTACCTATTATCCTCTCCAGCTCTAAGACTAAAAATAATTGCATAACGCTATCCCATCCGTCAATCGACGAAAAATTTACTCCGTCGAATCCGTCACTTTTAATGTCATTTGCATCACACACGCCTAATAACAAATCCAGTCCGCCTCTATTTTTCATAGCAATTTAAATACGTTAATTTCTTTAACAATATAGAAGTTTCTACTTCAAATACACTTTTGTTTCCTTCTGTTTCGCTGAGGGTAAAACCTAGGTCATTAAAGACCTTCTTTAACATGTCATTTTTATGTGTTTGGGCATATATTAGTTGAATATAATTAGCATTCGTTTTACTCAATATTTCATTCAATATCCACTGCTCCAAATGACGACCAAGTATTCTGCAACTCAGCAAAAATGTATCTACTATTACTTTTTCATTTGTTTTTTGATATTTTATTAAGCCAATGATCCCGTGATCACTAAATCTATCTTTTAGAGAACATAAATATATATGATTTCCTACATCTTCTTTGAGTGATTCTATTTCCGAAATATCTAAAGGAACTTTATTCAAGTTAAACTGATTCGTTTTTCTTGTTAATTCTGATGCTCTCTGTAAATTCGAATCATCTAATAACATTAGTTCGGGACAAAGGTTTAAAGACTTTAGAAACTTTGATCTATCTATACTCGCGTTACTTGCACTCAAAAATTTAGCACGATCCTTATACTGTTTAGTTTTATCTACAGCATGCCCTACTAAGCTTTCATTTGTCCAAAAGTATTCTTGCCTCTTCAAATAACCGAGCCATTGATGCTGAAGCACCGGTAATTCAGGAATAGTAACCTCAGGATAAGCTGTGGTAACCTCCATCCGTTCTATTGGATTATCATCTATAAAGATGAAACTATCCAAGCCTAGACTAAGGTTATCTGAAATCTCTTTTAGATTTTGCGCCTTTGAATTCCAATTTATCTTGTAATCAACTATATCGTCTAATGAGATTAACATATCGCCATGCTCTTTAAATACCTTAAGGACATCCTCTGAATTATTCTTACTCGCTAAACATAATAGAAATCCCCGTGCCTTACATTCCAAGAAAAATCTTTGTAAATCACGAAACACTTCACCTATTCCAGAATTTGACAAATGAATGCCCATTAATCCATCTTCCCCAATTACTCCGCCCCAAAGAGTATTGTCACAGTCCAACACAATAACCTTTTTGACAGGCTCCGATTTCAATTCAAAATTCCTTTTCAATGTATTCGTCAGGAACTTCAGGCCTTCGAGAGAAAGACTGCACCTACTTTCGTACCAGTTTTTTAAACTAGTATGCTCCTTTTGATTCCAATCAAATAAATCAGAGAGGTTAATAAATTCTACAAAATAAGGTTTTCTAAGAAGTAAATTTATCAATCTAAGGAAGTCTAACTCGTCCTCTTTCAAACGCGCGAATTTCTTAAGAGAATGTCTTAAATTTAGAACTTCACTACAGAAAACAACCAGAGTTACGGTACTCTTGCTCGATTTTATAAAATCCGCTATCAAATCACGATAAGAAACGTAATTTTCCGTGCCGCAAATAAACCTAAGATCCAATACCAGAGTTGTCCTTACCTTTGTATGATCTAAGTTCAGCGGAAATTCCTCATATTCGCAGCTCTCTGGAAAATCCAACCCTCTCCAAAATGGGAATTCTTTCAATAAGTTTATATTAGAAATTAATCGCACTTTGATATATTTTTCAGATAAATAGTATACGATAAGTACACAGCACTACAAGCCATAGCTATTGTCGTTATAGATAGAATTATAAAAATTGTTGAAGTCTCAGTGAATAATGGCAATGTTAACGTCACTAATGCAAGAGCTAAGTATTGCCATCTCAGCGGCTCCTTGTCATACAATCTGTGAAACCATAAATTTTGATTCGCCACATATAAACCAAAGAAATAAAATGAAGAAAGATAGAAAAGACCCCAAAATAAGTATAAGCTTTCAGCAAATTTAGAAACGTATATTAACAATCCAACTCCAATTATAGATAAAATATATATAAGTAACGACGTCAACAAATCTCGGGTAAATGTACTCAATAGTTTACTACTTTTTTCAACGTACATTGCTCCATAAACTTTAAGATTTGATCTTATGATTTCTCTTGACAAACTTGACGCCGAAGAAAATATACTACTTATAACACCTATAGATCCGATTATTTCGAGGCCTAAAGAAGGTCTCAATAAGGGAAACAGCGTTGCCTTGTGTACCAAGCTTGAGAAGAAGGTTAAATTGATTTTAGTTTGCAGACTTGATATAGATTTTGGAATTGAATTTGTAAGTTTAAATTCCCAAATTATTCGCTTATAGTGGTTCAGGATTAAAGCAAATTTTACCACTATTGAGATTAGCAAGAAGATTAATACACTGTACAAAGACTTATGTAAATACAATATAAGCCAAGAAGAAATATACGCCAAAACTGTAACTATTACGCGATATCGGTACAGCCTATGCAGGTTTCCAGTTGACTCTAAAACTGGAAAATACCACATTGTAGTAAAATCAAAAGACAGAAGTAATGCAAATAAAAAAATATATTTAAGGTCGACTCCAGGGATAGTGAAATAAGAAAAGAAAAGTGATAGAATGAATAAATATGGAGTTTTTTTAAGTAAATATGAGGTCAAGGAATTTATCAAGACTAACCTGTGATTGGGTTTTTCTGATTTACTCAACTTTATCATATAATTTTGTATCACTCCTGAAGTCAACAATTCTTTTAGGATTAAAACTGAGGTCAACAAGTAATACCTGCCAAGATTCTCTTGAGAAAAATATGTTTTATTGAGGATCACATTTATAATTCCAAAACAAATAATTATTGCTTGGGAATAAAGGGCAAATGACTTAGAGCTTGATATCATTGTTACCGGTTATAAGCATCGCTAATCCTTCTGCAGCAGAATGAAGGGGTCGGTATCCTAAGAACTTGCTGGCTTTAGAAATGTCCGCTAAGCTGTGACGTACATCGCCTGTTCTTTCTGCTAAATGCCTAACCTTGGCTTTCTTGTTCGCACTAAACTCCAGATGCTCAATTATTTCCAGAAGGCTTGTTTTATTTCCACAGCCAATATTATATATCTGTTTCAAAGCCCTGTCTTCATTAACAAATAAAGAAAGTTCATTCGCTAATATGGCATTTGTTACAAATGTGAAATCACGTGATTGAAATCCATCTCCATGTACGAACAATTCACTGCTGTTTTTTATTGCTTCTATAAATAGAGGTATTACGGCAGCGTATGGATTCTTTGGATTTTGCTTTGGCCCGAAAACATTGAAATATCGCAAACCAATCCATTTCAATCCATAGGTTTTACCAAATACATCAGCAAATTGTTCTATAGAGGCTTTTGTTACAGCATAAGGGCTAAGAGGATTTCCAATATTTTCCTCAACTTTTGGCAAATCTGGATGATCTCCATAAGTACTAGAACTAAAAGCAAGAATGATTCGTTCAACTTTTTGCTGAACAGCCGCATACATAAGGTTCACAGTTCCTAAGATATTCACTTCTGTGCTCAACATTGGATTTTCAATGCTTCTGGGAACCGAGCCTAATGCAGCCTGATGAGAAATCTTATCTATTCCTTCACAAGCCTTTAGGCAAGTTTCATAATCTCTTATGTCTCCTTCAATAAATTCAAAACGAGGATGATCAAAGAACTCTTGGATGTTTTCAATGTAACCATTACTTAAGTTATCCAACACCCTTACCAGACCAACGCGTTCATCTTCTAGAAAATGTTCGACCAAGTTAGAGCCTATAAACCCGGCTCCACCAGTGATTAATAAATTGACCTTTTTAACCATTACAAGCGTGCGTCTACTGTGTTAATATCTAGAATACCTTTAACATCATAAAGAATTCCTCCATCAACTAAGTGTGATCGTAATTGTTGGTCTAAGAATTCCTTGTGAGCTACGGTCAAAATAACTGCGTGGTATTTTTTATTAGGCTTTTCTATCAAATTAAAACCAAATTCTTCATTAACCTCTATTGAATCGGCCCAAGGATCATATACATCAACATTTACGTTGTAGGATTGAAGTTCTTCATAAACATCAATAGCACGTGTATTTCTAATATCCGGACAATTCTCTTTAAAGGTAACCCCAAGCATTAAAACATTCGACCCTAATACCGGAAGTGAACGTTTCATCATAAGTTTCACAACTTCACCTGCCACATATTTACCCATATCATCATTCAATCGACGACCGCTTAAAATAATCTCAGGATGATATCCTGCCTCTTGAGCTTTTTGTGCTAGGTAGTATGGATCCACACCAATACAGTGCCCTCCAACCAAACCGGGTTTAAACGGAAGGAAATTCCATTTAGTCCCTGCCGCTTCTAATACTGAATGTGTATCGATATCTAACTTGTTAAAGATTTTAGCTAGCTCATTGACGAAAGCAATATTGATATCACGCTGGCTATTCTCAATGACTTTAGCCGCTTCAGCCACCTTAATAGTAGGCGCAAGGTGCGTTCCAGCGGTTATCACTGATTTATACAGATTATCGATTACTTGAGCTGCCTCAGGTGTAGAACCCGAAGTTACTTTCAAAATCTTCGTTACTGTACGTTCTTTATCCCCTGGATTGATTCGCTCTGGTGAGTAGCCTACAAAGAAGTCTTCGTTGAACTTTAACCCTGAGACCTGCTCAAGGATAGGAACACACTCATCTTCTGTTACTCCTGGATACACGGTACTCTCATAGATCACATAATCTCCTTTTTTAAGGACTTTACCTACGCTCTCGGAAGCTTTAATAAGTGGCGTAAGGACAGGGCGTTTGTTTTTATCTGTTGGGGTTGGAACTGTAACTACGTAAAAGTTTGAAGACTCGATATCTCCAACCGCCGTTGTACAATAGAGGCCCTTTCCGTTATTCTCGGTTGAGACCAAATCTGACGCTATAACTTTTGTCAAATCATCATCCTCAACCTCCAGCGTACGATCGTGACCGTTCATCAGTTCGTCTACACGGGGACCGTTGATATCAAAACCTACTGTAGGATATTGTTTCGCAAACTCAACTGCGAGCGGCAAACCCACGTATCCTAACCCGATAACTGCTATTTTCTTTTCCATGTAATTATTATGTCACAGTCATGTCCTGTGCTTGTTTTTCGTTGTTGTTTATTGTTAATGTTGCCTGCAACCGGGGCAATCATTGTTTGTCTTCTTTTTCCCAGACCAGTATGCATTGTTCGCGCTTTTCACCGGGCATTTGCTCGAGTACTAAAGCATTTACTTTTTTACCCGTTAACGCATTAACTCTTGCACTAAGTCCTTCGATGTATTTTCGGTCTAAATTCTCACCAATAAGCAAGCAGTCTATGGCGTCTGCTTGTATTCCTCGCGCTAAAGCACCGCAGATCCATACCTGAAAAAGCCCCGGTAGGTTGTCTACTACCTTATCAACCAACGCGTCTATGCCAGAGACCTTACGTACAATAGAAGTTAAATCTGCAGTAAGAGGATGGGAATCGTTGACCCGGTAGAGTTTTTTACGCCCCTCGAGCTCAGATGCTAGTAAAC
>Ga0233438_10001347_pt1 | contig 27083 bp, 35 predicted proteins | sample SI_123_September_FD_182720 | JGI IMG/M metagenome (GOLD analysis project Ga0233438, IMG submission 182720) | Seawater microbial communities from Saanich Inlet, British Columbia, Canada - SI_123_September2016_10_MG | ecosystem: Environmental > Aquatic > Marine > Inlet | place: Canada: British...
AACATCTTCATTAGACATATCTTTAAACGCTACCATTCTATAATTTTCTGGATGTATTCCTTTTTTCATGTTTACTATCTTTAAATATTCTACTTAATGTTTAATTAAGAGCAAAGTTGGTAAAGCCTACTCAAAATTTATCAAAAAGACACATTTATCCTTTTGAGGATGCAAATTTAACCATATTTTTCAATTTACAAACAAATAAATTGTTTTATTTGTATAAAAATAATCTAAATGAAACCCATCTTCACATTCTCTATTTTACTGTTTATATTCATGACAATAACTTCATGCGAATCTCAATATAATTTATCAATTGTTGCTCCTAAGAAAGCTATTTTAAATGATAAAGTAGAAATTAGTTTGAGTGAAGAAAATAATTTTCCCATAGAGGAAGTAACTTTTTTTGTAAACGGAAATGAAATTTTATCTGAAAAAAAGTCATTTATTTTAGATACCAAAGAGTATGGAACAGGAAAGTTAATTATTTCTGCAATGGTAGCTTATGGTGATCAGAAAAGTAAAAGAGTTAATAATTCTGTAGAGGTATTTTCTAATACCCCTTTTATATCCTATGGATATAAGATTATAAATACCTACCCACATGATGGAAATGCCTACACTCAAGGATTAGAATATCATAAAGGATTCTTATATGAAACCACAGGTCAAAACGGACAATCTTCCCTAAGGAAAGTTGATTTAAAGACAGGGAAAGTCCTGAAAAAAATTGAGCTTGAAAAAAAATATTTTGGAGAAGGAATGACAATCGTCAATAATAAAATCTATTTTTTAACTTGGAAAGCTAATAAAGGTTTTGTTTACAATCTAAATACATTTGAGTTAGAAAGTGAATTCTCATATAACAGAAGTAAAGAAGGATGGGGCTTAACCCATTCTGAAACTGAATTAATAAAATCTGATGGAACTAGTAAAATTTGGTTTTTAGATCCTTCTTCACAAAAAGAAAAAAGATACATACAGGCCTATACTAATAAACAAAGCATTAGTCAGCTTAATGAACTTGAATTTATTGATGGGAAAATCTATGCTAATTACTGGCAAAAACCTCTAATAGCAATCATCAATCCAAATAATGGTATTGTTGAAGGAATTGCTAACCTTAGTGGTTTAGTGAAAGAAATAGAAAAAACTCAAACATTAATTAAAGATAATGATGTTTTAAATGGAATAGCCTATGACAAAGAAACCAATAGATTATTTGTAACTGGCAAAAACTGGCAAAAACTATACGAAATAGAACTTATAAAAAAACAATAACCAACTTAGTTTAAAGTTATACTTTTAAACAAATTTTTTAAATGAGAAATTTACTGATACTTCTATCTATAATTCTAACTTTATCTATTTCATCTTGTCGAAAAGATTTTAGTACAGTGCCAAGTTTTGGTCAATTAGAGTTCTCAAAAGACACCGTTTTTTTAGATACTATATTTTCAAACATTGGATCGGCAACTTATAACTTAAAAGTTTATAACAGAGGAAACCAAGATATTACAATTCCTACTATCGTTTTAGAGAAAGGATTGAGTTCTAACTACAGGTTAAATGTGGATGGAATACCTGGGAAATATTTTCAAAATATTGATATTTTAGCTAAGGATAGTATTTTTGTTTTTGTTGAAACCACTGTAGATATTTCCTCGATTTCAGATCCATTATATACTGATAAGATTTTATTTGATAACGGAACTAATCAACAAGAAGTAGAGTTGGTGACGCTTGTTCAAGATGCAAACTTTATTTATCCTGACAGAGACCCATTTACTATGACCGTAAATTCTCTGATATTAGATGGTGAAACCACTTCCATCAACGGGCGATTTTTAACCACTGAAGAACTTATTTTCACGAATACAAAACCTACAGTTATATATGGATATGCTGCTGTTCCAGAAAATAGTACATTAACGGTTACAGCTGGAGCAAAAGTTTATTTTCACAATAATTCTGGATTAATCATTGATCGAGGAGCAAGCTTAAAAGTAAATGGGAGTCTAAATGAAAAAGTAGTTTTTGAGGGTGACAGGTTAGAAAATACATTTAGCAATATTCCTGGCCAATGGGGAACCATTTGGCTAAGAGCTGGAAGTAAAGAAAACGAGATCAATAACGCTCAAATAAAAAATGGAATCATTGGGATTCTAGTTGATTCAATATCATCTAATACAACTCCTACGTTGATTGTAAAGAATTCTGAGATCACAAATCATTCAAACTTTGGTTTGTATGGAAGAGAAACAAGTATTGTTGGGGAAAATTTAGTCATTGGTAATGCGGGAGAAGCATCTCTTGCGTGTACTATTGGTGGAAACTATAACTTTACTCATAGCACGTTTGCAAATTATTGGGCTAATGGTATTAGATCATTACAAACTGTTTACATTAACAATTTTTACACTTATAATAATTCTACTGGACAAGAAATTACCGAAACTAGAGACTTAGTTGCCGCTAATTTTACAAATTGTATTATTGATGGCAATAATAATATAGAATTTCTTCCAGATAGAGTTGAGGGAAGTATTTTTAATTTTAAAGTATCTAACACTTTGATAAAATTTTCTGATCTCAATAATTTATTTGCTGGAATTCCTGAAATAAATTTTGATGATACTAATTTGTATGATAATATTATCCTAAATGGGGTATCACATTTTAAAAACCCAACTATGAATGATTTTATTATAGGTCAAGAAAGCCAAGCTATTAACTTTGGAAATTCTGATGGAGCCAATTTAATCCCTTTTGACATTTTAGGAGTCTCAAGATTATTGAGTCCTGATGCTGGAGCTTACCAACACATTGATTTTTAAAATAGATACTATATCTTTAAATTAAACATAAACCATTACCAATAAAATAGAAATGAAATGAAAAAAGTAATTATTACAGGTACTAGTAGAGGAATTGGTTTTGAATTAGCTCAACAATTTGCTAAGAATAATTTTCAAGTTTTGGCGCTTTCAAGAAATAGCACTCCGCTTGAAAATTTAAAATTAAATAATATAACTGCTTTATCGGTTGATGTTAGCAGCAACAATGACTTAAAAAAAGTAGCTACTTACATTCACAAAAATTGGAATGAAGTTGATATTTTGATTCATAATGCTGGATTTTTAATTAATAAGCCTTTTGAGGATTTAACAAAAGATGATTTTTTAAAAGTATATGATGTAAATATTTTTGGTGTTGCTGAATTGACTCAAATATGTATCCCTTTTTTAAAAAAAGGGAGTCATGTTGTAACAATAAGTAGTATGGGTGGTATTCAAGGTAGTTTGAAATTTCCTGGATTAGCCGCATACAGCTCTGCAAAAGGTGCAGTTATAACCTTATCAGAATTACTTGCAGAAGAATATAAAGAAAAAGAAATTGCATTTAATGTTCTGGCTCTTGGTGCTGTTCAAACAGAAATGCTTGCAGAAGCATTTCCAGATTACCAGGCCTCTCTTCAAGCAAACGAAATGGCTAACTATATATATAATTTTGCAAATTCAGGAAATAAATTTTACAATGGTAAAGTGTTGCAGGTATCTAATACAACACCTTAACTTTTTTTTTGAATTTAATTACTTTATCAACCTAAAAATTGGCTATTAGTTTCAAAAAATACATACCAGAAAAAGCTTTCAATACCTTAGAAGAACTTCTTGAACGTTATAAAATAAATCTAAAAATTGTTAACGAACGTCAAACAAAACATGGTGATTTTAGAAAACTCTCTAATGGAAAACTTCAAATCACTATAAATAATAACTTAAATCCTTATCAATTTTTACTTACTTTAATTCATGAGATAGCTCATCATGTAACTTTTATTGAAAACGGAAGAGTTAAACCTCACGGAAAAGAATGGAAACGAAATTTCCAGCATCTAATGTTACCTTTTTTACAACCCTCTATTTTTCCTAATTATATGCTAACTCCTCTGGCTAATTATTTAAAAAACCCGAAGGCAAGCACAGACAGTGACACAAAGTTATCTTTAGCTCTCAAAGAGAATATTGCTGAAGAAGGAAAGAATTTTATCTTTGAATTACCAATTAATAGTACCTTTATTTTTAAAGGTAAATTGTATGAGAAAGGGAAGAAAAGAAAAACTCGATACGAATGCATTCATTTGAAAACAAATCGTGTTTATCTTTTCAATCAAAATGCAGAGGTTATTTTAATGAAAAAATAAAAACATGGAAGACCATCAATCAAATCAATCAGAGGTAAAACAAGAAAATATAAAAAAAGAATTTAAAAGTTTTGCTATTAGTTTAAAAGAGTTCTTTTTTGATCTTCTTGACATTAGAGAAGGAACAGATAAAAAAGTTACTATTCAGAAAATTAAAGATGGAATTCATGTTAAAAGTCACACAGCATGGATTCTTGTTTTCTCAATTATTATTGCCTCCATTGGTTTAAACATAAGTTCTCCAGCAGTTGTTATTGGCGCCATGCTAGTTTCTCCACTTATGGGCCCAATCCTAGGAATTGGTCTCTCAATTGGAATTAACGATATAGACACCATGAAAAGCTCTCTAATAAATCTTGGAGTGATGGTAGGCATCAGTGTTGTCACATCCTTCATATTCTTTAGTATTCCTATATTTCAAGAACTAACACCTGAGTTGTTGGCAAGAACAAAACCAGATGTAAGAGATGTACTTATTGCAATTGCTGGTGGTTTAACTCTTATTGTAGCTCTCAGTAGATATAAAGAAATGACCAATACTATTGCAGGTATAGCTATTGCTACGGCTTTAATGCCTCCCTTGTGTACAGCTGGTTATGGATTAGCTGTAGGTAATTTATCATTTTTTGGAGGCGCCATGTTTTTGTTCATCATCAATTCTATATTTATAGCTTTAGCTACGTTCGTCATCATTAAATTTTTAAATTTTCCAGTAGTTAAATATATAAATTCTGCGAGTAGAAAAAGAATTGCACGTTTAGCATCTACTATTGCATTAATAATATTTTCTTACAGTATATATACATTTGTACAGTTATATAAACAAAATACATTTGAACAGAATTCAACTAAATTCATTAATGATTTGGAACAAGCCACAGGAGCTGGAATCATCAATAAAAAAATAATCTATGCTGATAAAAGAATTAACTTAGTAAACATTGGAAAAAAATTAACAGAGGATGAACAAATTAAATGGAAATCAAAACTAGCAGAATATAAATTAAATAATACTACGCTGAAAATTACACAAGATGAAGAAACCTCAAAATTATCTGACAAAGTAAAGTCAATTGAAGATTTATATGTGAAAAATCAAAAGTTGATTGCCTCTAAAGAAGAGAGTATTCTGGAAAAAGATATTAAAATTAAAGAATTAATTAAAGCTTTAGAAAAACTAACTAAAGAAGAAATTCCTTTTACTCAAATTAGTCAAGAAGCAAAAATTAATTACGAAGGATTAAAAACTATTAGTTTCTCAAAAGTTATTTCAACAAATTTTGAAACAATAGACACAATCCCTGTAGCCACAATTAGTTGGTATGATAGTATTACAAATAAAGATGAGCTAGGAGTTAAAATGACTAAATGGTTACAAAAAAGATTAAATTTAGAGAACCTAGTTCTAAAAGAAAATTTAAATAAGTAATAAAAAAACTCCAAACAAATGTTTGGAGTTTGATTTTTGTGACCGGGCTGGGGCTCGAACCCAGGACCCTCTCCTTAAAAGGGAGATGCTCTACCAACTGAGCTACCAGGTCATATTATTCCTTAGCGGCTGCAAATATAAAAGCAAATTATCAATTTTCAAACTAAATTTTTATTTAGTTTCATTTAAATAAGCAAGTCGAACTTTTTTAAATAATTCAGAGCTATAAACAAATTTTACAACAGCTTCATTATCAGTTTTAAAGATCTCTTTATTAGTTCCTTCCCAAGCCTTTACACCATCCTTTAAAAAGACAATTTTATCACCAATTTGCATTACAGAATTCATATCATGTGTATTAATAACTGTAGTTATTTGATATTCATCAGTAATTTCTTGGATTAAATTATCAATTAGTATGGCCGTATTGGGATCTAAACCAGAGTTTGGCTCATCACAAAATAAGTATTTTGGATTCATAACAATGGCTCTGGCAATAGCAACTCTCTTTTGCATTCCTCCAGAAAGTTCTGCAGGAAATTTAAAATTAGAATTTTCTAAGTTCACTCTTTTCAAGACAAAATTGACTCTTTCTATCATTTCTTCTTGAGATTGCTTTTTAAACATTTTCAGGGGAAACATTACGTTTTCCTGAACAGTTTGTGAATCAAATAATGCACTCCCTTGAAACACCATACCAATTTCTTGTCGCCATTGTCTTTTTTGTTCAATAGTAAACTGAGTATTGACTGCACCATCAAAAGAGATAGTTCCGCTTTCAGGAACATGAAGACCTATCAATGATTTTAAAAAAACCGTTTTTCCAGATCCACTTTGTCCAATAATTAGACTAGTTTTTCCTGACTCAAAGCTAGCTGAAATTCCATTCAATACTTGAGTACCATCAAAACCTTTATATAGCTTATCTACAATAATCATTTAAGTAAGCAATAATTGAGTTAAAAAATAATTTGTAATCACTATTAATATGATAGTCCATACCACAGCCTGAGTACTTGCTTTTCCAACTGCAATGGAACCGCCTTTAACATAATATCCGTGATAAGAGGGAACTGTTGCAATAAGAAATGCAAATATCAATGTCTTTATAAGAGCGTATTGAACTAAGAAAGGATTAAAATCTAGCTGTAAACCTTGCATATAATCAATCTCTGAAAACATTGAAGAGGTAAAACCCGCTACCCATCCACCAAAAATCCCAAGAAACATAGCTAATACAATCAAGAATGGATAAAAGAAAACAGTTGCTAAAACTTTTGGAAGCACTAAATGATTTATAGAATTAATCCCCATCACTTCAAGTGCATCTATTTGTTCAGTAACTCTCATACTTCCTATACTTGAAGTTATGTAGGAGCCAACTTTTCCTGCTAATATAATAGAGCAAAATGTTGGTGCAAATTCTAAAATTACAGAACGTTTTGTTGCAAACCCTACTAAATATTTTGGTATAAGAGGGTTTTCTATGTTCAAAGCAGTTTGAAGAGCAATAACTCCTCCAATAAAAAAAGAAATAAATATTACAATTCCAATAGATTTCAATCCAAGTTCATCAAACTCTCTAAAGACAGTTTCTCTAAAAACCCTTCCTCTCTGGGGTCTCTTAAAAACCTGACCAAGCATCATGAAATATTTACCGATATGTTTGAGGTAAGTCATTAATAAATGTTCTTTATGCTAAAATATTAAAATATCATTAACCTTAGGTATAATAACAAGCATTAAAATAAAATAATTGCAATAGTAACTACACATTATATTTTAGGAAGAAAAACTTCAGCCATCATGCAACGTGCACTTCCACCTCCACAAGCTTCAATGGTATCTAAAGAACTTGAAATTATTTTGCAATGATTATTTATTTGAGCTATCTGTGAGGTGGTTAATGAATCATAAGCAGCTTGACTCATTACTAAAAATAATTCATTGTCTGTGCCTCGAACCTGTAACATATTACCTGCAAAGCTAGCTACTTGTTCTTCTGAAATTTCAATAACCTTTTTACCATCTTCTTTTAAATGTTTCAAAACATTTTTTCGCTCTTTCTTATCATCAATACTTCCCAAACAAATGACAGCAAACGTTTCAGCTAGACACATCATAACATTGGTATGATATATGGCTTCTCTTTTAGAATTAACTGTCTGGTTAGCATTGAAAATTACGGGAGTATATTCAAAATCTTCACAAAACTCTAGCAATAAGTCTTCATCTGCCCTAGGTGATAAAGCACAATATGCCTTTCTATTAATTCTATCTAATATTAAACTTCCTGTTCCCTCAAGGAATACATCATGTTTTTCAGCATTAGAATAGTCAATTGTATTTTTTATTATAAACCCCTCCTCCTCTAACGTATCCAAAATATCTTCCCTTCTCTCTAATCTTCTGTTTTGTGCAAACATAGGATACAAACCAACAGTACCATTTTCATGAAAAGAAATCCAATTATTAGGAAATATAGAATCTGGTGTATCTGTGTTTTCTATATCTGAGATTACAACCACTTGCACACCAAAAGATTTGAGTTTATCCACATAAGTATCAAATTCTTTTTGAGCTTTAGCATTAACAGAAGAAGGTAATATATTATCTAAAACCTTTTGGTAATAATTGTTTACAGCTGTTTGCTCATTCATCCTAAAATTGATAGGGCGAATCATTAAAATTGAATTAGTGGTTTGTAACATAATAATAAATTTCGTTCACAAAATTATTACTTTTTAGCTTCCAAAAAAAAGAAGCATGCTCTTAATTTAAACTAAAAATTAAATTATAAAATGAAATAATTAACAGGTCTTTGAGTTTTATTTAACAAAATTTAATAATATTTCTGTTTAACCTTATGTTAGATTTGTTAAACAATTTAAAACCTACATTATGAAAAAACTATTGAAAATTATTCCTATTTTATTACTAACCACTTTATTTTTACAATCATGTGATAAAGATGATGACACTATAATCACTCCAGTAACTAATAATATTGTTGATATCGCGCAAAGCTCAGAAGATTTCACAAGTTTGGTAGCTGCCCTTCAGAAAGCAGATTTAGTTACAACACTACAAACTGAAGGACCTTTTACAGTTTTAGCCCCAACAAATGCAGCTTTTTCAACATTTCTATTAGACAATGGTTTTGGTAGTTTAGATGAAGTACCTACCGATATATTAACAAATGTTTTATTAAACCACGTTATAAGTGGTTCGGTTGCATCTACTGATTTATCAACCGGCTACACCAATACGCTAGCAACTAGTTCAGCATCTAATTCACCAATGTCTTTATTTGTAGACACATCAAGTGGTGTAAGATTTAATGGTACTTCTTCTGTTACCACTGCTAATATTTCGGCTGACAACGGAATTGTTCATGTGGTAGATGCTGTCATTGGATTGCCAAGTGTTGTTACATTTGCTGTTGCTGATCCAACATTTTCAACTCTAGTTGCTGCATTAACAAGAGATGACTTAACAACTGATTTTGTGGGTGTATTATCTACAGCAACAGGAACTTCTCCAGCACCCTTTACGGTATTCGCGCCAACAAATGATGCGTTTGGATCACTACTAAGTGAGTTAGGCATTGCAGGGTTAGCTGATATTGACGAGCCAACATTAGACGCAGTGCTCAAGAATCATGTTGTGGCAGGAGCAAATGTATTAGATACTGATTTAACTGATGACATGACTGTTACCACATTAGGTGGAGATATAACTGCCAACGTAACTGGTGGGGCTACTTTAACAGACAGTTCTGGAAGAGTGAGTGATATTATTGCTACAAATATTCAAGCAAATAATGGTGTAATCCATGCCATAAATAAAGTTATTTTACCTTAACTAGGTATTTTACAACAAATTAAAAGTCCATCATTTTATGATGGACTTTTTTTATTTAATTATATATAGGGACAGTCTAATTCTTATCAAGTATCAAATTATTAGAAATTTGACTAATCTCTTACTAAAGGTAATGTAGAACAACGCAATAAACCTTCTTGTTTGGCAATTTCTGCATAAGGTACTTTTTCTACTGTAAAGCCATTCTCTAAGAGCCACATATTTAATCTTTTAAAGTTCTGTTCTGAAACTATAATATCTTCAGAAATAGAGAATACATTACTATTCATTTGATACATCTCTTCTTTTGTAATTTCAAATACGTTTTCTTTACCAAAAAATTCTACCAACCAATTAAAATCTTTTTCGTTCAAAAATCCATTCTCATGAATAATTGCTTTATTTTTTCCTACTGGTTGAAAGCAACAATCTAAATGAAGTGCATTTTCTTTAGCATTATCATTTGATTTTCTTAATTCAAATGATTTAACGATTTTATGAGGAAATAAATCTTGTATAGCTTTTACAGCATTTATGTTGGTCCTAGCAGTAATGTAATCTGGATAATCCTCTCCTGAATAAGTTCCAATAAAAATATAATTATTCCAGGGCATCACATCACCACCTTCAACATGGCATTCTTCGGGAAGCGTAATTTTATTCTCATTTGGAATTTGATCTAATATATAATCTATTGCTTTAATTTCTTGATCTCTATCTGGTAATATATTAGCTCTAATAAACTTATCTTCAATCACAAAACCAATATCTCTAGAAAAAATTTGATTGTAATTCTCAATGATTTTTGGCCTAAACACACTAACATTATACTTATTAAACACGTTGGCTAAAGATTGCATTTCAATTATCATATCGTGCTCAGAAGGGTAAGTGCCAGCTTTTACATGCATTTTGCTTTTAGGATCATAACACTGCTCTAAGGATGGAGAGGGTCCATTATGATAAGCTGTGCCTAATACCACTGCCCTTAACCTTGAAGTTTCGTTTTGAATATTTAAATTTAACATGAAAAAAAAATAAAAACTACTGATATAGAAATTTAGATTAGCTAAAACAATACTCGATAGATTTAATCCTTAAAAACTTATTTTAAAAATTAATACTATTCTACTATGATGCCTCTACCTTTTTTGAATAGCTTTAAATTTCCTTAGAGTTTCTCCGGTATAAATTTGACGAGGTCTTCCAATAGGCTCTTTTCCTAAACGCATTTCTCTCCACTGTGCAATCCATCCAGGTAAACGTCCAAGTGCAAACATAACGGTGAACATTTCAACAGGTATTCCCATGGCTCTATAAATAATTCCAGAATAAAAATCTACGTTAGGATATAATTTTCTATCAACAAAATATGGATCGTTTAATGCTTCTTGTTCTAAAGATTTAGCAACATCTAAAATTGGATCATCTATTCCAAGATCATTCAAAACTTGATCAGCAGCAACTTTAATAATTTTTGCTCTTGGATCAAAGTTTTTATAAACTCTATGTCCAAATCCCATTAACCTGAAAGGATCATTTTTATCCTTAGCCTTAGCCATATATTTTTTAGTATCTCCACCGTCTTCTTTAATAGACTCAAGCATTTCAAGAACTGCTTGATTTGCACCACCATGAAGCGGACCCCAAAGTGCAGAAATACCAGCAGATAACGAAGCAAATAAACCCGCATGTGAAGAACCAACTATTCTAACAGTAGAGGTAGAACAATTTTGCTCATGATCTGCATGTAGAATTAATAACTTATTTAAAGCATCTTTTACTATTGGATTAACTGTATATTCTTCATTAGGTTTTGAAAACATCATATTCATAACATTCTCTACATATCCTAGTGAATTTGAACCATAGTTTAATGGCAACCCATTAATTTTTCTCATTGCCCAGGAAACTAAAACAGGAAGTTTTCCAATAATTTTCACGATAGCTCGGTACATTTCTTCATCAGAATCTACATTTACCGAAGAAGGGTTAAAAGCCGTTAATGCACTTGTTAATGAAGACAAAATACCCATAGGATGAGCAATCTTTGGAAATGCATCCAAAATTTTTCTAACATCATCATCTACAATGGCATTTTCTTTAATATCAGAGTGAAATTTAACTAATTGCTCTTTAGTTGGTAACTCTCCAAAAATCAGCAAATAAGCTACCTCTAGAAAATCTGCTTTCTCTGCTAAATCCTCTATCGAATAACCCCTGTATCTCAATACTCCTTTTTCACCATTTAAAAAAGTTATAGCACTTTTACAAGCTCCTGTATTTTTATAACCAGGATCTATCGTAATTACTCCGTTAGTTACTCCTCTTAGAGTTTTAATATCGATAGCTAATTCATTTTCAGATCCTTTTATCAAAGGAAATTCATATGAGTTATCTCCAATTTTTAATTTAGCTGTATCTGCCATTTTTTTCTTAGTTTTTATATTAAAAGAAGTAAAACAAAGATACGTATTTTAGAGGGTTTTTATAAAAAACTTGGATAGTTTTTGAATATGAAAAATTAACACCTAACTAATTTTTAAATCAATAAAAAACCTCTTAATTAACATTAAGAGGTTTAAGTACTTTAAACAAATTTATTTAAATTTTAAATGCTTTATCTTTTGGAAAATACGCAACACTTCCTAATTCTTCCTCTATTCTTAATAACTGATTATACTTAGCCATTCTATCTGATCGTGATGCAGATCCTGTCTTTATTTGACCACAATTTAATGCAACAGCTAAATCTGCGATTGTTGTGTCTTCAGTTTCTCCTGAACGATGACTCATTACAGATGTAAAGCCTGCATTTTTTGCCATATTAACTGCATCAATAGTCTCGGTTAATGTTCCTATTTGATTTACTTTTATCAAAATTGAATTAGCGATACCATTTTCTATTCCACGAGATAATCTTTTGACATTTGTTACGAATAAATCGTCACCTACCAATTGAACTCTATCACCTATTTTATCAGTTAAATATTTCCAACCTTCCCAATCATTTTCATCCATACCATCTTCTATAGAAATAATAGGATAATTAGAAGCTAATTCAGCTAGATAGTCTGCTTGTTCTTGGCTAGATCTAATTTTTCCTGACTCCCCTTCAAACTTAGAATAATCATAATTACCACCTTCATAAAATTCAGCTGCAGCACAATCTAGAGCTATCATAATATCATCTCCCAATTTATATCCTGCATTTTTTACAGCCAAAGCTATTGTATCAAGTGCATCTTCTGTACCATCTAGTGTTGGAGCAAAACCACCTTCATCACCAACAGCTGTAGAAAGATTTCTATCATGTAAAACTTTCTTTAAGTTGTGAAAAATTTCAGATCCCATTTGCATGGCGTGTGAAAAATTATCAGCTTTTACAGGCATAACCATAAACTCTTGAAAAGCAATAGGTGCGTCAGAATGCGAACCACCATTGATAATATTCATCATAGGCACAGGAAGTGTATTCGCTGATACTCCTCCAATATATCTATACAGAGGTAGCCCTAACTCATTAGCTGCAGCTTTAGCTGTAGCCAATGAAACACCTAGTATGGCATTAGCTCCCAATTTAGATTTGTTTGGTGTACCATCCAAATCAATCATAATTTGATCAATTTCATTTTGTTCAAAAACAGAAACACCAAGCAATTCTTGTGATATAAGCGTATTTACATTTTCAATTGCATTTTTAACTCCTTTTCCCATATAATTCTTACCACCGTCTCTTAACTCAACTGCTTCGTGCTCACCAGTTGACGCACCAGAGGGCACAGCTGCTCTACCGGAAATTCCGTTTTCCGTTGTAACATCTACTTCAATTGTTGGATTTCCTCTAGAATCAAATATTTGTCTTGCGTGAATGTTTATGATAATACTCATTTTAATGAAATTTTTGTTTTATTTATTGGCTAAATTAAACAATATGGAGGTGTTTTATTTACAAAGAAGCATATTTATTACGAAAACGATTTCAACTATTAATTTAGGATTGCCCGAATTCAAAAAAAAGATAGTAAAAAAAAACCCACTCCTAAGAGTGGGAAAAATTGCTATGAAAAAGAAAGTGATGTTAGACATCACTGATACAAAAATAACATTAATTATTAGTTCAACAAAAGAAAGTATTAAAAAATTAATAACTTTTTTAAAAAAAAAACAATACTATTAGTGAAAATTTGAAGATTTGTTAAAAGCAGATTAACATATGTAAATTATCTAATGTTTTCTATGAATTGATCAAACAGATAATCTGCATCATTTGGACCAGGACTTGCCTCAGGATGATATTGAACAGAAAAACAATTTTTATTTTTTAATCGAATACCAGCTACTGTATGATCATTTAAATGAACATGGGTAATTTCTACATCTGGATGTATTTCAGTTTCCTCTCTGTTAATGGCAAATCCATGGTTTTGTGAAGTAATTTCTCCTCTACCAGTGAGTAAATTTTTAACTGGATGGTTAATTCCTCTGTGTCCATTGTGCATTTTATAGGTAGATATTCCGTTCGCTAAAGCTATTACCTGATGCCCCAAACAGATACCGAATAAAGGTAAATCTCTTTTAATAATTTCTTTGGCCAACTGTTGAGCTTGTTTAAGTGGTTCTGGATCTCCTGGTCCATTAGAAATAAAATAACCATCTGGACTCCATGAATGTAAATCTTCAAATGACGAATCGTATGGAAATACTTTTACAAAAGCTCCTCTTTTTACAAAGTTTCTTATAATATTCTTCTTAATACCAATATCTAGTGCTGCTATTTTTAAATCAGAATTTTCATCACCAACAAAATAGGGTTCTTTCGTAGAGACTTTAGAAGCCAACTCCAAACCTTCCATAGAAGGAACTTTTGATAATTGATCTTTTAAGCTATTAATATTGTCTATTTCTGTGGAAATAATTGCATTCATAGCTCCATGATCTCTAATATAGGAAACAAGAGCCCTGGTATCTACATCTGAAATAGCTACTAAATTATGTTTTACGAACCAATCTTTAAGATTACCACTTGAATCAACTCTAGAGTGTTCAAAACTAAAATTTCTCACAATTAGACCAGAAATCTTTATACCATCGGATTCTACCTCGGAAGTGTTTACACCGTAATTTCCGATATGAGCATTGGTGGTTACCATGATTTGCCCAAAATAAGATGGGTCAGTAAATATCTCCTGATACCCAGTCATACCTGTATTAAAACAGATTTCTCCAGTTACTGTCCCTTCAATTCCAACAGATTTACCATAAAAAATAGTTCCATCTGCTAATAAAACTAATGCTTTTTTTCGTTGTTGATATTTCATTGAATTCGTATTCTAAGTTTGGTTCTAAAAAATTTTCGTAAAAATAGGAATATTTATTTTTAATTTAATTTTTTATCAAAAAAAAGAGCAGACTAAAATTTAGTCTGCTCTTTTTAACATTTATTTAAAAACATTAATTTATTCTTCAGATTTTTCTTCCTTGGCAGAATCAACTACTTCGTTTGTAGTTGCAACCTCGTCAGATTTCTTTCTTCTACTTCTACGCGTAGTTTTCTTTGCTTTATTTCCTTTAGGATTGTAGATTTCATTGTAATCAACTAATTCTACCATGGCCATAGGTGCGTTATCACCTTGACGATTTCCTAATTTAATAATACGAATATAACCCCCAGGTCTGTCAGCAATTTTTACTGAAATCTCTTTAAAAAGTTCAGTTACTGCATACTTATCTCTTAGGTAACTAAAAACAACTCTTCTATTATGAGTCGTATCTGATTTAGATTTTGTAATTAATGGCTCAACAAATACTCTTAAAGCTTTTGCTTTTGCAACAGTAGTATTTATACGCTTGTGTTCTATTAAAGAACAAGCCATATTTGCTAACATTGCTTTTCTATGAGCTGTTTGCCTTCCTAAATGATTAAATTTCTTTCCGTGTCTCATGACGTTTGTTTTATGCTTTCATCTTGCTCAACTCTCTCTGAGGTGCAAATTATGAAAGGTTAATCTCTATCTAATTTATATTTTACTAAATCCATTCCAAAATTTAATCCTTTTACATTCACTAGTTCTTCTAGTTCAGTTAATGATTTTTTACCAAAATTTCTAAATTTCATTAGATCACTTTTATTAAAGGAAACTAAATCTCCTAATGTATCAACTTCTGCAGCTTTTAAGCAATTTAATGCTCTAACAGAAAGATCCATATCTATCAATCTAGTTTTTAATAACTGACGCATATGAAGAGATTCCTCGTCATACGTTTCAGTTTGTGCAATTTCGTCTGCTTCAAGAGTTATTCTCTCATCAGAAAATAACATGAAATGATGTATTAAAATCTTTGCAGCTTCCGTTAAAGCATCTTTTGGATTAATTGACCCATCAGTTTCAATATCAAAGATTAATTTTTCATAATCTGTTTTTTGCTCTACACGAAAATTCTCGATAGCATACTTTACATTCTTAATTGGGGTGTATATAGAATCTGTAAAAATTGTACCAATTGGTGCACCTGATTTTTTATTCTCTTCTGCCGGTACAAATCCTCTACCTTTCTCTATGGTTAGCTCCATGTTAATCTTAACAGATTTATCCATGTTACAAATTACTAAGTCTGGATTCAATACTTGAAACCCAGAAATAAATTTTTGTAAGTCACCTGCAGTAAGTTGATCTTGCCCTGAAACGGCAATAGAAACGGTTTCTCTGTCAGATTCTTCAATTTGCTTTTTAAATCTAACTTGCTTAAGATTTAGAATAATTTCAGTTACATCTTCTACAATTCCTTTGATTGTAGAAAACTCGTGCTCTACACCATCTACTCGTAATGATGTAATTGCAAATCCTTCAAGAGAGGATAATAATACTCTTCTTAAAGCATTTCCTACTGTTAAACCAAAACCTTGTTCTAAAGGTCTAAACTCAAATCTACCAGAAAAATCTGTAGATTCAATCATAATAACCTTATCAGGTTTTTGAAAATTTAAAATTGCCATGTTTTCTTCGTTTTAATTGTTAGTTGGTTGCGCGGTTTATGAGCGTGAAGAATTGCAAATAAACCCTTTGGCCAAATACCAATGTGGTTAATTTATTATTTAGAATATAATTCTACTATTAATTGTTCTTTAATGTTTTCTGGTATTTGTAATCTCTGTGGAGTTTTTACAAAAGTACCTTCTTTTTTATCAGAGTTCCAACTTAACCATTCGTAAACGGCACTGCTAGATGCTAAAGAATCTTCAATAGCTTGTAGTGATTTAGATTTTTCTCTAACTGCAACTACATCTCCTTCTTTTAGAGAATACGATGGAATATTAACAAGTTCTCCATTGACTGTAATATGTCTGTGAGAAACTAGTTGACGAGCACCTCTTCTTGATTTTGAAATACCTAAACGGAAAACTACATTATCTAAACGAGCTTCACATAATTGTAATAAAACCTCACCTGTAATTCCTTTTGAGGAAGATGCTTTTTTAAATAAATTACTGAATTGACGTTCCAATATTCCGTAAGAATATTTAGCTTTTTGCTTTTCCATTAATTGGACAGCATATTCTGATTTCTTTCCTCTTCTTTTTGCATTTCCATGCTGTCCTGGAGGATAATTTCTTTTTTCGAAACTCTTGTCAGCTCCGAATATTGCTTCGCCAAATTTACGAGCAATCTTTGTTTTTGGTCCTGTATATCTTGCCATTTCTTTTGTTTTATAATAGGGATTATGAATTAAGGCTTACTCCTTCGATAATCTGATTCCTATCAATTAAAATTTATTATACTCGTCTTCTTTTTGGTGGACGACAACCATTGTGAGGTGTTGGAGTAACATCAATAATTTCTGTAACTTCAATCCCTGAATTGTGAATAGATCTGATAGCAGATTCTCTACCGTTACCTGGTCCTTTCACATAAACTTTTACTTTACGTAACCCTGCTTCGTGAGCAACTTTAGAACAATCTTCAGCAGCTAATTGAGCAGCATAAGGAGTATTCTTTTTAGATCCTCTAAATCCCATTTTTCCAGCTGATGACCATGAAATAACGTCACCTTTCTTGTTTGTTAAAGAAATAATGATGTTGTTAAATGATGCTGTAACATGAGCTTCTCCAGTAGACTCTATGATTACTTTACGTTTTTTTGAACTTGTTTTTGCCATAATAATTTGGTATTTAGCAATAATGCCCTAGTAAATTGTGTCATTAACACGGCACACTAGTTAGTTAAAGCTTTTGTAACTTATTTTTTCTTGTTAGCTACTGTTTTTCTCTTACCTTTTCTTGTTCTAGAGTTGTTTTTTGTTCTTTGCCCTCTTAAAGGAAGACCAACTCTATGACGAATACCTCTCTGACATCCAATATCCATTAGACGTTTGATACTTAACTGTACCTCAGAACGTAATTCACCTTCTATAGTAAAAGTTCCAACTTGTTCTCTAATTGCAGCGATTTGGTCGTCTGTCCAGTCTTGAACTTTTACACTTTCGTCTACTTTTGCGTTTGCTAAAACTTCTTTAGCTCTACTGTTTCCTATACCAAAGATGTAAGTTAAAGCAATAACTCCTCTTTTATTCTTTGGAATGTCTATACCTGCTATTCTTGCCATTACCCTTGTCTTTGTTTAAATCTAGGATTTTGTTTATTAATTACATATAATCTACCTTTTCTGCGTACTATTTTGCAGTCGGCACTTCTTTTCTTTACTGATGCTCTAACTTTCATTAGTTCTAATTTTTAATATCTATAAGTAATTCTGGCCTTAGATAAATCATAAGGACTCATTTCTAATTTAACTTTATCTCCTGGTAATAATTTAATATAATGCATTCTCATTTTACCAGAAATATGAGCTGTTACAATATGACCATTTTCTAACTCTACACGAAACATAGCATTTGATAATGCCTCAGTGATAGTTCCATCTTGTTGTATTGCTGATTGTTTAGCCATGATTTACTTTAATGATTTTCTATTACTATTACCTGACTTCATTAAACCGTCATAATGACTATTTAATAAATACGAATTAATTTGTTGTATGGTATCAATAGCAACACCAACCATAATAATTAGTGAAGTACCTCCATAAAATAAAGCCCATCCTTGTTGAACTCCAAACTGAACAACAATTGCAGGAAGGATAGACAATCCTGCTAGGAATAAAGAACCTGGGAAAGTAATTCTAGATAATACAGAATCTAATCTTTCAGCAGTATCTTTTCCTGGTCTAATACCTGGTATAAATCCTCCACTTTTCTTTAAATCGTCAGCCATCTTATTCGTTGGAATAGTAATAGCTGTATAAAAGAAACTAAAAATTACAATTAGTAATGCAAATATTACATTATACCAAAATCCAAAAGGATCTTGTAATTCAGAAAGTGCTGGAAATTTTCTTGCTAATGCACCTGGTAAGAACATGATAGCTTGAGCAAAAATGATGGGCATCACTCCAGCAGCATTTAATTTTAATGGAATATAGTCTCTTGATCCTGCAGTATTCTGGATATTTCCAGCAACTGTTCTTCTAGCGTATTGAACAGCAATTTTTCGAACAGCTGTTACCAAATACACACTTAACAGAATAACTACAAACCAAACAATAATTTCAATTAAAACCATCATCACACCACCAGCACCTGCATTTGTTGTCTTTGCCACATACTCTTGTAAAAAAGATGCAGGAAAATTAGCAATAATACCAACTGTTATTAAAAGAGAGATACCATTACCTACTCCTTTATCTGTGATACGCTCTCCCAACCACATAGCAAAAATTGTACCTGCAGTTAATAATATCATAGATGAAAGCCAAAAAGTAGCACCAGTAACAAGGAATGCCTCTGGCGGTAAGCCAAATGTATTCTGTATAGCTGCTATATAGGTTGGACCTTGAACCATCGTTATTAAAATGGTCAACCATCTAGTTATTTGTGTAATTTTCTTTCTACCACTTTCACCGTCCTTTTGTAGTTTTTGCAAATATGGAACTGCTATTCCCATTAATTGCACTACAATAGAAGCAGAGATATAAGGCATAATACCTAACGCCATAATTGATGCTCTAGAAAAAGCACCACCTGTAAATGCGTTCAATAATCCTAAAAGACCTGAAGAAGTACTCTCTTTTAATGCTGATAGTTGTAATGGGTCTATTCCTGGTAATGGAACACCTGCCATAAACCTGTATACAGCTATTAAACCTAGAGTTAGAAGAATTTTGTTTTTTAATTCTTCAATTTTCCAGATATCTTTTAATATGGTTATAAAATTCTTCATTTATAGATTCTTATAAAGTAACTACCTCTCCTCCAGCAGCTTCAATAGCAGCTTTAGCAGTTGCAGTAAATTTATGAACAGTAACGTTTAATTTAGCTTTTAACTCTCCACGACCTAAAATTTTAACTAAGTCATTTTTTCCTACAACACCATTTGCAACTAAAATCTCTAAATTAACTGTATCAGTTATTTTCTTGTTGTCAACTAATTCTTGAAGTTTATCTAAATTGATTCCTGCATATTCCTTACGGTTTATGTTTGTGAAACCAAATTTAGGCACACGTCTTTGAAGTGGCATCTGACCTCCTTCAAAACCAATCTTTCTAGAATAACCTGAACGAGATTTTGCTCCGTTATGACCTCTTGTAGATGTTCCGCCTTTTCCAGATCCTTCTCCTCTTGCAATTCTTTTTGCACTTTTAACAGATCCTTCTGCTGGTTTTAAGTTATGTAAACTCATCTTTTATATTGTATTAAATTTCCGTAACGGAAACTAGGTGTTTAACTCTATTTACCATACCAATTATTGTAGGAGTTGCCTCGTGTTCTACAGTTTGGTTCATTTTACGTAAACCTAGAGCCTCTAAAGTCCTTTTTTGATTTTGAAGGCGCCCGATTTGACTTTTTACTTGTGTAACTTTAATTTTTGCCATCGTGATAGGTTTAACCGTTAAAAACTTTCTCTAAAGATATTCCTCTTTGCTTAGCTATTGCAGCAGCACTACGAAGTTGTAATAAAGCATCAAAAGAAGCTTTTACAACGTTGTGAGGATTTGATGATCCTTGAGATTTTGATAATACATCATGAACACCAACTGATTCTAATACAGCACGAACAGCACCACCAGCGATAACTCCGGTACCATTTGAAGCTGGTTTGATAAACACTTTTGCTCCACCAAACTTCCCTTTTTGTTCGTGAGGTACAGTTCCATTTAAAATTGGAATTCTTACTAAGTTTTTCTTTGCATCTTCAATTGCTTTTGCAATAGCAGATGCAACGTCTTTAGATTTTCCTAATCCATGACCAACAACTCCGTTTCCATCACCTACAACTACAATGGCAGAAAAACCAAATGCTCTACCACCTTTTGTTACTTTGGTTACACGTTGTACTCCTACAAGTCTGTCAACAAGCTCTAATCCGCTTGGTTTAACTCTTTCTACGTTTTTATATTTATGATACATACTATAGACTTATTAAAATTTTAAACCAGCTTCTCTAGCAGCTTCTGCTAATACTTTTACTCTACCGTGATATAAATATCCGTTTCTATCAAAAGCAACTGTTTCTACTCCAGCTTTAGCAGCTAAATCAGCAATTGATTTACCTACGGCTGCGGCAGCCTCTTGTTTTGTTGTTGCTTTAATTTCTTTATTTCTTGATGAAACTGAAGCAATAGTTGCTCCGTCTACATCGTTTACTAATTGAGCATAAATTTCTTTATTACTTCTGTAAACAGATAATCTTGGTTTAGATGCTGTTCCTGAAACAATCTTTCTAATTCTATACTTAATTCTAGTTCTTCTTTGAAGCTTTGATAATGCCATAACTCTTATAAATTATGCAGATTTACCTGCTTTTCTTCTTAATACTTCACCTACAAACTTAACTCCTTTACCTTTGTAAGGTTCTGGTCTACGGAAACCGCGAATTTTCGCAGCAACTTGTCCAACCAATTGCTTATCATAAGAAGATAGTTTAATAATAGGGTTTTTTCCTTTTTCAGATATCGTCTCAATTTTAACTTCTGGAGCTACTTCTAAGACAATATTGTGAGAAAAACCTAATGCTAAATCTAATTTTTGACCTTGATTTGAAGCTCTGTAACCTACACCGACTAACTCTAAATCTTTAGTCCATCCTTTACTTACACCTTCAATCATGTTAGATATTAAAGCTCTCATTAAACCATGCTGAGCTTTGTGGTTTTTACTTTCAGAGGCTCTATCTAATGTGATAGTAGCATCATCTATACTTACAGTAATTCCATCGGAAATGGATTGGGTTAACTCACCTAATTTACCTTTTACTGTAATGATATTTTCGTTTACGTTTACATCTACACCTTGTGGAATGCTAACTGGATTCTTTCCTATTCTACTCATATCTAAGGCTTAATGAACGTAACATAAAACTTCTCCTCCAACATTTTCTGCAATGGCTTTTTTGTTAGTCATTACACCTTTGGAAGTTGAAACAATAGCTATACCAAGTCCATTTAATACTCTTGGCATTTCATTTGCGCCAACGTATTTACGTAAACCTGGTGTACTGATTCTTTGGATTTTTCTGATTACTGACTCTTTTGTGTCTTTGTCATATTTTAAGGCAATTTTGATAGTTCCTTGAACTGAACTGTCATTAAATTGGTAACTTAAAACATATCCTTGATCAAACAAAATTTTTGTCATTTCCTTCTTCAAGTTTGAAGCTGGAATTTCTACTACTCTGTGTCCTGCAGAAATTGCATTTCTAACCCTTGTTAGAAAATCTGCGATTGGATCTGTATACATATTTATTTAAATTTCGACTCCGGTTTTCAGTTACCTCTATTTTACCTACAGATTACTCTGTGATAACTGAACCTAAAATCAGTTAATTTCTATTTTACTCAAAAATTTAAGAGCATGCAAAAGTACACATTCTATTTGTAATTTTGAGATTTATCTTACATTTCTACCAGCTAGCTTTTCTAACACCTGGTATCAACCCTTGATTTGCCAATTCACGGAAAGTCACACGTGACACTCCAAATTGACGCATGTACCCTTTTGGACGACCCGTAAGCTTACATCTGTTGTGCATTCTTATTGGTGACGCGTTTTTAGGTAACTTTTGCAATGCTTCATAATCTCCAGCTTCTTTTAAAGCTTTTCTTTTTTCAGCATATTTTGCAACTATTTTTGCTCTTTTACGTTCACGAGCTTTCATTGATTCTTTAGCCATCTCTTAATTTTTTTTGAATGGTAAACCTAATTCTCCTAATAAAGACTTTGCTTCTTTATCAGTATTTGCTGATGTTACAAAAGTAATATCCATCCCATTGATTTTTTTAACTTGATCAATATTGATTTCTGGATAAATAATTTGCTCAGTAATTCCTAAATTATAATTACCTCTTCCGTCAAATCCATTCGCTTTGATTCCATTGAAATCTCTAACACGTGGTAATGACGCAGTAACTAAACGATCTAAAAATTCATACATTTTATCTCCACGTAAAGTAACTTTAGCACCAATTGGCATTCCTTTACGTAATTTAAAAGAGGCAACATCTTTTTTAGAAATTGTTGAAATAGCTTTTTGACCAGTAATAGTAGCCAATTCTTCTAATGCATAGTCAATCAATTTCTTATCAGCAATAGCAGCTCCAACACCTTTACTAACTACAATTTTTTGTAGTTTAGGTACCTGCATTACATTACTGTAACTAAATTCCTCTGTTAGAGCCTTCATGACTCTACTCTTATATTCTTCTTTTAATCTTGGTATATAACTCATGATTAGACTTATTTTTTAGTTTTTTTAGAGATTCTAGTTTTAGTATCTCCGTCAACTTTATAACCAACTCTAACTACAACACCATCCTCAACCAACAAAAGGTTAGAGATATGCATTGAAGCCTCTTTCTTAACAATACCACCTTGAGGACTCTGAGCACTTGGCTTTGTATGTTTAGATATCATATTAACACCTTCAACAACAACCCTGTCTTTGTCTTTAATGATTTGTAATACTTTTCCTTCAGACCCTTTGTGATCTCCTGCAATTACTCTTACAGTATCTCCTGACTTAATTTTAAACTTCTTCATCTTATCTTGTGGTTTAAAGCACTTCAGGTGCTAGTGATACTATCTTCATAAACTGTTTCTCACGTAATTCACGGCCAACTGGTCCAAAAACACGAGTTCCTCTCATTTCTTCCGTAGGACTTAATAAGACACAAGCGTTATCATCAAACCTGATGTAAGATCCGTCTTTACGACGTACTTCTTTTTTTGTACGAACAACAACAGCTCTTGAAACTTGACCCTTTTTTACGGTTCCGTTTGGAGTTGCAGACTTAACTGTAACAACAATTTTATCTCCTACCCTAGCGTAACGTTTTTTTGTTCCTCCTAGGACTCTAATCACTAAAACTTCTTTTGCTCCAGTGTTATCTGCGACTTTTAATCTTGATTCTGTCTGTAACATATTATTTAGCTCTTTCTAGGATTTCTACTAATCTCCAACGTTTTGACTTACTCATAGGGCGAGTTTCCATAATTTTTACGGTATCACCTTCGTTGCAATCATTCTGTTCGTCGTGAGCAACATACTTTTTCGTTTTTAATACGAACTTTCCATACATTGGGTGCTTAACTCTCTTTACTTCTGAAACAACTATAGATTTCTCCATTTTGCTGCTAGAAACAACACCTATTCTTTCTTTTCTAAGATTTCTATTTTCCATCTTTAAAATTGACTTAGAATTATTGTAATTCTCTTTTTGTTAACTCTGTGGCAAGTTTTGCAACAGTTCTTCTTAAAGTTCTTAACTGCATTGGGTTTTCCAATGGAGTTATGGCATGAGCCATTTTAAGATCGATATAATTTTTCTGCGACGCTCCCAACTTCTCTTTTAAATCAGCAGCTGATAATTCTTTAATTTCTGATTGTTTCATGTTCTTATAGAATTAAGCGTTAATATCAAAGTCTCTAGCTATCACAAACTTCGTTCTTACTGGAAGTTTTTGAGCTGCTAAACGTAAAGCTTCTTTTGCAACATCCATTGGTACTCCACCAATTTCAAACAAAATTCTTCCTGGCTTAATAACTGCAACAAAATGATCTGGAGCACCTTTACCTTTACCCATACGTACTTCTAATGGTTTTTTGGTGATAGGTTTGTCTGGAAAAATTTTAATCCAAAGCTGTCCTTCTCTTTTCATGTGACGAGTTGCCGCGATACGAGCTGCTTCGATTTGACGAGAGGTTAAAAGGTTCTGGTCTAGAGATTTTATACCAAACATTCCATTGGAAAGTTGATTACCTCTTCCAGAAATACCATTCATATTTCCTTTCGCCTTCTGTACCTTACGGTATTTTACTCTTTTTGGCTGTAACATTGTTAATTTCTAAATTTTAAAAATTATTTTCTTCTACGAGGTTGACGTTTCTGATTACCACCTTTGTTTGATCCACTCTGTTTTTTAGACAGACCAACTAATGGAGATAATTCTCTTTTACCATAAACCTCACCTTTCATAATCCATACTTTCACACCGATTCTTCCGTATGTAGTATGAGCTTCAACAAGTGCATAATCAATATCTGCTCTAAAAGTAGATAAAGGTATTCTACCTTCTTTGTAATGCTCAGAACGAGCCATCTCTGCACCGTTTAAACGACCAGATATTTGGATCTTGATTCCTTCAGCATTCATTCTGATAGAAGCGGCTATTGCCATCTTAATTGCTCTCTTGTAAGAAATTCTATTTTCAATTTGACGTGCAACACTAGAAGCAACTAATTTTGCATCTAATTCTGGACGTTTAATCTCAAAAATATTAATTTGAACCTCTTTACCTGTGATGTTTTTAAGCTCTTCTTTTAACTTGTCTACCTCTTGACCTCCTTTACCAATAATGATACCTGGACGAGCCGTAGTGATAGTAACGGTTACAAGTTTTAAAGTACGCTCAATAATTACACGAGAAACACTTGCTTTAAATAATCTAGCATTTACATACTTTCTTACTTTGTCATCTTCAGCGATTTTATCACCGTAGTTCTTTCCACCGTACCAGTTAGATTCCCATCCTCTGATAATTCCTAAACGATTTCCTATTGGATTTGTTTTTTGTCCCATTTCTACTAACGATTAATTACTGATATTTTTTGCTCCTAACTCTAAAGTAACGTGATTAGAACGCTTACGAATTCTGTGTGCACGCCCCTGTGGAGCTGGTCTTAGTCTTTTTAACATTCCTGCGCTATCTACACATATAGATTTTACAAATAATCCAGCATCTTCAATGCTAGCATCAACATTTTTAGCTTGCCAGTTTGCAATCGCAGACAATAACAATTTTTCTAAATTTATAGATGCTTCTTTTGGGCTGAATTTTAAGATTTGTAAAGCTTTTTCAACTTCAACTCCTCTTACTTGATCTGCTACTAAGCGCATTTTTCTTGGTGACGTAGGACAGTTAGTTAGTTTAGCAAAAGCTTTGCTTTTTCTAGACTCTTTCAACTGCTGTGCCATATTGTGTTTACGAACTCCCATTACCTACTATTTTTTACCTTTATTTTTTGCACCTGCATGCCCTCTAAAAGAACGTGTTGGTGAAAATTCTCCTAATTTATGTCCTACCATATTTTCAGTAACATATACTGGAACAAATTGACGTCCATTATGAACTGCTATCGTTTGACCAACAAAGTCAGGTGTTATCATACTTGCTCTAGACCAAGTTTTGATAACTGATTTTTTTCCTGCTTCTACGTTAGCCATTACCTTTCTCTCTAACTTATAGTGAACGTAAGGTCCTTTTTTTAATGATCTTGCCATAACTTATTATTTCTTTCTACGTTCTAAAATATATTTATTACTCGCCTTGGTTTTAGACCTAGTCTTGTATCCTTTAGCCGGAATACCATTTCTAGATCTTGGATGACCTCCTGAAGATTTTCCTTCACCACCACCCATTGGATGATCTACTGGATTCATTACAACAGCTCTAGTTCTAGGACGTTTACCTAACCATCTAGATCTACCAGCCTTACCTGATACAAGTAATTGGTGATCTGAATTAGATACCACACCAATTGTAGCGGTACAGGTTAACAAAATTAATCTAGTCTCTCCTGAAGGTAATTTTACTGTCGCATATTTACCATCTCTTGCCATTAATTGAGCAAACGAACCTGCTGAACGAGCCATCACAGCTCCTTGACCTGGACGTAACTCTATACAAGATATTGTTGATCCCAAAGGAATATCGCTTAACGGCATCGTGTTTCCTATTTCTGGTGCTGAACCAGAACCAGATACAATAGTCTGACCTACTTTTAAACCGTTTTGTGCTATCACATAACGCTTCTCTCCATCAGTATAACTAACTAATGCAATAAATGCGGTACGATTTGGATCATACTCGATAGTTTTTACTGTTGCAGGGATGCCATTTTTATCTCTTTTAAAATCGATAATACGGTATCTTTGTTTATGACCACCACCGATGTTTCGGGTTGTCATTCTTCCCTGATTGTTTCGACCTCCAGATCTTTTTTTCGGAGCAAGTAAACTTTTCTCCG
>Ga0233438_10001355_pt1 | contig 27017 bp, 32 predicted proteins | sample SI_123_September_FD_182720 | JGI IMG/M metagenome (GOLD analysis project Ga0233438, IMG submission 182720) | Seawater microbial communities from Saanich Inlet, British Columbia, Canada - SI_123_September2016_10_MG | ecosystem: Environmental > Aquatic > Marine > Inlet | place: Canada: British...
GAACCCGTCGTTCTGGTACAGGGCGAATGCAGCCCGAGCGTTGGTGTTCGGGTTGAGCAAATCCTGCTTGCTGCTGACAATCCCCTTCTTTTTGAGGAAGTCCATGTTGATGCCGTTGATCTGCCAGATACCCCAGTCGTCACTGCTCTGGCTCTTGACGTTCGTCCAGCGTGACTCGCGGCCCCCAATAGCCACAATGGACGCAAGGTCAGAACCTCGGAAACCAGCAGCATAGGCAGCTTGTGCGGCGGCGTCAGCACCGACTGCGGTACCTTCAACTCCCAAGGAGTTTCCTGAACCACTCTCTCCTCCTCCTCCTGAACCGTGGGAGTCTCCTCCACTACCACCGGCCCCCAACCTTGCAAGGTTCTCCGATTCCATAGCATTAGCGATCTCATCGATAGCCATACCGTCATATCCACGCAAACCAGCAGTAGCCATACCAGCAGCGGCACCTTCGTCTTCAGTGTGACCATCCGTCTGCTCAGCAATCGAAAGACCTTCCGAATCTTGGGTATCTCCGTATTCGGACTCTTCAAACTTCTCTGTACCCCAGGGAGCGCCCTGCTTTTCGTACTTGCGACGAGAGTTAGGAAGTTCAGCGGGCTGAACGTGCCAAGGTTCGTTGCCCACAGAGGCAAAGTGCTTAAGACCAAATCTGTGGGCGTTGGCGTTCATCCACTTATGACCATCAGTTGATACGAGGTCAGCAGCGAGACCAATCTCGTGCATGGAACGTCCAGGAGGGGCGGCTTGTGCGCCCTTAACAAGCTTCCATTGCTTACCCTGATATGTGACATTACCAGAGGGATCAGGACGGTATCGATCAAGAAACATTCTCTCTTGGACCTTAGAGTCACGGATGCCTTCACCAAATCCGACTTTACCCTTACCTTCCCTCATCATGTTAAGGAGTCGGTTCTGCATATTGGGGTGCATTGCCTTAAAACCAGACTTATTCTTAACCTCAGCTATAGAAGCAGGAGCACCATACGTAGGAACTTTAATGTTCGCATCGTTACTAGATCCTGCCGAGGGGGAGGTTGCTCCTGTAGGTCCTGATGCAGCTCCTGAAGGGCCTCCAGACCCTCCCTTATCGAACTCACCGTCACCCGACATAGCACCGAGCGCTGTTGCAGCGATACCGGCTATCTTCATGGCAGGGCCGCCGCCAGGTAGCATAGATAAGCCAAATCCTAGACCGCTCAGAATACCGCCTGCTGCGCCTGAAAAGGGCTTGTTCTTTATACCAAAGCCTAGGGCAGGAGTTAGTGCCGCTTCGATGTTGCCCAGGATTTTGACCATCTTCTGCTGGTTTTCCTCCATGACCTCAAAGTGGTCCATGTGGCGGTCAGCGAAGCGTTCCTCTCTGTTAGACTTCTCTAGCTCAGTCTGCTCGTGCTGGGCGGCGAAGGTGTCTTCTATATCGACAAGCTCTCGGTGCTCCTTTTTGGACGCATCAAAAGTACCCTTACCTCCTTTTGAAGCAAAAGTGTTCTGCGCTTCAGCAAATAGGAAAAGCTCGTCCTGCTGCTTCTGTCCTAAACCACCTTGTGCCATAGCCGAGCGAGTCACAGATCCAAGCTGTTTACCACCCTGAAGAAGTTTGTCATTTCCTAAGTTGAACCTTTGATACAGTTCCTTTTGTACCTGTGCGGGATCTTTAAGACCACCGCCAATCTTATAAGGACTGACCCCCAGGTTGCGCTGCATCTTGTTAGCAATCTCTGGGCCAAGTAGCTCTTCGTAAGACTGGGCGGCATCCGCAGTTGACCGGCCATATCCGGTCAGAGCACGCTGGTGCTCGTAGAACGAACCCGTCTGCTCAGTGTTAGTGTTAAGGCGCATTGATTGTTGTAGAACAGTATTATTCCCCTCAAGACCTCCCAATCGGAAGTCACGGAGAGGTTTGCGGGTCGCCTGAGCTTCCTGGTGATTCATGCCCGATCGCACCATCATCTGGACATTTAGACGGTCTGAACTAAGGGCGTACTCTGCCCCCCTATCCATACGACTAGCAGCGGCCTGACCTACCTGGGAGGTCACACCACCGAGAGCCTGTCCGACCATTATAGTCTTAGCGCTCTGTTTCAGATGATCGGGGGACTTTAGCCTGTCCCAGAATACGTCGGAGCTTTTCCCACTCTGAGGAGTGGAGGGCCGGGATGTTCGACTGCCGCCTTTGTCATTTCTATGACCCATGGCAACATCTTTGACATCAGGGTCAGCCTCCATCTTCTGCCAGTGACTACCCTTACCCCCTCTGCCCCCTATGCCCCCTTTAGCACCGGGGTTAGCCTTAGCCAGATTCTCCATCTTGGAAATGGCGGCGTCAAGAGTCGTTGAGAGGTCTTTAACCTGGTCGTCAACCCCCTTTACGGCGTTCTTTAGCCCTTCAAAGAGTTTAGTAAACCTGTTGATGGCGTCTGTGTCTAGGTTTATCTGGTCTGCCATGCTTGTAGATCCTTAGCTACTGTGTGTTATACCGGTGCTTCGCCATGCGTACCCAAAAGTCACGCTCACGAACTGGTAATGATTTAATGTTTTCTAACGTAAACCCTTGATACACAGTAGCTACCGCTTCGTATTCCCAATATAATGATACGTAATTAACCGAGTAGAAGACTAACCCAATCGAACGCAATAGGCATATCTTCGCCGCATGTCGCACACTGGGTGTCCACCTCCCCCATATCTGGACCCGCCTCAACCTCAAGGAGGGCATTAAACAATTCCTTACGCACACCAAAGTTCAGATCCTTGGTGTACTCTTCTCTGTTGAACGGCTCTTCCCCCTCTTCAAACACGAGGACTCGTGAGATGATAGCCGTACTAGACTCACTTGTAGTGTTACCCCGAGCACCCGCTGCCAGGTCCGCACCGTTGGGGAGTCTCAACTTAAAGGTACCCTTACTTGTCTTAACTTCCAAGGGGGCACGGAGGTCGATATCAGCACCTTTGATAGGGAAGTCTTGGTCAAGCTCGATTGTAATGTCGTTCTTAGCATTACAGTGAGGACAATACCTAGTGATATCACGGTCGGTGCCATAGGTAGCCTTCAAGGTCTCCAGGAACACTAGGTTGCGGTCGGCCTCGATGAGACGGTCCACCAACTTAGCGTCCGAGGGGGTGCCCCCTACAGACACCAAACCTGCTACGACTATGGCTGTGTAAAAGTCAGTGTACGTAAGACCCTCTTTCTTGCGGAGAATGTCGAACTGTTCTTCGTCACGTCCCGTAAGCTCCCTGACTACCGCCTCATCTAACCACTCACCCGTATCAGGGTCTTGGATACCTGCCAATAGTTTAAAGGTTCCAGGTAGAGGGGAAGACACCTTGGGCATGGGGTCCTGCATCTGTTTGTTAAGCTCTTTAGCTTGATCCTGTTCGGATGACATATTGTGTTACTCCTTGTGCTCTGTATATTGAATGGGTGGGGCGGGTATAACGTTACCTATAGTATACCCGCCCCAAAAGGTTTACGCAAACTACAGGGCGTCTACCTCGTCGGAGGTGTAAGCCGCATGGAACCCTTCGTGGTTCAACACGAGCTGCTGGATCATAATGCTGGAGTCTCCAGCATTAAGGTCCGTGAAGCTGTAGGATGCGGGCCAAGCGTTGTAGATTTTGAATCCAAACCTAACCGAACCCAGGTTTTCGCTCTCTTTAGTCTCCGAAGCATCGGGGTCGTAGTACGAAGCTACGGTAACCGGGTGGTCAAAGACTTTAACCAAAACATCACAACGGAAGTCGTTGTCTTCTGTCGTGGAACCGAGTTTGCCTGGGCCACCACCTGCCCATGAGTGCAGGAACTGCTGCCACATATACAGGTCGCTCTCTCCCGAAAGCATACCCTTAGAAAGTGTGATAGGTCCGAAGTCGGACTGTCCTGGCATCTTGTGCATGTGGGTGTTCATCCCACCCTCACGGTACGTAATCATCTCATTAGAGACAGACACACCTGATACGACAGAGAACCCGAGATCGCTGATTTTGCGATCCCCAGTGTTCAGTAGCGTGTTAAGGTGACTTGTACCCGATAAGCCCATGCTTGGCTCAATCGAAACTCGGAACTTAAAGTTACGAATTGGATCTGATTTTGAGGCTCTAGCCATGTTATTTGTTACTCCTTAGTAGGGGGGGTTTATATCAGAATGACTCAGCGGCATTTGCGCCGCCAGTCCACTGACTGATGTTGACGACGATGAACTCAGCGGGATACGCCAGAGCGACTCCCACGTCTACGTTTACGATACCCCGGTCGATTGTGACCTGAGTGTTGTTTGTGTCATTACAGACAACGTAGAAAGCCTGAGATACGTTCGACCCTGCAAGGGAGCCTTGACGCCACATTTCAGAAAGGAAGCCTGAGCACCGAGCGTTAATGTGTTCCCAGAGACGGGGGCCGTTAGGCTCAAACACTGCGAACTCCGTCATCTCCTTAAGAGACGACTTGACGTAGTTAAGAGTACGGCGAACAGGGATGTACTTGTCAGGCGTAGTGCGAGCTAGGGTGCGGGCACCGTAGATGTTCAGCCCTGCTCCTGGGATCACCTTGAACGAGTTGACGTGAGGCTTACCAGAGTACAGAGTGCCCAGTTCTGATTCTGAAATCTTAACCTCCATTGCAATAGCGCCTCGGATGCCTGCCGAAATACCGGCAGGTGCCTTAGCGATATTACGCTCCGTCTCGGTGCGGGTGATTACACCGGCGATAGCACCACCTGGGAAGGTCGTACGAATCGCACCAGGGCCGGTACGGGCAGGGTCAACCATCTTCAACATGGGAGCGTAGTGGGCGGCATAACCTGTCCCGGCAATCGCGCTGAAGCGGCTGGCGGTCTGCTGGATATCAGAAACCGAAGTGTCGGTACGCTCTGGATCGATGATTACGAAACTATCGCCTCTCTCTGCGGCGTAAGAAACAGTGTTACCGATGGTGCTGGTGTCCGTCTTACCCACAGCGTTGATGAGAAGGTTGCCCTTAACCCCATCCATCTGTCGGAGAGCGGTGTTGAAGTCCGAAGAGGTAACCTTTGCGATGACCTCGGTACCTGTGCCTGTGCCATCATCAACGGTTCCATAGTCCTCACCGTATTGAAGCGTCAATGATTCAAACGCAGGAAAGGTTTCGTTAGCGTCAGCCTCTTCTTCTGAGATTTCACTTACTACGATGAAACTACTGTAGTTGTTAACGATGCTGTCGATGTACCGGTTGGAGCCGGGGTCCAGGGAAAGATCATTCCAGCGCTCTACTTCCTTACCATTAAGAGAAACGGCCAGGTTGAAGGTTGCACGGGATGTCGAAGTAGCCTCCAGATTCCCTTCGGTAAGGACCAAGGTCAACCCGTTGCCCCATGAGCCAGCGCTGCGAGCAGATGCAGTAAAGGGGACTGACTCTACGTTTGGGATATCGGGCTCTTCTGCGGGCTCTTCTGCGGGTTCCTCGCCCTCGATGGGCGGCTCTGGAGGACCAGGATCGGGGTCTTCTGATATACCTTTAGGGTAGAAATTGAAATGGTTGTCGCCTGGGGCGATATCACCAGGTTCCCAAGCAGGAACTACCGGGGCGTTGGTGTCGGGATCAATGTCCCGGTCAGGGTTCTGTAGCTGAGCAGTCGTGGCCGTATCACTAGCGACACGGATAACGTACGCCTGCTTGCCACCGTTAGCGAAGTAGTGGTACACAGCGTATGGGAGATCATACTTAGTAGTGATCTCACCGAAGAGTGACTTGTAACTGGTCCAGTTAGATACCAGTTGAGGAGTAGTAGGTCCTTGAAGAGCCTCTCCCAGGAACACGGCAGCAGATTGACCACTGCTGGACGTGGTAAGAGAGGTTAGAGGCGTTTCAGTAACGTAAACGCCTGGGGTAGTGTAATTCATTGTTAATCCTCCGTAGTTGGATTGTTGTTAGGGTTAGGGGGGGCCATTTATTTCTCTTCTAGTCCTACATTTACGTCTGTAACTTGTTCTGCTCGCCTCAAATCACTCTGCGGAATCTCCGCATTGATTCTTATAGTATACACCTTTCTGAACGTTCTTTTCTTATATCCAGCTTCCTGGTCTAATAGATTAGCGGCTCTCCAGTCAACAAGATCACATCTCCTAATCGTGCCATCCTCTGGGACTTCTATGAAACCCCGACGCATGGGGAACACTCTCCTGAGCATCTTCGCCTGCATCTCAATATCGTGCCGGGGGACACGGCAGTAGGTAGTCACCTGGTACAAGATATCCACAGGAACTACCTGATCCGTACGCACATAAGCCACCGATGCAGCGGTACTATCCATTCCTGCTTCATCAAGCTCGGAAGGGAAGTAATCAATGTAGTCGGGGCGTCCTTTTAGACGCTCTTTAAGTACAGGGTCAGCAGAGTAGTAATACTCCACTTCCGAGTGCTGGCGCTCGCTCGCAAAGTCAACATCAATCATATCGATGGTGATAAAGGGGTAAAACTTCTCTGATTCCTCAGTGGGGTAACCAAAGAACACCTTGGCAAGACGTTCGCTGTTACGGTTATCCGTAACAGTGATATTACTGAGTCGTCGTTTAAGAGCAGCATCCTCAGCTAACAAGAACCCTGGATGTGGTCCTACTGGATGGGGGGCAATGGAATCAGCCAATTTGCAACCCCTTCTCGATCAAACGACTGAGCATAATCTTGTTCTGCGCTCCCTTACTACTGGCCTGGGAACGTAGCAGGGAAGAAGGGTCACGTTCGGGTCCTCCAAGCTCTAAGTCCATAGCCTCTTGTGAGGATGTTTGATAATCGAAGATATCCCCGTCGAACTTAACATGGAGGGTATCAGCGTGCTCTTTCCAGAATGGATGGAGGTTAGCCTCTGACCTAAGCTCCTCAGTGGCACGTCGTTCAACCTCAGACACAGCCTCAGAGATGATCTGATCTAGCTTATCAAACCGATCCATGACCTGAGTCACGCTTCCAAGTCCTCCTTGGCTGACCATAGACTTACTAGAACCAGGGTTCATTAATGCGTTACGAAGTCTTAAGAAAAGACTTGTCATAGTCACTCCGGTTCTAGGCGTTGTATCAGCGAAACACTAAAGCACTGCGGCTATTAGATACTAATATCTTACACCATACCAGGGAACGATGGGGGCCAGGGGAGGTCCGTAACGGTAGGTATTTCTGGTCCTGGGTCGAATCCGAACTCTTGGTCCACGAATACCTCGTAACCGGTAGCTGTAACGAGTACATCGTCGTCCAGTCGTCCACGGACCTCGTAGTTACTGATCTTGTAGTAACGACCGTCATAGTAGAAGATGTCGTTCAGGTGGGGGGCGTACTCAAACGGCTGGCTGATACCAGACTTCTTAACGTCGTCGTACAGCATTACTGCTCTCAGGTTCTGAGTAGGTACTCGGCCCTCTTGACGAACTGTTAGAGCATCTTCCATCTCCTCGACGTAGATGGTCGGGATAGGGATACCAGGGGCGTACACCCTACCGTAACCATCCAGGGGGCTGCCCTGGTCGTAGAGATCATCAAATACAGTACCGTCAACCTCTCCCTGCTTGACGTACTCAAACCATACAATATGCTCCCCGGCCTCGTCTACACGATACCTAACATGCTTATTGATATGCAGATGTTCCGTGCGGATATCAACCATTAGAAATACCAATTGCCCATGTGACCATTCATGTAACCGGCAGGGGGCTCTCCCTCGGAGTAAACGTCCTCACGAAGCTCATCTTTAGGCTCAGCGATATCGACCTTACCATCTCCAGGGACATCCCAGATACGTTCCATGGGGCCATAGTCTCCAACCTCACGCGGCTTGTAGACAGGAACCCAGCGGTTGGTAGTTCTGCTGACTCTACGCAGGTTCAGAACCTCTAGGCGACCAGCACCCAGGTTGAGGCTCTTCATCTTCTCATCTAGCTCTGATTCCCAGTGCTTCAACAGGTCTGATACCGAACGATATCTCTGGGAAGCCGTGATATGGACGCTTTCGGAAGCGATAACGTCGATATCCCGTGCGTATTCGTTGAGAAGCATCCACAAAGCTTCGACAACGGTGGCGGTGACTATTACGTCCTGCATGAGGTCTGAAACCTCACCAAGTGACACATCCTGTCCGTACAGAAGATTGTTACTGGCAACACCTGCGGCGTACTCAAGATCGGAGTCAAGTAACCACTCAAAGTGGTAACACTCAATCATAATCTTGTTGATACCTGATGGCATATTGTTAATACGGATCAGACCGTTACGAGCATCCACTACGAAGTCCTCGACTGGCATCTCGGTAACTCCGGCGTCAGTGTTGTCCGCAGTACCCACCCACACAGTGTCTACATCGATATTGGGGCGTCCCATATCATAGGTACGACCGGCAGGGGGGAATGATGACTGTACGAACCGTGCAAAGTCACGCATCTTAACTCGTGCGTCTGTAGTGATATCACTGATAGTAGCCATGCGTTATATATCCTACCACACCCGTCGAGGTGCTCTAGTCATTATCGGGGTATTCCCAGGTACCCATAGGGTCATCCATAGGCTGATCCAGGGCGGGACTACTACGACGCATCGGACCAGTAGTAGTCTTACGAAGTAGAAGGAGGTCCTCTATGGTGGAGGAGTCCTCGGGCTTGGGAATCACGATACTCTCACATACCAGACTACTAGACGGGCTTTAGGAACGATACTCAGAGATTTGGCCTCAGTGGTGTTGGCATTCGTAGTAAATGACACGCTGCCGGTGCTCGCCGCACTTGAAGCTCCTGTATCCCCTGTATAGGTATCTGTCTTCGTTAGAGATTCCTCTGTGCGGGCCGCTGGTTCGTTTCCACGAGCATCCACTGGAGAACCTGTAGTGCCGGAAACCTCGAAATCAATCTTCCTATTACCGGTATTTGTGTTGCTTCCACCTTCATTGTCTACGGGCTGGGCCGTTTTACCTGTATGCTTAGTGATACTTAATGGATGCTTATGACCTGTATCTGGTGTGAACGTGTAGCTCCTCGTAGGAATAGCACTACCAGCCGTGCCGTAAGAAGCTGAGCGGTGCAGGGACTGTTTGCCCTCTGTGTAGTCGCCGGGGGTCGATAGGTTGTTGGAAGTCTGGAGTCCCCAGAACCACGCTATATCCGTACGACCGAGCGGCGGGTCGAGATCATGGTACTTCGTATCAATCCAGTGGTCGTGAGCACCAGCAGTACTCATACTGACAGTATGATTATGGTCCATGGAGTGGTAGTGGGTTCCGACATCGTGGGAGTGTGTATTAGTGAGAGACTGCGAAAACTTGTGGTAGTGCTTAGTAACGGCGTGCGTGTGCTTAGCACCGTGGTTATGACCCACGTCGTGAGTGTGCTTCATGCCGTGCGAGTGTGCTTTCACACCGTGAGTATGGGGCGGCAAGTTAGAATTAGTAATGTCAACAGTGTCAGAACCAACTACCGAACCAACTGCCTTACCGGCTGGTTCGGTCTTAGTACCTTTCAGCACATAGCCATCGTTCAGGTCAGGGAGATTGAAAGAACTGTTATTCTTCTCTCCATACGCTTCGGCAAGAGCAGGGTATGAAGCCGTACTAACAGCTTGACCATTAGCCGGTAGAAAGCGGTCTGCATCGCTGAGGGCGGTTGCCGAAGGCCATGCGAATACCGCTCCGATAGGTAGCTCTACCTGCTTAGCAACAGCCAATTCTTTCCAGGCAGGTGATTCCTCTGACCCACTTCCGGTGCGAGTTTTAACATATAGTCCTGACTCGTCCCCCCCTTGAGCCTTTGAGTCAAAGTACAACTGCCCAGGAACGGCCTTATCCTCACTGGAGCCGGGAGGACCGTTTTTAATGACAGATACGTTAGTAGTGTTCCGCATCACCCTCTTATCAACGATGTTTCTAGCACCGGGGGCCGCACTACCTACTAAGAGCACAGACGCCAAGACTACGTGGTGGTCAAGGTGGATAAACCCAGGCTCTTGGATGTTAACGGATGCTGGGAAGGTAGGGTTTAGTCCCACGCCCCCTGGGTCTGCAACAGCCTTAACAACAGCTTTACCTTCTGTATCAATTTCGACTACTATTAAAACGTACTGCTTATCGCTTCTTGCAGATACGGCAGATACCATCGCCACGTTAGCAGTAGCTACGTCATAGTGAGCACCTTTTACTATTACCCTACCGGAGGATATCGTTAGACCGGAACTGGCCTGACCAGGAGCAACCTCACAACCCTCAAGGACTCCGTTACCGGAGTCTCCTAGAATCTCAAAGTCCAAAGAGTCAGGCTCTGACTGATCCAATGACAGGAACTTAAAACCATCGGTGGACTGTTTTGCGTTAGGGATAATAAGAGACATTTCTTACCTTTCAGCGACGGGGCTTGGTGTCGTAGATGTTTCCTCGGGACCGGAGGAAGCTGTAAAGATTCTGGGGGAGTGAGTACTTCTTACCGTCTACGAAATCGTACTTAACGTTAGCCCACGTCATCACCCAGGTACCTTTAACATAGGCGTCTACATGGGTAGGGGTGGCGATAATTGGCTCAACATCTTCGACTACAGCTTCCTCAGCCTCGACTACAGCTTCCTCAAGCACAACCTCGGCGTCGGATTCCACTACAAGCTCTTCGATAGCGTCGATAACCCATTGCTCTTCCTCTACAACTTCGATAACTTCGATAACGTCTACATCCTTCTTCTTTGCTGGGGCCTTCTTCGCTGGGGTCCTCTTCTTGGCTGCTACCTTTTTTGAAACTGTATCCACGATACTCTCCTGTGTAGTTGACGGGGGGGACGCTTTGTCCTTCTGTTATTGTACCAGAAAGCTAAACAAAAAGCACCCCATATATAACCAAAGCCCCTCTGGAATACACCAGAGGGGCCGTAGTTAGATACATACCTCCTTTCGTAGGAGGTACTACTATCAGGCAGCAGCGATAGACCCACCAAGCGTGTTGATAACAACACGTGATTCGTGGGTAATCATACCGAAGCCCCAGATAGCGTACCAGGCGAGACCGTGCTCACGACCGAAGTCGATCACGCCGCCGTCACGAAGCTCAACCGGGAGGCTGATAGCGTGTCCGAAGGCGTTGTCACCGATCATAATGGCCGAGTATGCGTCGTCGCCGGTCGAAACACCTGCGTCAGGGTTGATACCGTCAGGACCAGTAAAGTCGAGACCCTTCTGAACCTGAGTCGTCTCGATGAACACCACGTCGTAGATACGACCGATCTCACCGAGCATGAAGTTACCAGGGGAGGCGTACTTCGTGACCTCGATGAACTCAGGCCAGTCACGGAGCGAACGGCTCTGTGACGGGTGGACGAAACACACGTAGGTGTCGCCCAAGCGCGGGATGTTCTTACCAGCGAGGATCTCAACGGCGTCCTTGACGGTTGCCGGTGACATGAAGCCAGGTGCCGATGCGTCACCAATCTCGCCGGGATCGTAAGGCGAGATCGAGCCACGAGTAGGCTCTACCGTACGACCGAACACAACCTCTGGCGGGACGGGAGCGCCTCCACCGAACGGCATAGCGTTCTGGTAGAGAGTGTTACGGGCCTGCGTGTCCATGGACGTAGCCATGTGACGACCGAGGAGCCGTGACGAAGAAGCCATAACATCGTCAAACGAAGCGTTAAGCAGAAGCTCGGTGACGGCAACAGCCTTACCGTGCTCCTTGACGGTGATCTGGATCTGCGAAGCGCTCAGAGCGACTGGCTCCATGCGCTCGGCCTCGGTAAGCTCCGAAGCATCTGCGTCAACTTCCAGGTTGTTGTAACGCATGAAGTTGATGGTCAAACCGGGCTGAACGCCAAGTTCGGTCTTCTTCACTGCGAACTGTTCAAACCGGAGAACCGGCATTGCCTGGAAGAGGATTTCCTTCGACCAGATTGTCTGAATAGCGGGGGAAAGGGCGTTAGCCGAGTCATAGCCGGTGATACCTGCGCTACCGTCTACGACGCCAGAGGTAACATCACCGCCTGTTGGGGATGGGAGTGCCATATTGTTATTTATCCTTCTTGATAGGTTTGGTTAAAGTATGAATAGGTACCATTTCAGTGTCCATACCACTGGTTTGTGGCTGCACGCTTCAATCTTTCCCGATGTTCCGCATACGTCTGCATGTCCATATTGGCGATGTCTGTATCGCTAAACGTTTTCTGCTCCATTGTGTTGTCCATTGGTCCTGACGGTGTACCCCCGGTCGAGGGAACACCTTTCGGTCGTGCAGGCTGCGCTGGCAGCGCTTCCTGCAATGACTCCATAATAGCAGATGTTCTGTCCATTACGGCGGAAATTGACGCATCAATCTCTTCTTTATTATTACCGCTAACAAAGCTCATAAGCTCAGGCATAATGCCTTCTTGTTCTTCCTGAAGCCTACGCTCCCGGTAACTTTGAACTTCCTGATACTCACGCTCCTTCTCAAGGAGGGCGGTCTTGGCAGCATCACGAGCTTCAAGCTCTTCGATCTTAGTCTGCCATTCTTCCTGGGCGCTATTGAACTTAACAGACCACTCTTCGTCCCGACGCTCGATGAGATCACGGGCCGACATTTCTTCTTCTTCTCGGCGCTTACGCTCTTCCTCTACACGCAATTGTTCCTCGTGTACAAGATTCTTAGCTGCTTCGGCCTCGGCAGAAAAGTGTTCCATTTGAGTTTGCAAACGCTCAATCTTTGGGTAGAGCTTATCCTTTTCCTGTGAACGAGCACGCTCGATATCCTCCTGGGAGAACTGACGAGAGGTGTCTGCCGCAGCAGCTTCCTCTTGTGCGGGGGCTTGTTCAGCAGGGGCGGGAGCCTCTGTTGAGCTTTCTGTAAGTGTTTCTTCTGACATTTCTAATACCTCGTGTAGTTGTTCGTATATGACTGGATAATTGTGTACTTATTATTCTCCACCATCGGGAACACGACGTTGAGCTAAGTTAGCTCCGTATGCCCGCTGCACCAACTGATTAACGATTTCTCCCCCTTCTGGGGAGACACCAGGAAGGACGCCATCTTCTGCGCTATCCTTTGCACTGGTAACTGAAGGTCCCATGGTTCCGTCTGGGAGAACCCCAGTCATCGCCATAACACCAGCAGATATCTGCGCTGACACCATGTCCAGCGCACCCTGATCGAGTTGATCTTCCATGAGTTCTTCGTAGACCTCAGCCATCTTCTCGTTAGGGAACTCTTCGCCAAGAGCACGGAGTGCTCCTCGCTTCGACTCAAGACCCATACCCATCTTCGCCTGTAGCTCGTTAAGGAGAATGAGAGCATCCACAGGGAGGGGATCGGGCCAGTGGACCTGCGTTTTATACGTCGCAGCGTCCGTAGGATCAAGCTGGGTAGCCTGGTCCTTCTCAGGGTATGAGGCAAGGGAGGGGTCCCAGTTAAGGGTCCACGGCTCATGTACCGCCTGAGTACGGATAATCAGGTTGTTAACACGCTCCAAACCTTTAGAGAAGTGTACCTTCTTCATAAGGTAGCGATTCATCATAGGCTGGTACTGGATAGCCAGTGCCACACCTGATGTGTTAGAGATCGGTTGGGTCTGTCCTAGAGCAGTCTCGGGGACGCCAGTAATCTCGTGCATGGAACGCTTAAGACCTTGAATGAACTCAAGGGAGCCGCCCATCTCACCCTTAGACTCAAGGTTGAATACTCGGGCATCTTTAGGAAGACCTGCCCACACCTTCTTAGCACCCTTCTCAAGCTGATTAGCTTTAGCGCCAGTAATGATAGTAACGGGGGCGGCGTGGTAGTTGATGATATCAGAGACATCAGTCATCTTCTCGTTCAACTCGCGGTTCAGGGAGATGATATCCCAGATATCGGACTGTCCCCAGGGGGAGCTACTGATGGTTACGTTAGGGATATGTACGATGGGGATATGGCCGATTGGGTTATCATACTTATCGATCATCTCATCGTTGATGTACTGTTCAATAGTGTCGTCGGTGAGAATCTCAGTAAAGGTATACACCTGTCGGGTACCTTCGGGGGAGGTTCCCCAGAAACGGTACTTCAGCTTGAACCGAAGCAGACGGTCACGGTCGTGGGGATGGTACTCGGGGAAGCAGTGGGCGGGGTTAAGAGGGATGATACGAGTACGCCCTGGCATATTAACGCCTAGGGAGTCCTGATAGGGGGCCTCATACGCAACCTTGACAAAGCAATCGCCTGTAACGGTTGCAAGCTGCCCCATTTCCCAGAGTACCTTAGCCTTGTCGTTATCAACTTCCCAGACCTTGTGAAGGAGATGGGGGATGATGGCAGCATTCTGCTCGGAGGTGCGGAACTGAACGCCCTTACCAAAGCAGAAGTTGTTGATGTAGTCAGCAAACGCACGAACGTAGTTCAGGGTAATATGCTGGTCGCCCACCTCACGCCGGTAAGCGTGGTGATGACCTAGGTACCATGCCCAAGAGCTTGCGTAGCGGTTCAGGCGGGGACCGTGTACCTCAAACTCTTCGTCGGCAAGCTCAACAAGGCCAAGGGGACTAATAGCGATAGTGAGGTCGCTACTAGCTGCTCGAAATGAAGGGCTGTGAAACTCTGCGCTCATACGGTACCTAGATCAGTCTTTCCTTGTATATAGGGTACTATCATATCATATCTGGGTGATAACTAACAGTCAAAGGATAGTTATCTTCTTAACAACTTCCTGGGGGAAGTAACTAACATCGTGGTAGTAAGTATCCCCTTTGAGTGTCATCAACGTCCCAGCAGTTACTACGTACCCATCCTTGAGGTCGGAGAGCAAATACCCTGCGGTAGTAGAGATTGCCTCCCCTGGATCGACCCAATCCTTAAGGTCTGTCCAGCTCTCGTTATCAGAGAAGATGTCCACCCAGGAGACGTTTACTAGGTCTCCAAACTTGGGGGCACGAGTAGTCTTAGGCATCAAATAGTACGCTTATCGCTAGACTTCTTCTCGGCACGTGCGGCCTTCGACCAGCCTCCGCAGGAGGTGCATTGGAAGCGTCGATACGAACCAGTCTTTGTGTGAGAGAACCCACGAGACTGCAACTGCTCTGGGGGCGCTCCACATCGGGGGCAACCGTCATGCTCAAGCATCAGAGCCTTGTTGGGAATGCCAACAGCCCAAGGTTCGTAAATCTCGTACAACTTCTCTGTGAGAATCACGTCCTGCTTGTTGTACTTCCGCATACGTCCCCAGGCAGCTTCATCCTGATCCACGATGCAAGACTTCCAGAGGTCGAAGCCTTCGTGCTTCACCTTGGAACCAATGCCGAGTTGCTGAGATACGTGGTCCAGCTTGTTACTAACAAAGCGGAACAGGCGTCGTGTCTCTGTCAGGAGGTCTACATCCTGCCAGGGGGACGGGGGTGCGTAGTTGTTGAGAAGGAACTCTCTACGCAGATGCTTCATATCGAAGCCCTTGCTGTTGTATCCGATCACAACGTCAGCCTCATCCAGAAGTGCGTGTGCAGAGTCCAGCATACCCTCCTTACCGTCATGGTAAGTAGAAGCAAAGTGTACCTTCTTCTCTCCACGCCACTTAGCAGCGAAGGAGATGACTTCTCCAGTGTCCTCAATCTGGTTGAGGCCGACGTTCTGCTTGAACAGCCCCCACACATAAGCGAGGTTTGGGGAGGTCTCAATGTCGATGATTAGTTCTCTCACAGCTTTACGGCCTTTCGTAGACGAGTGTGATGTCAATCAGTATACAGGGAGGTGGTTGTAAAGTCAACCTCCTCCCAAATACTTACAACTTCATCATCTTCAAGACCTGTACCCTCGTCATCTCTCAGGTTACGGACAAACAACAGAGCGATCAGCAAGACGAGAATCAGTACCGCTGCTGCAATCACCTTCTTGAAACGGGGGCTGACCTCTTCCTCAGTCTCAGTCTCAGTCTCAGTCTCAGTCTCAGTCTCAGTAACGGAAGGCTCTGTAACGGAAGGCTCTGTAACGGAAGGCTCTGTAACGTCTTCTGTAATATATGAGACTACATCGTCAGGCTCTACCAAAGGCTCTTTGATAAGAACCTCTGTGGGTTCTTCCTGCTTCTTCCACGATGCGGTGTGTTGCCAGGGTCCAAGTGCCTCCGACCCTCTTTTAGTGTTGGAAAAGGTGGTGCGTTTCATAACGTCCCGATCCAATCCGTCTTGGCTCGATCCGACTTGGCTCGGTCCACCGGAAGAACAAGGTATTTCCCTGACGGCCCAGCCGTCTTGAACTTCAGATCGCTGACCGTCGTGTTCGATTTCCGACTGCCGGAACCACCGGCACTGCTGATCTCAACGATGAACTTCTCAACGAACCAGCCGCCGTTCAATCGGCTCATCAACGCAGAGTTGAAGTCCGCAGTGTGCGTCTTGCCGTAGGTGCTCGGGCGGCTCATCTCGCCAGACAAGTCGTAGTTCTCACGGTTGCTGCCGTCGGTGATGGCGATGCCGTACCTGAGCACATAGATACCTCGACCGGCAGTGGAGTCGTTGTTCTCCTTGAACTGGATGCCAGAAACAAACTGTCCGTTCATCCAACGGGAGTAGTTGCCGCCACCAAACAAGAAGATCGCAAAGTGGTCCTGGCCGTTATCGCCGTAGAAAAGTGCTTTGCCCTCTGGGTAACCGCCCTGATACCAGTAGCCGCTGATGTCACCCCAGAAGTTGGTGGTGGAACCGCCCGACGCACCGACCTTGACCGGCCCGTAGGATTCGTTGCCGTTGAACTGCTTTGTTGTTGAACTGAACGCCTCGCAGTTCCCGTAAGAACCCGCAGGAACAGAGTAAATCAACGAAGCCATTACTTCGACCAATACAGATTGCTGCCGCTGACCGTGAACTGCACGGGGCCGGTGGTGCCGTCGTCCTGCATAACCTTTTTGCTGGAACCCTTGACCGCGTAAGTGCTGTGACCGTGGCCCGACGACGCATAGTTGTGGCTGTGGCCGCTTGCCGAATAGTTGTGTGTGTGGCCGGTTGCCGAATATTCGTGTGTGTGATCTAGGGGTGCGGCAGCACCGTCTTTGCCGTCGGCACCGTCAGCACCGTCCTTGCCAGCAGCACCAGGCAGCCCATCTTTGCCATCCGCACCGGGCAATCCATCTTCGCCGTCAGCACCGTCAGCGCCGGGGTCGCCGGGGTCGCCGGGCAGACCATCTTCGCCAGGAGCACCGTCAGCGCCATCCTTGCCAGGAGCACCGTCAGCGCCATCCTTGCCAGGATCACCGTCCTTGCCATCAGCGCCATCTTCGCCTTTGTCACCCGGCTGTCCCGAACCACCACCAGAGCCATCACCGGTAGGTGCAATACCTTGCGCGGCTTCCCATAATAGATTGGACCCGTCGCTAACTACCTTGATATAGATATCATTATCCATACCCTTTTTTGGGATCTTTCCAAGATCAGAGAAGACTCCAGGCTCTACAACGGTGTAGTTGTCGGGAGAAGGATCGTTGGGGAGGATGTTGCCGTACGTAGCAAAAAGATACTCACTATCGGAAGGGTTGTAGAGATAGTACCGGCTCCCAAGCCCTCCCACGAAGTGAGCAGTATCTACCTCACTACCGTTCGTGGTGGCTGCTATCGTACTACCTTCAGTTACATACTCAGCCATGCTAGACCTCTATCAGTGCCACGCAGAAGACCCGTCATCCAGACGCTTACGGTGGGCTTCATGGGCGTCGGTGATAGCCTTATGACGAGCAGCCATATCGGCTGCACCAGAAGGAGCAGGGGCTTGCGATTCGGATGTCTCAGGGGTAGGTGCCTCCCGCATTGGGGTGTTCGTTTGACTTGGGATCACACGAACACTATCTCCAGCGAGACCGCGAACATTATCTACAGTGAAATCGGGGGCACCACGGTGAAATGCGCCGTCAGGCAGGGTGTTGGGTTCTTCTCTATCCCACCCGAACTCAGGACGAAAAGCCTTCTCTCCCTCCAGCCCACCTCCACGGAGAAGCGCGATACGACTCCGTGCCTTTCCCTTTCCTACTGTACCTTCTTCCAACAGACGCTCAGTGGAGTCGGCAACACCCCTACGGCCTTTCACCCAAGTCATCTCCTGCATCATAACGGGAGGAATGTTTGTCTGTGATTCTGGTTCACGTGCGAATCGTGCGCCCTGCTGGTTAGCACGTGAGGCACCGATACCCCAGACAACGGAACCGGTCAGCTTCTTTCCTCCGGCTTCCTTTGCTTCCTTTGCTTTCATAAACGTGGTCCCAGAGACGCTTCCTGAAGTAGTAGCAGTTCGAGTCCCTACTGCCTTGGCTGGTGAAGATGAGCCGACCTCATCTGACATCGGCTGTCCAGACTGGAGAGCCGCCATCCAAGTATCAGGGACGTTGACTCCAGTTTCGCCCAGCACAGGATGGTGGTAGGCGGGGTCGGAAGGATCGTCCGTACCACGCATAAGACCAGTCGTGTCTACACGATCAGGGACGCCACGAACCCGTGAAATACCCTTGGCTGCGTCGGCCTCACGCCCGAGACGAACATTACGGGCTGCGGTCTGGTCACCAAACCTAGCCTCGTACTCAGCGTGCAGAGGACTGTCTGGGGCGGCGCTCTGGATAGAGACGTCGTACCAGGGAACCTTGGCACTGTCCATACCCGCGACAGGGTTGTAACCCTCTTCCGACATTCCTCTCCAACCTTCCTTTTTAAAGACGCCACCTCGTCGGATATCGTTAAAGCGTTCCCTGAAGCCTCTAGTAACCGATACGTTCGGGCGGTTACTCTTCTTGGTGACAGCATCCATCTCATCAGGAGTAAGGGTTGTCATTGTGCGCCTACCGAGATTGTCGTCGTGAAGCTGTCGTTTGTTTCCGACAGCTTCTGCCATGCCAGCCGCTGCAAGGAACTCATTGTCAGGAGAGTTGCTAGGAGACATGGCAGCGGAGGCCGACATTACCTTAGAAGGGTCTAAGTTATTTGTTTTGGCAACCTCTCCGAGTCTACGATTATGCCCGAAGAACCAAGCTGGGTCTGGGCGGTCAGAAGACGCCATCATGTTCTCCCAGTGACCAGCCATGTTACGGCCAGCGTCATCAATGGTGACAGTTTCGTCGGTGAGACGTTCTATCTGACCGGGAGAAAGTTTGCCCTTGTTGCCCTCCTTAGCGAACTTCTTCTCACGTGAAGCCAAATTAGACATCGAGGCAGCGTACGCAGTCTCAATAGCCTGCTGGCTCTGAGGAGAAAGCTCTTCATACTGCGGGGGCGTATACCTTGCACCAGTACCGTAGTCGGTCTCGGCCTGAGTGCGCCCAGATGGAACTGGATTCCTATTCAGATTTCTGGAGTTAGGTGCTTTAGACATTGGTTCCCCTTTAGGTATTATTTAATTAACGTGGGTGCTTAGTAGTCTCTTCTGTCTTGGGTGGCCTAACCGAAGACTTGGGAGTAATAGGAGTGCGAGGTTCAGGGTTACGGGCCTTACGACCCGCTGCGGAGCTGTCAACGATATTGGTAGGAATAAAGAAAGGACCCTCACCTTGTGACTCTAGGTGGGCGGCAGCAGCGATTCGATGGTGCCCTTCCGACTGGGTTACCCTACCTAGAGATACTGTCTCTCCCGTCTCCTTATCTACCTTGGTAGCCTTACCACTACTAGAGTCCTCTATGATGATGGTAGCGGGGGAGTTGATAGAACGCTGTTGATCCCAACCATGCTCACGCAAGCTGTCTAGGGTACCGGCACCGTGAGGATTACGTTTACCGGACTCCAGGGGGACACTTGCCTCTTCTAACTTTTGAGGCATAACTGTGTCCAGGGGGCCATCAGTAGAATGAGTTAGCTCATTCTTCCACTCAGTCCCGGTCATAAACAGCTTAAGTTGAGTAGGGTTAAGATTGTCTGCCATTCCCATAGGGATCAGCTTTCGATGCGAACCGCACTCGGACGGCTCATATGCCCGCCCGTGTTGTATGCGTACTCCCAGCGCTGTTCACCTTCACCAGAGTGAGCACCCTGAACGAAGTCATTGAGAACATCGGGGGCTTCGATCCAAGAGGCCGACCCGACATGGGCACGCTCCTGCATGGTCTCTTCTGCACGCTTGAACACGGTCTCGGCATCGGGCACAGCGAGGTGTCCTTGGGCCGGGGCGGTGTCACGGTAAGCTCCGACAGCGAAGTCACGAGGGACATCAGTATCGGTGGCGACACCTTCCATGAAGCTCTGGTCGCCACGGTTTCCAGTGTACTCTGGTCCATAACCGTACTCAAAGATAGTCTCTGACTTTTCAGGGACCATAGGAGCCGGAGCTTTAGGGTGGCCGGGGGACATCATCTGTGACTGGTCACCGTACTTGTTCATGTAGTCACCGTTTTGGTACTTTTCCATTGTTTGCTATTCCTTAAATAGTTAGAGGACAAGGATTACTTATATAATAGCAACATTAGAGTGACCAATGTGCTGAAATAAGCATATCATCTAAAGAAGGGATTTTCCGACACAGAGACGCTTGGCATGACATCCTGCACAGTCATTTGACAAGCAATAGCTAATGAGTCAGGATAATCATCAAAAGCGCCCCTTGCCTCGGGTGCTGCTGCCAGCATGTATGGACCTCGGTCGATCCTTTCCAGGTCAATCATCTGTTGGTTAAACTTCTTCCAACGCTTTAGCCGTCTTGCCTTACTGTGACCAGGGGCGAAAAGCTGGTTACGCTGAAGTAGTTGCATCAAGTGCGTCCACCGCTCGTTCTGGGCTTTAGCGTCTGACGACACAGCTAGAACTTCGATGTGCGGAAGGAGTATCTGCATACGCTCAGCAAATGGGCCACCTACACCCTGGGCGTCAATACCAATCCGCATAATGTCGTAGTTGCGTAGGAAGTCAATGATCTCAAAGTACTGAGTCTCCCACTCTACGTTATTCAACTCCATCCAGTTCAACACTCTGTGCTCATAGAAACCGAAGGGGTCTGGCCTGTCCCAGTCTACCCATACGGCGGTTACCACCGTACTGTCCGTAGACCTAGCAACGTCGATACCCACAACGATAGGGGTAGTAGACCATGTTGGAACTACTCCCATACTCGGATCATATATACGAGATAGCTTGTCTTCAGACACAAACATACCTTTATCCAACAACCACTCGTTATTATAGGATTGTCTGAACTCATCTGAGTCCTCACCAATGCGGATCTTCTCTTTGTTTATATAAGAGGCATAGTTCTTGTTGTACTTGGCAGCGGTTCTCCAGTCATACTCGTGATGATGAACCTTGCTCGTACGACCTTGTAACTGCCGTCTCTTGTTATGCTGAATGGCCTCCAAGAAGTAACACTTATACGTCCGAGCGGTGCCGCCGAGTACCAGGGTACCGTTGTTCCAAGCGAGCATGGGCTTGATCGACCTCTTAATCATCGTCTCGTCAGCTTCCTGAGCCTCATCGATGAATGCGAAGTGATACGTCTTAGACTCAATCTTAGCTTTAGGGTTACACGTCTGCATACGGCAGATAGAGCCACTGTTCTTGAGGCTAATGACCTTACCCTTACCACGGTTACCGCCACCTGTGGTGTAGTCATCGATTTCAGGGTCTAGTAGAACCGACTCTGCGTGTTCACTCGTGAGCTTTGCTACTACACGTCCGAATACCGTATCTGCCTGCTCCTCCGTGGGGGCGAACACGCCTACCAGAAAGCCCTTCTTGAACTTCTCAAGCCATAACGGATAGATAGGGGCGAGCTTAGGAAGAATGACCATCATGCTGGCGATGACGTTGGAGACTACCTCCGACTTACCACTCTGACGAGTGGCGATCAGTGTCTTCTCTTCACCATCGCCAAGCACGATGGACTTAATGATGTCGTAAGCAATGGGGGTCTGATACGGGAAGAACTCGATATCACAAAACGACTCAGTAAAGACCATGAGACGGCCTACCAAGTTATCGATGAACTCAGCGCTGGCCTCATCCAGTTCGATCTCTTCTTCAAGAGCTTCTATGTTAAGTTGTTCCTCAAGATCATCAAGCTCTTGGTTAGTCATGCGACTCAGTTCTTCGTCTGAGTATTCTCTCATAGTGCTCCCTAATGTGTAACCACCATTATACCATATGTAACGTTACGGCCTACGACAACCGTAATCACCTTTGATCCAAGGCCCAAAACCGCATACTGAATACAGCTTAGCGCAGGCTGCTGCGTTATGTGATGGGTTTCCTGCGAACGAGTACGGGTTGTACGCTGATAGAATCTGACCTGACCGGAAGAACCCGGCTAAAACGTTCAACTGACAGAACCCCCATGAGTCGTCTCCGGTCCCGCGGTTGCCGTTGTGTGCCGCCGAGTTGCAATTGCTTTCTCTGCTCACGATGCCCAGCATTTGCTCAACAGCCCAGTTCTGAGCACCAACATTCCACATAGCGTTAGCGATCAGGTTGGCATTGGCTTGTGAGCATCCGCTCCCCCCACCGTAATGGGCGGGGCGGGGACCATTCCACACGCCTCCAGGAGATGAAGGAGTAGGGGGGTCCAGGCGAGTAGCCGTTGCGGTTGCCCTGGCAGGGCTGGTGACCTTCGGAACGTTCTTATTGACAATTTCCTGTACGGCTTCTATGTGCTCACCAAGGCCGACCCTGGTGAGGCGCTCAATGCGATCAGCACCGTTGCCATAGTTGCCCGCTATCACATCGGTGGCGAAGACTTCGAGGTCGAGGACCACGAGATCGAGGGCGGCTTCGAGTGGCAGGATGTCTTCGTGGATTGGGCGTGGGTCAGCCGATACGCTGGAACCCGAGAAGGCAGAGATACTACCTACGAGCATACAGAACGCAATAAGGGACCTAAAGGGACGTGTCATAACTAACTCCAGTAATAGGGGATAAGGACTGTTACGTCTGGTTCAAGGGGTATAGACAGTTAGTGTATGCGTTTATACGTACCAATTAACAAGTAAAAACTGTGGGTACAGAAAGGTGCCTTGGCCTATAGAAGGCTATAGAAAGGTCTTATTTAGTATCTTCGTCGTCTCTACGATCAGAGTCAGCTAGATACGCTCCAAGCACTACCATACCGGCAGCGAGACCGCCTCCAGCAAGCATAGCCTGAGAGCTTCCGTCATTCTCTGCGATTGCCACAGTACCTGCTAGAAGTCCAGCAGCTACTACGAGTAGCGGGGCAGAGAACTTCATTAGCTGGGCATGTTGACTACATTGCCAGGGAAGAACGTGCGGCCACTGCCACCGTTCCAGTCAGCGAATGTGTCAAACAGTTGGGTGCTGGGCCAAGCTGTCGTACCTGTGAGACGACGGATGATTGAAGCAACACCTTCGCCGTCAAGGACGACAGTGCGAGTGCCCGCCACTCCAGGAGTGTCAACAAACACCGGCTTGCTTGCCGTGCTGTACGAGTTGAACTTCGACGGGTCCAGTTTACCGTTCTCGGTACCGGTACCGTACACTGCGGTGGCTACGCTCCAAGGCGAGTCGCCTTTCTTGACGTACCACTGTGCGGTTGCTGTTTTCTCTACACCCTCAGCCGGGGGCGGCTTAGGAAGCTCTGGCTCTGGCTCTGGGGCAGGCTCAGGCGCTGGTGGCGGTGGAGTCTCGTCGGCGTATGCCAGCCAGCAGTCGCCACGGAACTTGTCCATGTCCCACAGCGCACCGCCGTTGGCGTACTTGCTGTTTCCTGCCGGATCGTACTTACGACTCGTCCATTCAAAGTGGGCGACGATATCGCCCCAAGCGAGACCAAGTTTCTGAACGAGAATGTGGCAGAGCTTGGCGTATGCGACCTGCTGCACCTCCGGCCATTCCTCACCCGTACCGGCGTTAGCGGCTTCAATCGACAGCATGTAGCGGTTGCCTGCATCCTGCGGGATCGTGCCCTTAGAAGTCTTGTACGGGCCGCCCTTGCCTTGCGTATTCGTGGCCCCAGCGGCGCACACGGTCACGGTTCCCGTTCGGTCCAGGTACAAAGCGCCGATCGGCTTGGCGTCTGCGTTCTTCAGCATGTAATTCAAATCGTTAGCAGGCGAGGTATTAGAAGCGGTATGGTGAACTCCGATAGCCCATACTGCGTCATATCCACCGGACGAACGTGAACGAGTCTCCCAACCGGGGTACTCTTCAACTTTAAGACCGCCTTCACGCAGCCATGTCGGGAGATTCAAAAGCCAGGTACTCATTGTGGCACATCCAGTTTCTCACCGTAGATAGCCTTGAGGGCATCCAGTGGTGTGTTGTTAGCGAATACTTCAGCAAGCTCATCAAGGCGTGCCCAGTTGATTGGTGCATCACCATCAGCGTCCTGCTCCTCTGCGTCAGCAAAGTTAGCAAAGGTGTCGTCGGTGACAGGGGAGGGAGTTTCTTCTCGGCGTTTCATAGAGACCAGTGTAACACACTTACAACATTGAGTCTGGATTACGAGTAATAAGTATTAGATTGATCTCAGTTGGTGCAACGGGATATTCGGTCATTATTTCGCCAAATGTTAAACCGTGTGAGAGACATTCGGTGATGCCACTCTAAAGCCTGCTCAGCGTACGAGACTGTGGCTCGTGGCAACTGCTCGTGTATAAGCTCTATAGCGTCTGTTGGGTCCCAACCTAGGGTTAGCAGAACTGCAAAGGCTGCTGAGGGACCACGATTCAAACCCTCGCTACAGTGTACTAATACACCAGAACCTGCCAGTAAATGTTCCCTGACCCAATCGGTAGTAACCGTAAACCAAGACTCTGGAAGTCTCTGGCCCCCATCGACTACACCTGCGTTGAAGTAGTCAATCTCGGGGGCGTTCTCGTTGACGAACTCTTCGTCGCTGCAACCTGCTCTGGTATCAAGGACGGCGTTGATACCAACCTTACGATACGTGTCTAGCACCTTACGTGCTGAATCGGAACGGAACGGAAGCGCTCCCCCGGTCCACAACTGGTCAGTAAGTTGGGCTACTCTTGGAATCTGTGGAAGGTCCATACATGGCAGTATACCACCACTTAACCTTATCCCACAAACAAGCTACCGGTAGGTCACGATGTCGTTACCCCATCGCTACTGTTAGTATACACCGGCTGATAAGACTCACCAGTCTCGGGTGTCTGGGGCGCTGACATTTGAGGAGTAGGTGGTTGAGAATCTCCACCGCCGCCTCCACTCATCATAGCCCGAGCACCCATACGACCACCAATCTTGGCGGTCGATGACCCCATAAATGATGTCGAGGCTGATCGAGTAGCTGTCGAAGCTGCTCCCTTTGCGGCTGCACCTGCACCTGCACGAGCGGCAGCTCCAGCTCCAGCACGAGCAGCGGTCCCTGCCAGGAGCCTTGCTCCAATAGCGGCTACAACGGGTAATGCCATGATTTAGCTTCTTTCTGAGTCGGGTGAAGATGTATCTACCATCTTAACACCCTCAGTGCAAGGATGGGCCGTTTTCTTGGGTACCTTAGTAATACCTGATCGGCCTACTAGCGTTGAGGAGCGTCGATATGGGCCGACTGCACCGCTTCTGAGTGAGCCTCTCCGTATAGTGTACCGCACGTCCTACTTCTTCCCGCGGTTACGGGCACGGTTCGTGGAGGGGTCCTCGGCTACGAGCTTGCCCTCCTTAGTATGGCTCATATCTGGGCCACCCTTACCGTCGATGCCCCGCTTACGACGTTCAGTACGACGCTCAGCCTTCTTATCTTTGACATCAGACTTCTTGTCGTAATCCTTCATGTATTCCGCTTTCTTCTTGCGGGCGTCAGGATTGTCCTGGTAATACTTTGCTGTCTTGCGTGGTTTGGCTACTTTCCTATTGTCAGCCATGGTATTTCTCCTTGTATAGTTTGTCGATCATTGTAGTCCTCGATTTTCAAGCTCCGTCCACAGGGCGACGATAGCATCTACGCACATTCTCAGCTCTTCTGCTGAGTTGCCAGTAGCAGCATCTAAAGAGCTACTACCTCGCCATGCGTCGAAGGACTGGCCGAGGGCCATGATGCTGTTGTCGAGGTACTGAACAGCTTGTTCGTTGCTAAGCCTCTGCGCTCGTTCATAGGCTTTGGGGTCGATTGATCTCGTGATTTTCATCCCCACTGTCGAATCTCCTTGGGCGATTCTTCCATCTCCCGACCATCTAATTGGTCCAGGCGGCTCATACCCTTTCCGGTCAGGATGCCGATTTGAAATACGTACTGATTCCTTCGGAACTGGATACCTTGACCTCTCCAGAAGGGTGCTCCGTTCTGGCGCATGAAAGCTCTACTGAAGTGAGGATCGCCGTCCCCACCAATATCCCTGACAAGCCAGTAGATGCGGAGCCACGTGATGGCCTGAAGTTTATTAAGCGTATTGTAGAACAGTAAGTAAATGTTGAGTGAAATGGACGCCACCAATAGGGCGATCAAGATAAAAGTAGTCATAGTTTGTTAACCTTTCAATTATGCACCGTTAAAGAATTGAGCCTCTTCTTGTGCCGTAGCACGTCGATAAGGCAAATGGTTAAGAGTCGAGTTGATGTAGCGACCTTTGGAGTCGGTACCGTGAAAACCGTCCCACACAGAAACAGGCACGTTACTGTAGATCCAGGGAGTCGCATACTTGACGAAGCGAACACGGATGTCCATCGTGTCGTAGTCATACTGGTAGGCGAGGACTCTGGAACTGTCAGGAAAGTACCACTCTGTGGAGGTTAGGGCGTGACCACCGTCTTGACCATCAGAGGACTGTTGGTGCCCAGCAATGGTGTCACCACTACCCGAGAGCGTGTTTTGGGTAGTATTAGCGAACAGCGTGTTGCTAAGGATCTCATCCTGGGTACCTGTGGATGGGTCAGCAATTGACTTCCACCTGTCCCGGCCATAATCACCTAGACCACCTCGACGCTTTGCCATCCCCACAGTATATCATTAGTCTGTGGGAATAACAATAGCTAATGTCAGCTAAGCCTTCTTCTTACTCTTTTTCATAGGACCGGTCAATGACAACTCTTCCAGGGGATGGGCTGCCATCGTGTCGGAAGGCATGGGGGAGATGTTCTCGTACGTCGAGACCTTGAGGGTTCCCTTGCTCACGACCTTGGTCTCGGAGGGGTCGCCACGGTACATATAGTTTGAGCAAGGGAAC
>Ga0233438_10001357_pt1 | contig 26993 bp, 22 predicted proteins | sample SI_123_September_FD_182720 | JGI IMG/M metagenome (GOLD analysis project Ga0233438, IMG submission 182720) | Seawater microbial communities from Saanich Inlet, British Columbia, Canada - SI_123_September2016_10_MG | ecosystem: Environmental > Aquatic > Marine > Inlet | place: Canada: British...
CCCTCTGCTATCCATAAATCATATGCAGAATCTCCATCAGCTCCTGGATCTCCAGGGTCTCCAGGATCCCCAACTGCCCCCTTTAATGAATCTAAAAACTCTTGTTCTGTGCCTGTGTTACCAGCTGCAATCCATATATCATATGCTGAGTCTCCATCATTTCCATCAGTAGCTTTTAATGAATCTAAAAACTCTTGTTCTGTACCTGTGTTACCAGCTTCTATCCAAACATCATAAGCAGAATCTCCATCAGCTCCTGGATCTCCTGGGTCTCCCTCAGGACCTTTTAGGGAGTCAATGAAATCTTGTTCTGTTCCTGTGTTGCCTAGATCTAACCAAACCTCATAAGCTGACATTCCTTCTTCTCCTGGGTCTCCTTGTGGGCCTGGTGTATCAGATCCTGGTGAGTATAATGCAAACGGCACTGACGTTAGTGGTTGGTTGCTTAGCTCTTCAAAAGATGAACAAGATCCTGTTTTGTCTACATCAACTTTAAGTGATTTTGCTGAGGCAGACCATGATACATTTTCCCAGCCTACTCCACCAATTGCTGAGCCTGTTCCAATAACAAGATTGACCATTCCAAAATTATCTGTAGTCACAGTGTGTTGCTCAGAATATTCATAGCTATTGGTACTATCAATGATATGAAACTGTAAACAAACAGATGTGTTTTTTAAGGGAGAATAGTTATTGTCAGCCCCTGGCAGAAACTCTCCTGATGGATCTACAATTAATGCTTGATATGTTATTCCGTTTCTCTCCTGAGCAAATAAAACACTAGAGAAACTTAGTGAAAGAATAAATAAAAGTTTTTTCATCACTATAAGTTTAATTTGATTCCAATTTTGTGTGTTACAAATGATAATTTTTCTTCAGATGAATTCATAGGGTTTAGACCAAACTGAAAGAAATAGCCAACCTCCACAGCCTGGAAAGCTCTATAGCTAAATCCAAGCTTTGGGTTAATCCATAGGCCCTTAAACTCATCATATTCTGACAGATTAAAGCTCTGGCCTCCAATTTTTTGATTTCCATTTATCATCATAGATAACTCAAGGCCTCCTGTAAAGAAAACACTCTCTCCTCTGTCATCTAATGGAAGCATATAGTCTGCAAATGCTCCCAAATGGGTTACATCCCACTCATATGAATCTGTGTTATTACCACCAGTTGCATTATACTTTTGGATACTTAATCCATAGTACAAGAAGTTGTTGTCAATAATGTTTCCAAGTCCTGCTCTAAGGTAATACCCAGCGCCAGGTGAAATGTTATCATTATTATTTCCTTGTGGATCCTTGTAGTTATATTCTGTCAGATTTAAACCTGTCTCAATAAATACATCTTGTCCACACATCACAGATGCAGAAAAGATGCACATAATGACAATTAATTTCTTCATTGCTTAATGAGTTTTGCTTTGAATGTTTTGTTATCAGCAAGTATAGTGACTAGATAAGTTTGTGAGGCAAGATTTTGAAGCTCAACACCAATTTCAGATTGATTAGAAAAGTCTTTTTGATAAATGGTTTGACCAAGTGTGTTTTGAATGATCACATTAATTGATGAGAATTCGTTTTCAAAACTGGCTTTGAAAGACTCAACAAAAGGGTTAGGATATATTGTTACTTGAAAGCTGTCTTTTGGAGCTTCAAAGAGGTATGAGCCTTTTAAGGGCTGAACAAATCCCTGTGTGATGCTATAACCTTGTGAAAAATGATTTCCAACTACTGAGGCCTGTCCAACAGAAAAAACAACTCCATTATTTGATGATCCACCTCCAACTCCAATTGTTTGGTGATGTAGTTGAGAAAATCCAAAAATTGGAAATAAAATAAATAAAAGGTTTTTCACAATGAAGTTTTCCCAAATTTAATATAAACCCTTTAAAAAATAGCCTCAAATACCGCGATATTATATTACAATGGGAATTTAGGGCAACGTAGTAAACTGTAACTCATTTCCATAAGACACTCCATTACAATCCTCACCATAAGCTCTAAAATAATAGGTGGTACTGGGTTGAAGATTGTACATATATGAATCATATGATCCGTTTAAACTTCCATTTTCAGAGAAAAAATCATTATCAATTGTTGGGTTTGGGGAAGTACTCCAAACAACACCTCTAGATTTCATTTTAGTAAATGAGGTAATTGTTCCGCCTGATTGCGCTTGCTCTGAAGTTATATTAAATGCAGCAACGGTTTGGATGTCAATAGGGGGAATTAAATTTGGATCTTGGAAGCAATAGGTGTCATCTAAATTATTTGACACATTAATATCCCCAAAAGTACAATCAAGTCCATCATTCACAAGTACAAACAGATTACAAGGGAAGTCATTTAAATCTAATTGTTGATTGTTTTCAACGGTTAGACTTGTATATACCTTATGAAGTGAATCAAAATTAATGTCATTCAAACTATGATTTGAATTTAATAAAAAGGAATTTGAATTGTAAACTTTATCTCCTGTTGTCTCTATTTTTGGCATGTGAACTTTTGAAAGATTGACATTTTGTCTAATAGTTAAATTCTGATGAATTGTTAAAAGTTCAGGGAAAATTATTTCAGGAAGAGATTCATTATTATCTATGGTGATATAATAAAAATCTTCTAAACTTGGCATGTTAATTTCCTCTAACAATTCATTATCTCTAATTTCAATTATTGGTTTAGACCAATATCGTTTATCCTTAACATAATTTGAAGATTTCAAACTATTAAAGTTTATTTTTTTTAATAGTTTATTGTACATTATACGAATATCACCAGAATGAACATTTAGTAAATTTATAAAGTTTATTTCCTCTAAATTTTCATTTTCAGCAATTCTTATTATTGATTCTAAATCAATATCAGTTCTAAAATTAATTGTTTTTAAATTCAGATTGTTAGAGATAATGATTTCATATCCGTATCCATCATCTCTTCGTAATCTATAAAAACTGTCTAAATTCAAATCATTCAAACTATCATTAGATGTTATATAAAAATTATTATATGATTTATTAGCTCCCTCCCAACTGGCTAAATTCAGTTCATTTAATTTTTCATTAAAACTAATTGACCCTTCACCACGCCCTGAAAATTGTAATTTTGGCAATAAAAATTTTTCAATATTATTATAATCAACTTTCAATTGTGCATATACTTCTCTAAGTTTTGGCGCATTAAACTCCCTAAGTGAATATTCATATTTTAAAATGAAACTTCCTTCAATTCTATCTAAACTAGGGAAATTAACAATGACTATATTACTGTAGTTTGGAGACCCATACTCCCAATTTAAATTTCTTAAAGAGATTATATTTTGAAATGTAATTTCAGAAGTAGTAGTGATTGTATAGTTTTCAGGGCTAAAGTCTCCAGACTCAGTAGAAAAATTATAAATATGATTTCTATTTGGGTCTTCATTAGCAATTGCAATTTGATTACCATAAACGGTATCCCCACCAATTGTGGTTACAAATGGTCTAACAAATAATGAGTCTACAGGAACTCCAACCAAATCCAGTTCAAAAACAGGAGGGACTTCTTTCCAAAATCCACCATCATAATAAGCTTGCTCCACTTTTGGATCTGAAGTTGTAGCTCCACCACTAGTATTATAACATAGTCCAGCAGACGCTATATTTTGAATATTATCAGTTACTATTTCTGCACCAAAGGTTACATCATTGGCAAAAACAATAGCCTCAATGTTATTGATTAGAGTTACATCAATTGAGGAACAATCAGAAATACTTAACACTATAGAGTCCTCCAATTCTTCAAGACTGCCACATGAGTCATTTTGTGCTTTTACAGTTAGAGTTACTGATCCAGAGCTAAAATCCTCATTTGTTGGGACATATTTAGGATTGGGGGAGTTGGGATTATCAAAAGTTCCATTCCCACTAGTTGTCCAATAAATATTGGTTGCATTCCCAACATTTCCAGCTATTTGAAAGATCTCACCAGAACAAATTGTTGCATCAGCACCCGCTTCAGCAGTTGGATAACATGTGCTACAATCCGTAAAACTTATTATGCCAGTTATTGACACAGCATCACATGTTCCTGGTGGTGTTTCAATGGTGTAAGTTGCAGATGACCCATCAATTAATGAGCTATCAGGTGTTCCAGAAATTATGATTCTGTTTCCAACAATTGAAGAACTTATTCCAGGTGGAAGTCCAGTCACTGTAGCGCTGTTTTGAGAGTTTTCAATCAGATATTCTATGGGATCAATAGGTTCCAATAAGCAAGCACTCATATTTTGTTCACCAATATCAAGAATAATTTCAGGCGCGGGATCAAAAGTTATTCTTCCATATGCAACTCTATTAGGACCATTTGATTGAGGTACTTGAACTTGGTACTCAAAAGTACTTGTTTGCAATAGTTGTTGTGTAATTTGCCCTGATATGATTAATTCATTGTTTGTTAGCTCAAAATTTAACCCAGATGGTAGCCCAATTACTGTTACTCCAGAAACAATTTCAGAAAACGAATAAACAATTGGTTCTATTTCAACATTAGCACATACAGATTGGTTATTGGTGCCTGACGATGAAATTAATATTATGTTAGTATCATCTGGAGTAATGACAGTGATGTCCCAGCTTGTACCATTCCATATCCATTGAAGATAATCTCCATTTTCAACTCCATCAGGAAGCTCAAATGCAAAATCATCCCCATCCTCACCATCTGCTCCTTTAAGTGAGTCTATAAAATTTTGTTCTGTTCCTGTATTGCCTAGTGCCAACCAAACTTCATAAGCTGAATCCCCATCATCTCCTGGATCACCAGGGTCTCCATCATCCCCAATTAGTGAATCAATAAAATCTTGTTCTGTTCCTGTATTGCCAAGATCTAACCATATTTCATAGGCTGATTTTCCATCAATTCCTTGAACGCCAGAACCAGGACTGTATAATGCAAATGGGACAGCAGTAAGTACTTCATTACTGATTAGCTCAAAACCTGTGCAGGAACCAGTCTTATCTAACTCAACCATCAATGACTTTGAATCTGAGGTCCATGCGATATCATTCCAACCATTAAAACTAACCTGTTGGCCTGTACCAATCACTTCATTAACCATTCCAAATAGATCAGTTGTTGTGACAACATATTCTTTATACTCCTCATTACCAAGAGCATCTAAAATTGTAAAAGCCAAACATATTTGTGTATTAACCAAAGGGGATTGAACATTATTCACTCCAGGGAGTTCTTCAACATTTGTATCAAGTATTAGTGCCTGATAACTAATTCCATTTCTACTTTGTTGTGCAAACAAAAAATTTGCTGATACAAAAAGAATTAATAAGAGTGAATTTTTCATTCTTCATTAATTATTAGTTCAACATCCACTCTGCGGTTTAAATCATATAATGATTGACTAAATGATAAAGTCTCACCCATTGGATTTACCTCAAACAAATCAGGGCTAACTCCCATTTCAATCAAAACATCAATAACACTTTGAACCCTTTGAATTGATAAAGCTTGGTTTAATGATGTGTTTCCAGTGGCTGAATCAGCATACCCACTTACCTTTATTTTAAAGTTTGGATTCTCTTCAACATAAGAAGATAACTCCTCAAGCTTAGTGTAAAAACTTCTTGAGACTTTAAATTTATTTTTTTCAAAAAACACTGCCACCAAACCAAAGGGATACTCAATAGATTCATTGTTGATGATTGTGATATTTGAATCCCCTTCATTTGTAATAGTCTCTTCATCTTTTTCTTCTACTTCTTCCTTTTCTTCCTTCTCTTCATCCTCTTCATCCTTTTCTTCTTCATCTTCTTCTTTTTTAGGAGATTTTAAACGTATAATTAATCCGAAATTTTGAGATAAAAAGTTAAGACTTTCAGGACCTTGTTTTCCAAGTTTTATACTTTGTTCAATTGAATAGCTGGCAAGGATAGTCCACATAGATGCATCTTTAATCTTTAAAGTTGCTTGACCCCCAAAGTTTTGCCATAACCCATTAAATTCTTTTTCAGACCTCAGTCTATATTTAGAACCTCCTATTTGTTGTTCTCCAAACATTAAAGTAGATAGTCCTGCTTGAGCCTTGATATTAATCCGGTCATTAATTTTAAGAATATTTGTGTTTACAAATAAACCCCCATACAATGCATTCCAATTGTATGCTTGAGCTTGATTACCTCCTGTAGCATTGTGTTGCTGTAATTTTATCCCATAAGTGAATGGAGAAGAAAATAATGTATCAAGTTGTATTTTCAAATAGCCAGCTAAGTCAGCTTTTACATTTGGATTTGAGGCATTAGAGGAGTTTTCATAATTATAATTAGAATAACTAAGGCCTCCTTCAATTTCAACGGTTTGTGAATGAAGGTAAGTTGTTAGCAAAACAAAAAACAAAAATTTTTTGCTCATTCTCAAATATAATTAATAACTGTCATTTTACTGCCAGTTAGTGGGTATTTTGTTTAAATTTGACTTGTATAAGCACCAAGAAAAAACCCACCTATACTGGTGGGCTTTAAGAATGTGTAGTGTAGCGGTTACGCTAGCTCCCCCTCAAGGACTCGAACCTTGGACCCTCTGATTAACAGTCAGATGCTCTAACCAACTGAGCTAAGGAGGAATGTGTCGGCAAATATAATTCGTTTTTACTTCTTGTTCAAACCCTTTTGAAAATATGTTTATCCTAAAAATCGGATGAGGTCATTGGCATTTGCATAAACAAACAACCCGAGTAACAAAAAGATGCCTATCATCTGAGCCACTTCCATGACCTTGTCATGCGGCTTGCGACCTGTTATGATTTCATAGGTCAGAAACATCACATGGCCGCCATCAAGGGCAGGAATTGGTAACACATTCATAAATGCTAATATAATAGATATCAACGCCGTTGTGTGCCAAAAAGCCTGCCAGTCCCATTCGCCGGGAAACAAACTTCCAATCGTCCCGAAACCGCCGAGCTGTGATGCGCCTTGCTTTGTAAAAACAAACTTAAACTGGGCAACATAATCATAAAGCGTCCAATATCCATAATGTATACCCTCAATAATACTTTCTTCAAATGAATATGTAAGTTTTGTCAATGAAATATCAGCTTTAGACACGCCAATACCGATCGTGTTATTCTCACGAACATCCACCGTTTGGGTTATTAGCAAACCTTCTCGCTCTATGCCAAGCTCTACACTTTTTTGGGTATTGGCAGCAAATACTTCCAACACATTAGACCATGATGAGATTGTTGTTCCATTAATTGACACAAGCAAGTCTCCCTCTAGCAATCCCGCCAAAGCTGCTGGCGAATCATCAGCAACGAATCCAATTTTTGCAGGACGCAATGGTAGAAACGGTCGTTCTCCCGATTGGAATAGTTGTTGTCCAATATCATTTGGAATAGACAACGTTTCTTCTGTACCATCGGCATGGCGCACAAGAACCGTTTCTGGACTTCGTACCATGAATACTTTAAGCGCATCAAGAACATTTTCCTGAGGTTTACCGTCAATAGAAAGGATGACATCTCCGTCCCGAAAGCCCAACTGCTCAACAACAGGCGTTGTTTCGAGTCCATTGGGAATAGCTTCTTCTTGTACGATTGTTTTTCCCCAAACAAACATGATCATAATATAAATCAAGAATCCAAGTAGCAAATTCACCGTGACTCCTCCGAGCATAATAATCAATCGTTGCCAAGCGGGTTTGGAACGAAACTCCCAAGGTTGTGCAGGCTGTGCCATTTGCTCATTATCCATGCTTTCGTCAATCATTCCCGAGATTTTGACATAGCCACCAAGGGGCAACCAGCCAATCCCATAAACGGTTTCTCCGATTTTCTTTTTAAAAAGTGCAAATTTGACATCAAAAAACAAAAAGAACTTTTCGACGCGCGTTCCGAACAATCGTGCGGGAATAAAATGTCCCAATTCGTGAAGAACAATCAGTAGAGAAAGTGATAAAATGAGTTGTATACCTTTGATAAAAACAGGATCCATGTATTTTTTTTATTTGAGCCTCCAAATGTAATCTTTTTATGACAACTATTCCATTGTCTATTTGCAAGTGTTTCTTGGGCATATTCAAGCACATTACTTACCTTTGTAACCATTGCTATGTGGACTTTCTTCAGAAGATATAAACGTTTTTTTTTAGTGCTTGGCCTGCTTTCCGCAGTCATCGTGTTTTTGTTTTTTAGAGCATTACAACCCAACCCAGTTTTACCGATATACCAACCCGCTATGGTCGATCCGGTACTCGTCGATGAGTCCATACAATATGTCAAAAAATACCATCGTATCGTTGACTTTTCGCTTACCAATCAAAACAATGAAACCATCACACACAGCGACTATGACGGTCATATTTATGTCGCTGATTTTTTCTTTACCACTTGCCCGAGTATTTGCCCTATCATGACCGACAATATGGTGCATTTACAATCTATGCTCAAAGATTTGCCAGAAGTCAAACTCCTCTCTTTTAGCGTAACGCCAGATATAGACACCCCACAAGTGCTTCAGGCATACGCAGAAAAAAAAGGGGTAGATCAAAATCGATGGAACTTGGTGACAGGAGATAAAAAAGAAATTTACAACTTGGCTCGAAAATCATATCTCGTGGTTCAAGAAGATGGAAGTGGCGATGAGCACGACATGATCCATACAGAAAACTTTGTCTTGGTTGACGCTTCCCGTCGAATACGAGGGTTTTACGACGGTACCCAGCGAGATGCCATGGACCAAATTCTCGCAGACATCCAAATCCTCCGCAAAGAAAAATAAAATTTGTGCGTACCGATAATATGCGTAGTTTTGCTTACTTAAATTTAATCTAAATAAGTGTTGTTATGACCTTAGCCCAACTCAACAAGGGGGAAAAAGCTGTGATTGAGGATCTCAATACAGATGAAGTCCCTCTAAAACTTATTGAGATGGGTTGTCTTCCTGGTAACCATATCGAACTTTTACAACTCGCCCCTTTTAAAGACCCTTTATACCTCAATGTGAACGGGGCACAGGTAGCCATTCGCAGAGAAACCGCTTATCACATTCAAGTTAAAAAAACAAACCCATGAAGAAGCGCATCAATGTTGCGCTGATCGGTAATCCCAATACCGGAAAGTCATCTGTTTTTAACTTGCTCACCGGTTTGCAACAGAAAACAGGAAATTATCCTGGAATTACCGTCGAAAAAAAAGAAGGGGTGTGCCGGCTGTCTAAAGGCCTGTCCGCAAAGGTTTTTGATCTGCCGGGCACATACAGCTTAAATGCCTCATCTCTTGACGAAAATGTGGTTATTGAGCTTCTTCTCAATCGTAAAGACGAAGACTATCCAGACGTTGCATTAATTGTCGCCGATATTGAAAACCTCAAGCGAAATCTGCTGTTATTTACCCAAATTAAAGACTTGGCCATTCCTTCCATTCTAGTCGTCAATATGTCAGACAGAATGCGCAGAAAAGGAATTACACTCGATCTCGCTGGGATGGAAAAAGCCCTAAACACCAAAATTGTGCTGACCAGCACCCTGCGAAAAGAAGGGATTGACCAATTAAAATCTCATATCGCTGATTTTGCTCATTTGGAAACGTCTCCCTGTGTTGATTTTCGCACAACAGACCCCGAATACTTTGCTGCGCTTCAGCAAACCTTTCCCAATCAGTCCATTTATAAATTGTGGTTGGTCATTACCCAAGACGTCAATTTTGCAAACATCAACCGAAACACCATTCAAAAAACCAATGGTGACCACACACGCTCAAACTCCTTTTTAAAGCGACTTCAGCAGAGAGAAACAATCAAACGATACCAGTTTATCAATGAAGTTCTCAAGAAACACCTCCACGTCAATCAAAGTGAAGCTACGGATTTTCAAAGCCGTTTAGACCGTATTTTAACCCATAAGTTTTGGGGATATATTATTTTCTTTATCATTCTCTTCACCATTTTCCAAGCAATTTATGATTGGAGTAGTTATCCAATGGATGCCATTGACAGTGCTTTTGTGTCTATGAGTGAATGGACAAAAACAAACCTTCCTTCGTGGTTTTTACCCAAACTTATTTCCGAGGGGGTTATCCCTGGCCTAGGGGGAGTTGCCATTTTTATTCCACAGATTGCCATCCTTTTTGTTTTTATCTCCATTTTGGAGGAAACAGGCTATATGAGTCGTGTAGTGTTTTTGATGGATAGAGTACTGCGAAAATTTGGTTTAAGTGGAAAAAGTGTTGTTCCCCTCATCTCTGGAACAGCTTGTGCTATTCCTGCCATCATGGCCACGAGAAACATCGAAAGTTGGAAAGAAAGATTGATTACCATATTGGTTACCCCTTTTACAACTTGCTCTGCTCGTCTGCCCGTTTATCTGATTTTGATTGCGTTGGTCATCCCAGACACCCGCTTTTTAGGTGCCAATATGCAAGGACTTGTACTTATGGGGTTATACTTACTCGGCTTTGGAATGGCTTTAGCAGCTGCCTATGTTTTGCAATTCGTGCTGAAGCTACCCTACAAAAGTGCTTTTGTCGTGGAAATGCCAAACTATCGAATCCCTATCCTTCGCAATGTAGGAATCACAGTCTATAACAAAACAAAATCGTTTGTCTTTGAAGCTGGTAAAATCATTCTTGCGATCTCTGTTTTACTGTGGGTGCTTGCATCCAACGGTCCTGGGAGTAGCTTTGGCAACGCAGAAGAAATCGTAAGACAAGACACCACACTACTCAATCAGGCTGAGCTGGAACAAAAAATAAGTGCCTACAAACTTGAACATTCCTACCTAGGACGTGCTGGAAAGTTTATCGAACCCGCGATTGCCCCTCTTGGGTATGATTGGAAAATTGGAATTGCAATTGTGAGTTCCTTTGCCGCAAGAGAGGTGTTTGTTGGCACGCTTGCCACAATATATAATGTGGGTACCGACGAAGAAGACACCATTAAAAACCGAATGGCAGATGAGGTTCATCCCGATGGAAAACCGGTGTTTACCCTTGCTTCTGGAATGTCATTGATGATTTTTTATGCCTTTGCGATGCAGTGTATGAGCACACTCGCCATTGTTCGAAAAGAAACCAATAGTTGGCGATGGCCCACAATCCAACTCGTGGTTATGACAGTCATTGCTTATCTAGCAGCTTTTGCTACTTTTCAACTACTTTAATACCTTTACATCGTGAACACAATACTCACCATAATCGCCGTTGCTTTATCACTACATTTTTTAGTGAGACGTTTCTTTATACCTAAGAAAAAAACAACGTCATGCGGCGAAGATAGTTGTGGCTGCCACTAGCCAAGTGCAACATCCAAGGTCATCATAACGATAAACCCCCCAATAAATCCGAGTGTAGCAATGTCTGTGTATTTGTCCTGTTGGGTTTCTGGAATCACCTCTTCCACAACCACAAAGATCATCGCGCCCGCTGCAAATGCTAACGCATAAGGCAAAATCGGTGTGAAAAAAGTCACGGCCAAAGCGCCAAACACAGCCGCTACTGGCTCTACAATTGCTGATGACTGACCATACATAAAGCTTTTCCATCGACTCAAACCATGTCTGCGCATGGGCATAGAAACCGCAATCCCCTCTGGGAAATTTTGAATCCCTATCCCAATCGCTAGGACTACTGCTCCCGCAATAGAAGCTTCAGGTAATCCAGCAGCAACACCACCAAATAAAACCCCAACCGCCAAACCTTCAGGAATGTTGTGAAGTGTGATGGCCAATACAAGCAATGTTGTTCGGTGCCAAGGTGTTTTTACGCCTTCTGGCTTTTGGAAATTGATGTGAATGTGAGGAAGGATCTTGTCTAGCCCAAAGATAAACAGAGCCCCAAGACCAAAACCGACAGCAGCAGGAATGACCTTTACAAAGCCCTCCCCGGGACTCATCTCAATGCCTGGCGCGAGTAAGCTCCAAAAACTGGCTGCAACCATAACACCCCCCGTAAAACCCAACATCCCATCCAGAAAAGCACGGTTCATCGTTTTGAAATAAAAAACAAAAGAAGCACCAAGTGCAGTCATCCCCCATGTGAATAATGTGGCATAAAGCGCACCCAGAACGGGTGGTGTTTGTTCAAAAAAGGAAAAAATTTGTTCTAACATATCTTTTAAGGTTTTACGTAAATATTTTCAGCCGTTTTCTCTGTAATCATCAGCGTTGAATTTCCTGCTTGAATATGAAGGGACTGATCATATTCCTCACGATGTAAAATAAGAATGGGAGTCCCTATACCTATTTGTCTTCTATCTAAGTAGCGTAAGAAATCCGAGGAGTTGTCTTTTACCCCAACACAAACACCCTCTTTGTTTAGCGGAAGATCCAAGAGTAAAATCTTATTGTGCGTTTTCATAAAAAGTGCGCGGTTTGGAATCGGGTCGCCATGGGGGTCGTGGGTGGGATAATCCAAAAATCGATCGAGCTCATTGGTCAATTTTTCAGACTGGATGTGTTCGAGTTGTTCAGCAACTTGATGAACCTCATCCCAACTAAAATTCAAATGAGAAACCAAAAAAGATTCCCAAAGTCGGTGCTTTCTAATAATGCGTAAGGCCGTTTTTACGCCATCTGTCGTTAAGGTGACCCCCTTGTATTTTTCATATTCAACAAGGTTGTGATCTGCTAGTTTCTTAAACATATCGGTCACAGACGATGGCTTTGCGCCAATCTTATTTGCAATGCTTGTCGTGGCCACTGTCCCTTCTTTAAACTGGGCAGCGTGGTAAATCGCCTTCAAATAGTTTTCTGTAGATAAACTTTGCATAATCTGGGTAAAGATACACAATTTAGTCTAATCTAAATTTTATAATTAGTCTAATCTAAATATAAGATTTTTTATATTTTATATCTTTGTAAGTGTACACTTTACACGAATGCAAAAGATAGATTTTATTATCGCGGGCGGTGGTGCTTCTGGGCTTCAGTTGGCGCATCGCATAAACCAACATAAGGCTTTTGCAAAAGCCTCTATTCTCATTCTTGAAAGCAACAAAGAAAAGGTCAACGACCGGACTTGGTGCTATTGGGAAACAGGCGATGGCGAGTGGGATTCTCTGCTTGAAGCGCAATGGAAAAAGGTGCAATTCAAAAGTCCAACCTATCACAAAACCATTGATCTTGGTTCGTTCTCATACAAGATGTTGCGCAGTGAACCTTTCTATAAATCCATTCGAAAAGAGCTGGACAGCAACAACAACATTGAGATTCGATACGAAAGATGTACTGACTTTTTCGATGATGGTACAGCAGTGATTGTGAATACCGATAAAGGGAAGTATCGTTGCTCCAAACTGTTTACCAGTATTTTTGATTGGAAAACCCTGCTCTCGCAAGAGAAATACCCTGTTCTACAACAACATTTTGTAGGGTGGTATATCAAAACGCCACAAGCGCAATTTGATCATAATACCGCCGTTTTTATGGACTTTACCGTTGCCCAAAAAAACAACACCCGCTTTATGTATGTGCTGCCCACTTCTGCTCACGAAGCCTTGATTGAATACACTCTATTTTCCAAAGACATTTTGGATAAAAAAGAATATGAAGATGCCATTCGGGACTATCTCCATCAAAAAAACATTACAGACTTTGAGATTATCGAAGTCGAGCAGGGCAGCATTCCTATGAGTTGCTATCCTTTTTCAAAACACAACTCAAAAAACGTGCATTATATTGGGTCGGCTGGTGGGTGGACCAAAGCGAGTACAGGCTTTACATTTAAAAATATCAGTCAGAAAACAGCCGATTTGGTCGAGCACCTCGCTGCTAATAAACCCTTGACTAGCTTTGCAAAAAAAAATCGATTTTGGTGGTATGACCTCTTGTTCTTAGATGTGTTGGCCAAGCATAATCATTTGGGATCTGTTTTGTTTTCTCAGATGTTTCGCAAAAACAAGCCCTTGCGAATTTTCAAATTTCTAGACGAAAAAAGCAGTGTGTTTCAGGACATTCAGATCATGCGATCCTTTCCAACGATTTTGTTTATAAAGCAGTTTGTGAAACGTCTATTTGGTGCGCGTCATTAATTCATTGGCAAAAAGCCCAAAGTATGCTTTGCTTTTTTCTGACAAATTTGATTGATCTAAGGCATCCATCGCCTTTTGCGTATATGCTTTGACTTCCGTTTTGGTGTAATCGTGTGCTTTGGTCTCCACATAGATGCTTTTTACAGCTTCAATTTTTAGCTGCTCATTTTCAGGAGTTGACGACATGAGATGGAGAAAATCATTTTTTTGTTGGGTGTTTGCATATGACAATGCAAGATGATAGAGAATCGTTTTTTTGTTTTCAACAATGTCACCACCCACTTTTTTGCCAAAGGTCTCCGGATCTCCGAAAGCATCGAGCAGATCGTCCTGCAATTGGAATGCAATCCCGAGGTTGACACCAAAATCATATAAACAAAACGATTCCTCAGCAGTTGCTCCTCCAACGAGTGCGCCCATTCGTAGGGCACAGCCCAACAACACGGCAGTCTTTAGTTTAATCATATGAAGGTACTCGTCCTTCGACACGTTTTCTTGTGTCTCAAAATCAACGTCGTATTGCTGCCCTTCACAGACTAGCAAAGCAGTCTGACTGAGATCTTTTGTGAGTTGCGCAAAGAGTGTGTTGTCATATTTATTGAGTTGCTGATAGGCAGTCACTAGGAGAGCATCCCCAGAAAGAATCCCTGTGTTAACATCCCACTTGTGGTGTACCGTTTGCTGACCACGTCGCAAGGTAGCCGCATCCATGATGTCGTCATGTAACAAGGTGAAGTTGTGAAACAATTCGACGGCTGCTGCTGCGCCCAATGCGTCGGCAGGATCTTTGCCCATCGCTTCACAAGCCATCAATACCAAAACAGGGCGCATTCGCTTTCCGCCAAGTGTCATGATATACGACATCGGGTTGTATAACCCCGCTGGCTTTCCATCTAATGAAAGGGAAGAAAGATGGGCAGAAAACATGTCTTGATATGCTTGAAGCGGACGCATAAATTAGAATTTTTTTGTAAAGTTACAATACCTCTTGATTTCAGCATTGAAAAATGCATCAATAAAAGTTTCTCGTTGAAAAATGGACTCTATTTTATTCTGCTTTTGAAAGTTCGAGGAAGAATAAAGCTATGGCAACATAATACTTTGGAAGTAACCAAATCCACCAAATTCCTAATGTGAAAACCCCTAATAGAAAATAGAGAAGAAACCGGAGCTGTAGTAAGAAAAATTGCATTTTTCGATCACTCATCATGTGTTTACTTTTTTTAAAAGCATCCCGTACACCAATGTCAGAATCATTGGCGAGAACAAAAAACACTTGAGAAAAAAGCAAGGCAAGTATGACCCCAGGGACGATTAATAAAATAAGACCGACTAGAACTAATGATGTGTATATCAAAAAGGCAAAAAAAGGTTTCAAAGAGTTAAAATGACCAAAAAGACGTTTAAAGTGAATCCCTTCTCCTTTGGCAATCGACATGGTGTATGAGGAAATGCCAACCATAATAGATCCCGATACAAAAAAGTTGAGAAGAAGTTGAACGACGACAAGCCATGGGCTAATTTTAAGAAAATGATTCATCACATTTTCATCTTGTAAAACGCCGCTTAATACTATTGCAAATAGCAAGCTGAAAAATACGACAAAGTATTTTTTTGATAAATACTGCTTGCTGTTTTGTAAAAATTCTGAGTTTGAGGGGAACATGTTTTTTGTTGCTTAAACTTAAATGTATGAAATTATTTATATTTCGTGCGGTGTGCTACTTTTTTAAAATAATGCACTTTGTTTTTATTAATACAAAAAAACTCCAGAAACTTTTTTTGTTTTTAGCGTTTCCGCCCTTATCTTTGCACTGCTATGAAAATTTCTGACTTGGAGCAATCTATCGTCATCACCTCTACTGAACTTTTTCTTTCCCTAGGGTTCAAGAGCGTTACTATGGACGACATTGCAAATGAAATGAAAATCTCAAAAAAAACGATTTACAATTTTTTTTCCAACAAAGAAACCCTTGTACAGTCCGTTGTTTTCTCTATGTATCATCATATTACTTCTGGTTTGGATCAGATACGTGAAACGGCAGCAAATCCCATTTCCGAGCTTTACGAAATCAAATTGTTTATCATGCATCAACTTAAAGGCGAGAAAACCTCGCCGTTGTATCAGTTGAGGAAGTACTATCCGAGCATTCACCGCGAGTTGCAAAAAAAGCAATTCGATTTTATGACTACTTCTGTTAAAAAAAGTCTAAAAAAGGGGGTGAATATGAAACTGTTTCGCGCTTCTATTGACGTAGATTTTATTTCACGCATGTATTTCAATGGAATGAACGGGATCAAAAACGTGGAGATGTTTCCTACTGACAAATATAGTCCAGAGGAGCTTATGGAAAATTACTTGGACTATCACTTACGTGCTATTGTCACCGAAAACGGCATGGAATTGTTATCCTCTTATATAAAAAATAAATCATGAATCGAATAATTACAATTGCTATTACGCTCTTGATCATATTCTCAGCTTCAAGCCAGGAACCTTTGAGTTTGACAGGTGCTATCAGCGAAGGTTTACAAAACAACCGCGCGATGGTTAATGCCAACTATGACGTTGAAATTGCCAAAAAAAGGCAATGGGAAGTCATTGCGACTGGTTTTCCGCAAGTCAGCGCCTCAGCAGCCTACAACAAAGACCTTGAGCAACGCACCTCGATTGTGCCAGGCTCGTTTAGCGGAGGCTCCGGAGGTGATTATGCAGTTCAATTTGGTAAAGCTCAAAGTATAGATGTCTCTGCTCGATTGAACCAACTTATTTTTGATGGCTCCTACTTGGTTGGGTTACAGGCTTCAACTGTTTTCTTGAAAATTTCTCGCCAAAATAAAGTGAAAAGTGAGTTGGAAGTCCGCGGCCTTGTTACCGACGCTTATGTAAATGTATTGCTCGCTGAAGAACGTAAAAATATTTTAGAGAAAAACTTCAATAATCTAGACGCAACACTAACCGATATTCGAAAAGTATACGCACAAGGATTGGTTGAGATTGAGGAAGTCCAGCAGTTGGAAATTACAAAATCATCCATTCAAAGTGGGCTTGATTATATTTCTCGAATGATTCCTATTACCTATCAAATGCTCAATATGACTCTGGGAAGAGACCTTGATCATAAGGTTGTTTTGTCAGACAGCCTGTTAGCACTTTGTTTGGCAAGTGAAGACATCCATAATGTCGACACATGGGACATAGATAAAAATATCGACTATCAAATTGCGCAAAACAATCTTCGTTCAAATGAATTGCTTCTTAAACTGGAACGTTTTCGCGCCTTACCCACCATTTCAGCTTTTATTACCGGTGGCTATGATGCTTTTAGCGATGCCTTTACTTTTACGGAAAAGAATCAACAATGGTATGGCCGATCGGCCATTGGGTTAAGTGTTCGTTTACCCATTTTCAGCTCTGGTGCTGGCCAATCGCGAACCGATCAAGCAAAACTCAATGTGGCAAAAGCAAAAGCACAAGTCGATCAGGTCACGGAAAACCTACTCTTGCAAAAAGCAAACGCGCACAATCAATATACCCAGGCTCTTGAAGAGTTTGTCAGAAGTCAAGAAAGTCTTGAAATCGCATATAAAATTGAAAGAAAAAATCAAATTAAATATAAAGAAGGCGTCACAGGAAGCTTTGAGCTAAGACAAGCACAATTGCAACTTTACGACCTCCAAAATCAGCATCTATCAGCGATGCAGCAAATCATTAATTCTAGAACCGAACTCTCATTACTCTATTATTCATCACCCGAAAACGTAAAAAAATGAAATACTTCATCCTTTTTCTCACTTCTTTTGTTCTTGTTTCATGTGGAAGTGAAGAGCAACAGACTGCCCAAGATCTAATCGAAAACAAAGATGTTGAAGGGCTCGAACAAAAACGCACAACTCTCGTTGGTAAAATCGAAGTGTTACGCAATGAACTCGGTTTGGTGACAGGCGCCCTAAATCGTTTGGATACAAGCAAAAAAAGAGCATTGGTCTCCGTGATCTCTGTCGACACTAGCGAATTTAAACACCGTATCTCTCTCCAATCGATAGTAAAAACCGACCGAAACATGTTGATTCAACCCGAATTTATGGGTGCTGTATCTTCCATCCAGGTCTCAGAAGGTCAGACGGTCAAAAAAGGTCAACTTTTGATGCAAATCGATGATGGTGGCCTTGCACAAAACATTCGTTTACAAGAAGCTCAAGCCAATCTTGCTAAAACAATTTTTGAGCGCCAAGAACGTTTGTGGAATGAAGCCATCGGGTCGGAGATTGAATACCTGCAAGCCAAAACAAATTATGAAAGCCAACGCAGTCGTTTGGAACAACTCAACGATCAGCTTGAGAAAGCAATCATTCGCGCGCCATTTTCTGGTCAAATCGACGATATCATGGTCGAAGTTGGTCAAGTGGTCAGTCCGGGAGTAGCCCCACTACTTCGCTTGGTGAGCAACATAAACATGTATGTAGAGGCCGATGTGCCTGAGCAATATTTGCCCAATGTTACCAAAGGAACTCCTGTGCGTGTGGAAATTCCTGTACTCAACACCTCATTTGATGCACAAATTTCGCATCGTGCCACACACATCAGCACCGAAAACCGAACCTTCCGTGTAACAGTTGATGTCGATCCTCGAATCAAAGTCAATCCAAACCTGATTAGTACCTTACATATTTTTGACTACATCAATCCACAAGCTCTATTGATTCCGACAAGCATTATTTCTGAAAATGCAACTGGTGATGAGTTTGTTTTTGTCATTGACGAAAACAACAAAGCACAAAAAGTATTTATCAAAACGGGCTATGCTCAAAATGGCATGATCGAAGTGCTTGAAGGACTCAAGCTAGGTGCGTCTATTATCAGTGAGGGTGCGCGATTAGTGAAAGAAAATCAACCTGTTCAAATCATCAAATAAGTATGGCTAAGACCTCCAATTCCTCCGAAAAAGATTTTGTTGTATCCTCTTGGGCAATTCGCAACAGCAGCACCATGTATGTCTTTATGGGCGTCTTGTTGTTCTTGGGCGTATCGGCCTATATGACCATGCCTAGGGAAAACTTCCCCGAAATCACAGAAACCAACATCTATATCAGTACGCCTTACCCTGGAAACACAGCCGAAGATATTGAACGCTTTGTGACGGACCCGCTAGAGGAAGCGGTAAAAGGGGTAAGTAATTTGGTTGAAATCAACTCCACCTCACAAGACGACTACTCGATGGTGGTCTTGGAATTTGATGAGGACATCGACGTAGATTTGGCCAAGCAAAAGGTCAAAGATGAAGTTGATGGGGTGGTTTCTGGAGAAGATTGGCCCACTTTTAACAACGCCAAACTAGAACCCAATGTGTTTGACCTCAATTTTGTGGAAGAATTTCCCATTTTGAATGTCACACTAAAAGGAGATTATACACTTAATGCCCTCAATGACTATGCAGAAATGCTTGAAGAACGCATTGAGCGACTCGACCAAATCAAAGAGGTTGACATCCGCGGCACGCAAGAACGAGAGGTCGAGGTCGCGGTGGATATCCGCAAAATGATGGCCTCCAAAGTGAGTTTCGCTGATGTCATGCAAGCCATTCGAAACGAAAATTCCACTGTATCTGCAGGAAGTATTATTGCCAACGGACAACGGCGTAATATTCGTGTGATTGGCGAAATACAAAACCCATCGGATTTGGGTGAGTTCGTCATTAAAAACGAAAGAGGCGCCATTTATTTAAAAGACATTGCCACCATTCGTTTTAAAAACATGGATGCAACCACCCATGCTAGAGATTTTGGTGCATCTGTAGTCATGCTAGACGTCAAAAAAAGAGGGGGTAAAAACCTCATTCAAGCTGCAGAAGCCATTCGTGAAATAGTAGACGAAGTACGTAGGTACGAAATCCCACAAGACATTTCAGTCACCATATCAAATGACACCTCAGCCATTACTATCAATCAAGTCAATGACTTGATTAACAACATTTTGTTTGGTATTCTTTTGGTGGTAACCGTGCTCACTTTTTTCCTCGGGTTCCGCAACGCTTTGTTTGTCGGATTTGCCATCCCCATGTCAATGTTTATCTCCTTTTTTATCCTCCAAACCTTGGGATACACTATGAATACGATGGTGTTGTTTGCCTTGGTCATGGGATTAGGTATGCTCGTTGATAACGGAATTGTGGTGGTGGAAAATGTCTATCGTCTCATTGAAAAAGAAAAAATGTCGCGTTTGGAGGCCGCCAAAAAAGGCGTGAGCGAAATTGCGTTTCCTATTATCATTTCGACAGCAACCACAATTGCCGCTTTTGTCCCTTTGGGCTTTTGGCCTGGTATTATGGGACAGTTTATGATCTATTTCCCGATTACACTTTCTGTCGTTCTCGGATCATCTCTTATTGTTGCCATCTTCTTTAATTCCGTTTTGGTGTCGCAATTTATGGACGTAGAGGAGAAAAACCTTTCTCGTAAAAAACTCATTCGTCTTTCCTTGGTTTTAGTGGGCTTTGGTCTGTTTATTCTCTTCATAGGGGGTGCCATGCGAGGATTGGGATCGTTGCTGATTTTTATCGCTATTCTATTTTGGGGGTATAAATATGTAATTAAAGATTTGTCCAACACTTTTCGAACTCGTTTTTTGGTATGGTTGGAGGCCCGCTATGAGCGTTTATTGCGCTTTGCTATGCGTGGACGCCGCGCCTACGCCTTTGTCTTTGGGACGGTCTTTATGTTGGTTGTTTCCTTTGTGCTGGTTGGAATTTCAAAGCCCAAAGTCGAGTTTTTCCCCGACAATGAACCCACACAAATTATTGTGTATATCGAGTACCCACAGGGTACAGACATTGAAAAAACAGATGAAATGACCAAGTCCATCGAGCAAGTGATGATTGGGGCCGTCAACGATTCAAAATACATGGACGAGGGCTACAACTTTATGGTAGAGTCTCTTGTCTCTCAAGTGGGTGCTGGTGCTGGCAATCCACAAACCGAAGGAGGCTCAGAAGCAGAAATGCCACACCGTGGGAAAATCACAGCAACCATGCGTGAATTTAAATTCCGCCGGGGGCTGTCAAGTGAAAATCTTCGTCGTGAAGTTCAAAAGGCTTTGGCTGGCACGTTTCCAGGTGTTTCTATATCTGTCGAGAAAGACCAAGCAGGACCACCGCTTGGCTACCCTATTAACATTGAGATTGCAGGTGACAGTTACTCCCAGCTCATCGAAGTTGCAGAAAACATGCGAAATTTTATTGTCGACATGAACATTCCTGGCATTGAAGAACTAAAAGTAGATGTCAACCGCAATAAACCAGGGATGCAGATTGCTGTCGATCGCAAAAAGGCAGGAGAACTTGGTGTGAGTGCTGGACAAGTTGGATTTCAACTCCGACAATCCCTCTTTGGTGAAAAAGCAGGAGTCTATAAAAAGGATGGCGAAGACTACAATATCAATGTGCGTTTCCAAAGCGATGATCGCTACAATGAATCTGCTCTCTTCAATCAAAACATCACGTTCCGTGATATGGCATCTGGACAGGTTAAATCCATACCAGTTGCCGCAGTCATCGAACGCAAAAACACTTCCGGATACAGTGCCATCAAACACCGTAACCTCGACCGTATAGTAACTGTGTATTCCGCCATTTTACCAGGGTATAATGCCGCTGAGATCGTCAACCAAATCAAAACGCAAATCGATGCTTTTCAATTACCTTCGAATGTGCGTTTTCGTTTTACAGGTGAGATCGAAGAACAAGAGGAAAATATGAGTTTTTTGTCTCGTGCACTACTCTATGCCTTGTTTTTGATTTTGATTTTACTTGTTCTTCAATTCAACTCAGTCAGCAAACCGTTTATCATCTTGTTTTCCATCTTTATGAGCTTTACTGGAGTCTTTCTTGGACTGGTCTTTTTCAACATGACCTTTGTCATTATTATGACTATGATGGGAATCATCTCCTTAGCGGGGATTGTTGTGAATAACAGTGTGGTACTGTTGGATTACACCCAGTTGTTACTCGACAGAAAAAGAGACAACCACGCCTTGGCTTATGATTACCAATTGGAGCGTTCGGAAATCTTTGATGCGATTGTCAATGGAGGAAAAGCGCGTTTACGCCCTGTTTTGCTCACCGCAATTACCACTGTGTTAGGATTGATTCCTTTGGCGATTGGACTGAATATCAATTTCTTTTCGCTGTTTTCGAGTGGGAACCCAGAGATTTATATCGGAGGAGACAATGTCATTTTCTGGGGACCTTTGGCGTGGACCGTCATTTTCGGATTGACCTTTGCCACCTTTTTGACACTGATCATCGTGCCGGTTGCTTTTTATCTAAGCAAGCGTGCAGCAATACGATTTAATAAATAAGGAGGTTTAACGAAAAGCTGTGCGTTCGGGGGTGTTTCAATAGATTACATCTTCGATCAATTGTTCTTTCGTCCAGAAGAACCAAGTGCCTGGTTTTAACACCTTTTTCATGAAAACTGTATTTTGGAATTTGTCTTACGCAGGATGCAAAATATTTATAATTGCAAAACAGTTAACTAACATCAACCCCATAACATGCTGATTATCGGTGTTTAATGTATTTATATACAATTCTGTAAACGCAAACTTAAAAACATCTTATTTTTGCACAAACCACTTCCATGAACAGGAGTCATACTTGCGGGGCGCTACGCCTATCAGATGTCAATACAGAAGTCCAACTTGCAGGTTGGGTACACAGTGTGCGAGACAAAGGCTTTGTCCTTTGGATCGACCTTCGTGATCGCTATGGCGTCACACAATTGGTTCTTGATGAAGAACGAAACGGTGCCGACATCTTGGCAAAAGCCAAATCTATAGGAAGAGAGTTTGTGATCCAAATCTCTGGTCAAGTCATCGAACGAGTGTCTAAAAATCCAAACATTCCTTCAGGAGACATCGAGGTTCTGGTGAAAGAGCTCACAGTCCTCAACACGGCTGATACCCCACCGTTTACTATTGAAGATGAATCTGATGGTGGAGATGATCTGCGCATGAAATATCGTTATTTGGATATTCGTCGTAACCCAATAAAAGACAAACTGTTATTCCGTCATAAAGTGTCTCAAATTGTACGCAATTATCTTTCTGGAAAAGATTTTGCTGAGGTCGAAACTCCCTATCTTATCAAATCAACTCCTGAGGGCGCCCGAGATTTTGTGGTGCCATCTCGGATGAACCCAGGGCAATTTTATGCTCTTCCACAATCCCCACAAACTTTTAAGCAATTGCTTATGGTTGGTGGAATGGATCGCTATTTTCAAGTGGTCAAGTGTTTTCGTGATGAGGACTTGCGTGCCGACCGCCAGCCAGAATTTACACAGATCGACTGTGAAATGACCTTTGTTGATCAAGACGATATTTTAGCTGTCTTTGAAGAAATGCTTCAGCAGTTGTTGCACGATATTCACGGTATTACACCTGCTCCTTTTCCTCGCATTTCGTATGCATATGCCATGGCAACCTATGGGTCGGACAAACCAGATATTCGTTTTGGGATGCATCTCGCAGGCCTCAACGATCTTGCACAAGGCAAAGGCTTTCAAGTCTTTGATCAACAAGAATGGGTGGGTGGATTTGCCGTGGAAGGCGGAGCTGCAATGAGCCGAAAAGAAATTGATGCTTGGATCGATTGGGTCAAGCGTCCTCAAATTGGAGCTAAAGGTCTTGTTTGGGTCAAATGCAACGAAGATGGTAGTTACAAATCTTCGGTCGATAAATTCTTCAGTCAAGAAGATTTGGCAGAATGGGCCTCGGCCTGCAAAGCACAAGCGGGTGATTTAGTGCTTGTACTCTCAGGTGGGAAAACAAAAACGCTGACGCAATTGGGCCAACTTCGGCTCGCAGTTGCAGAAGAAAAAGGCTTGCGAAACCCACAGGTATTTGCACCCCTATGGGTGGTCGATTTTCCTTTGCTTGAACCCTTAGAAGACAGCGACCATTTTCACGCTATGCACCACCCCTTCACCGCGCCAAAACCTGAGCACATTCAACAATTGGAAACGTCGCCCAAAACTGTACTTGCCAATGCCTATGACTTGGTGCTCAACGGTAATGAAATAGGTGGAGGGTCTATTCGTATTCACGATCGAGCCGTACAAGAGCGTATGTTTTCCCTTCTTGGCTTTACCAAGCAAGAAGCCGAAGAACAGTTTGGTTTTTTGATGGATGCTTTCCGCTACGGCGCACCTCCACATGGTGGAATTGCCCTTGGGTTTGATCGTCTTGTGGCAGTTTTGGGCGGACATGAATCGATTCGAGACTATATTGCTTTCCCAAAAAATAACAGTGGAAAAGACGTGATGATCAATGCGCCTGCGCCTTTGGACGATGAACAACTCGGAGAATTATCACTCAAAACTACATCATGAATCAACTTCTGCGCGCTTTATTTGCCTTTATCGCGGTGGCTTTTGTCGCTGGATTCGTCATAAAAGCCGATTATCATGCCCTTGGAGAACGAATTATTGGCATTTCGGTCTTATTTTCTGCCTTTATTTTTATGCCGCTTTTTATTTACCATCGTTGGAAAGATAAGAAGTTGGAGGACTATACACTCACTCCTGAAAACATTGAAAAAATGAAAGCAAACAGGCAGAAATCAAAATCAAAAAACAAAAAATAGCTCCCTTTGTATTAAATTGGTATATTCGCACTTTAATTTTAGTAAATGACTGGAACAGTTAAATTTTTTAATGGGTCTAAAGGATTTGGATTCATTACCAATGATGAAACGGGCGAAGACATCTTCGTTCATGTAACTTCTCTTCAAGGTGTAAACCTCAATGAAGGAGACAAAGTATCGTATAACGAGGGCGAAGGCAGAAAAGGCAAAATGGCCACTGATGTTGATGTTCTCGACTAATTGTATTTTATTTTGAGTAAATATTAAAGCCCTTTATAGGGCTTTTTTTTATGTCCTTTTGTGCTTAAAGAAGCTGAGTAGCAACTGTGAAGCTTCCTGTTCGCAGACTCCAGTAGTCACTTTAGTTTTAGGGTGTAAAGGGGTTTGATGATGGCGATAGCCACGCTTTTCATCCGCCGCGCCAAACACTAGGCGTGAAAGCTGACTCCAATAAAGTGCTCCTGCACACATGCTGCAAGGTTCCAGTGTAACATAGAGGGTACAATCATGCAGATATTTCCCGCCGATATAATTTGCCGCAGCCGTGATTGCTTGCATTTCGGCATGGGCCGTGACATCGGTTAGTGTTTCGGTAAGATTATGACCCCGTGCGATGACTTGTCCATGCGCAACCACCACAACCCCAACAGGCACTTCGCCTTTCTCTAAGGCTTGCTGCGCTTCGCCAAGAGCCTTTTTCATAAAGAAATCATCATTCAATGGGTCTTGCATCACGCTAATTTTTTATGCCATCGTAGGGCTTGACCGTCCGTCAGACCTGCAACAAAACAACTGGTTTGTAAAAGTTGTTGGTATCGATTGTCCTCCGAAAACTGTATCGTTTCTGGCAAAAGATTGAGTGCCAAGCGATCAAGTGCAGTGGTGTTTCCAGCAGATTGCCGAATCACGGCATTACTCAGCACATCCAAAATATGATGAATCGCACGATACCCTTTCACTTCCTTTTCAATCACCTCTTCTGAACGATAAATCTTATCAATACTAAGACGAATAATATCATCTACTTGGGCAGAGTATTTACTCTTTTCAAGAAGTGCATGCGAAAAATCACCCGCCAAAATTGCGCCTTCGTTTTCCATAAAAATACGTGTTGCATCTTCAATCAATACGCCAACAGAAAGCGCACGCAAATAGGCAAGACGATCTGTGGTGGTTTTAAGCTTATTGTACTTATTGGTGTCAATATGGTCTTTTACTAGTTTAATGAGATACTCCAAGGCATAGGACTCTGGAATCCAACCGAGATTGATGCCGTCTTCAAAATCGATAAGGGTGTAGCAAATATCATCTGCTGCCTCGACCAAAAATGCTAGTGGGTGGCGGTGACACGAGTTTTCAGAGTTGCGGAGTCCGAGCTCGTCAGCAACATCTGCAAAAGCATCGGCTTGGGCTTGAAAAAAACCAAATTTCTTATCGCTGACCTTGTCGGTCGGTTTAATGGGAGTAGATGCTTTTGGGTATTTTGTAAATGCCCCGAGCGTGGCATAGCTTAGACGGAGTCCTCCGGGTACGCCTTCGCGGTGTTCGGTCAAAATGCGAAAGCCGTTGGCGTTGCCTTCAAATCGAATCAGGTCCTGTTGCTGTGCTTCCGATAAATTGTTGATGAGGTCTTTTCCTGCGCCAGCGGTAAAAAAGTCCCCAATGGCTTGTTCGCCTGAGTGACCAAAGGGCGGGTTACCGATATCGTGTGCCAGACATGCCGCAGCGATAATGGTGCCAAAATCATGGGCCTGATAGCCGTAGGTCATTGAGAGAGCGGGGTATTTTTGTAGAAGTCGCATCCCCACCGAACGACCTAAACTTCGCCCAACAACTGACACCTCCAAACTATGCGTGAGGCGCGTGTGGACAAAGCCTGATTGCGAAAAAGGAATGACCTGGGTTTTGTCTTGCAAATGACGAAATGCCGAGGAAAAAATCACACGGTCATAGTCCACTTCAAAGCCGCTGCGGGTAGGGTCTTGTTCGCTTCTGATACGTTTTTGTTTGTCCCCGTTTCGGCGAAGGGATAAAAGCTGTTCCCAATTCATTTAAATCTGCTGTTTATTGATGTTTGATGAACAAAGTTCAAGCTTTTTAAAAAAATTAAAAAAAGCTTAGTAATTCGATAACATAAAGTTAACATAAGAATTTTACATTAGCACAAAATTTAAAAAATTAATAAAATATCGCTTTTCCTTATAGGCATAATGCTCACAGGTGCTTTTTCGTTGCTCAACGCCCAACAGGGGGTGAATGAAATCTCTTTTGGTAAGGGCTTATTAAATTATGTAGCAAAAGACAACACCTTTAGCGTCAAATTTGCGCCTCGTTTC
>Ga0233438_10001364_pt1 | contig 26941 bp, 20 predicted proteins | sample SI_123_September_FD_182720 | JGI IMG/M metagenome (GOLD analysis project Ga0233438, IMG submission 182720) | Seawater microbial communities from Saanich Inlet, British Columbia, Canada - SI_123_September2016_10_MG | ecosystem: Environmental > Aquatic > Marine > Inlet | place: Canada: British...
CGCGGGGGAAATGAAAAAAGCGATGTTCTCGGTGCAGAATTTCCTGCTGCCGGAAAAAGACGTTATGCCCATGCACTGCTCGGCTAATGTCGGAGAAGATGGTCAAACAACGCTATTTTTCGGTCTTTCAGGCACCGGTAAAACAACGCTATCTGCAGACCCCTCACGGTACTTAATAGGCGATGATGAGCACGGGTGGGCAAAAGGCGCTGTCTTCAACATCGAAGGCGGCTGCTACGCCAAAACCATTAACCTGAGTCAAAAAAATGAGCCTATCATTTGGGACGCCATTCGGTTTGGCGCGATCGTAGAGAACGTTGTCCTAAACGATAGCCGACGCGCCGACTATAACGACACCAGCCTGTCAGAGAATGGGCGCTGCTGTTATCCCTTAGAGCACGTTGCACGACGGGTGCCGCAAAACAGCGGAGGCGAACCCAAGTGCGTGATCTTTTTGACCTGTGACGTATCCGGAGTCCTGCCCCCGATCTCCATCTTATCCAAGGAGGCGGCGGCCTTCCATTTTCTGTCAGGCTATACCGCGCGCGTTGGTTCCACTGAAGTTGGCGCAGCTGCGGGGATTCACCCGACATTTTCGACCTGTTTTGGCGCACCCTTTATGCCTCGCCCAGCAGGGGATTATGCGGAACTCCTGATGAAGCGCATTGAGGATTTTGGCAGTCAAGTGTATCTGGTTAATACCGGCTGGGCTGGCGGCTCAGGCGGTGCCGAAGGGCGTGGCGCAAGGTTCCCCATTCCGGTCACTCGAGCCGTCGTCAATGCGGCACAAAGTGGCTGTCTGTTGGACGGAGAGACCCAGCAACTTGAAACGCTCAACTTAACCTTTCCCAGCGCTATACCCGGGGTGGACCAAAAGTACATTAACCCTAAAGCTGGCTGGGGTGACGATGATGCCTACGAGGCCCAGGCACAGAAATTAGCCGCCCTCTTCCAAGACAATATTAGCAATTTCGACGTGAGTGACGCCATTGTTGCAGCGGGTCCCAGAGCGTCTTGAGCCCTTGAGGTTCCCGGTAAAATATTGCCGCTATCAAGGATTCGCGACGCACCAGCGGTCCTTACCACGTGCACTATCATGACAGACAAGAGCCCCGAACAGAGCACCATCACACCTTTACAAACGCTGTCAGCGCCCAACATGACAAAAGAGCTGACTTGCTTGCGCGCCCAGGCCTCCTCCACAGATTTTTACATTTGCGAATTTCCTAAATCGGGGGTGACATTCCTTACCGTGCTCATCGCAAATGCTCTACTCATTGCCAATGGCCACAGGGCGAGAGCCACCTTTGCCTCGGTTCGAAACTACATTGCCGACCTGTGTATTGGTGAGCAGGTAACCTCCCATGCCTTTGCAGATCCACCGTCAAGGTTTTACAAAATACACTCGGTATTCTCTCCCCAGTTTATCCATAGCCTGTACCTTGTCAGGCATCCCGTTGACGTTATGGCCAGCAACTTGCGTTACGCCATTGGCAGAGGCTGGTGGCAGCCGGATACCAGTGACGACTTTCTCGAACACCCCATACTAGGTATCGAGGCGTGGAAACGTCACGTTCAGGGGTGGCTGGTGGATAATAGCTTCGCGTCGGACGTTATTTTCGTGCATCTTTTGCGCTACGAAGATTTAGTCTCCGATAGCGAAAAAGAGTTGCGCAACATCGACGCAAATTTTGGCTGGAATCTACCCGAACCGGCTATTACGGGTGCGGTGGAAGCCGCGTCCAGAGAAAACATGCGCCAGCAAGAGTCACTGTACCGGCTATACAATCCTAACCACCAATTTGAATTTGTGTCACCGTCAGGGTCGGAGGGCGCGCCAGAGTTTCGCGAGCGAATTCTAGCGAGTTGCACTGAAGAGTTAAATTTACTGGGCTATTAAATCAACCCGATAGCCGTACATCCCCAGCTTGCAAACAGTGCCCGGCTTTTCTCGTTGTTATCTCCGGCATTTAAAAAAAACAGCATTTAGAGACCCGTTGGGGTTACCGCCACATCCGCCGCCGAGCCTTTAGAAGCCCCCAGCAGCCGCTGCACGATACCAGCTACGTCATCACCCACCAGATAGAGCGCTGGTACCAATACCAGCGTCACACCCGTAGCAAATAAAACACCGAAAGACAGGGACGTCACCATAGGAATTAAAAACTGCGCCTGCACACTGGTCTCAGACATGATGGGCAACAGCCCCACAAAGGTGGTCAGCGACGTTAAAATGATGGGGCGAAATCGGTCCTCGGCCCCCTGCAATAGCGCGTCCCACAGCTCGTAACCTTGCTCCCGCAAATGGTTAACGCGGTCAATCAGCACCAGGTTATCGTTTACAACCACGCCCGCGCAGGCGATCACACCCATCATGGAAAATATACTCACTTCCCAGTCGAGCAGGGCGTGACCAAAGATAGCTCCCATGATGCCAAAAGGAATAGCCGTCAATACTAAAAAGGGCTGCCAATAGGACTTGAAGGCAATCGCCATAAGACCAAATATGACCATCATGGCCAACCCCATGAATATCAACATAGAGCTCTTGAATTCGGCCTCTTCCTGAAGTTCTCCGTCTAAATTCAGCTCCAAACCCGGGTACTCTTGCTGCCACAGAGGCAGCTGGGTGGCTACAATACCGTCCACCACCGCTCTGGGACTGGCCCCATCGCTCCTCACATCAGCACCAATCTCGAGGGTGCGCATACGGTTCAAACGCTCCAGTTTCTGATATCCCGGTTCAATGCTGTAAGTGGCCACTGTGCTAAAAGGGACTTCATTCCCCGAAGGGGTGCGAATATACATCTCATCGAGATTGGCCAGTGAACGCCGCTCGCTTTCGGGGTAACGCACCATCACCTTCACGTCTTCACGACCCCGTGGAATACGCTGCGCTTCTGCACCGTAAAAGGCCTGTCGAACCTGTTTAGCAACACTAGACAGGGTTACATTTAGAGCCTCTGCTGCAGGCTTTAGATCTAGCACCACCTCATCTCTGGGCGAATCAAAGCTATCACTCACATCGAAAACTCCTGGATAAGCGAGCAAAGCCGCCCGAACCCTGGGCGCCAAGTCCTCTAAATCTTGAGTGTTGCGAGAGGCGAACAGCAGCTTGATCTGCTTGCCTGGATCTTGAATTGTAAAATCCATTCGAATTTCTTTCGCTTGGGGTACCGGACCCACTAGGTCGCGGAATTCAAGGGCGATCTGCTCGGTATCAACGCCCTCAGACACCGTGCCAATCTCGATGCTGATTTTATTTTCATTGGTTGTCGCCGAGACATGACTAATAGCGGGCGTCACAAAAAATTCGGGCCGCGCATTCCAATCTGACTTTAAGACCTGCGCCGCCGCGACCATATGATCTCGCAGCGCAACGGTATCAGAATACGGCCCGCCCTCTGGCATCTCAACCGACGCAATCACGTAATCGCTATTCACCTTTGGAAAAAATGCCGACTTCACCCAGCCACCACCGTAGAGGGCAATGCTCATGGAAAAGGCCACCAAAAATAATCCAGCAACCGTGTAGTGATAGCTGAGCGCCCAGCGCAAGAACGGTCGATAACGATGCCCCGCAAACCAGACCATGCCCGATGCGCAGGCCTGACGCCAACCCGAAAGGCGCTGCATGATGCGGGTTTTAGGCTCTTTTTCAGGGCCCAAATGCGCCAGATGGGCGGGCAAAATTAGCAAGCACTCGACCAGAGAAAACGCGAGTGCCAACAGTACAACAATAGGAATTGATCTGGCGGCCGTCGACCAGTCTCCGGGTAACAGCAACATGGGCACAAAGAAAATCATGGTGCTGATAACAGCAAACATCACCGGCTTAAACACGCCCCTGACCCCAAGTAACGCACCCACGTGTCCCCGTTCACCGCGTACCTGGTGGGTGTGAATAGATTCACCCACAATAATGGCATCATCAACTACGATCCCCAGCACCAGTAGAAAGGCAAACAAAGAGATCATATTGAGACTGATTCCAGTGAACTGCAGCATAAATAGCGTGCCTAGGAACGCCACCGCGATGCCACTACCCACCCAGAAGGCCAATTTAGGCCTTAAAAACAGTACCAAAACAGCCGCAACCAACAGCAAACCGCCAATGCCATTTTCCAGAAGCGTTGTCACCCGGCCACGAAAAGACTTAGAAATGTCGCGCCAAATGGTCAGATTGACTCCCGGCGGTAGGCTAAGTTGCTGCTCGTCGACCCATTCCTTCACCACCTGATTGGTTTTGAGGACATCTGGACTGGAGGTGACGTAAACCCGCAGCCCCAAAGCCGGATTGTCGTCGAAAGTGACTTCAAGATCTAAATCTTCAAAGCCATCTTCAATGACTGCCACGTCACCCAACAGCAATTCAGTACCGTCGGTTTGCGTCAGCAATGTAATGCGCTCAAAGTCTGCGCGGTCGTAGGCTTGCCCTCGAGTTTGAACCCGAACATCCCCTTCCTGAGTTTTGATAGCTCCCGCAGGTAGGTTCAGAGAGGTCCCTTGAATTGCAGTGACAACTTGGTCAAAGGTCAGCCCATAGCGCCGCAACGTCGTCTCCGAAATATTTATTGACACCTCGTAGGGACGGGCCGTAATGAGGTCGACCATGGACACCCAGGGCTGCCTGGCAAGATCATCCCTCAAGGACTCACCCAGCTCTTTGAGTTCATACTCATCAAGTTCGCCGTGGAGCTGCACCACCGTCATCAGGTGCTTGTATGTAATTTCCGAAACAATGGGCCGCTCTGCATCAGCAGGGAAGCTACTAATAGCATCAACCCGCGTTTTAATATCGGAAGTTAATCGCTGCATTGGATAATTTTGGGTGGCCTCAATCATCACCGTGCCCAAACCCTGCACCGCAGTCGACCGGATTTCTTTGATGCCGTTTAAATCGTGTATCGCCTCTTCAATACGAACAGAAATTTGCTCTTCCACCTCGGCTGGTCCCGCACCCGGGAATGGCATTGTCACGCTCACCTGATTTATTTTAGCGGTTGGGAAAAATTGTTTATCTAGGCTGGGAGTCGTTAGTACACCGCCAACAATCAAGAGCAACATCAGTAAATTGGCCGCGATCGGGTTTTTTATCATCCAGTTCAACGGACCCTTCATAATCAGCTATCCCCCATAGCAACAGCTGACTCGGAAACTTTAACCCTGAGGCCCGCAATCAGCAGACCTGTCTGGGCACGCACGATACGACTACCCTCTGTCAGGCCCGCGACCCAAGCCCACTGTTCAGTGCGGCGCTGCACAATTACAGGCTGGCGAATCAGCTTATCGCCGTCGCCTACCACCAATACGGTGTTGTCTGAGCGCAGTGCTGAAGCGGGTAATTGAACCAGGTTAGGCATTGGGGGGGTGGGTATTTCAGCACGAACAAACATGCCGGGGGTTAAGGGCGGACGCCCCGAAACTTGCGGCTCAAAAGGTTGCAGCACCTCGGCTATAGCATTAACCGTTCTTGACTCCCTATCGACTACCGCCTGAACCCTGCGAATTTGAGCCTGCCACTGCCACTCGCGGCCACCAAAGTTGGTACTTAGCGTAACGGGGCTGCCCAAGTCGACATTGGCGTTCATGGGTAATTCAAGCGCCGCAAGCTGGCTGTCATTAAGTGGTAGTGCGACATCGACGATGTCGGTCGCATAAATCTCTGCGACTGCAGTACCCGGGGCAATGTATTGACCAAGATCGACCCGCTTAGACTCAATACGGCCGCCAAAGGGTGCCCGAATCTCTGTCCTCGCCAACGCCAATTCTGCCGCCGAAACATCGGCTTGTGCCGATAGCAACGCGGCCTCCGCTGCCTTCATTTGCGGCTCTCGTAAAAATAACGCGTTCGCTTCTACCGTACCCAACTCCCGCCACTCACGTTTTGCCTGCCTGTTTCTGCCCCGCTCCTCGGCGAGGCGCTGCTCTGCAGCAGCAACCTGTGACTGTGCCCTAGCAATGGCAAATTCGTAGTCGGCCTGCTCAAGCCGCAGCAGAATGTCACCCGCGTTAAAAAATGCACCCTCCTCAAACTGCTGCGACACCTTCTCCACTTTGCCAGCGACCTCAGCCACAAGGCTGATGCGCCGACGCGCTTCCACGGTGCCTTGCGTGTTCACCGCCAGCGAAATGGCGGAAGGCTGGGCGCGTAGAACTGATACCACAGGTCGCAAAGGTTCAGGCGTGACATTGGCAACGGGTTTGGGTTTACCCGTCAAAACCAGCCCTGCCACCATTAGACCGGCGCCGGTAATCAATGCGGCTGCGAAAAATTTTCGAAGGGTCAGGCGCTGTCTGCCCGGGCTCTGTACTGGTGTCGTTGTCAAAATTATTTCCATGGCATCGAAGGGTTACTGCAGACCAAAGCCTACTGGCTCTGCATTCTTGACGAGTTATACGTGTGAGCCGGTGTTTTACGTCTGTAAAAAATTAACTAATTTATTAGAAAGTATTTTCTAATTATATGAGGGATCTTAGGGGGGTCGGGACGAAAGCCACGCTGCTTTCCCCACCTAATTACTGAATGAATTGGAGAGATTGACCATGGCTGAGACAAAAACAACCCCCAAAACACGTAAAACCCCTGCGAAAAAGGCTGTTGCCAGCAAAAAGGCAGCCCCTAAAAAAGCCGCAGCAAAGAAAACAGCACACAAAAAAGCCCCTGCCAAGGCTACAACGGCAAAGACTCGGGCCAAGCGTCCTGCTGCCGCCAGTAAAGCCGCGGCTAAAGACCTTCGCTCGGTAGCGGTTGAAACCAGTCGCAATGCCCTCAGAGCAGGCCTGGGCGTTTATGGCATGGCCTACGATCAGTTGCTCGAGCAACTGGAAATGTTACAGAGTCAGGTAGACGATGCCCAGGGCAAGCTCAACGAGCGCCGCAAGCAAGCCGAAGCTGTTTATGAAACTTTAGTAAAGCGTGGCACCGCCGTCGAAAAGGACGCCCTCAAGGCCTTCGAAGATCTGGAGCTTGACGCTCTGACCGACCGCACCATGCTTGATGAGCAAATGAGCAAAGCCAAGGCGCGATTTGATAATCTGCGCGCCAAGGTGACCAAAGCCGGATAAACTCGGTCCAAAAGAGTTTGGGGAGGCGCTGCCTCCCCTTTTTTTGTCTCAAAAAAAGCGCCCCCGCCCACCGATTAGGTCCAGACCGCGTGCCGGGAACCCATTCGGACTCGGCTGACAACCTAAGGTAAGCTGACTGTCATATTTTTTGGCAAGCTTTGGGAACATGCCGTGACTGTAAAGACGTCTGAACATATTTTAGATACCACGAGGTATCTGTTTAACACCCGAGGAGAGGGCTCAGTAACGGCGTCTGACGTTGCCTTAGAGCTCGGTATTAGCACCGGTAATCTTTACTACCACTTTAAAGGAAAAGAAGCTCTGCACCTGGCGCTCTTTGCCAAACTACAAAGAGAGATGATTGTCCTCATGGGACCTGCGGTTCAGCCTCCTGGGTTATTCACGAATGACCGCACCACACCGCCCATTGAGACCAGCTGGCTGTTCCTCACCGTCGTCTTAGAGAAGATGCTCGAATATCGCTATGTTTACGATAATCCACGGGGCGTTATGACCCGCTTTGATGACGTTGATCGCGGCTTTCGGCGATTACTTCGAATGAAGCAAAAGGTGTGCAATAACATTGCGGAAGCGCTTATTCCGGCATCAGATAGTGGAGCTCATCAGCATTTATCTACCCTCACCAACACCATGACGCTGTGTATGAACTGTTGGCTGAGTTACGACCCCCTACTAAATCCTCAGGATGCCGAAAGTTTATTGGTACACCGTGGCGTACTACAAATCTTGTCTCACTGCGCGCCCTACTTGGGCGATGAACAACGCGATTTCTACAACGTCTGTGAACAACTTTACCAACAAATGATCAATGAGGAGGCCGGTTCACTGGACTGAGCCGCTGGTATACGTTACAAAATACGCCCGTTTTTAATTACTCAGGAAAAAATCATATGACTATTGCAATCGGCGATACCATCCCCTCGGCCAATCTCATGGTGATGGGCGAAAATGGCCCTGGCGGCGTGACCACCAGCGAACTTTTTGACGGTAAAAAAGTACTGCTTTTTGCTGTACCTGGGGCGTTTACTCCTGGCTGCTCCATGACTCACCTACCCGGCTATGTCGCCCACGCCGATCAAATCAAGGCCGCGGGCATAGATACCATTATTTGCCTATCGGTCAACGATGCTTTTGTCATGGGAGCCTGGGGTCAGGCACACAGCGCCGATGCCATTACGATGCTCGCCGACGGTAACGGGGAGCTTACCGGGAAGCTAGGACTAGAGCTTGATGGCAGCGGATTCGGCTTGGGAACACGATCTCAGCGCTACGCAATGGTTGTTGATAACGGCACGGTCACCCACCTCAGCATTGAGGAAGGTCCAGGCGTCGACGTGAGCTCTGCTGAATCCATGCTAGCCCAGCTGTAAATTCAGTTTTGCCGTCGTTCGGGCCAAATAGTGCACGAACGATGGCTCTCTCCTCAGGGCTGCTCTGCCCAGCAAGGCTCACGCTACTATTGCGGTAGCAGCCACCACAACCCCAAAGACACCACAAAAGCCCCCACAAGATTCAGTAACAACCCCTCTCGAAACATCGTGCTTATGCCTACCCTGTCGGTGCCATAAATAACCGCATTGGGTGCCGTAGCGACGGGCAGCATGAAGGCGCAGCTCGCACTCATTGCCGCTGGCACCATCAACAATGCGGGCTCTACCCCGGCGGCAATCGCAGCAGCCGCTAAAATAGGCATCAATAACGCAGTCGTTGCCGTATTGGAGGTGGCCTCGGTCATAAACGTCACGGCGAGACATATCAGTAGCAACATCAAATAAGTCGGCAAGGTAGTGAGAACCACTAACGCCTCACCGGCGACGGCCGAGAGGCCCGAGGCCACAAAAGCGCTTGCCAAACAAATACCGCCCGCAAATAGCAACAAAACCCCCCAAGGAATACGGGCAGCTTCCTGCCAGGTAATCAGTGGCGTACCTTCATTATCGCGTAACACAAATAAGACAATCACGGCCAGAAATGCCACTGAGGCATCGTTGGCCCCGGGAATACCCAGCAGCTCTCGCCAGCCACCAAAGGGCTCAGAACGCGTCATCCAAGCAAGGCCTGTTAACCCAAAAACGACGAGCACTCTTTTTTCAGCGCTGCGCCAGGCGGTCGTCTCTGGCAGCGTGACTAAAAGCTTGTTAGGTAAAGACCGGGTCAACCAAAGCGCCGTCACAGCGATCATGGTCACGACAACAGGTACGCCCCATGACATCCATTGGGCAAAACCAATAGCCTGCCCTGTCGCATCCTCATAGACCTGCATAAATATTAAATTTGGGGGCGTCCCAATTGGGGTACCCATGCCACCAATAGAACAAGACCAGGCTAGACCCAATAACAAGGGGGCTGCAAGGCGCTCCTTCTGCTCTGCACTATCCAAAACAGCGAGTGCAACCGGCAAAAGCATCAGCACGGTGGCGGTATTGGAAATCCACATGCTTAGGGCTGCACCCGAAATCATAAAACCCAAGACTAAGCGACGCGGGCTCTCTGACCCCACTAACCGAATAACACCAAGCGCTACCCGTTTGTGGGCACCGGTCGACTCCATTCCCCGTGATAATAGAAAGCCACCCATTAACAACAGAATAAGCGGGGAACCATAGGCCGCGCCCGTTTGTGCTGGGGTAAGCACCCCAAACATGGGCATCAAGGCGAGCGGCAACAAAGACGTTACCGGAATTGGTATAGGCTCAAAAATCCACCAAAATATGCACAATGACGCCGTTACCGACGTCACCACCATACTCTGAGGGAGTTCATAATAACTGCCCAGCAAACCCACCAGGGCAGCCAACATGAGGCCAGGTATTACGGATGTATTTGGATTTAGCACTGGGTGACTTTAACGCCTGAATACCGAAAACACGATACTGAATCACACCCAAGAGAGTGTACACTCCGGCGATGGCTGAGAAGACCCCCACACAATTGATCGACAGCTTTGATCGCCGCATAGATTACGTGCGCCTATCGGTAACCGATCGGTGTGACTTTCGCTGTACCTATTGTATGGCGGAGGAGATGACGTTCTTACCACGCAGCAAGGTGCTCAGCCTGGAGGAAATTGCGCGTATCGCCGGCGTCTTCGTTCAATTAGGCGTTGCTAAGCTCCGGGTGACGGGTGGCGAGCCTTTGGTTCGACGAGACGTCACCACACTTTTTCAGCAACTGGGCGCGTTGCTAGACAATAAGGGGCTAAAGGAACTGGCCGTGACCACCAATGGCAGTCAGCTGGTGCGTTTTGCACCCGCGCTGCGAGCCGCCGGCGTTTCCACCCTGAATATTAGCCTCGACACCCTAAATCCCGACCGATTCAGAGCATTGACGCGGACAGGTAGGCTGACGCATGTCATCGCCGGTATAGACGCTGCACTGGAGCAAAACTTTCCTCGCATACGTCTCAATGCTGTTGTTTTACGCGGCAACAACGAGGACGACATACTTCCCTTGCTCGACTTCGCCTTAAACCGTGGTCTTGATATCGCTTTTATTGAGGAAATGCCGCTGGGCCAAGTGAATCTGGCCGGCAAACCTCTGGAGTTTCTACCCAGCGACACCATTCTGAGTGGGGTAGAACAGCACTACAACTTGGAAAGCGAAGGCGCTCCTGATCACAGTGGGCCCGCTCGCTACTGGCGTGTCGATGGTTCATCGACGCGCATGGGGCTGATATCACCCCACAGCAATAACTTCTGCGGCAGCTGCAACCGGCTACGGGTGACTGCTGAAGGGCAGCTACTGCTGTGTCTGGGAAATGAACATTCCATCAGCCTGCGTGACCTACTCCGTGACGGCGCCAGTGACATTGAACTGAGTAACGCGATTGTGACGGCATTAAATGACAAGCCCAAACAACACGTTTTCGACCAACCAGACCAACCCCAGATCATGCGCTTCATGAATGCCTCGGGCGGCTAAAAACTTAGGATGTAAACTTGGATATCAGCTTATACCCCCAACTCGATGACGTGAATGCCATCAGCACTGCCTTTGGCGACGCCGGCTATATTTGCACGCCTAGAATTGCCACCGTCGTTTATCTCGCCGCGGCGCTGAACAAACCGATTTTGGTGGAGGGTCCACCCGGGGTCGGCAAAACAGAGTTGGCTAAAACCTGTGCGGAAGTTATTGCTAAACCCTTAGTTCGACTTCAGTGCTACGAGGGCCTAGACGAAGCGAAAGCACTTTATGAATGGAAATACGGCAAGCAGTTGCTCTACACCCAAATACTCAAGGAACAATTAGGGGATATTTTGGGTGGCGCTAAGGGACTCAAGGAGTCGATACAGCGGCTACATAGCACCGGTGATGTCTTTTATGCCAAAGAATTTCTTGAGCCACGCCCACTTCTGCGAGCTATGGAGCAAGACGATGGCGCCGTATTACTCATTGATGAAATTGATAAAGCCGACTTCGAATTTGAATCGCTACTCCTCGAAGTGCTGTCTGATTATCAAATATCCATTCCAGAGATAGGCACGATTCAGGCACGCTCCAAGCCCATGGTATTTCTAACCAGTAACGATACCCGTGATCTTTCCGATGCGCTGAAGCGCCGCTGTTTACACCTCCATATTCCGTTTCCATCCATTGAACTAGAGGGCCGTATTGTGACCGCCCGAGTGCCAGAGCTAGAAAGTCACCTGAGTGATCAGTTGGTGCGTTTTGTGCACGCCATTAGAGAGCTGGACTTAAAAAAAGCTCCCGCGATATCCGAGACCTTAGATTGGGCGCGTAGCCTAGTGCTGCTGCACGCGAATCAACTCGATGCAGGCCTGGTTCACGACACTTTAAATGTGCTGCTTAAATATGAGGAGGACATCATTGCGGCTGAAGGCCAACTCGGCAAACTTTTGAAAATTGCAGATGGTCTATGACCTCCGCCTCTGGAAGTAGCCAACTACTGGCCTTCATAAAGTTTCTTCGTGGCAAAGATGTTCCGGTTTCCCCCGCCGACACGCTAGATGCAGTGCACGCTGCAGGGTTACTGGGCTATGAAGATCGCACGACACTGCGAGACGGCCTCGCTGCTGTTTTAGCAAAGAGCACCTTTGAAGAGTCTGCCTACCGAGAAGCTTTTGATCTGTTTTTCACGCCGCAACGCCCCGAAACTGAAACGTCGGATGCAACAAAAGACGGCGGAGAACCATCGGAACCCACCGAAAATTCTCTCAAGAACAGCACCGCTACCGCCAATGACTCAGCACCAAGCTTAGAAGACCTGCTCAAAGACCCGTCGGCAGAGAACGATCCCACGCTTGCAGGTCTCATGAGCTCAGACCTCATGAATGCCCTGCAAGACGGTGACGAGGGCACACTGGCCATGGCCATTGAGGCTGCGGCGGAGGCGGCCAAAGTCGATGAAATACGCCTGTTCACGCAGCGCGGTCAGTTCACGCGAAGGCTGCTCGATGCTCTCGGTGAAAACGCATTGAGAGATGCTGCGATCGAATTCGAAAAAACCCAGCCCCGTGCTTTTAAGGAAATTCAAAGGCTGCGAGAGAACCTTCGTTATCGAGCCCGCGATCGGGTAGAGCGGGCTTATTTAGTGCATGCGGCGGGCGACACAGAAGACTTCTTAGATGACGCTCTCTCGGAAGTTAGGCTGGCCAATATTAGCCCCCATCAAATGGCGAGGATGCGCAAACTGATGGACCGTATGGCCCGAAAATTAGCCAGCCGGCATGGCAGACGTCGACGGAAAAAGCGCCGCGGTCAACTCAATGTTCCCATGACCCTGCGCGCCTCGGTGGCCACAGATGGCATTCCCTTTAATACCCACTGGCGACAAATTCAGAAGAAGAAGCCTCAAGTAATGGCCATCTGCGACGTCAGTGGCTCTGTGGCAGCCTACGCCAAATTCCTACTCATGTTCTTGTATGCCTTGCAGGACGTACTGCCCAGGACCCGCAGCTTCGCTTTTTCTAGCTCCCTAGGCGAAGTCACCGATTGGTTTGGTGAGCTACCCGTTGAAGATGCGATATCTCGGGTAAACCGCGTATACGGTGGCGCGACAGATTACGCCCGCGCCCTCTCTGACTTTAACGAGCTGGCCTTACACGACATTAACAAGGCTACCACCGTGATCATCCTAGGGGACGCACGCAACAACAATTCTGACCCCAGGCTGGACCTATTGGCAGAGATAAAGGCAAAGTGTAAGCGCCTTATTTGGCTGAATCCTGAGCCCAGGCTCGCTTGGGGAACCGGTGATTCGGCAATGTTGCCCGTGACACAGCACTGTCACCTCGCCACAGAATGTAATAACCTCAAGCAGCTGGAGCGAATTATCGACACATTACTGTCGGCCATGCACGGAAATTGACGCGCCGAAGTTAGATCTCGTCCTATTGTGCAGACACGGCTGAAATGCGAGGAAGCGCAGTGGACAATAAAGAAACCACCAAGGACGGTGGTAGGCTACCCTTAACAAGGTCGCTGGAGGCCAAGGTATTGGCCAACTTCAACACTCAGGGGCATCACCAAGGCCTGGGTGGCAGCGATCTTGTGACGGCACTAGCGCATTTAACCCCCGATCAAAACACGCCATTAGACGCACTCTCAGCGGCTGGCTACGATCAGCTAGACAGCGATAGTGCCTCCGTTTTGTGCTGGATAGATGCCACCTTTGCCTGCTGGGTCAACACCGTTACTTGGGCGCCCGAGATCCAACCCTTAGTCAATCGCAGTAGACCCCTCGCTGCCGCCTTCGCTCTTAGAGACTCCCGCTTCTTCACGCCCGGCGCTCATGGTTTACATCGCCTTCTCGACGTTCTTTACGATTACTTCAAAGGTTGGCATGCCGGGCTTGGTGATAAAGCGCTCAACATACTGAGAACCACAGAAAGCCTATTGGACCGTCTACAGACCGACTTCCCCAGCGAGCCGCTGGTTGATGAAATTCGCACTCTGCTTGAGAAAAAACTGCACGACCAGCAGGCTCAGCTTGAACAATTCGACAACCTGCTCTTAGAACGCGAATTTAAGCACTTGGGGGAAGATGCTATTCGACAGTCAACTGCCTGGCTGATTAATACGGCCATCGCTGACGCCTCATTGCCCTAGCCGGTTGCCCAGTTTATTGCATCAGACTGGTATGAGAGCGGTGTGTGTTTTGCGGTAAAGCACGGCTTTGACAGCACTCAGTGGCGAACTTTCATGGATACGACTCAGCTATTGGTCGACGTCGTGCAGCCGGTCAGCCCAACCAATGGCGACGCGCTGCATCGCCTTTACATGACCATGCAACAAATTTCGATCACCTTGTCGAAGCAGCTGATCAGCCTGCAAGACAATACTGAGGCTGTAGCAAGCACCGTGGGGTTGATTGAATATGCGATGCTGCGAAATTTACGGGGGGAAGACCTCGGGTTACAGCGAGTCGACCTCATCGCTGTGGGCGATGGTAATAGCTTGCCAATTAGTTCCAATGATTTAACCGCATTAAACCTTCCGCCCAGGCACTGGTTTGTTATGCAGACAGCAACAGGTGCGATCTGCCTGCGCTTCGCAGGAACGCTCATCAATAACTACTATCTCGTTTTCACGGACCTAATGGGTAACCGTGTACTGCGTAAGTCTCTGCACGAATTTCGGACATTAATAAGCTCAGGTGAAGTCCATTGCGTCGAAACCCCGGATAGCTTCTGTCTTGCCATGGCCAGCGCCATTGAACAGCGCCAAGAGCAACAACCCACAACTCTCTCCCAGCCTGAACCGACGGCTAACCGAGTTGATTACGCTTCAACCCATGGCGACCCAACCCATGACGACCCAACCAGCCTGTCCAAAGATGACATGGAGTCCAAGGTAGAAGATGAACCCAAAAACAGCGAGAACACTGAGCCAGGGTCCTCAGCACTGAACATCAATAAATACCACCCGCCACGGCTCACCGAACCCTCATACGAAAGCAATACCGTCGTGAAACTACAAATCCCCATGGGAACCTGGCTAGGATTTCACGATCGCGACCCACCCCTTATGGCGAAAATCGTTGCCTGCGACCTAGAAAAGAACAGTTATATTTTTACCCATCGAGAAGGCATTAAAATGCGCGAACTCACGGTTCCGCAGCTGGTTGCACTGATTGACAGGGATATGGTCGATATCTTGGAGCGAAAAACCAACTTGCGCGAGACCGCGAGCCAACTGTTTCAGCAGCAAGAGCGCCTCGATAGGCGTCCATAGTGAAATTGGGGGTTATAAAAATACCCTCAATTAATATCCTCTAGGGATAATCCCCCTGTTCCTCCCTGGCTGCCATCATCTCTGGCCAACTTAAATCGAAGCCTCAGGTTATTCCCGGAATCGGCATTTTTTAGTGCCTCTTCTTCGGTAATTCTTCCTTCCTGTACAAGATCGAATAGCGCCTTATCAAAGGTCTTCATACCAATATTTTCAGACTTCTCCATCATTTCTTTAATGCCCGCAATCTCCCCTCTAATGATCAATTCGCTGATACTGGGAGTACCCAACAAAATCTCGATAGCCGCTGCACGCCCGCCGTCTTTAGCAGGAAGCAAACGCTGAGAAATAAAAGCGCGCAGGTTAAGCGATAAGTCCAGTAATAACTGCGCACGCTTGGCCTCTGGAAAGAAATTAATAATGCGGTCTAGGGCTTGGTTAGCATTGTTGGCGTGGAGCGTAGAAATGCATAAATGCCCCGTCTCGGCAAAAGAGATCGCCTGCTCCATCGTCTCACGATCGCGGATTTCGCCAATAAGAATGGCATCGGGAGCTTGTCGCAAGGTGTTTTTCAGCGCGTTATGCCAACTTCGAGTATCGACGCCGACCTCTCGCTGATTAACAATTGATCGCTTGTGACGATGTACAAACTCGATAGGATCTTCAATAGTGACGATATGGCCAGCATTGTTTGAATTGCGATAGTCGATCAAGGCGGCCAACGATGTGGACTTGCCTGATCCCGTAGCACCCACAAACAGAATCAGCCCTCTTTTTTCCATAATCAGTTCAGTGAGAAGGGGCGGCAGTCCCAAGTTTTCCCAATTCGGAATATCAGTGACAATATGCCGTGCCACTATCGAGACTTGGTTACGCTGATTGAAAATATTTACCCGAAACCGCCCAACACCCGATATTGAAACAGCAAGGTTCAGCTCGAGTTCGTTACGAAACTCCTCACGCTGGGTATCGTCCATAATCTCATCGGCAATGACTGCAATTTCACCGGGCTTTAATACCTCTGCGGCGACGGGTCTCAACTCCCCATCAAATTTCGCACACGGCGGTGCGCCGGTGCTGAGAAACAGATCTGACCCCCCTTGCTCCGCTAAAATCTTTAACCACACCTCAATTTTCATGCCCAACCTCCTTGTTGGCCTGGTACCACCGAGACTTTTGAATGTCTCGCTGTACCCCAGCGAAAACAGCACTTACACTTGCCCCGCTATTAAACCCGACTGGCGCCTATATTTCATCCCAAGGCGCCGCCTGTCTCTGGAGATTTAGACGCCCTTGGACTTACCGCTGAACGCTAAATACAACCTCATTTCGGGCGCTGGCAAGCATTTACTCGCCGGCATCTGCCGAGGTATTGAGAAAGAGGGACTGCGTGTTGACGCGTCCACGGGAATGCTGGCCCAGAGCCCACATCCGCAGGCATTGGGGTCTGCGCTCACGCACCCGTCAATTACCACCGATTATTCCGAATCTTTATTGGAGTTTATTACCCCGGTCGCCCAAGACGTGGAGCTCACTCTGGCGCAACTCGATGCCATCCATCGATTCACGGCTTCACAGTTAGAGGGTGAATTAATCTGGGGCGCCAGCATGCCCTGTATTGTTTCGGGAGATCGAAGTATTCCTATTGCTAATTATGGCAGCTCAAATGTCGGGCAAATGAAGCGGGTTTACCGCAATGGTTTAGGCGTTCGTTATGGACGCATGATGCAGGCCATCGCGGGTATCCACTACAACTTTTCAATGCCTGAAACGTTCTGGCGCGCAGCTTGGGAGCAGGACGGCAGCAACGGCTCGCTGCAGGATTACCAAACTGCGGGTTATCTGGGTCTCATTAGAAATTTTTTCGATCGCGCATGGCTGTTGATTTACCTACTGGGCTCCTCCCCCGCAGTTTGCGCCAGCTTTCTTGCCGGTAATCGCCAGCACCCCTTAATTCCTTTCGATGCCGGAGGTACCAGTCTTTACATGCCCAACGCCACTTCGCTACGCATGGGCGATCTGGGCTATACCAGTAATGCCCAATCGAGCCTCAACGTTTGCTATAACAATCTCGACAATTATTTAGCGACACTCAGCAATGCCATCGTCACGCCGCACCCTAGCTATGCGCAATTTGATGTAACCGAGAATGGCGAACGCGCACAGCTCAATGACTCTTTGCTACAAATTGAGAATGAATTTTATAGCCCCATCCGACCCAAGCGGGTTGCGCAATCAGGTGAGGCTCCGATTGTTGCGCTTAAACGAGGCGGCATTGAATACATCGAAATTCGCTGTATTGATATCAACCCTTTCTTACCGCTGGGAATCGATGCGCAGACGATGCGGTTAATCGACGTATTCCTTGTTGACGCCATCCTATCGGAAAGTCCTCTGTGCGATGAAGACGGGCAGAGACGCAACCAGGAAAATCTGCGTCGGGTTGTTAACGAGGGCCGTTCTCCCGACCTGCAGCTGTTAACACCGGAGGGCGAAAAACCGTTACAAACCGTTGCTCAAGAGCTCTTCAATAGCATGTCAAAAACAGCAGAGGCTATGGATGCCGAGGCTGGGTCAGATTTGCACCAGCAAGCCATGACTGCTGCCTCTGCAAGAATCGTTGACCCTGAAAGCACGCCTTCAGGACGCGTTCTGCAAGAAATGCGCGATACCAACACCCCGTTTTGGCAGTTAGCCCTCAATTATTCCAAACAGTGGCACAGAGGGCACTTAGCAAGACCGCTAGGCTCTATTGAGGAGGCTGAGTTCCACACTGCGACAGCGGTCTCCCTCAACCAACAAAAGGCCATGGAGCAAGATACTCAGGAATCTTTTCAAACCTATCTGGATCGGTTCTACAATCAATACAGAGGTGCAGACGACTGACTCGCATCCTCGGGAGCTACCCCGAACTCACTGAGAACTGAAAAGTATCGACGCTAGCCTGTCGTGAAACTTGACGGCTGCGCTAGATTTAACAGCTGCGTTAGGTCGCAAGGCCCGTTTCAAGCCAGTCGAACCCAGACTTCAAGACCAAATCAAACCCATCAACCCTCGTTAGAAAAATCAGGCGCATAAAAAAGCCCGGTTACTGCTAACCGAGCTTTTGCTGACATCTTTTTAAAAGCGCTGTGCTTTTATTTACTCTGGGGCGACGATAGCAACGAGCTCAACATCAAAAATGAGCGTCGCGTTAGGGCCAATAATCTGACCAGCACCACCCGCTCCGTAAGCAAGATCGCTAGGAATATACAACTTATAGGTGGCCCCTTCCTGCATCAACTGCAGTGCTTCTGTCCAACCTGCAATCACTTGAGTGACGCCAAAGGTCACCGTTTGACCGCGGTCGTAAGAGCTATCAAATACCGTCCCATCAATTAGGGTACCGCGATAATGGACCTCAACCTGGTCATCGACGCCTGGGCTAGCACCAGAACCTGCCTCAACCACTTCATATTGAAGTCCTGACTCAGTCACCGTGACGCCATCGCGCTGGGCATTTTCCGCTAGGAAAGCCGCCCCGGCTTCTGAATTACCCGCAGCCACTGTGGCCTGCTCGCCATCACGCTCGGCTTGCATTTTTTCCTGAAATGCCATCATTTCCGCGGTTATTTCTTCCTCACTCAGGCGCGGCTCAGCACCGTCAAACGCGTCGCGCATTCCCATTGCATAAGCATCGACATCCATCGTCATGCCATCGGCCGCCATACGCTCACCCATTCGCAGGGCTATACCGTAGGACAGACGCTTTTCAGGGGTATCTAATGTCATGGGTTCGGGCTCCTTAGCCTGCTCCTGACAAGCGGACATAGCGCCTACCAGAACGGGCGCCATCAAAAAAGTCGCAAGGCGACGGGTAGTCATTCCAAACATGGTTTCATCCTGCAAAAAAGTGATCGACTCCAGAGGGCGTCGTTGGACGTGCTGAGGTATTTTACTCAGAGTCTCGCGCTTCTGCCACTGATAAGCCATGGAGCCTGTTTGGCTTATGAAGATGCATTGGCTAGCCTATTTTAATAGCAGCGCTCCTAAGCCCAGTATGCGTTCGGGGGTAATGGTCGCATGAGCTCTCGTTAAAGCAATATGAAGGTTCTCAATCACCGTTGGCCCCTCAGCCTGAACGAGCTCAGACGAATCAAGGTGACTTAAAGCGCCAAAATATAATTCAGCCAAGGCATATTCAGCCTTGAGTTCGAGGCTTTGTAACTGCTGTCGCTGACTTTCGAGATCGTCGATTTCGCGCCAACTGCGACGGGTGCGACGCAAAGGGATCACAACGCCGTTTAGCCACGGCGACGCCGTATTAGCGAGTTGCCGATGAGCCCCTTGGCTAACGGCCCAGTGCTGTCGTCCCAGCCAACCCATGAGCAGCAGTTCCAATACAACACAGTCGTGCTCTTCTTGTAATGCCATCATTTCAGCGGCCAAGATCGAATCAGACCACTGCGCCACGGCCCACGTCCAAAAAGTGTCAACATTGAACACGCCAGACATCACCCTAATCGACATCGATCGTTCCTGCGATAAGCCGTAGCTTGTCCCGCCGAGACAGATGACGCGTTTGCGCTTCTAATTTTTGTGCCTCGCTGCGTGAGGTCACTGATTTGTGCCAAACCAATTCCACCGGTCGTCTACCTCGGGTGTACCGTGCGCCCCCCACCAACTCGCCGTTATGTTGGCGAACGCGCCTAGTAAGATTAACCGTAACACCAGAATATAGCGTCTGGTCAGAACAACGAACCAAATACACCCACCAGCCATCGGCCTGAGGGCCGCATTTTTCGTACCCCATCACGCTAGGAGTGCTATTATCTTGTGTCATCTAGCCACCTCTTTAACATTTTTACTCTAGGGAGTCCCCATGACCCAAAGCATCGTCCATGTTAGCGAAGCCACCTTTGACGCTGAGGTACTGTCCTCCGAGCTACCCGTGCTCGTGGACTTCTGGGCCGAATGGTGTGGTCCTTGCAAGATGATAGCGCCTATCCTTGATGAACTCGCTACTGAATACGAAGGGCGCTTAAAAATTTGCAAGGTCGATGTCGATGCCAACCCCGGCATTCCTGAAAAGTTCGCTATTCGCGGCATACCCACTTTAATTATTTTTAAAGACGGCAACGCCGTTGAAACCAAGGTCGGAGCACTCAGCAAATCACAACTTGCTGGGTTTGTTGACGAATGCTTATAAGGCAACACAACGAGAGCCCTACAATCAGAGTCGGGCACAACAAAGATTAAAAAAGATAGTGAAAGGGGGCTAGACGCCTCCTTTTCGCAATGCTAGTTTAGACTAATGGCGAGACCAGCCTGGTCTCCCTTCTGCTCCTACCCAACACTTTTACGCCAAAGGCGACTCTTCTCACTTGGGTGTTTTTGCAAAACGTTGGTCTAGGTCAGATTTTACTTGCTGTGGATTCCCATCACCGCAACACCCCTTTTCCCAATAAATCCGGACATTACTCGTGGATGAAAACAATAGCTCAATGAGCAAAAACGTCGAGGCAGCAAGTGCCTCCGAAGCACCTACCGCTGTCGAGGCCGCCGTTTCACCGACCCCTGAAGCCCCGGCTACGCAAGCCAATGCTGAAGCAGCCGCCGCCGATGTTGCTGTAACGAAAGCAAAAGACAGCGCCGATGCTCCCAGTGACAGTGGTGAAGCCGAATCAGATGCAGGGCAAAACAAAACTTTGAAATTGAACCGCGGCGAAAGCGCTGAAGCCCCAAGCTCAGAGCAGCCAGAAGCAGACGCGAACGCGGAAGCCGCAGACAATCTTGAAAAAGATGGCGGTAGTAATAACAATCGTCGAGGACGCAATCGACGACAGCGTCGGCGGGAGCCCAGTACACCCAGTGCCAACCCACTGAGTCTCACTGAACTGAAAGATAAGCCAACACAAGAACTGATTGATATGGCTCAGGAAATGGGCCTCGAAAATATGGCGCGGTCGCGCAAGCAAGATATTATTTTCGCGCTGTTGAAACGCCACGCCAAAAGCGGCGAAGATATTTGGGGTGATGGTGTTCTTGAAATTTTGCAGGATGGCTTTGGATTCCTGCGCTCATCAGACTCCTCGTATCTCGCCGGTCCCGACGATATTTATGTCAGCCCCAGCCAGATTAGACGGTTCAATTTGCGTACCGGTGACACAATCACGGGCATGATCCGTCCGCCCAAGGATTCTGAACGCTACTTTGCACTGCTCAAAGTCAAAGACGTTAATTTTGAAGTCCCTGAGAGCGCCAAGAGCAAGATCTTATTTGAAAACCTAACGCCGCTCTTCCCCAACAAGCGACTGTCCCTTGAAAAGGGTAACGGTTCTACCGAGGACTTAACCGGTCGGATCATCGACCTGGTAGCGCCTATCGGTAAAGGTCAACGGGGATTGCTGGTTGCGCCACCCAAAGCGGGCAAAACCATCATGATGCAAAACGTCGCACAGGCGATTATCACGAATAATCCCGAGTGCTACGTGATCGTGCTGCTGATTGATGAGCGCCCCGAAGAGGTTACCGAGATGCAACGCTCAGTGGGCGCCCGAGGTGCGGAAGTTGTGGCCTCTACGTTTGATGAGCCCCCCTCACGTCACGTACAGGTCGCCGATATGGTCATTGAAAAAGCCAAGCGACTGGTTGAGCACAAGCGTGATGTTGTCATTCTTCTCGACTCTATCACCCGACTTGCTCGAGCCTACAACACCGTTGTGCCTAGCTCAGGCAAGGTTTTGACGGGGGGCGTAGACGCTCATGCCCTTGAGCGGCCCAAGCGCTTCTTTGGTGCAGCACGGAATATTGAAGAAGGTGGCAGCCTGTCAATTATTGCGACCGCGCTGATCGACACTGGCTCCAAAATGGATGAAGTGATTTACGAAGAATTTAAGGGCACGGGTAATCTTGAATTACACCTAGACCGAAAGATTGCGGAGAAGCGGATTTATCCTGCTATTAATATCCGTCGATCCGGTACACGGCGCGAAGAATTGCTCACCGGAGAAGACGAACTTCAACGCATGTGGATTCTGCGCAAGCTACTGCACGGTATGGAAGACCTACCGGCCGTTGAGTTTTTGCTCGATAAACTCAAGAACACCAATTCCAATGAGGAATTCTTTAAGTCAATGAAACGCAAGTGAGCATGATCGGGGGTCATTAAAAGCGACCCCTAGCACCTAGCCTCTCGCCCCTAATTCAGTAGGGGCCGCTCATTTTCTATGCGAGGACAATTTATGGCCGCACAGTTCACCGATTTGCGGGACTTCATTGCCACTTTAGAGGCAGAGGGCCAGCTAGTGCGGATTACCGCCGAAGTTGACCCCCATTTGGAAATGACAGAAATTGCCGACCGCACCCTTCGCGGCGGTGGCCCTGCTCTCCTGTTTGAAAACCCCAAAGGCTACAACATGCCGGTGCTGGCCAATCTCTTTGGCACAGAAACCCGGGTGGCCCGCGGAATGGGCGCAACATCGACGAAGGCCCTCCGAGAAATTGGTGAGCTCTTGGCCTATTTACGGCAGCCCGATCCACCCAAGGGCATGCGTGACCTTATCGATAAGGCTCCGCTACTGAAAAAAGTTCTAAATATGGGGCCAAAGACCATAAAGCGCCCACCTTGCCAAGAAGTTGTTCTCGAAGGTGACGCTGTCGACCTCACCACGATTCCGGTACAGACGTGCTGGCCCGGAGATGTAGGCCCCCTCATTACCTGGCCTTTGGTGATCACGCGTGGTCCAGAAAAACCAAGAATGAACCTGGGCATTTACCGCATGCAGCGTCTGGGACCGCGTAAGTTAATCATGCGCTGGCTATCCCATCGTGGCGGAGCTCTCGACTTTAGAGATTGGACCCTTAAGCATCCGGGTGAACCTTACCCTGTAGCCATTGCATTGGGAGCCGATCCAGCAACGACCTTGGGCGCGGTAACACCTGTCCCCGATGCACTGTCAGAGTACGCCTTTGCCGGCCTATTACGCGGTAGCAAAACAGAACTCGCCGAATGTCTTACCGATCGCTGTAAGGCCAATGACTTGCGCGTACCCGCCCATGCGGAAATTATTCTGGAGGGCTACATAGACCCCAGCGAGGAAGCCGACGAAGGCCCCTACGGTGATCACACGGGCTACTACAATGAGGTCGAACGCTTCCCCGTATTTACTGTCGAAAAGATGACGACACGAAAAAACCCTATTTATCACAGTACCTATACCGGACGTCCACCGGATGAGCCTGCCATTTTAGGTGTCGCTCTCAACGAAGTTTTTGTGCCACTACTGCAAAAGCAATTTCCAGAGATTGTCGATTTTTATTTGCCTCCTGAGGGCTGCTCTTACCGAATGGCTGTGGTCACCATTCGCAAAGAGTACCCGGGGCATGCCAAGCGCGTCATGCTGGGAATATGGTCTTTCCTGCGTCAATTTATGTATACCAAGTTCATTATTGTCGCTGACGAAGATATTAATGCGCGCTCCTGGGAAGATGTGATCTGGGCCATGACCACCCGAATGGACCCTCGAAGAGACTGCGTGTTCATAGACAACACACCGATCGACTATCTCGATTTCGCATCCCCGGTGCCGGGGCTAGGATCTAAAGTGGGCATGGACGCGACCAACAAGTGGGAGGGTGAAACCGATCGAGAGTGGGGTGAGGCTATCGCGATGGACAGCAACGTCAAAGACCGTATCGACGAAATATGGAAGGATCTCAACATAGATTTACCCGGACGTTAGGGCCAACCAATATCAGTAATCAGCGCTCTTCTTGCGGCTGTGGCAGCGGCACATCGGGCAGTGGCGCCATACTGAGGGCGGCTGCCTCTGCCGACAGGGTGCTGGCACGCTCATGCTCACCCCTAGCGCCATAAAAGCGCGCCAATTCGCAACAGTTCTCCGCCGTAGCGCCGCGCTGATGCGATTCCTCAAGCCAGACCCTTGCCGTTTCCCAATCCTGAGCATGCAGTGCCACCCGAGCTGCAGCGAGAAGCAAGGCCCCGTCATGGGTGGGCACTTCTAGCCACTTTTGAATTATTTTGAGCAGCTTGCGTGGATTGTCAGGGGGAAAGCGGCCTAAGAAGGCGGCCAATTCTCCATTCAGTTCTTTTCCTAACCAAGCGACAAGGTGCTTTTCTGCCTCACGATAGCCACGGAGCTTAATTAAAGCCTCGAGGTAACGAACCCTGAGTGCCATTTGATCACGCTGCACCAGGGGTATTCCTCGCCAAAGTGCCTCGAGGTCGTTAACGCTGCCATCAGACTGATCAGCAATTGACCCGATAAGTGCGTCCCAAAGTTCGGCCTCTAGTCCGCGCAGCGCCACGTCTTCGAGTAACCCGTATTTATGGAGCTCAGGCAACAACGGCCGCAAAGCTTCCCACTCGCCTAGGTGACGATGGGCTCTCGCTAGCAGTGCCAAAACATAGGGATGTTTTGCCGCGTTAGCTCGGGCGCGCACCAAGGTAGCTAGTGCCTGCTCATAATTACCCGCCGACAATTCCAACTCAGCATGCGTCAGCTCAACGGCTACACCGGCATCTGCTTCGACACCCTCGGCCTTTCCCAGCTGCGCTTTCGCATCTTCAATATCCCCAAGCCTAAAACTGGCTCGCGCAGCAATCAGGTGATTCACCAGAGGCGCATCGCTGTAGCGCGCCGAGCGCAGAAGCTGCTTGCGCGCCCGCAGCCAATTTCCCTCAACAAAACTAATAAGACCACGATTAGTGAGTGCCGTCGCGTTCCGACTCTTACGCAGCCCCAACCAACCACTCACAACGCGTTGTGTACCCCAAGCGCGTCGAACAACGCTCAGTAAAAGAGCCAAAAGCCCCCAGACAACCAGCCAGAGTAAAAGGGCAAACCAGACGCTGGTCTCTACTACGACATCACCAAGACTGGCATAAACATAGCCACCACCTTGGTCGACCTGATTGACCAGCACAGCACCTAACACGAGGCCCATAAGCACCAACACGATAAAGCCGCGCATCGTTAGTCGCCCTCCGCCGGAGCCACCACATCTACGGCTTCACTGACACCGTCGATTGCTCTAATGGCATCGGCCAAGGCAGCTCGAGAATTCAGTAAATCGGGAATTTCAGGGGCAATATCAAGGGTGGCCAAGGCACCGAGCTCTGCCACCATGGCCCCAACACGATCGGGATCCGTCTCTGAAAATATGCTGATAGATTCTTGCGCTCGCGCGAGGGCATGCTGGTATAGGGTTGCGTTGGCGGACAGCGCCGCAATCTGGGCTTGCTCTAGGGACATGCGAAGGTTTTGACGGATTAAATTTTCCCAATCTGGGGTTAACAGCGCGGCTCGCTCGTCACTACGGCGATGAACAACCAGATAACGCGACAATTTATCGAGGGCAGCGCGCCAACCGGCACTCGCTCGAGACCACAAGCTCTCACTCTCTGGTATTTGTGCCGTCGGTGCCTGAGGCATCCTAACCTGCAATAAAGCCGCCTGTTCAATAAGTGCGGCAAACCGAGCATACAAACCCACCATGTCCACCCGTGGCGCCACCGCGAGGCTGGCAAGGTCCGTCGCGAGGGCCCGTCGAGCAAGGGTAAATCGAGGATCATTAACCTCTGCAAGTAACGCATCGGCATTGGTCAACAGCGCCTGTGCGGCGTCGATATCTCTCGAGACCAATAAACGCTGCGCCGACAACCGCACCAAAAAAGCTGCCTCGTTGGCTAACCATGCCCGACGATCCGTTGCCGTCAGTCTGGCAAGATGGATATCAACGCGCTCAAGACGCTCTGCCAGGCGGTCAGTTGCACTCTCCTGCTCTATCAGGCGCTGGGCTTGCCTGGCGGCTGATGCTTGTAGTGCCGCCGACGTGAGGGCCTGAGACTCTTCCATTTGTTGCTCAAAGCCCAAGGTTAGCTCACGAGCCAGCGTATTCGGTGCACCTTCGAGAATCGTCAGTCGAGCGTCACTAGCCTCAAGTTGTACCAACAACGCTTGATAGCGCGGCCAGCCAAAGAACCAACCCAGATAAGCACTCCCACCCAGAATCAATAACAGCATTAAAAGCACAGCTCTAGCGAAGCGATCACTCCTGCGCTTGGGTTCTGGGGTCAAAACGGGACCCGCTGAAGCTGGCTGAGTTATAGCTTCCACCTCAGGCACCGGTGCTAACTGATTTTCGACGTCCTTAGGTATTTCGACCCCCATACCTGCTTTATCCTCCAGTGGTTTGCTGGTCTGTGCTTGATTATCAATCTTTGCAGCACGCAATGACTCAATAGCTGAAAGAAATGCGTCATCACCGGCACCGGTTGCCGTTATGACGTTAGTCCAGCCTAATCCCGAAGCGATCTTAGCGACACGACCTGAGGGCACAATCACGGGACTATCAAGAAGATTGGGTTGGCCGCCCTGCCCCAGCAGTTCCGTTAACTGTTCCACAATCTCACCGGAGCTCGCCTGAAAAACAACATCCTCACGTTCGCATAACTGCCAGCAAAATTGGCCGGCATCAATATCTGTAGGGTCCCTTCGGTAGCACACATAGCTGACGACGTCTGCGCCACGCTCTCGCAACGCCTCTGCCAACAAGCCACGGCCCCCCTCACCTTTGACGATGACCACCTGCTTACCCTTAACATCGTGCAAGATATCAAGGCCCAACAAGCCCTCAGAATCCGCCTGGGAGGGAACAC
>Ga0233438_10001369_pt1 | contig 26819 bp, 22 predicted proteins | sample SI_123_September_FD_182720 | JGI IMG/M metagenome (GOLD analysis project Ga0233438, IMG submission 182720) | Seawater microbial communities from Saanich Inlet, British Columbia, Canada - SI_123_September2016_10_MG | ecosystem: Environmental > Aquatic > Marine > Inlet | place: Canada: British...
CCAAAAACTTCAATCTCATTTACATTAACTTCATTCTCATCTGTTAAATTAAACCGAATCTCTTCATCTTTAGTGATTTCTGTATAGTCGTTTAAAGGAATATCAAATAAGGATTCAGAAGTATTTTGTATTGGTGCTTCTTCTTTTTTCACTTCTTCTTTTGGAGCCTCTGTTATAATAAAACTATCTTCAGAAACTGTATCTAGAATGATCTCCTCATAACTAACTGGCATGTTTGCTATAATTTCATTCGTCTTTATCAAATCCATCTTTGAACCTTGATCTTCTAAATCTTCTTCTAAAGTATGAACAATTTTAGCATTTGATTGTTGACTATTAGCTATAGGCCCATCTAAAGTTGGTTGTCTCGATATAGTTTTCTCTTCGAAACTATAAGTTGCACGTTGTTCTTCTTCTAATGTATGTATAATCTTTTTTACTTCAGTATTGGTAATATTGCTCTGTTGATCTGCTGCAAAACCGGTAGCAACAATAGTTACAGAAATGGCTTCTCCTAAATTTTCATCTTCACCAATACCCATAATAATATTGGCATCATAACCTGCCTCATCTTGAATGTAGTCATTAATTTCACCAATCTCATCTAAAGTAACTTCACTTGTACCTGAAACAATTAAAAGTAATACATTTTTAGCTCCCGTAATTTTATTGTCATTCAATAAAGGAGAATCTAATGCTTTAACAATAGCGTTTTTAGCTCTCGTTTGTCCTTCTTCTTTTGCAGAACCCATTATTGCTGTTCCACTGTTAGAAAGGACTGTTTTGGCATCATGTAAATCAATATTTTGCTTATAATGATGTGTAATAACTTCTGCAATTCCTTTAGAAGCTGTAGACAAAACCTCATCTGCTTTAGAAAAACCTGCCTTAAAACCAAGATTTCCGTAAACTTCACGTAGCTTATTATTATTAATTACAATTAAAGAATCTACATTTTGACGAAGTTGATCAATACCTAATTGAGCTTGTTTAGTTCTTCTTTTTCCCTCAAAAGCAAATGGCATTGTTACAATACCTACTGTCAGGATATCCATATCCTTTGCAATTTTAGCAATAATTGGAGCAGCTCCAGTTCCAGTACCTCCTCCCATACCAGCTGTTATAAAAACCATTTTTGTTTGGTTGTTTAACATCTGTTGTATCTCTTGCATACTTTCTTTTGCAGCTTGCTCTCCAATTTCAGGATTAGCACCTGCCCCCAAACCAGAGGTAAGTGTTGCTCCTAATTGAATTTTGTTTGGAATTGGACTATTTTCTAAAGCTTGTGCGTCTGTATTACAGATTACAAAATCTACCCCATTTATATGCTGTTGAAACATGTGATTTACAGCATTACTTCCACCTCCACCAACACCAATTACTTTAATGGTGTTTGATTGCGATTTTGGCATTACAAATTCAATATTTTCAAATTCTAAGCTCATACTAACTTTTTATTTTGTGTTCTTTTGGTTTGTCTTTTTTTACTCTGGCACTTATTCAGCGTTATCTAAAAAATCTTTTAAACCCTCTGTAAATTTCTCAAAGAAGGTTCTTGTTTTAGGCTTTGGCTTTGTTTTAATACCTTGATCTACTTCAGGTTCTTGTGTATTTAATATTTCTTCTTTTTGTTCTATGCTTTCAATAGCAACTTCTTCCTCTTCTTCTAACTTATTCTCTTTTTCCAAACCTTCCATCAACAAACCTACAGCAGTTGCATAAGAAGGACTTGTTAAAGCCTCATCTGATTCTCCTGCTAAATGTTCATTCGGATAACCTATTCTGGCATCCATACCAGTAATGTATTCTACTAGTTGACGCAAATGTTTTAATTGAGAGCCTCCACCTGTTAAGACAATTCCTGCTATTAATTTCCCTTTAGCAGTCTCATGTCCATAATTTTTAATTTCTAAATACACATGTTCAATAATTTCTTGAACTCTGGCATGAATAATTTTAGATAAATTTTTGAGTGTTATCTCTTTAGGTTCCCTTCCTCGTAATCCAGGAATAGAAACAATCTCCGTTTCTTTATTTTCACCTGGCCAAGCTGAACCAAACTTGATCTTTAACAACTCTGCTTGTTTCTCTATAATTGAGCAACCTTCTTTAATATCATCTGTAATAACATTACCTCCAAAGGGAATTACTGCTGTGTGTCTAATAATACCATCTTTAAAAATGGCCAAATCAGTTGTTCCTCCTCCAATATCAATTAAAGCTACTCCTGCTTCTTTTTCTTCTTGACTTAAAACGGCTTGTGCAGAAGCTAAAGGCTCTAAAGTAATTTCATTTAAATCTAACCCTGCGCTTTTTACACATCTACCAATATTTCGGATAGAAGAAACTTGTCCCACAACTACATGAAAGTTTGCTTCCAAACGACCTCCATACATACCAATTGGCTCTTTAATATCTGCTTGAGAATCTACTTTAAACTCTTGTGGCAAAACATGAATTATTTCTTCTCCTGGTAACATAACTAATTTATGCACTTGGTTTACTAAATTTTCGATATCTAAAGCATCAATAACCTCATCTGCATTATTCCTAGTAATATAGTCGCTATGGTGTAAACTACGTATGTGTTGTCCTGCAATACCTACAACAACGTCTTCTATCTTTAGACCAGAAACACTTTCTGCCTCATCTACAGCTTGTTGTATAGATTGAATTGTTTGTGTAATGTTACTCACTACTCCACGCTTTACACCTAAACTTTTTGCTTTACCAATACCAACTACCTCTATTTTACCATAATCATTTTTACGACCAATCATGGCAACAATTTTGGTGGTACCAATATCTAAACCAACCGCTATTTTGTTATTTCCCATTTTAGTTTATTTAGTGCACACAACTTGGTTGTGATATTTTACATTAATTGTTTTATAATTTTGAATAGTTTTATCTTCAAAAGTTGTATTATAAAACGCTTTTAATTTTTTAAATTTTAAATCCATTTTAGTTAAATTTCCAAAATCGATTTTATAATCTCCGCTTCTTACTGAAAATTGAAATTCATTTTCTGCAGATTTTTCAATTCCAACAATTTCTTTATGAAGAAAATCATCTTTCTCTACAGCCTTAATAAGCTTTAAAAGTTCTATAATTTCTTCTTCATGATAAACCCCTAAAACTAATAAAACTCGAGAGGAATAGTTGACTGACAAGGGCATCTTTACACCTTGCTTATCAATATAATAAGCCTCACCATCTCCAAGAATCCTGGCAATTGGCTCTCTTTGTTTTAACATCAATTTAAGCTTACCATCTACCGTTAAAAAAACATCTGCTTTAGCTACATATGGATTCTTTGAAACGTTATTTTCTAGATTATATAAATCTATCATAGATTTTGGATTATTTTGCATCTTTTTTGGATTTTGTATTAACAATTTATTAACCATAGAATGAGTTAAAAAATTATTATCTCCAGAAGCAAAATCCACCAAAGGAATTCCCACTTTTATTGCGTCATTTCTCTTGCTAGAAAAAGCAAAAAGCAATCCTAAACCAATTATAATTAGGGGAAAAAAAAGATATTTTAAAATTCTTTTAAACTTCATTGTTTAGGGTGATTGTAAGTTTATTTTTAACCTCATTTATTAACACTCCAATATCTCCAGCCCCCATCATGGCAACTACTTTACAAGAAGAACTCTTAATTTCTGACACTAAGTTATTTTTTTGCACTACTTTTTTATAGTTACAGTGTATTTTACTTAATAGCCAAGTTGAGTTAACGTTAGGTATGGGTTGCTCTCTAGCTGGATAAATATCTAAAAGCAAAACCTCATCAAATTTAGAAAGTGCCAATGCAAAATCTGAAATAAAATCTCTTGTTCTAGAGAATAAGTGAGGCTGAAAAACAGCAAGCACTTTTTCATTTGGATACATTTCTCTAATGGAATTTTCTACAGCATTAATCTCTGTAGGATGATGCGCATAATCATCTACTAATACTAATTCAGAAGTTTTAATTTTATAAGAAAACCTTCGCTTAACACCTTTAAAGGTTGCTAATTGCTCTTTTATTTTTTGTAATGAAACACCGTAAACATTGGCCATAGCTAAAGCTGCCACAGCATTCATAACATTATGTTTTCCTGACAATTGCAAAGAAACATTTGTAATAATTTCTGTTGGGGTTTTAACATCAAAAAAATATGTACCATTAGATATTTTTAAATTATAAGCCATAAAATCTGCTGATTCATTAACAGCATATGTAAGTCCTTCTAATGGAAGTCCTTTTGCAACAATTAGAGTATCTGTAACTTTTTTGGAAAATTCTAAAAAAGAATTTTCCAACGCAGAAGCTTCTCCATAAATATCTAAATGGTCTGCATCCATAGAAGTTACACAAGCAATATTTGGACTTAATTGCAGAAACGATCTATCAAACTCATCTGCCTCTACTACAGTTACTTTATTATCACCTAAAATTAAATTTGAGTTATAATTTTCCGCAATACCCCCTAGAAAAGAAGTTGCTTTTTCAGGTTGCATAATATGACCTAAAATTGAGGATGTTGTAGTTTTACCATGAGTACCTGCAGCTGCTAAACAAAAAGTAGATTTTGTAATTTCTCCTAGTATTTCTGCTCTTTTAAGAAGGGTGAAATTTTTGTTCTTAAAATAATTCAATTCCGCTGAGTTCTCAGGAATTGCTGGTGTATAAATAACCAAAGTTGTTTCTTTATCTAAAAATGATAATGGAATGTTTTTTACAATATCCGTAAAGTGAATAGCTACATCTATTTTCTCTAATTCTTCAGTAATTTCAGAAGGTGTCTTATCATAACCAGCCACATTTTTACCTTGTGCAGCAAAATATCTTGCAATGGCACTCATACCGATGCCACCAATACCTACAAAATAAATGTTATGTATTTTTTTTAAATTCACTTCTTTAATAATTTTTCTACTTCATTCACAATATTGGTAGTTGCACTTGGCAAAGCGAGTTCATTTATATTTTCTGATAGTTGCTGTTGTTTTCCTTCATCTTTTAATAATGTTTCAAAAACAATTTTAAAGGTGTCTAACTCGGCTTCTTTTAATAAAATAGCCCCATGCCTATCTACAATAAATTTGGCGTTTTTTGTTTGATGATCTTCTGCCACATTCGGAGAAGGTATAAAAATAACTGGCTTTCCAACAATACATAACTCAGAAACGGAACTTGCACCCGCTCTAGAAATGATAATACCTGAAGCTGCATAAGCAAAATCCATTTTATTAATAAATTGATGTACCTGAACATGTTTCAATTCATTATACTTTTTGTATTCATCAAAATATAATTTTCCACATTGCCAAATTACTTGAACATTCTGTGCTTCTAAAAAATCTAGGTTACTTTCTATAAGCTGATTTATTTTACGAGCACCTAAACTACCGCCTAAAACTAAAATTGTTTTCTTTTTTTTGTCTAACTTAAAGAACGCTTTTGCTTCATGAATCTTAGAATGAATACTTAATAAATCTTGACGAACAGGATTCCCTGTTTTTATAATTTTATCTTTCGGGAAAAAGCGTTGTAAATCATCATATGCAACACAGATTTTACGCGCACGTTTTCCTAATAATTTATTCGTTATTCCTGGAAAAGAATTTTGCTCTTGAATTAATGTTGGGATTTTTTTTCGATTAGCCATAATTAATGTGGGACCGCTTGCAAAACCTCCTGTACCAATAGCAATATCTGGTTTAAATGTCTTTATAATTTTTGATGCTCTCCATAAACTACTTAACAATTTTAAAGGAAAACTTAAATTCTTAGATATGTTTTTTCGTTGAATTCCTGCAATCCACAGTCCCTCAATTTTATATCCTGCTTGAGGTACTTTTTCCATTTCCATTTTATCATTTGCGCCTACAAATAAGAAATTTGCATCTGGGTAACGCAACTTTATTTCATTTGCAATAGCAATTGCTGGGTAAATATGCCCCCCTGTTCCACCTCCTGAAATAAGTATATTAAATGGTTTCATGTAAAATATCTAAAGGGTTATCATCTAAAATATCTTCTTCTGTTTCTTGCTTAGAAGCACTTACACTCAGTATCATTCCTAGAGCAAAACAAGTCATCCAAATAGAAGTACCTCCACTACTTATTAAAGGCAAAGTTTGCCCTGTTACAGGGAACAAGTTTGTTGCTACTGCCATATTTATAATAGCTTGAAAAATAATTGGGCATCCTACACCTATAACTAATAATGTTCCAAAAATGGTAGCTGTTTTTCGTATGACTACAAAAATTCGAAATAATAATAAAAAATAAATTAGCGCTATAATAATGCCACCTGCTAACCCATATTCCTCTATAATAATTGCAAAAATAAAATCTGATGAAGATTGTGGTAAAAAGTTTTTTTGAACACTTTTACCTGGCCCTAAACCAATTGGACCTCCAGTAGCAATTGCAATTTTAGCTTTTTCTACCTGATACGCATCTTTATCATTAGCGTCAGAAAAACGCTCTATTCTGTTTTGCCAAGTTTGGACACGATTTGGCATAGCGTCTGGAAAAGCTTTTGCTATTAAAACAAAAAAAGAAAGCATTAGAATACCAGCACCAAGTATAATGCCTAAATATTTTAAAGGATAACCACCAATAAAAGTAACTACTAAAATCATTAAAAATATAATTGCTGTAGTAGAAAAGTTTGCAGGTAAAATAAGTATTAATACTGCTGCAACTGGGAGCCACAACTGCAGAACACTTTCTTTAAAATTAATAACCTGTTCTTTCTTTTTAGCCAAATATCTAGCCACATAAACCATTAAAACCAAACCTGCAAGTGTAGAGGTTTGAAAACCAATACCTACAAAAGGTATTCGTATCCACCTACTTGCATTTGCCCCACCAATAGTTGTTCCTTGAAGCATAGTAAAGACTAATAAAACCAGGACAATTGGTAACATCAATACAGATCCTCCAGAAAAATAACGATAAGGTATTTTATGCACTCCATAAATGATACCAAACCCCATAATTAACAAAACCATATGTTTAACCAAGTACCCTAAAGTAGATCCAGAACCGACTACGTATACCAAGTTTGTGCTTGCACTATAAACAGGCATAAATGAAAAAACTGCTAATATGGCTACAATAGCCCAAATAGTTTTATCTCCGTTAATATGTTTAAAAATAGTTTTCAATTGGTTTAACTTCTTATAAGTTTCTTACTGCCTTTTTAAATTGTCGCCCTCTATCTTCATAATTATCAAATAAATCAAAACTTGCACAAGCAGGAGAGAGTAAAACAGTATTGCCTTTTTCCGCTATTTTGTGAGCAACCTTTACAGCTTCTTCAGCACCAGCAGTCTCCACAATGGTTTCTATAACGTTACCAAACGTTTGTTTAATTTTTTCGTTATCAACACCTAAACAAACAATTGCTTTTACTTTTTCTCTAACTAAAGGCAACAAGTCTGTATAATCGTTACCTTTGTCTACCCCACCAACAATCCATACTGTCTGTTGATCCATACATTCTAAAGCATAAAATGTAGCATTAACATTAGTTGCTTTAGAATCATTTATGTAATGCACATCTTTAATTTTTGCCACATTTTCCAGACGATGTTCTGCTCCTTCAAAATTAGACAAGCTTTCTTTAATAGTTTCTTTTCTAACTTTTAATAATTGAGCAGCCATTGAGGCTGCCATGGCATTTTTAGTATTGTGTTTTCCTTTGATTGATAATGATGATATTGGCATCTGTAATGTGTCTTTTTGAATGTTGATTGTTAGTATATTATTTTTTAAAAATGCTCCATATTGGAGTTCTTTCTTTAATGAAAATGGAACTAGCTGAGCTTTTGTTTTATGTTCTTCTAACCCTTTTGCAATTACCTCGTCATCTGCGTCATAGATTAGAAAATCTGTAGCCTCTTGGTTTTTAGTAATGCTAAATTTTGAGTTTATATAGTTTTGAAAATCGTAATTATACCTATCTAAATGATCTGGAGTAATATTGGTTAAAATGACTATATGTGGTTTAAAATCTACGATTCCATCTAACTGAAAACTGCTTATTTCTAACACATAATTATCATAATTATTTTCGGCAACTTGCATTGCAAAACTATCTCCAATATTACCTGCAGCACCAACATGTAAACCTGCATTTTTTAAAATATGATGCGTTAACAATGTTGTTGTTGTTTTACCATTTGAACCTGTTATACCTACCAAAGTCGCTTTTGTAAAAGCTGCTGCAAATTCAATTTCAGAGATAACTGGAACCGCATTTTTAACTAGCTTTTTAACTAGAGGAACTGCATCTGGAATGCCAGGACTTTTCATAACAACATCGGCTGTTAAAATTTTAACTTCTGAGTGTTGATTTTCTTCAAAATCTATTTTATGATGTAAAAGAACTTTTTTGTACTCTTTGGTTATTGCTCCTTTATCAGAAACAAAAACTTTATACCCTTTTTGTTGTCCTAAAATAGCTGTACCTACTCCACTTTCTCCTCCTCCAAGAATCACCAAAAACCCATCCTCTCCTAAATAACTTAGAATTGATTTTTCTGTATTTTTTTGATGCTTCATATCTTTATTAAAAGTTGCCCAAACGCTCTTAAAAAGAAGTTAAGGCAGGTAACTTTTTTATCTTAATTTTAATGTTACTATTGTAAATACAGCCAATAGAATTCCTACAATCCAAAAACGTACTACAATTTTACTTTCATGATAACTTAACTTTTGATAGTGGTGATGTAAAGGAGACATTTTAAAAATTCGCTTTCCTTCTCCAAATTTCTTCCTAGTGTATTTAAACCAAGAAACTTGCATGATTACGGATAAATTTTCTACCACAAAAATTCCTGCTAAAATGGGCAACAATAACTCTTTACGTATTGAAATGGCAATAACAGCAATGATTCCTCCAATCGTTAAACTACCTGTATCACCCATAAATACTTGAGCAGGATAAGTGTTATACCATAAAAAACCGATTAAAGCTCCTGCAAAAGCAAGTATAAAGACAGTCATTTCACCAGAATTAGGAATGTACATGACATCTAAATAATCTGCGAAAATGATATTACCAGAAACCCAAGCAAAAACAGCGAGTGTAATTACAATTATTGCTGATGAACCTGCTGCTAAACCATCAATCCCGTCTGTTAAATTAGCTCCATTAGATATTCCTGTTATAATAAAAACAGAAATAAAAATGAATACAATCCAACCATATTTTTCATAACCATCTCCTAAAAAACTTAGTGCTTCAGCATATTCTAATTCGTTATTTTTAAAAAACGGGACTGTTGTTTTAGTTGATTTATGCGCTTCTCCAAATACTTGTTTTTTTCCATTTTCTTGAACAGTTTGTAATGCAACAGGAAGTTGCTCCTTAATAGTTACACCATCATTAAAATATAGCATACTACCTACAATTAAACCCAAACCAACCTGACCAAGCACTTTAAACTTACCACTTAAACCACCTTTATCTTTTTTAAAGACCTTTATATAATCATCTAAAAAACCAATAAGCCCCATCCAAATTGTTGTAATTAGTAATATAATGATGTAAATATTATTTAGTTTTGCTAACAGAATAACAGGAATTAATGTAGCTAGGATTATAATAACACCTCCCATTGTTGGTGTTCCTGATTTTTGTTTTTGCCCATCTAAACCTAAATCTCTTACAGTTTCTCCTACTTGTTTTTTTCTTAAGAAATTTATAATTCTTTTTCCATAAATTGCCGAAATGAGTAATGACAATATAAAGGCTGCTGCTGCTCTAAAGGTGATGAATTGAAATACACCTGCTCCTGGAACACTAAACTGATTTTCTAAGTATTGAAAAAAATAATATAGCATTTTACTTCTTCTTTAGTTGATTAAAACAATTGGTTACTTCTTCTAAATCATTAAAATGAGTACGCACTCCATTTACCTCTTGATAACTCTCATGTCCTTTTCCTGCAATTAAAATAATATCTCCTGAAGAGGCCAGTTTACAAGCAGTTTTTATAGCTTGTCTTCGATCTAGAATTGAGAGTGTTTTGTTATAATGCTCAGGAGAAACACCAGTTTCCATCTCATCTAAAATGTGTTGTGGATCTTCGGTTCTTGGATTGTCTGACGTAAAAATCACCTGATTACTTAAGAATGCTGCAATATGCGCCATTTTTGGTCTTTTTGAAGTATCTCTATCTCCACCACAACCAACAACAGTTATTAGTTTTTCGTTATTAGAACGTATATTGTTAACTGTGTGTAGCACATTTTGCAAAGCATCTGGAGTATGTGCATAATCTATAATTGCTGTTACACCGTCTTCTGATTTTATATACTCAAAACGACCATTCACATTTTCTAACTGACTCACAATAGTTAAAATTTCTAATTTTTCTAATCCAAGTAGTTCTGCTGTTGCTATAATTGCGGTAAGATTATAAATATTAAAAACACCAATTAATTTTGTCCAAACCTCAGTGTTATCAACAGAAATAAGTGTTCCAGACAATTGTTTTTCTAAAATCTTTACTTTAAAATCAGCCATTGTTTTTAAAGCATATGAGTGTTTTTTAGCCTTTGTATTTTGCAATACGAAACTCCCATTTTTATCGTCGATGTTAGTTAAAGCAAAAGCAGATTTTGGTAAAAAATCAAAAAAATTCTTTTTTACATTTCTATACTCAGCAAAATCTTTGTGGTAGTCTAAATGATCGTGAGATAAGTTTGTAAAAATACCACCTGTAAAATGTAAACCCTCGGTTCTCTTTTGATGTATACCGTGAGAACTCACCTCCATAAAACAGTATTCCACACCTGCATCTAGCATTAAGTCTAGGTACTTATTTATAGTTACAGAATCTGGAGTTGTATGAGTAGCTTTATATTCTTTATTACCAACTAAAACTTTAACCGTAGATAGTAAGCCTACCTTATAACCCGCCTTTGTAAAAAGTTGATAAAGTAAAGATGCTATTGTGGTTTTACCATTAGTACCTGTTACACCAACAACAGAAAATTTTGTTGATGGATTTTCATAAAAGTTAGCTGCCATTATCGCTAAAGCCTCATTAGCATCAGCTACTCTTATATAAGTAATTCCTTCTTGCCTATCAAAAGAGAACTTTTCGCAAACTACTACTTTAGCTCCAAGCGCTATAGCCTTGTCTACATACAAATGACCATCAACATTTACTCCTTTTTGAGCTATAAAAACAGCATCTTTTTCAACAACTCTTGAATCGAAGACAAGTTTATTTACCAAAACATTAGTATCTCCATAAACTTGCTTAATTGCTACTTTGTATAAAATGTCTTGTAATTTTTTCAAGCTATGAAAGTTTTAAAGTTATGGTTTCTCCTTTTTTTAACATCACTCCCTTTCTTATAGATTGATTTTGAACTTTCCCTACACCTTCAGCGCTAACTTTTAGACCTATATTTTCTAATAAAGCGATGGCATCCATACCGTTCATACCTTTTACATCCGGAACTTTTGCATGAGTTTTATTTAAAACTTCGTTAAATGTATTGTACGCATTGTCTATAGAAGTAAAGTAAACCTCATCAGTTACAATTTGGTTGTTTATAGGAGTGGTGGTGTAAATCTTTTGAGCAATTTCTTTAAACACTGGTGCTGCAACTGTTGCTCCATAATACCCTTTTTCTTTTTTTGGATCGTGTACCACAACAATACATGAATATTTAGGCTCCTCTACTGGAAAAAAACCAGCAAAAGAGGCTGTGTAATGCTTTGTAGAGTAATATCCACCTTCCCAATCACCATTGCTGTTTTTTACTCTTGGCATAAACTTTTTTGCAGTTCCTGTTTTACCTGCCATAGAAAAATTTGGAGAATAAATATTAGCTGCAGTTCCTTTAACAACTACATTCTCCATTACTTTTTTAATTTTATTTAAAGTTTCATTAGAAGCAATTTTAGGGTGTAATACTTCAGTAGAAAAAATCTTTTCTGCTTTATCCTCTTTTCTCAACTCCTTTACAAATCTTGGTTTAACCATAATTCCGTTATTTGCAACCGCATTGTAAAACATTAGTGTCTGCATAGGTGTTACAGAAACTCCATAACCCCAAGACATCCACTCTAAAGAAATTTTACTCCAAGATTTATCTTTAGGCTTTGGTACATAAGGTTTCCCTTCTCCTTTTATAGAAAAGCCAATAGGTTTTGTAAAACCATAAGTCTCTAATTTAGAAATAAACTTCTCTGGAGTATCATCATAATGTTTTTTGATTAATTTTACAATGCCTACATTAGAAGAAACCTCAAACGCTCGGGCTACTGAAATTTTTCCATAGCCTCCTCTCCTTGAATCTTCCACTTTTTTTCCATGAATGTAAATTCGACCTTTTTCAGTATCCACAACAGTTGAGGTATCTATCTTTTTATCATCTAGAGCCGCCATTAAACTGGCCAACTTAAATGTAGATCCTGGCTCATGACTCTCCCAAACTGCATAGTTTCTTTTTTCATAGTATTTTCCTTTGGAAGTTCTACCAAGATTAGAAATTGCTTTTACCTCACCAGTTGCAGTCTCCATAACAACAGCACAACCATGATCTGCTTCAAAATATTCCAATTGCCTTAGTAAGGCATGATGTGTTATATCTTGAATATTTACATCAATTGTCGTTATTACATCGTGCCCATCTATAGGTTCTTTTTCATTTACATCAGAAATAGGTTTCCACTGATTTTTGGCAATCTTTTGTTTCCATCGCAATCCATTTTCACCTTGCATAAAATCAGCAAAAGCTCCTTCTATACCAGCCTCTCCTCTAAAATCATCATACCCTATTGTTCTTTCTGCTATTTTTCCTATTGGATGTGCTCTTACTGTTTTATGTTCTGCAATAAACCCACCTCGATATACCCCTAACTTAAAAATAGGGAATTGCTTTAATTTTAAATAATCATTATAACCAACATTTCTAGCAATAAGAAAGTATCTATTTTTTTGTTTTCTAGCGACTCTTAACTTAGCTTCATAGTAATTTTTACTTTTCCCAAACATAGCTCCTAACTCTTTTGCTAGGTTAGCAACATTTTTCTCAAAAACAGTGGCGTCTATTGCTAAAAGATCTACTCTAATAGTAAATTTGGACATAGATGTAGCTAACAAATTACCGTCTGCAGCATATACATTTCCCTTATTTGCATATACAGTATCTTGTTTAATTGTTAATTCTGTAGCAAGTTTTTTATATTTTTCTCCCTGAAAGTATTGTATATTGATAACACGAAATATAATTGCAAAAAGAAAAAGCGTCATAAAAGAAGCTACTATGTAGAATTTGATAAGTATGCTTTTTTTGTGAGTTGCCAATTGTATTAATCTTTATAAGTTACTTTAATCTTTTTTGGAGGGGTCTCTGAAGGCTTCAACCCGATTTTTAATGCATTTTGCCTAACACTAGACTCCATTTTCATTCGCATTAACATAGTACCTGTATCTACATAAGCTGCTCTTAATTCCCGTTTCTTTTTATTTAGTTCAGCTATCTTTATTACTTTTTTGTCAATATTATGAGCACTTGTAATTGTAATTAATAGCAAGGAAACAATAAAAAGGATAACCTTCCAATTATTAAAAGCAGACTCATCTGTGAGAAAACTTCCTCTTAGAATGTCATATATATTCCTCTTAACCTTTAACATTACTTTAGAGTAGCCAACCTTAACTTGGCACTTCTTGCCCTATTATTAACTTTTATTTCTTCTTTAGAAGGGACAATCAACTTCCCTACTTTCTTTAAAGGTTCATTAGAGTTTCCAAAAACATCTTTTTCAGGCTCACCTTCAAACAATCCAGTTCTAATAAAACGCTTTACCAATCTATCTTCTAGAGAGTGGTAAGAGATTACACTAAGCCTACCATCATCAGATAATAAATTTGGTATTTGCTCTAAAAACTCTTTCAAAACCGACAACTCTTCATTAACCTCAATTCTTATTGCTTGAAAAATTTGTGCTAAAATTTTATGTTCTTTTGCGTTTGGTAAAAAAGCCTTTAAAACTTCTTTCAATTGAAAACTAGTTTCAATAACCCTAGTCTTTCTTTCATGCACAATAGTTCGTGCTAACTTCCTTGAATTCCTTAACTCTCCGTATAAAAATAGAATTTCCGCAAGCTTCTCTTCAGAATATTGATTAATTACTTCTTTAGCAGAAATTTTAGATTTTTGATTCATTCGCATATCTAAATCACCATCAAATCGAATGGAAAAACCCCTTTCAGCTTCATCAAACTGATGAGAAGAAACTCCTAAATCCGCAAGAACTCCATCTACCTTTTTTATGCTATGAAATCTTAAAAAACGAGAAATATACCTGAAGTTTTCAGAGATTAAAACGAAACGCTCGTCATCTATAACATTTTTAAGTGCATCAGGATCCTGATCAAAAGCGAATAGCTTACCGTCTTTTCCTAAACGTTTTAATATTTCTTTAGAATGACCTCCGCCACCAAAAGTAACATCTACATAAACACCATCTTCTTTAATGTTTAAACCACTAACACTTTCCTCTAATAAAACTGCATTATGATAACTCATTCTCCTCTGTATTTCCCATCACTTCCTCTGCTAAATCTGAAAAATTTTCAGCAGCATTTTCTATCGCACTTTCATACCTATCTTTATCCCAAATTTCAATGATGTTTACTGAAGAAGACATAACCACTTGTTTTTTTATCCCTGCAAAATCAGATAGATTTTTAGGAATCAAAATTCTACCAGTAACATCTAACTCAACTAATTTTACTCCAGCAGTAAAACGTCTTATAAAATCATTATTTTTTTTCTTAAACTTATTCAAGCGATTTACCTGAGCCATAGTTGCGTTCCATTCTTTTAAAGGGTACAACTCTAAACATTTCTCGAAAACCGATTTTTTTAAAACAAACCCATCTTCTAGTATAGATGCCACCTGCTTTTTAAAAGCAGAAGGAAATAAAACTCTACCTTTAGCATCTGCTTTACACTCATATGTACCTATTAGGTTAATCACTTAAAAAAGATTTAATTGAAATCAAAAATATATAAAAATTACCACTTTTTACCACTTTTTACCACTTTGTTAATAAAAAGAAGAGTTTCTTAACATTCATAGGATTTAAGGGATTGTTAATAACCCTAAATGGGATCATTTTTAATTAATTCTTATATCATAAAAAAGAAGTACATTTGCTTCCTAGCGATTCAAACAAAAATCAATGACTGACAAGTTAAAAACTGAAGATAAGTTTACATATGCAGAAGCTGGCGAAGGACCTGCAATCATTGTTTTACATGGATTAATGGGAGCTTTAAGCAACTTTGAAGCTACTTTTAATCATTTTTCAAACAAGGGTTACAGGGTACTTATCCCAGAATTACCTTTATATACTTTACCACTAGCCAAAACTAATGTTAAAAATTTGGCAAGCTATTTACATGACTTTTTATCCTTTAAAAAAATTGACAAAGCAATGCTTTTAGGGAACTCTTTAGGAGGTCATATTGCTTTATATTTTACAAAACACTATCCCGAAAAAGTAAATGCACTTATACTAACAGGTAGTTCAGGGCTGTATGAAAACGCTATGGGAGGTAGTTTCCCAAAAAGAGGAAATTACGAATATATAGAACAAAAAGCTAGAGATGTTTTCTATGACCCTAAAGTGGCAACTAAAGAACTAGTAGATGATGTTTATGCAACTGTAAATGACAGAATGAAAGCCTTAAAGACACTTTCTATTGCCAAAAGTGCTATAAGACATAATATGTCAAACGATTTACCAAAAATGACACTTCCTAGTTGTTTAATTTGGGGAAAACAAGATGGAGTTACTCCACCAGAAGTCGCAGACGACTTTCACAAACTATTACCAAACTCAGATTTATTTTGGATTGATAAATGTGGACATGCTGCAATGATGGAAAGGCCTTCAACTTTCAATCAAATTTTAGATAGCTGGCTAACCACTAGAAATCTATAAAAATTATTTTATTTTGAAAATTAAGTCTGCTGAATTTGTAATGAGTAACAGTAATGTTATTAATGCACCAAAAGATAGAATACCAGAATATGCATTTATAGGACGTTCTAACGTTGGTAAATCTTCATTAATTAATATGTTAATGGAGCGTAAAGATTTGGCAAAAATATCTGGAAAACCAGGTAAAACTCAACTAATTAACCACTTTAAAATTAACGAAGAATGGTTTTTAGTAGATTTACCAGGATATGGCTATGCACAAGTCTCTAAAAAGAAAAGAGTAATTTTTCAGTATTTTATAGAGAATTACTTTAAAGAAAGAGGACAATTGGTTTGCACCTTTGTCCTAATTGATTCTAGGCACGATCCTCAAAAAATAGACCTAGATTTCATGCAATTTTTGGGAGAAAATCAAATTCCGTTTTGTTTGGTTTTTACAAAAGCAGATAAATTAGGAAGCTCAAAATTAAACAAGCAAATTACTTCTTATAAAAAGAAATTATTACAACATTGGGAAACATTACCAATGACTTTTTTAACCTCCTCTTCTACAGGATTAGGCCGAAAAGAATTTCTAGATTTTATTGATGGTGTAAATGAAGATGTTGCTAAAGATTTTAAATAAATTTAGCAAGAATTGTTATGCATTCTAATAAGCAAAACTTAAAAGTACTTTTTGAAGACAATCATATCATTATCGTTAATAAAAGATCTGGAGATATCACTCAGGGTGATAAAACTGGAGATAAACCTTTAAGCGATGTTGTAAAAGAATATATTAAAGATAAATACAACAAAGCTAGTAATGTTTATTTAGGCGTAGTGCATAGATTAGATAGGCCAACTTCTGGAGTCATAATATTTGCAAGAACCTCTAAAGCTCTAGAGCGTTTAAATAAAATGCTACGTGACAAAGAAATTTACAAAACCTATTGGGCTGTTGTAAAAAATCATCCAAAGAAAGAAAAAGCAACATTAATCAATTTCCTGAAAAAAAATCCAAAGAATAATAAATCTAGTGTTTTTCAAAAGGAAATTGAGGGCTCTAAAAAAGCAATTTTGCATTATTCTGTTGTTAAAAAATTAGACAATTACACACTCTTAGAAATTGATTTAGAAACAGGAAGACATCATCAAATTAGAGCGCAATTATCGAATATAGGCTACCCTATTAAAGGCGATTTAAAATATGGTTTTAATAGAAGCAATAAAGATGGAAGCATTCATTTACATGCCAGAAAAATAGAATTTATACACCCTGTCACCAAAGAGAAAGTTTCTGTTATTGCACCAACACCAAACGAAGTAATTTGGAACGCATGTAAGTAATTGCTATATTTAGAAAATTAAATTCTAAATGAAAGCTCTAAAATATTTTACCATTTTAATTCTCCCTTTAATAGTATACTTTTCTTTTACAAATAAAGGTTGGCTTACTTATTTACCTGCACTTGTTTTTTTTGGAGTAGTTCCACTTTTGGAGTTTTTTATAAAACCTAACACTCATAATCTCTCAAAAGAAGAAGAAAAAGTAGAGAAAGAGAACAAACTATACACGTATTTACTATATGCAACTCTACCCATGCAGATTGCTTTTTTAATCCTCTTTTTTTATGCAATTCAAGAACCAAATCTTAATAACTCAGAAATCTTTGGTAGAATTTTTGGAATGGGTATTATGTGTGGAGTAATAGGGATTAATGTTGGTCACGAATTAGGACATAGAAATCAAAGGATTGGTGAATTTATTGGGGAAATATTACTACTTACTTCTTTAAACACTCACTTTTTACCCTATCATAATGGAGGGCATCATTATAATGTTGCCACACCAAAAGACGCAGCTACTGCTAGAAAAAACGAGGTTTTATTCATTTTTTGGATTCGTTCTCATTTCACAAGTTACTTCCAAGCTTGGCAATTAGAAAACAAACGCATGAAATCTTTAAATAGAAAATGGTTTCATTATCAAAACAGAATGGTAGTATATACACTTTGTAACATATTTCTATTAGCACTAATCTATTTTATTTTTGGTCAATTTGTGCTATTCGCATTTATAGCAGCTGCAATAGTTGGCATTCTTTTATTAGAGACCGTAAATTATATAGAGCATTATGGTTTATTACGTAAAAAAAACAATCATGGAAGATATGAACGTGTAAAAAGAAACCACTCTTGGAACAGCAATCATCAAGTAGGGCAAGTACTACTTTTCAACTTGTCTAGACATTCAGATCATCACTATAATGGCTCTAAGCATTATCAATTATTAAAATCATTACCAGAAAGTCCACAAATGCCTACAGGTTACCCAGGCATGATGTTACTTTCATTTATACCGCCAATTTGGTTTTGGGTAATGAATAAAAAATTAAATAATTTATCATAAATACTTTATGAATCAAGAAAAAACAGTTTCTGCAGCAATTGATTACAGAAGATCAGTCAGAATTTATGATTCCAAAAAACCAATACAAACAGAAATTGTTAAAAAATGTTTAGAACAAGCAGCTTTGGCTCCTAACAGTAGTAATATGCAATTATGGGAATTTTATCACATTACTTCTAAAGATATTATAGCTAAAATTGCGCCATACTGTTTTAATCAAAATGCTGCAAGAACTGCACAGCAGTTGGTGATTTTTGTAACGCGTAAAGATTTATGGAAAGAAAGAGCTCAAGCCAACTTAAAGTTTATTGATAAAAACTTTGGTGCAAATAACCCTAAAAGCCAACAATCTAATAGAGAAAAAACAGCTAGAAATTATTATGGTAAAATTATACCTTTTGCTTATGCCGATTTTTTAGGAATTCTAGGTTTTTTAAAATTTATAATGGTTACAGTAATTGGTTTTTTTAAACCCATTTACAGGCAAGTTAAAAAAAGTGACATGAGAATAGTAGCTCATAAAACTTGTGGCTTAGCAGCAGAAAATTTTATGATTTCTATGGCTGCAAAAGGTTATGACACCTGTCCAATGGAAGGCTCAGATACACTTAGGGTTAAAAACTTGTTGGGTTTACCTTTTGGTGCTGAAATTAACATGATCGTATCTTGCGGAATTAGAGATCCGAAAGGTGTTTATGGAGAGCGTTTTAGAATTCCATTTAACGAAATTTACAAAGAAGTCTAATTTTAGCTATTCTTTTGGTTGTAAAATCAATACATTTTCACTTTCCTTTATTTCTGCCTCATTCAAACTCATTTTCACAAATTTACCATCTACAAATTTCTGAGCCTGATCTTTATAATACTCACTAAAAACATTACCAGATTGGCCTGTTGGTAAAATTGCTACACTGTTTTCTATGTCAGAAAAATCGATAACTCTTCTTGTTGATGGGCCAGCTGTAATTTTATAAACTCCTGTGCTATCTAATTTAAAAATTTGATTGTTAATTACTTCATTTCCTCCAATAGTTTCAAATGGACCAACATTAAAAATAGTTCTTAAAACGCCACCTGCCTTACCAATAGCATGTTCGTGCTCTAAAGAAATTACTCTTTTCCACAACCAATTATCAACATTTTCTCCTAACTGATTTTCTAAAAAAACATACGTATTTAAAAATGAAGAAGTAATAATTTGTGCTCTAGACTCTTTTTTAGAAGCAGTTTTTACATTATCCCACCAAATGGAGTTTTCTCTATTAATTTGAATTGGTAATGCCTGATCTTGCAATTGAGAATTGATAAACAACTCGAAACTTCCTCCTAGTTCGTCTTTATAAGTAGCTGCTAGAACTTCGTATAAAAATCGATTGTAAATAGTTGGTGCAATTGCTGTTTTTTGATAATTACCATTCCAGTTTTCTAAAATATAAATTGCCTTTTTCTGTGAAGCAGTTAAATTCTGTTGGTCTACATACTGTAATAAATCATTTGCAATATCAGAAACTGTAGCAGACTGCACATCATAAATCATATTTTGTACATCTTCTTTCGTAAAATCGTTTTTTTCATTTAATAAAGTTGATATTCTCTTAGCTCTATCTTGTGGTTGATAATAGCCAGGATATAATTTACCTCTAACAGAATCTGGCTGATTATTTGCAGAATATACGTAATTCCATGAAGGATTCACTGCTTGAGGATTTTCAATAAAAGGTAAAAATTCAGTTATTTCATCATTTCCAGAAGCACCGTTTAAATACAATTTAGAAGACAAACTATCTCTTAATTGATATAGTTTAGCTGATGCAAACCAAGCTATGTTTCCTTTTACATCTCCATACATTACGTTTAAACCTGGAGCATGAATTTTAGCAACAGCATCTCTAAATTTCATCAATGATTTTGCATGAGACATTTCATAAGAAACATTTAACTGCTCATTGTTTAATTGTGTGTATAACCAATGCATTGCTATAGGTCTATCATCATTCATATGAGAAATTAAACCATTCATTATTGGGCCATGTTTAGAGACTTTTACAGTAAAAATAGTATCAGCTTCATCTTTAATTTTTATGGTTTTACTTAATAGTTCGTAATCTTTATAGCCTTCTGAGGTTTTATATTGATTTTCATTTTCGGAATTGTTTTCTTCTATATAAAAATTTAAATCATCATTAGCTAACATGGTTAAACCATAAGCATATTCTCTATTGTGCCCTAAAAGCGGAAATGGCATTAAGGCTATATTAAAACCATAAATTTCAAAATCTGGAGTTTTAATATGGTTTTCGTACCAAACTGAAGGTTGTGAAAACCCAATATGAGGATCATTTGCAAAAAGAACTTTTCCGTTTTTAGTTTTTTCTGGTGCAATTACCCATGAGTTACTTCCAATAAATGTAGACACTGGTAATTTGTCCATAAATTTACTAACTGCTGCAGAAAGCTCGCCCTTAATTTCTTTAGTTTCGTATTTATTTATGGTTAAATCATTAAAGTCAGTGGTCATTATTTCATTTAAATATGCATCACCCAACTTCTCTTTAATCTCGGTTAAAAGAGGGTCTGTTTTATGAGCTACAGCAAAACTAAAAGCCATATAACCAAACACATTATACACATCTTTAATTGTATAGTTCTCTTTTTCTAAACCAACTAAAGAGAACTCTAAAGGAGTTTTACCTTCATTTATGTACTGATTAATTCCATTCAAATAGGCCTCAGTTAATACATAAGGTTGACTATTTTTATCTAATGTTGCAATGGTTTTTTCAGCAGCTTCTTCTATACCTAAGCCTGCAAAAAAGACATCTGTTTGCAACAAATCTTTTCCAAATATTTCAGACAATCTTCCAGAAGCAATTCTTCTAATTAGCTCCATTTGCCACAATCTGTCTTGTGCATGTAAGTAACCCAAAGCAGTGTATGCATCTTGCTGATTTTGTGCTTCAATATGTGGTACTCCTACCTCATCAAAATAAACAGTTACTTCATCAGATAAATTACTTAATGCTAATTCTCCAGAATAGTTAGGATGATAACTTCTAGAATACAACCAACCACCTATAACTATAAGTACTATTAAAACCAGAATAACTTTTAAGGATTTTTTGATAAATTTCATTTGAAAATTTTTGATGTAGCCAAAGATAAAATAATTATGTTGTATTTTTGATACACTAACAATTTGATGATTTATGAATAAAATTCAAATGGTTGATTTGCAAAAACAATATCAACACATAAAAGAAACAGTAGACAGCTCAATACAAGATGTTTTAAACTCATCTTCATACATAAATGGACCTTTAGTTAAAGATTTTCAGAAAGATTTAGAGGCTTATTTAAATGTAAAACATGTTATTCCTTGCGCAAATGGTACAGATGCTTTGCAAATAGCAATGATGGGCTTAGGCTTAAAACAAGGTGACGAAGTTATTACTGCAGATTTTACGTTTGCAGCTACTGTAGAAGTAATTGCGTTATTAAAATTAACGCCTGTTTTGGTTGATGTTGACAAAGAAACATTTAATATAGATATAGAAGCATTAAAAAAGGCAATCACACCAAAAACAAAAGCAATAGTTCCCGTGCATTTATTTGGCCAAGTTGCAAATATGGATGCCATTTTAGAAATTGCAAAAGAACATAATCTATTTGTTATTGAAGATAATGCACAAGCAATTGGAGCGAATTACACCTTTAAAGACGGTTCTCAACAAAAAGCAGGTACTATAGGAGATGTAGGTACTACTTCTTTTTTTCCATCTAAAAACCTAGGTTGTTATGGTGATGGAGGTGCTATTTTTACCAATAATAATGAGTTAGCACATACCATTCGTGGAATTGTAAATCATGGAATGTATGAGCGTTATTATCATGATGTTGTAGGTGTAAATTCGAGATTAGATTCTATACAAGCTGGAGTTTTAAAGGCAAAATTACCTCATTTAGATACGTATTGTAATGCGAGAAGAAATGCAGCTCGTTTTTACAATAATGCATTTGCAAATCACCCTGCAATTGTAACACCAACTGCACAATCTAACAAGACAGCCAACTGTGGCCAAATTTGCGATGTTTGCGATTGCCATGTATTTCATCAATATACTTTACAAATAACAAACGGGCAAAGAGATGCTTTACATAAACATTTGTTAAGCAAAGAAATACCAAATGCTATATATTATCCTGTAGCTTTACATGCCCAAAAAGCATATAAAGATGATAGATATGATGAAGCAGATTTTCCTGTAACTAATGAACTGATAAAAACGGTTATTTCATTACCTATGCACACAGAATTAGAGGAAGATCAGTTGCAATTTATTACTAACACAATTTTGGATTTTTTAAACTAAATTCATCACATATTAATAACACCTTTATATAATTAACCGATGAAAAAGATTTTAGTAACAGGAGGTCTAGGCTTTATAGGTTCTCATACAGTAGTTGAACTGCAAAACGAAGGCTTTGAAGTTGTTATTATAGATGACCTATCTAACACAACCTTATCAGTTTTAGACAGCATTACAGATATTACAGGTATAAAACCAACATTTCACAAAGCAGATGTTCGTATTAAAAGTGATGTTAAAGCTGTATTTGACGCTCATGATATAGATGGTGTAATTCATTTTGCTGCTTTTAAAGCTGTTGGTGAGAGTATAGCCAAGCCTTTAGACTATTACGAAAATAATTTAAGTTCTTTAATTTACATGTTGCAAGAACTAAAAAATAGAAAGTTAGACAACTTTATTTTCTCATCTTCTGCTACTGTTTATGGAGAACCAAACCACTTACCTATAACAGAAAATGCTCCTGTTAAAAAGGCTGAATCTGTTTACGGAAACACTAAAATAATTGGTGAAGAAATTATAAGAGATACAAGTAAAGCCTATAACATTAATGCAATTGCTTTACGTTATTTTAATCCAATTGGTGCTCATGCTTCTGCTAAAATAGGTGAATTACCTTTAGGTGTTCCTCAGAACTTAATACCTTTTGTTACGCAGACAGCTGCTGGAATTCGTGAGCAATTATCTGTTTTTGGAGATGATTATCCTACAGAAGATGGTACTGCAATTCGTGATTATATTCACGTTGTAGATTTAGCAAAAGCTCATATTGCTGCTTTAAAAAGATTACTCAACAAAAATAATAAAGAGTCTTTTGAATTCTTTAACATTGGAACAGGTAAAGGAACTTCTGTATTAGAAGTAATTCATACTTTCGAAAAAGTAAACGACTTAAAATTGAACTATAAAATTGTAGGTAGAAGAGATGGAGATGTAATGTCTTGCTATGCAGATACTACAATTGCAAATAAAGAATTGAACTGGAAAACAGAAATTGGGCTAGATGAAGCCTTACGTTCTGCTTGGCAATGGCAACAGAAACAATCTGTTTAAAAACAAAAAAACCTCAAAAACACCATATGTTTTTGAGGTTTTTTTTTATTGAAGCAAATTTCAATTATCCTTTAACAGGAAGAGCAACTCTAGTTTTTCCCCAACCTAAATGCATCATTACTTCTCCTTTTTCAGCATCAAAAACAATAGAAAAAGCTTCTAGACTATTTTTAGCTTGAGAAACCTCTGCTTCTACTCTTGCAACATCTTCTTTTTCATCATAAAAATAAGAACCCCAAACATTTTTTTGGTTACTTAAAATTACAATCCAATTTCCATCTGTAGGAATTGTAAATAAAGTATAGGTACCTGCTTTTACTTTTTTATCTCCAAACATTACATTTTTATAAAATGTAATTTCTGCTGCTTCATTTGCGCCAGTTCTCCACACTTTTCCATTTGGAGCTAATTTGTCTAAAGACCTCCCTTTTAATTGTGGCCTACTATAAATCACCTTTACAAGTTTATCTGCTTCTCTCCAATTAGTTGGGTAAGATGCAGCATCCATAGGACTTACATCCATTCTAGGAAATTCTTGAGCAGTAACTTCGGTTGATGAAATTAAGGCGATTGTAAAAATTGCGATTGATAAAATTGCTTTTTTCATGTTTATTAAATTTTAATTTTTGTTGTATCTCTGTCATCCAAAGTTATAAAACCTTGCACAAAAGCGACTTATTTTTTAATGACAATTGCAGTCTGAACTACAACCTTTAGATAGTTTTGTTGGCAACACATACTTTTTAACTAAAAAAAATAGTGCAAATGCTAACAAAATATAAACAATAATTTCTTGCATTAACTTAATATTTGGTAGGTTAATAAAGAGGAAACATAAGCTAAAAATGCCATTCCAAATAATTGAATTAAAGGCCATTTCCAAGTTTTGGTTTCACGTTTCACAATTGCTAATGTTGCCATACATTGCATCGCAAACGCATAAAAAACCATTAAAGACATACCTACAGGAAAATTAAATCGTTTTTTACCTGTATCTGGGTTTATCTCTGAAGCCATTTTTTGCTTTATGGTAGTAATATCTTCATCATCTGCTTGTACACTATAAATAGTAGCTAAAGTACCTACAAAAACTTCACGAGCTGCAAAAGATGCTATTAATGCAATACCAATTTTCCAGTCGTAACCCAAAGGTTTTATAGCTGGTTCTATAGATTTACCTAACATACCAATGTAAGATTTCTCTAATTTGGTTGATGCTATTCTCTGCTGAATCTCTTCTTGATTTAAATTCTGATTTTCAACTTTAGCTATAACAGTTTGTTCTACATTGTTAAACTCATTACCTCCATTAGAAGCCAAAAACCAAAGAATTACAGACAATGCTAATATTATTTTACCTGCACCAAAAACAAATGCTTTTGTTTTTTCTACAACTTCATAAAATACATTTTTAAAGGATGGTAATTTATAATTTGGCATTTCTATGACGAAAAACGACCTTGCCTTTATTTTTAAAGTTTTATTTAAAATGTATGCTCCTAAAATTGCAGAAGCAAAACCGAGTGCATACAACAACAATAAAACCAAACCTTGTAAATTTAAGAACCCTAGTATTTTAGTATCAGGAATAATTAGTGCTATAAGAATTGCGTAAACTGGTAACCGAGCAGAACAAGTAGTAAAAGGTGTAACTAAAATGGTAATTAAACGCTCTTTCCAACTAGAAATAGTCCTTGTAGCCATAATTGCAGGTATCGCACAAGCGGTTCCCGAAATTAATGGAATTACACTTTTACCATTCATACCAAACCGTCTCATGATTTTGTCCATTAAGAACACTACCCTACTCATATAACCAGTTTCCTCTAAAATCGCTATAAATAGAAATAATATAGCTATTTGTGGAATAAAAATTACAACCCCTCCAATTCCTGGAATAATACCTTCTGATAATAAATCTGTAAAGACGCCTTCAGGCAAACTATTTCTAGTAAAGTTTGCTAATTCTGCAAAAACACCATCAATGAAATCCATTGGTACAGAAGCTATATCAAATATAGATTGAAAAATGATGAGTAAAATCAAAAAGAAAATAGCATAACCAAAAATCTTGTGTGTAAAGATTTTATCTAACTTACTTCGTAAATCTTTGGCTTTAGATTTATCTACAATATAGGTTTTCTTTAAAATTTTATTTATTTCTTGATATCTGTAAATCGTTTCTTTATGCTGATATTTCTTTAATTTTGGTACATCTTGTTTAAAAGACAACAACTTTTCTTTCTCCTCTTTTGTAATAGTATCTGGATAATTATTTTGAGTTACCATTAGCCACAATTCATACAAAGAGTAATTTGGGCTTATTTTCTTAAGATTCTCAAAATAATCTGGATCTATCTTAGAATTGATACCACATAAAGGTGATGCTTTTGCTGCAACATGACAACGAATTATTGCTTCTTTAACTTCTTGAATACCTTCATTTTTTCTTGCACTTATTAAAACAACCTCTGTATTTAACTCTTTTTTTAAGAGTGATAAATCAATAGAAATACCTTTTCTATTCATTTGATCTACCATATTTATGGCTAATACTGTTGGTATTTCTAAATCTTTAATTTGCGAAAAAAGTAAAAGATTACGTTTTAAATTTTCTACATCTGCAACTACTAAAATTACATCTGGAGATGCTGCAATGTCTTTTTTAAGTAATGTTTTTAAAACAATACTTTCATCTAATGAAGTTGGATTTATACTGTATGTACCAGGTAAATCTGTAACGATTGCATTTTGTGTAGCAGACAGTTTACTTTTACCTAACTTTTTATCGACAGTAACACCAGGATAATTACCAACCTTTTGATTTAAACCTGTAAGTTGATTAAATAATGAAGTTTTACCTGTATTTGGATTACCTATTAAAGCAATTTTGATATCGTTTTTAGACATTAAATTTCGCTTTTAAGGATTTGAATAATTGCTGCAGTCTCTTTTCTAATAGCTAAATGACTACCATTTACGCATATATAAATTGGATCTTTTAGAGGTGC
>Ga0233438_10001375_pt1 | contig 26765 bp, 26 predicted proteins | sample SI_123_September_FD_182720 | JGI IMG/M metagenome (GOLD analysis project Ga0233438, IMG submission 182720) | Seawater microbial communities from Saanich Inlet, British Columbia, Canada - SI_123_September2016_10_MG | ecosystem: Environmental > Aquatic > Marine > Inlet | place: Canada: British...
GCACCCACATACAAGATACCATTAGAAATCATCGGCTGTGAACGCGCTCTGGTACCTCCTGGCATTTCTATCGACCATTTAAGTTTTAAACTTGGAATAGTTTCACCAGTAATAGATGTTTGATCATTTCCGGCATATCGGGAATTTCCTTTATCTCCGCCCCAGCCAGTCCATTTATTCTTTTTTGTTTTACTAGAAACTTCAAGACCTTCACATTTTGGAGGTGTTTTATACTTATTTGCAGACATAGGAGCATCCGCTAGATATTCGGATATTGCTATTTTTTCATTTAACTCAAGATGCGATGCCTGTGACATCATTATACCTTCATTTAGAGCATTTAGTGTGTACTCAGCAGTCATAAGGCCTAACATATCACGGTGCGGTGCTTTTGAGACACTTCCAGAATGACAGGAAGCACAATTGTTATTGTACAGGGCTTCACCAGACGAAATGACTTGGTTAGTTGAGTTATCATTTCTTGTATCACTGCTAAGTGGTTGGCATGACGCAAAGGCAATACAAATTAATAAACTCATAAGTTTCATAATTATGCCTTCTGCAGCCATTGGATTGATCTACGTGTGATAATATCAAAATCTGGAAGCTCCCAAGCACCCAATTCTTCTTTTTTATAATAATCCATTAGTGGCTCCATGTCCCAATGCCCCCTTCTATGTCCCAGCGTGCAATAAAGTATTGCTCCATCTTCTATTTTTTTTTCATAAAGCACAGGGTGACTCATTTCAGGTTCCCATTCGCGTTCTGCAAATCCACGGGCTATACCTTGAGTAACTGCTTCCATTAAAACACGAACCTCGCCGAACATATGCATGTAGTAAAGCTCGTCGCCGCCCTCCACTTCAAAATCATCACATCCTTCGGTAACTAAATGGTTATTATCAGATATCTTAACAACATATGGTTCAATCGGAGGGTGGGCCGCAAATTGAGAACCTAATAATTCAAAATATTTTTCATGACCAGGGGGGGTATACCATTGTTTATTTTTATCAAGAGCTAGCCAAGAGTTGGTGCCATGAAGGGCCAACCAACGCTTTCCGGATGTTAAAAAATTTCGCAATTGAGGAACCTGTTCAGGCCTCGGAACGACATTGCAAGTATATGTAATTAGGTAATCAGCCTGGCAAATACTATCCATGTCATTAAAGTTTTCAAAACAACGTGTTCGTAAATTAGGTGTCTCCAGCAGAAATCCCAGCAATTTGTGACGCACATAATCTATATCATGATAATCACCTCCAACTACCAAACTAACATTTTTCTTCTTTTTATTCTCAGGCATGTATATACTCATATTTATTATGAAAAAATTTGAAGACCTTAAAGTTGGACTTACTAATAAATCCAGAACTTCCGTTGTGGAACTTGAGGAAATGCTCGATTGGGCGAAAAAGTATGATCCCCAATGGTTTCATGCAGATCCTGAAGCAGCGAAGACATCTATTTTTGGAGAGATAATATCCTCCGGAATTTATACCGCAGCATTGTGGAGAAAACTTGATCATGAAATTAATGGCGATATTGATTTTATCTGTGGTGTTGCATGGAAGGAAACTCGGTGGCCTAACGCGCTTCGCGCCGGAGATATAATTTATGCTTCTTCTGAAGTTATAGAAAAAAGGGACTCCAAAACTCATAAAGATCGAGGGATTATTACTTTTCGGTACGGCCTTCACAATCAGCATAATCAGCTTGTTTTCTCCTGTGATAGCATCAATCTCATCAGACGCCACTCTCCAAGTTAACCCATATATATTTTTCTTCAAGCTTTAACGAAAAAGTCCTTAACGGCTTATTTGTAATTTTTCCAATAGGCTTACCATTACGTAAATCAAAACGTTGACCATGAAGTGGGCAAAAAATAAAACAACTACGTATTTTTCCTCCTTCAAGCTCTGCAGTCTGGTGAGAACACTTATTTTCGATAGCGAAATAACCTTTATTAGTATGACAAATTAATACAGGAGTATCATCCACATTAAAGCTTTTAGAATCTGATTCTTTTATCTCTGAGATTGAACATACTCTAGTATAACCCTCTAATTGCATTATGCTCTCTGGTTAAAGCGTCTTCCTGCCATAGCAGATGCAATGTTTACCTTCTGTATATCAATTGCACCGCCCGCTATGCCCCATCCCCATGAGTCACGCATTCTCCTTTCCATGCCAAATTCTTTCGAGTAACCATAAGCTCCCATTAATTGAAGTGCTGAACCCGTAACCTCTCTAGCAATCTCATTTGAAAAACATTTTGCAACAGAAGAGTCGAGAATACTCGGCAGTCCATGCTCCGCATTGCAAGCCACTCGATGAATGAGCAAGCGCGCAGCTTCAACTCGCATCTGCATTTCAGCTAGGCGCAATTGAACTGCTTGGAATTCAATAATAGGTTTTCCAAATTGTTGTCGGTCTTGAACGTATTGTAAAACATCTTCTAGTGCTCCGGAAGCTTGTCCAAGAGCCATTGTGGCATTTCCGCAGCGTTCCAAGTCAAAAGCCTCCATTAGCTTTTTAAACCCACCTGCAGGAACAACTACATTTTCTTGAGGAATTTCAACATTATCAAAGTAAATATCACTCGAAGGAACACCTCTAAAACCCATTAGGTTTTCTTGAGGACCAAAAGTTAAACCATTCATCCCTTTTTCAACATAAACCGCACCAATACCTCTAGCCCCCGGAGCATCAGACATTCTGCAGTAAACTAAGTATCCGTCCGCATGCCCGCCTCCCGAACACCAGCGTTTATTGCCATTGAGTAAATACTTATCGTTCTTTTCTACAGCTTTGGTTTTAAGATCGGTTAAAGCAGACCCTGCATCAGGCTCAGACATAGCAATTGCTACTACCAAGTCTCCTTTACATACAGCAGGTATAACTCTTTTTTTTAATTCTTCACTCCCAAAATGCTCGATTGCCCTTACCGGACCCACACAAGACTCAAAAATAGGAAAAGCAACAGCCGATGAAATTTTTGCAAACTCCTCGACTATTAATAGTGCCTCGATGTTACCTAAACCAAGTCCGCCATACTCCTCAGGTACATTAACTCCAAGAAAGCCCATTTCACCATATCTTTTAACCAATTCATGTGAAGGGGGTATAGCTTTTTCTTCACATTCTTTAGCAATTTCAGGCAATTCAGCTTTAGCAAACTTTCTTGCAGCCTCTTGTAAGTTTAGTTGCTCGTCAGTTAATCTAAAATCCATAATATTATTCCATACTGTTTTCCATATGTCTAAACACCGATAATCAAATTGGGAAGTAAAAAACAAACATGACTGTCTTTTTTATTTGCAAAATCTATTTAAAAGTTGATAGAATAATCATAATGAATAAAATTTTAAGCAAAATACGTGTTCTTGATATTGGTCGCTATGTAGCAGGACCCTATGCGGCTACTTTACTTGGTTATATGGGAGCCGAAGTCATAAGGGTTGAAAAGGTATCAGGAGGCGAGGATAGGTATATAGCTCCCATCACCTCTGGTAAAAAAAATGAGCTGAATGTCGGAGGCCTTTTCATGCAAACAGGGTGCGGTAAAAAGTCAATAACTTTGAATTTATCAACAGAACGCGGGCGTAATATATTAAAAAAATTAGCAAGTCAGGTCGATGTCGTCATTGCAAATATACCCCCTAAAACTCTTAAAAAATTAGGTCTAGATTGGCATACTTTTTCCACTAGCAACCCTAAAGGCATTCTAGTAACTCAAACTGGGTTTGGGTCAAAAGGCCCTGATAAAGATAAGGGTGGTTTTGATGGTGTCGCTCAAGCCATGTCTGGAGCAATGTATTTATCAGGAACTTCTGACTTACCTGTTAAAGCAGGAGCCCCTTATGTTGACTTTTCAACAGCAATTTTTTCCGCAATGGGTACGCTCGCAGCAATTATAGAAAGAAATCAAACAGGTAAGGGACAACATGTTGAAACAAGTCTTCTAGGAACCGCGCTTGCTTGCATGAACTCACATTTAGCCGAACAAAGTGTCACTCAATTGAATAGGCAGGGAACAGGAAATCAAGTGCAAACGTCAGCTCCTTCAGACGTTTTCAAAACAAAGGATGGTCACATTTTAGTTCACACCGTCGGAGATGGACTATTTAAAAGGTGGGCAAAATTAGTAGAACGAGAAGAACTTACGGATGATCCCCTATATATTGGAGATCAAACACGAGGGAACAATCGAGCTAAATTAATTTCGATAATGACCCGATGGTCCAAATCAAGAACTACACAACATGCTTTACATGAATTGCAAGAAGCTGGAATTCCATCAGGGCCCATATTAACATTGCAAGAGGCTTTGGATAATCCACAAGTTGAAGCAATGAATTTCTTTACAAATGTAAGCTATCCAGGGCTAGATAGCCCCGCGCCTGTGGCGCGATTGCCCATTGAATTTTCAAATTTAAATACGAGCATCACAAACCGCCCGCCCTTACTGGGTGAACATACAAAAGAAATACTCACCTCATTAAAGTTTTCTAAAGTTGAAATAGAGGATTTAAGAAAAGATGGTATAGTTTAGCATCTAATAAAAAAGACAGTCATGATTGTTTTTCTTTTATTCTATTTAAAGGCGTGCTAAACAAATATTATGGATGCAAAAACCACACAGCGTATTAAAGATGGAATGGCTTACGAATTAGGTCGCAAAGGACCTCCTAAAAACTTCCCGCCCCTCCCCTCAGTACCAGCTTCTCGCTACACTGAAAAAGATTTCTATGATTTAGAAATGCAAAAAATGTGGAAAAGAGTTTGGGTTTATGCTGCACACATGGATCAATTACCGCAAAAAGGTAGTTATTTACTTTGGGAAAAACTAGAATCCCCAATTCTTATTGTACGCGGTAAAGATGATAAAGTTCGGGCATTTTATAATACCTGCAGACATCGTGGTGCACCACTGGTTAAAGAGAAATCGGGAAAACGTAACCTTTTTGTCTGCGGTTATCACGGTTGGAGCTATGACCCTGAAGGAAACCTAATAGCAGTAAGAGATGAACGGGATTTTCCAGATTTTGATAAATCTTGCTTAGGCTTAATTTCAGTGCGTTGTGAAGTTTTTGGTAATTGGATATTTATCAACCATGATGATAACGCCGAACCATTAAGTGATTTCATCTCGCCAATAAAAGAAGAATTGTTAGCATTTCAACCTGAGAACTTAAGGTTAGTGGAAAAGTCAGTATGGGAAGTGAGTTGCAATGTTAAAGTTCTACTTGATGCGTTTCAAGAAACCTACCACCTCAAATCTATTCATCAACAAACTGTAGATCGCTTTCTCGATCACATGGGCACAACAATTGACCTCTTAAAAAATGGGCACTCAAGGATGGTGACACCAAACCGAAGACCAGAATGGAAAGACCCTGGTGTTGCAGGGTTGCCAGAAATTGAAACCGTTGGTGAAATAGCAAGAGACAACAATGTATCTTATAATATATACCCCAATATAGTTTGCCCTCCAGCTCCAACTGGGATGCCTTTTATAATGTTTTGGCCTAAAACAATGAATACTATGGTTTTAGAATGTATTTGGTTTGGCCCTGACTGGGGCAAAGGCCCGAGACCCAAGGTTTGGGATGCGCGCATAGAAAACTTCGAGCGTATCATCGAAGAAGATACGCAATTTGCACCCCAAATACAAAAGTCTGTTGAATCCGATGGATTTAAGGGCATACCATTATCTTATCAGGAGCGAAGAATCTACCATTGGCATGAAGAACTCGATAGACGCATTGGTCTCAATAATGTGCCCGATCATTCAAAGGTAAAGCAAATACTAAATAAATACACTATAAGTGACGATATATAGTGATGGATAGTAAAAGTGGCATAACTAACTTTAGCGCATATGTTCCAAATCAGGCTATGTCCCGCACAGCAATGGTTGATGCCATCGGCTGGACCAAACCTTCACTAAAGGCCTTTAATAAAGGCTCAAGACGATATGTAGAATGGGATGAGGACCCCATAACCCTATCAGTAGCGGCAGCAAGTTCATTAGAATTAAATACTATTAAACAACTTTGTTTTGCCTCAACTTCAGCGCCTTTTCTAGATAGACAAAATGCAGGAATTATAGCTACAGCTTTAGATTTGCCAACAACAACTCATTGCTTCGAGCTTTCTGGGTCACAACGCGCGGGTTCATCAGCATTGATAAATATGTCAAAAATTACCGATAATTCTATACTTGTTGCAGCTGACTGTAGAAAATCAAAAGCTGGCTCTCCTGCCGAAATGCTTAACGGTGATGCCAGCGCTGCTTTATCTTTGGGTACAGAAAATGTTTTAGCAGAAATTATTGATACTGAAACAATTTATGCTGACATCGTTGATCATTACAGAACTGAAAAATCAGGAACAGATTATTATTTAGAGGATCGTTGGTTTCGAGATGAAGGGCTTAATAAAATAGTTCCACAAGCAGTTTCAAAACTACTTGTAAGACAAAATATATCAGTGACAGATATTAGTCATTTTATTTTACCTGTTCCTAATCCTTCAATGGCTAAATCTGTAGCTAAAACGTTAGGAATTGCTAATGAAGCAGTTTCTGACAGTTTATATGAAAATTGCGGCTATACAGGGTGTGCACACTCACTACTTATGCTTATAAATGTACTCGATAAAGCTAAAGCGGATGAATGGATTTTACTTTGTGGATTTGGACAAGGTTGCGATACAGTTTTATTAAAAGCAACTTCTAAATTAGTAGAAAAACAACGGTCATCTATTTCACTAAAAAATCAGCTAAAAAAAGGCAAAGTTGAGACTAATTATACTAAATTTTTATCATCTTCCGGACTAATAGATATAGATTGGGGGATGAGGTCTGAAAGAGATAATAGAACAGCGCACTCAGTAGCTTTCAATAAAACTCGAGATATATATGGGTTTGTTGGAGGAAAATGCACAACCTGTAAAACCCCGCAATTTCCGAAATCGCGTAGATGCGTAAATCCAGAATGCAGTGCACTTGACACCCAAATTGATTATCGTTTTTCAAGTATTGATGGAAAAATAAAGTCTTTTACTGAGGATTGGTTAGCATTTACACGTAACCCTCCACTTATGTATGGAAATGTGGATTTCGAGGGGGGTGGGAATATTTTTCTTGAAATAACCGGTTTTGGTGTTGGAGAGATAAGTATTGGCACAAAAGTAAGTACCACTTTTCGTATTAAAGATATTGATAGCAAACGCGGTTTTCATAGATATTTTTGGAAAGCAGCTCCAGAAAAGTCAGGTCATCATGTCTAATGGTATAAGGGATAAAGTAGCCATTATTGGAATGGGATGCTCTAAATTTGGCGAGCGCTGGGACGCAAGTCCAGAAGACCTCGTAAACGAAGCATTCGAGGAAGCTATAAATGATGCAGGCATAAAGAAAAATGATATTGATGCTGCTTGGTTCGGTGTTTTTTATGAAGAGCAAAATGTTGGTAAATCAGCTTATCCTTTATCACAGTACCTAAGGCTACCAAATATCCCTGTTACTAGAGTTGAAAACCTTTGTGCTACTGGAACAGAGGCCCTCAGGGGTGCTGTATATGCAGTAGCAGCAGGGGCATGCGATATTGCATTAGCGATGGGATGTGAAAAACTTAAAGATACAGGATTCTCTGGTCTTCCCGAACGAACTAAAGGAACATTTGAGGACCTTTATCAACCAAACTTTACCCCCCCTGGTGCCTTTGCTCAGCTGGGTGCAAGTTATGCACACAAGCACGGTATAGATATGACTGATCTAAAACGCGCGATGGCACATGTTTCTTGGAAAAGCCATGAAAATGGCTTTAAAAACCCAAAAGCTCACCTACGTAAAAAACTTACTATGGAGGAAATTATTAGCTCTCCTGTAATAGCATACCCACTCGGTGTTTTAGATTGCTGCGGAGTATCCGATGGTGCATCTTGTGCTATTGTAGCAAAACCAGAAATTGCGAAATCTCTGGTTGGTGATAATTTTGTAACAGTCAAATCTCTGCAACTGTCACCCTCCAATGGAGTTGAAATGGGTCACGGGTCTTGGGATGGAGCTCATACTTTAACAACAAAGAAAGCAGCAGAAAATGCTTATAAAGAAGCAGGTATTTCAGACCCCTTAAATGATATAAGCTTAACAGAGGTTCACGACTGTTTCTCGATAACTGAATTAGTTTTAATGGAAGACTTAGGGTTATCAAAAAAGGGCCATGGCCCGAAAGATATTTTAGATGGAAAATTTGATGCAAATGGATTAATTCCATGTCAAATTGACGGTGGGTTAAAATGCTTTGGTCACCCAATAGGTGCATCTGGTTTAAGGATGAATTATGAAATATATTTACAACTTTTAGGACGAGCTAAAGACCGTCAGTTGAAAAATGTTAAGTTTGGACTAGCACATAACCTAGGCGGAATACCAAACAGAAATGTAGCAGCAATTTCTATACTTGGAATGAATTCTTAAATCGGAAAAATAATGATACTTAATGATACAAAATCTCCAATAAAACTTCAAGATTTCATAGGTATGAATCTTGAAGAATTATCCAAAGCTGAAACAGTGTATAAGTCGGACTTATTTAACTCAAAAACTGTGATTATTACAGGCGCTGGTAGCGGAATGGGTAGAGCAATGGCAGTTTTATTTGCACGCTTAGGAGCTAATGTAGTAATTTGTGGAAGAAAAGAAGAGCGACTAAAGGAGACAGCCGAAGGGATCAAAAAGTACTGCAACAAAGAAATTGAATACACTCCTTTAAATATCCGCGACGCTGATGGAGTAGAAAAATTTATGTCAGATACTTTTTCCAGACATGGACATGTCGATATCCTAATAAATAGTGCAGGAGGTCAATTTTCTCAAGAAGCAATTGATTTCTCAAGAAAAGGATGGAATGCAGTCATAGATACTAATCTCAATGGAACATGGTGGATGATGCAAGAAGCTGCCAAGCTGTGGAGAAAAAATAAAGTTGCAGGCAACATAATAAATATAGTTGCTCATGTTCAAAGAGGAATGCCGCAATCAGCTCATAGCTGTGCAGCACGTGCTGGTGTTATTTACTTATCAAAAACAGTCTCAACAGAATGGGCTGAACATAACATACGTGTTAATTGCATAGCACCGGGAGCTATAAAAACAGAAGGAGTTACTCAGTACCCTGATGAAGCATTAAAAGAGTTCCACTTAGCTAATCCAATGAAAAAATTTGGTGAAGCTTGGGATATAGCGGAGTCTGCAGCTTATCTGGCTGCACCATCATCAAGGTTTGTAACAGGCGATGTTCTAACTGTTGATGGCGGTATGGCTCAATTCGGATGGGTTTGGCCAATGGGTAAGCCGGATTATTTTAAGAATTAACAATATTAAATTAAAATTTAATAATTGCACCTCCATCTACATTTAATCCAACTCCTGAAATAAATTGAGCTGCATCGGTCGCTAGAAATAATGCAGCAACGGCGACATCATGCGGTAAACCTAATCGGCCAACAGGTGTTTTATCTTCCCAATATTTTTTAAAAGCTGGGTCAGCGAAGAAAGGTGCCGATAGGGCTGTAACAATTGCACCCGGTTGAAGGTAGTTTGCGGTTATGCCGAACTGCCCTAAATCAACTGACATAGATTTAGTCATACCAGCTACCGCATGTTTAGATATACCATAAACAAATAAATCAGGGCCTCCAACATCAGACATAATTGATCCCAGATTAATTATACGACCTGCCCCACTTTTTTTCAAATATGGTAGAGCCGCACGTGAAATTTTGAACATTGACCCTACATTAAGGCCCATGACTTTATCCCAAAGCTCATCAGTTGTGGTTTCGAGAGAACTTGGCATCGCTATTCCCGCATTATTTACAAGTATATCAAGACCACCAAGAAAGCTTACAGCTTCTTCAATAATATTGTCAGATGCACCAGCCAGTGTAATATCTTGCTCAATTACGTAAGCATTTTCGAAACTTTTATAAATATCAGAAACATCTTTTCCAGGTAAATCTACAACTATTACTTTTGCGCCATTATCAAGAAAAGTTTTAGCAATAGCTTCACCAATGCCACTCGCGCCACCGGTTACGATGGCGCGTTTGTTTATTAATTGCAATTTCATTTAGTCGTTGAAGCCGAAGGTTGTTCCAACTTCAAGACCAAAATATCGCGGAGCTCCGTAGTTAGAGAACTGCCAGAGCGTAGCAACAGCCAAAGAGCCCGTTTTATAACGCCTATCAGTGAGGTTTTTACCAATTAATCTCACATAGTACTTATCATCAGCAGCGGTAAGTCTTATATCTGCATCGATAAGTGTACGAGCATCTAAGAAAGTGTCATATGCTGTTCCAACATCTGAATAGCCAGCAACAGACTCACTTTCATGGGTAATCCGACCATTGATTTTCATATTACCCCAATCTCCAACAGACGTTGAATAAGTGGCATCAAATCCTAACTGAACTTCAGGCACACGAGTGACTGGGCGTCCCGACAAATCAATATCATTTACACCATCAAAATCAGTATCAGCCTCGAAACGGTCATAATCAGCATCTGTAAATGCTGCCATGCCCCTAACTATTAAATTATCAGTTAGCGCAAAGGTTCCTTCAAGCTCAATGCCTTTAGATGTTAAATCTGCAGCATTAAAGAATAATGTTTCTTGGCCACCTGGAAAGCTCGCATTAAATGTGCGTTGCGCATCTGTGTAGTCAGCCTGAAAAACTGTTGCTGCTATGGTACCGCGGCCATCCGCAAAAGAGCCCTTCATACCCAACTCATAAGAATCTACAAACTCAGGAGACACTGGGCGAATTGCTGCAGCTGGTAATGGATTTAATACAGTTCCTGTTTGATCATTGTAACCACCAGAACGAAAACCTCGAGAATAACTTGCATAAACTAGGGTATCGTCATTAAGGTCATAGCCAATATTCATCCGATATGTTGGCTCACTCCACTTTTCTGAATCTGTCACAACACCAGTAGGGTAAGCGGCAAAGTCAATGCCATCTAATGGCGCATCTAACGTTGGGCTACCATCGAGTGCAATAATTGGAACACGGGGTCTACCTGTCCATGTCTTCTTCTCTTCTGTGACCCTTATACCTGCTGACAGATGTAAACGATCCGTAACATCCCATGTTCCATCTACGAAACCAGCAATAGCAGAGGCTTGCTGAGAGTTACACAACAACAATGCGTTCGCATTAAAAAAGCCAAAAGGAGCAGGGTTAGGACCTAAAGCACCAACGGCGCCAAAGATGTCCAAGAAACCAACAGTTTGGGCTACGCAAAAATCAACATCGCTATCTTGGTAAAATACACCTCCTACCAGATCAACGTCACCAACACTTCCTGTTAACCTGACTTCCTGTTGGAAAACCTCTCTATTATCATCCCGAGTTGCATCAAAAAGTGAAAACTCACTGACACCGCCGGTTAAAGGATTAGTAAATGAGGGGCCATTTGTTCCTACATAATTATTCGGGAGACGCGACTTAGACTTACGTAAGCCGGTCACTGTGTGTAATTCCCAATTGTCGTTAATTCGAAAATCACCATTCAGATAAAATCCATCTACGTCAACTCTGTGACCCTTCGACATATTTAGTAAGTTATCATCACGGTTATTTATACCCGCATAATCTAAGGGGTCTACTCCATCAGGAATGCCGGGAAATCCAAAATTAGGAAAAGCATATCCTGCCCCGGCTGGCGTATCATTTACCACAGGGACAGAGTCCCCTCTATCCCTAACCATTTCATAAGTTGCAATTAAGGAAACATTATCAGAAGGCTCCCATAATGCTTTTACTCGTCCTGAGAAAACATCATCACCACCAATTCGTTCATCACTTCCCGAACCAGATAGCCCAGCAGTACTAGCATCAATAAAACCTGGAATTGGACCAAACTGATAACCATTTTTGTAATAACCATCAGATTTAATATACATACCAGCGGCTCTTACCGCTAACTTGTCTTCAACAACCGGAATGTTAAGCGCTAATTTACCCTCTTTTGTTCCGAAGCTACCGACTTGAGCCTGAATCTCTGCATCCGCTTCATTCAAGCGAGGGCGTTTTGTTCTAACAGTTACTGCGCCTGCTGTAGTATTCTTACCGAATAAGGTTCCTTGTGGCCCCCGTAGAACTTCTATCTGTTCAACATCAAAAAGCTCTAAATCTTGAGTTTGAGCATCCACTACAACAAAGTCATCAATTATAACCCCAACTGGATTTTCTTTATAAACAATAATGGAAGTCTCTGCGACACCACGCATAGCGAAGTTAGCAGATTTGAAACCAGCCGAGTTTCCTGGAGAGAGACCAGGTGTCATAACAGCAATATCCTGAAGGTCTCTTGGAGAGAAAGCCTCGACGGCCTCAGCATTAAAGGCCGAAACTGAAACAGGAGTTTTTAGTAAGTTTGTGGCATTAGAACGCCTAGTCGCCGTTACAACAACTTCATCTTGCGATAGAATATCTCTCAGGGTTTCCTGAGCTGATGCAGTATAAGCACTTGCAGATAGCAAACCAACTGCCATTGACATTACAGGTAATGCCGAAGCACCCATCTTTAAAAACGATTTATAACTTTTTTCTGGCTTCATGCTACACTCCCCCGAGTTGTTAATGCTGAGGGAGCCAACCACTCAGATTATTTATATTATAATAAAAACAACTATGATTGTTTTTATTATAACAATCAAGCATTGAATTATACAGTAATAACGTAAGTTTTAAAGTCTATATCTAATTTTAACGAATCATTTTTTATATATATAACAATCGGCCATGTTTGTTTTTTTAATGCATTACCTCGAAAAGCATGATAGTTAATAAACAAGTAAAAAAATGGGGGCTTCGATGACTTATACATTCATTGCCAGAATGAAGGTTTTTCCAGAAAAAGAAAAGCAATTTATATATGCGTGTAATAAAATGGAATTAGCTGTTAGAAAAAAAGAACCAGATACAATTTTATATAAGTTCTATAAACTTAGAGAGCCATTCAGCTATGCTGTTATAGAAAGCTTTAAAAATGAAGCAGGCGACAAAGCTCACCAAAATTCAGATCACTTTAAAGAAATTGTGAATGATATGATCGAATGTATAGACGGCGAGTACATACGCGAATACCTAGATCCTTTAGAATAGTGAATAAAATGGGAAAATTTGAAGACAACCTCACTCTAGGGCAGGTTTTAATTTCTGCGGCAAGTCGCATTCCTAGTGATGATGCACTAGTGTTCCCAGATGTTAAACTATCATACGGCGAACTTTTATCGAGATCCAGAAGTTGGGCAAAGGTATTCACTGCCCTTGGTGTCAAAAAAGGAGATAACATAGGAATCCTAATGACTAGTCAGCCTGAGTTCGTGGAGGCATTATTTGGTGCAGCAATGATTGGAGCTGCCTCAGTTCCAATAAATGCGCGTTATGCGCCGGCAGAGTTGTCATACCTCGTTGAAAATGCAGACTTAGTTAGCCTGATAACTACAGATAAGGTTGCTGATTCAGTAGATTTTATAAAGAGGCTAAACGCAGCATTTCCAGACCTCAAAAGTCAAGAAAACAATCAAGACTTATGTTTGAAAAAAGCCCCAAAACTTAGAAGCATAATAGTCACAGGGTCTGGAAGCCACAAAGGTACGATTGCTGAATCGAATGCTAACTTACTAGCTAAAAATATTACTGATAATGATTTAGACAAAAAAATATCGGATGTAGCCCCTGAGGACCTTGCACTTATTCTTTATACCTCAGGAACAACCTCCAACCCTAAAGGTTGCATGATAAAACACAAAGCAATGGTTTCAAACAGTCGAGCATTAGGGCGCCATAGGTATGAAATGGTAGAGGGAGACAGGTTTTGGTCACCCCTACCAATATTCCACATTGCAGGAATATTACCGCTAGTGGGCGCTTTCGATGTAGGTGGTGCATATCTCACAATCAGACATTTTGAACCAAGCCAGGCCTTGAAAATGTTAGAGACAGCCACTTTAGCTTACCCTTGCTTTATAACAATTTTACAAGATTTAATTAATCATCCAGACTTCACTACTACAGATTTGACAAATATCAGAATCATGAATTCAAATCTTGGCATGCTGCCTGAGAAAATAAAGAAAACTATTCTTGATGCCATGCCAAATACAATTCATGTCGGAACTTATGGCCTCAGTGAGGCATCTGGAACCGTTACAACCAGCCGTGTAAACGACCCACTTGAACTTAGAACCACTAAGCTGGGAGTTCCATTACCTGGTTGGGAGCTCAAACTATTGGATCTTGAAACTGGGAAGGAAGTAAATACTGGACAACATGGTGACATTTGTATTCGCGGTCCTGGTTTACTATCAGGGTATTATAAGGATCCAGAGAAAACAGCATCTTCAATAGATAAAGATGGTTGGTTGCACACAGGAGATATTGGCTCATTGGATAAACATGGCCAATTGATGTTCCATGGTCGCAGTAAAGATATGCTCAAGGTTGGCGGAGAAAATGTTGCAGCTGCTGAAATTGAAGCCATTTTGAACAGTCATCCTGCTATTGAACTCTCACAAGTTGTTGGAGCACCTGACATTCGTTATGTTGAGGTAGCAGCCGCCTTTATTAAATGCGTAAACGGAAAAAATTTATTACCTGAAGATATCATAAAATACTGCCAAGGCAAATTAGCACGATTTAAAATACCACATCATATACGGTTTGTCGATGATTGGCCGATGTCGACAAGTAAAATCCAAAAGTTTAAACTTAAAGAAAAAATTTCAATCGAGCTACAAACAGATAACAAAGGAGAATGACATGACAGCATTTATAGCAAAGCTTGTTACAAAACCTGAAAAATCAAAGAAATTTGAAGAACTTCAAATGGAATTAAGAGAATTAACTCATGAAAAAGAACCTGATGCTTACATCTATGAACTTTTTCAATCACAAGACGACAGCAACACATATTTTTGTATAGCATCATTTAAAGATAAACAGGCATTTGATCACCATATGAGCATAGATTTCCATGACCGTATAGTTCCGCCTTTGCTGGACTGCTTAGCTCAAGATATGGAACTAACTATGTGTAGTGCGATAGGTCCAGAAAAGTCCAAAATAAAGAATAACTAATGAGACTAAAAGGCAAAAAAGCTCTCATAATTGGCGCAGCAGGTCAGGGCAATATGGGACAGTCAATAGCACGGCGCTTAGTGAAAGAAGGCGCTAAAGTTTGCGTAGCTGGGCGCAATAAAGCCATATTAAAAGAACTCGCAAAAGAACTTAATGGACATTACGCATTATCAGATATCACAATTAGGAGTGATATCGAAACTATGGTTACTGAAGCCAGAAGTAATCTAGGAAAAATTGATATCGCGATTAATGCTACAGGATGGGGGTTAACCAAAAAATTTCTTAATACAAATGAGGAAGAATTAGATAGAATGACGGCCATACAATTTAAAGGGCCTTATTTTTTTATGCAATCAGTAATCTCAGAGATGATAAAGAATGGAGGCGGCTCTATAATTCAAATTTCCTCTGGAACAGCAGTATTGCCAACAATAAATCATACTGCTTATGCAGGCACTAAAGCTGGAATAGACCATGTGATAAAATCGTTAGCTAACGAATTTGGAGAAAACAACATCCGCATTAATTCTATTTCTCCTGGTTTAACAAAGACGCCTATGACAGAGAATGCTTTTTCAGTGCCAGGCATTGAAGAGGCTTTTTTAAAGTCCTACCCCATGGGAAGACTAGGAACTTCAGAAGATGTATCCGCTATGTGTGTATATTTAGCATCCGATGAATGCTTCATGACTGGACAAAATTTACAAGTAAATGGAGGGTTAACGCTCAGAAGAAATCCAAACCCCAAAGAGATAGCTAAATCAATTGCTAAGTTAAAAAAATTAAAATAACTCTTCAGAGTTCCGAATTGGTCGTTCACCATTCCACTCAGAACATTCTCGTGAAAGATTTGAAAAATAGTTTCTAATAAAAGGAACATCTTCAAGTACCTCAGTCATTGCTCCAATTTCGTTGTGGGTATCTACATAGCCAAAACGCATCGGCCCCATACGACCTGAGCTAGCTATTTCATTACCATTATCTGAATATCTTTTCATTTCTTCATCAAAGTTTTCAGCAAAAATTGCAATATGGTGAAAACCAGAATGACCTTTTTTTACTATATCCCTGTAACTAGAATCACTATCACAGTGTTGCTGGACAAACTCGATTTGCACATCTCCAGCTTGTGTAATAGCAGTAGAAAATTCTACATTCGCACTTTTACCGCGATATGTTTCATCAATTATACTTGGTCTATCAACTATATAAAAAGGCCCTACACCCATAGTTTGGATATATTTATGAGCAGCGAGTTCAAGATCATTAACCACAAAAGCAACTTGAATGATTTTTCTATTCAAACGCGGGGCAATATACATTTAAAGTGACTCTGGACTTTCTAAAGCCTCCCGAAATGACTTAAGCCATTTGGCACCTAAGACTCCGTCAATAGCCCTATGGTCACATGACAATGTTACATTCATTATGTGAGCACTCTCACCGTGAGGAAGCAATGATTCTTCTAATGAACCAACAGCCAAAATGGCTGCCATAGGGGGATTTACAACTGCATCAAAACTTGAAATTCCCATCATGCCAAGGTTTGATAAGCTAAAAGTACCACCTTGGTAATCAGACGGTTGCAATGATTCATTTTTGGCCTTTTGGGCTAATTCTTTCATTTCATTTGATATTTCAGATATTGTCTTATCATCTGCTGAGCGAATTATAGGGGTAATCAAGCCTCTATCAGTAGCTACCGCAACGCTTATATCTGCATGCTTGAACCGGTGTATAGATTCACCCATAAAATTCACATTAACATCTGGCTCAGCCCTCAATGCTACAGCGCATGCTTTCAATATATAATCATTAATGGAACCTTGTTTATTTGCCCTACGGCTTTTAATCAAATTATCCATATTAATTTTACACCGCAAATAAAAATGAGGTATGTCCCTATTTGCTTCTGTAAGTCGCTTAGCAATTGTCTTTCTCATAGACGTAAGCCTTATGATTTCGTGAGGGTTATTTTTATCATCACTATTATCCAAATATAGGCCTTGTGCTTTTGCCGCTTGCTCAACATCTTGCAAAGAAACACGCCCTCTTCGGCCGCTTCCGTCAACAGATGTCAAATCTACTCCAAGACTTTCAGCAAGGTCTTTTGCCATAGGTGAAATCGATAAGTTAGCTGGAATGGTAGCATTATTTGTTGGTGCATTAATGGGAGCAACATCTTCTTTCGAATTAGCAAAGCTAGCATCAATAGCTACGAAACTATTTCTAAACGCTTTAACTTCATCATCGGTGACAGATTTTTCCGCAAAAATAGAAATAAGAGCACCTACTGGATAAGCTTCTCCTTCACCATCAACCCTCCACCTAAGAGTAGAAGAAAATTCAAGTTCGACATCATTTGCTATTTTATCAGTTTCAATAACTACAAAAACATCACCTTCATTTACTTTATCTCCAACATTAGCATGCCACTCGCGTATCACACCCTCTTCCATTTCTATGCCCCATTTAGGCATAGTAAAAGCTTTAATATTATTTGTCATGATATAACCTATTTATAATTCATTACTTTCCGCACAGCTGCAGAAATAGAGTCGGGACTTGGAACATATGCACGTTCTAATTCACGTGCAAAAGGAACAGGAGCATGTGGAGAGGTCACCTGAGCAACAGGCGCCTTAAGAGAAGAAAAGCCATGGCTAGCTATGAAACCAGCTATGTCTGATGCTAGAGAGCATCTCGGTGTAGACTCATCAACAACAACAACTCGACCTGTCTTTTCAATACTGTCAAGGATTGAATCCTCATCCAGTGGGCTAGTAGTTCTAAGGTCTAATAAATCACAGTTTATTCCTTCACCTTTGAGTGTAGCTACACTTTTCTCAGCAAACAAAACCATTCTACCCATTGCAACAATGGTCACATCATTTCCTTCATTCAAAAGTGCTGCCTTTCCAAATGGTAGAATATACTCACCATCAGGGACCTCACCTTTTCTTCCATACATTGCTTTATGCTCAAAGAATACAACCGGGTCATCATCCCGGATAGCCGCAGTAAGTAATCCCTTGGCATCTGCAGGATTAGTTGGCATTACGCATTTTAGGCCCGGTACAGAAGTAACAATATTGTACATTGTTTGGGAATGCTGTGCGCCCATATTCATGCCTGCTCCGTAAGGAACCCTGATAACAATTGGGCATTTAGCCTTACCACCGGACATATAACGAAACTTAGCAGCTTGATTCATCATTTGATCAAGCGCGAGTGTAACAAAGTCAGCAAACATTATTTCTGCAACTCCACGTTTCCCAGCTAATGAAGCACCGGCAGCCATCCCAACTATCGTATTTTCAGATATAGGAGTATCAATCACTCTATCCTCACCAAACCTAGGCAATAATCCAGCCGTAACACCAAATATACCACCGCTAGCCTCTCTTTCGCCAGAGGTACCGCCTGCGCCGCCCGAAATATCTTCTCCGCAGACAAAAACGTTTGAATCACGCTCCATTTCAGCATGCATAACTTCATTTAAAGCTTCTCTGTAAGTCTTAATGGCCATCATACTCTCCTATTGGTAAGTGATGTAAACGTCAGCTTCCATCTCTTCCATTGGTGTTGGTGGCGCATTACGAGCCTCTGTTACTGCTTCATCAATTAGTGCCATCACACTTACATCAATTTCGTCTATTTCAGATTGTGAAATGTTTCCACCGGATAAATTGTCAGAACAGAACTTTTTAAGGCAGTCCCTATTCGATCGATGTTCTTTGACTTCGTTTTTTGCTCTATAATTTTGCGGGTCGCCTTCATAATGCCCAAAAAATCTTGTTGTGTTAAAAACAGCAGCGCTAGGTCCATTCCCTGATCGAGAATAATCTAATAACTCCGCCATCGCATCATAAACTGCATGATAATCGCACCCGTCAGCTTCGATAGTCTTTAATCCAAAGCCTTCAGTTCGTTTTGCAATATCAACACCACCAACTGAATAACTAGCGCCCGTATGCTCAGAGTAACCATTAATTTCTATTACGAAAATAGCTGGCGCATTTATAACTTTAGCCATATTCATTGCTTCAAAAACTGCTCCTTGGTTTATCGAGCCTTCACCAGAAAAACAAATGCCAACTTTACCATTACCATCTAACTTTGCTGAAAGAGCAGCGCCAACTGCTAAAGGACCACCCGCACCAACAATGCCATTAGCACCTAACATGCCCTTATCAAAATCTGCTATGTGCATGGACCCACCTTTGCCTTTTCCTAAACCTGTAGAACGCCCATAAATTTCAGCCATCATTCCTTTCACATCGCAACCCTTCGCTATACAATGCCCATGCCCTCTGTGCGTGGATACGATCAAATCTTGATGGTCTAAATGTTGGCAGACCCCCACTGCTACAGCCTCTTGGCCTGAATAAAGATGAGTAAATCCTGCAATTTCACCAGTCATAATTTCTTTGTGTAAACGTTCTTCAAATTCACGAATTGTTTTCATTTCGCGATATGCGTTTAACAACTGGTCTTTGCTTTGTTGCAAGCTCATATAAATCCTTATTTTCTAAAAATGTTTCTTACCGCTTAATCAAAACAAAGGCACCTATTTTTCAAGATAGTCTTCCAATGTTTTATGAAAATGACGAATGCGTAGTTCTTGATTGCCTAACCACAAGCCCTCATAGCCATTACTGTTCATACCCTTCTGAACAAAAGGGAGGTTATAGGCATCCTGGTTAATAACTAACCCCAACGAAGTTTCACCATGTTTAAATTTTTTATGTATAGGCTTTTTATAAGTTTCCCAATCAAAATCATTATCAGGAAGCTCGTACATAAAATAATCAAAGAGCATTTTGTTAGGGTTGTCAGGGTGAGGCCTTTGACGAAATAGCATTAGATCATCTGCGTGAACATTCATTGTTACATTTGGAAAAATTGTATAATGATAATCATCCGTAAGTTGATCATCATTTAAGGATGAATAGTCTTTTCCCTGTGTAGCTCCATGTACTCTCTTATGTTTTTGTACGTCAGCCCTTATATTATACACAGATCCTTCATAAGAGGCAGGGTCCATTCCAGCTTCTCGCATCACATGTTTAATAGGAGGAGGTATTTCCGAGGGAGAAACAACTCTAGGGCTCAAAACTCCAAAAGCTATTAAATATCTATTATGTTTTTCATAACAATCTATTTGGATATCGAGATCGTCAAGGTAATATAATAATTGAGGATGAATTCCTTGGACATGATAACTTTCATTAAAAGCGTCAACTGAAGCTTTCCAATTACAATCCCATTCAACTGTAACTTGACGAGTTAATACCATTCGATCAAAATGATAGGGATCTAAATGATTAGGAATTATGCCCAAGTAATCCCTAAGAGGCTCAACATCTTTATTCATACTAAACCATACAAATGAACCCCATGAGTCGCATGGCATAGAAATCAAGCCGCCGCAGTCGGGCGCGCCTTGAGGGAATGTTTCAAGATCAGGGATGTCAGTGAACTTTCCATCAATTCCATATTCCCAGCTATGGTATCGACATCGAAAGTTAGAACTTTCCAACTGAGGCTCATGAAGAGCATGCACTATCCTATTGCCTCTATGGGCACAAACATTGTAGAATGCTTTTATTGTTTTATTTTTTTGTCTCACTATCAATATGGATTCATTTCCAATCTCAGTAACATAATGGTCCCCTGGATTTGGAATGTCATCTTCACGGCAACCTAGAAGCCAGACTTTTTTCCACATTTTATCCCACTCTACCTGAGCGAATCCAGTATCTGTATAGCGTAATTTAGGTATTAGTTTATGGCCAAGTTCAGGGCTTGGCATTGCCTCTACTGGAGTACCTTTTTTACCTTTTTGTTTTTTAATTCGAGCAATTTTTTGCTCTCTGCGAACTTTCATAATTAAAACTGAACCCTTTTTGTATACCCACCATCAACAACTAGGTTTACTCCCGTAATCCAACTGGCTCCTGAACTTGATAAAAATACCACAGCTTTAGCGACCTCTTCTGGAGTGCCTAACCGGCCTAGGGCATGTGTTTTTTCTGTTTTATCATAGAATCTTTCATTTGAAATTTTTATCATATCCCAGGCGCCACCATCAAAATAAATAGGACCCGGAGATACACTATTAACTCTTATACCCTTTTCGCCATGCGCTTGAGATAGTTGCTTTGCATAAGTGATTAAAGCTGCTTTCATAGCATTATAGGATTGAGGAGCCATAAAAGTCTCAACCGCTGCTGTTGTGCTAATCATTACAATGGAACCGCCACCGCGTAGCTCCATATGAGGTATTACAGCCTCAACACCGCGAACAGTGCCTAAAACATCAATTTCAAAGTTTTTCCACCAATTTTTTTCACTATCCATACCGCCACCTGCTGATACATTAGGTATAAAAATATCGACACCTCCTAGTTCTTCAGCCATGTCGTTTATCCATGATTCATATTCTTCTTTATTTTTAATGTTACATGGTGAACCAATAATTTTACCATCAGCCATCAAACTTATCTCTTTAATAGCCTTATTAACACTCTCAGGCGAGCGAGAACATATTGCTACATTAGCTCCCTCTTCAGCGAATAAGTTAGCAATTCTACGGCCTATTCCTTGAGTTGAGCCAGTGATTAAAACGTTCTTTCCTCTTAAATTGAGATCCATTGTTAATCCTTACATTGCTGGGCGGGCTAAAAGCCCATTGTCGATAAGAAATTCCGCGCCAGTAACAAATCGCGATTCATCAGATGCTAAATATAAAATCATGCTAGCTACATCCTTTGGCGTTCCAAGTGAGTCAGCTGGTAGCACTCCTTGAGCTGGAACATCTACAGGGGCTTCATCGGCTCTACCTTGAGCAAACTGAACCATAGGAGTCTCGATTCCACCTGCATGAACAGAATTGCAACGTACAGGGAAAGACTCGGCCTGGCAGTGAATAGCCATAGATTTTGTCATAGATCTTACAGCTCCTTTGGCAGCTGAATAGGCAAAGAAAATAGGGTACCCAATATGAGATGCGGTTGAGGACATATTAACAATAGACCCTCCATGATTTTTTTTTAATAAAGGCATAGAATATTTCATACCCAGAAAGACTCCCTCAGACATAATTCTGTTTGCGAAACGAAATTCTTCCAAAGTGCAATTAACAGGGTCTGACATAACAACAACGCCAGCATTGTTTACCAAAATATCAAGGTTTCCATGTAACTCGTCAATTTTACTTATTACTTCGATCCAATCTTGCTCAGAACTAACATCATGCTTGATAAAAGAAGCAGATGGGCCTAATTCTAAAGCAGCGGCTTCACCTTTCTCTATATTTACATCAGTAAGAACAACTTTTGCCCCTTCTTCTGCCAACAACTTTGCATCTGCAAAACCAAGTCCAGATGCAGCGCCTGTAATTAAGGCTATTTTTCCAGCTACTCTTCCCATTAGTACCCTCCAATTATAAATAAATAGAACTGTAATTCTAAATCTATATTTTCTTCGTGCATTTATAAAAAATATATAATAAAAAAAACAGACACGATTGTTTTTTACTGGACTAATATATGAATAGCAAGACTTCAACTGAAAAAGTAAAAACTGCCCAAAGAAAAGAAATCGGTCGGCAGGCTCAGAAAAGCGCCTCAACGAGAAAAATAATCGTAGAGGCAGCCCTTAGCTGTATAGCAAAATATGGGTATGCCGGAACAACCACTCCAATAATTGCAAATGAAGCTGGGGTTTCACGTGGTGCGATGATGCACCATTTTAATAATCGCTCAGCTGTGATAGGGGCAGCTATAGAATATCTGCATGAAAAAAGACTGCGGGCGTTTAAAAGAGCTATCGCTGCGCTTCCAAAAGATAAACTGCAGTTGCATGACGGATTAAAAGCATATTGGAAGCATGTTACTCACCCACTTTATGTTGTATTCCATGAACTAGCAGTTGCATCGCGAACAGATAAAGGATTAGCTAAGATTTTACAGCCCGCACAAGCAGCATTTTATGATGAATGGTACAATCTATCTTATGACCTTTTTCCGCAGTGGCGTAGCAATACAGATGCTTTGGAGCTAGCTATGGACCTTGTTAACACCACCCTTGAAGGCGTAGCAATAAGACATTTATCTATACCAGAAGATATCGAGCGGGAAACAAGGCTTTTTAATTACCTGGAAGAATGCCTATCAGCACTTAAACCAAAACTATAGACTTTGTTTTTAATTAAATAAATGAGGAAATTATGTCTCAAAACTTAAAAGCGGAATGGCCAATGAATTTAGGGGCGCCTGACGGGTCACTTGAAGCCAAACAAGCTAGGCCGCATGATATCGGAAATGATGTGGTAGATCCAAAAAGATACTACACTCAAGACTTTCAAAAGAAAGAGTGGGAAACATTATGGCCAAAAGTTTGGCTACTAGCTGGCGTTACACCGGATGTAAAAGAAAGTGGTGATTTTACATTATTTACCCATGGGCATGAACAATTTATAATCACAAAAACAGAATCAGGTAAAATAAAGGCATATTACAATGTTTGCCCCCATAGAGGCAATCGCATTTGCCTAACTGATAATGGCTCTGTAAATAGTTTTTCTTGCCCTTTTCACGCATGGGAATTCAATTTAGACGGTTCGCTTAAAAAAATTACAGATGAGCATACCTTTCATCCAGAATTAATAAAGCATCGTCCAGGATTAACGGAAGTAAGATGCGAAACACTAGCCGGTCTTATTTTCATAAACATTGATGGTAGAGCGCCAAACTTGAAAGATTGGATTGGATTGCCCGAAGGTTATATCGAAAACTACGAAATTGAAAAAATGAACGTAGTTCGCCACGTAAGAAGTGAATGGCTTGCAAATTGGAAAACAGGTGTGGATGCTTTTTATGAAACATATCACTTACCGTACATTCATCCCCAAACCCAAGGTGTTATGGAAGATTTCTCTCAGGTTGATCTCTATCCAAATGGATTTAGTAGGATGATTGTACCAATAGGCGTAAAGTCACACAGAGTAAAAGATCAAGAGAGTCTCGACCCTTATCAAGCTGCATTTCTTTCTGAAGCAGGCATTAATCCCGAAAAATTCGTCGGAACATCGAAAGATGTCCGTGCTGCAATACAAAAAGCAAAACGGGAAAAAGGGAGAAAATTTAATCTAGAATACTATGAAAAAATGACAAATGGTCAATTAACCGATAGCTGGGCAACAGGGTTTTTTCCAAATGTACAGATTGGTATGCATCCAGAGGGTATTTTTATTATGCGCTTTACTCCACATGCAACTGATCCTGAACGTTTCTATTATGATAATATTACAATGTTTCGATATGTAGACGATCCAAGCTTTACTGTCCCCGCATGGATGGGTCTTCCTGAAGAAAACGATATAACAGGTGAAATAAGACCTGAGGTGGAACATGTTGCTGCTGGTATAAATCCAGAACTAGGGGAGGTGCTTGATCAAGATGTGGAATTAGTAGCCTCCGTCCAAGAAGGCGTTAAGTCACGTGGGTTTAAAGGACCTATTTGGTGTGAACAAGAAGATAGAATTAGACATTTTCATCGAGAACTAGATCGATATATAAATCAGGAAAAATAAATTATGCCATCAAAAAGTCTCCACTTAGTAGCTAGTGACCTGAAACCATTAGTCACATTAATGCAAGAGATGGATTTAAAGCTCGAAAACCAACTATCCCTAGATGCATATAGAGAAGTAGTGAAAAGCCTTTCAGTGCTTGAATCAGTAGTGCCAAATAATGTCACGCGAAACGAAATAGTCATTACACTGAGAGATGGAAGCCACTCAAAAGCAATTTTATACAAAAACAATGAACCCAATCATAATAACACATCAGCTGGTTTAGTACATATCCATGGCGGTGGTCTTGTGATGGGATTGCCCGAGAGCAATGATTCAAGACATTTAAATCTGTGTTCAAAATTAGGAATAACAATTCTCGCGATAAGTTACAGGAAAGCACCAGAATACCCTTACCCTACTCCTTTAAATGATTGTGAAGATGGCTTCGACTGGTTTCATGCAAATGCGGAAAACCTTAAAGTTAACATCAACAGAATAGCCTTAAGCGGTGACAGTGCTGGAGGATGCCTCGCAGCAGCACTGTCGCAATTAAAGTTAAATGATAAAACAAATAAAATAGCACACTTGCTTCTATTATACCCAATGCTTGATGCCAGTACGGGAACTGAAGTCAATAAAAAAGACCCTCTATTAGGTGAGTTCATTTGGACCGCAGAGATGAACCAGTTTGGCTGGTCGGCATATTTAAATGGTCAACCGCATATGTCACCAGCTGTACCTGCAGCATTAAAATCTTACACAGGACTGCCCTCTTGCTGGATAGGAGTAGGCACCTTAGATTTATTTTTGGATGAAAATATTGAGTATGCTCGAAAATTAATAAAAGCTGGCGTAAAAACAGAATTTGATATTTATCCTGCGGCAATTCATGGTTTCCCTAAGATAGAACAAGCGCAGTCTACCATAGATTTTATTCATGATTTTTCAAATAGCCTGATCAAAGCTTTGAAGTTAACTCAATAAAAAATTTTATCTTTTAATTTAAAAATAAGGTTTTAAAACATCCTCTAGAGCATCCGTGATTGCCAACATATATTCATATGTTGGGTGGTAAGGCAGCGTAGTCATACCCCATTCAGCACTCTTATAATCTCTTATCCACGGCTCTTCAGAACAGACATTATGATCCCTCGTAATTTCCGAAGCTTTAATCAATAGAGTCCCGTTTCTAGTGGATACACGCTCCAGCATACCTTCTAATTGGCCTTTAATATAATTTGACTCAATTGCATATTTCGTATCCATCGGTGTAAGGTCGCACAAAGGTGTTAATGGTAAAACAGTTGCATAATCTATTAAAACGATTACGGCATCGGGAGCTTTTTCTATAATTGCATTAGTAATTATATTTAAGTGATATTCAGTATTTTCATAATCAACTATATCCGGAAACTCTGGCATTTCTAGGCATGGTATTGTTTTGTGGACTTTACCTTGTTTCACCAAGTTTTCACAAGAAGCCGTCATTAACCTAGCTAAATAACCTAAATCATTTCCTCCAGCTAGAAGTGTAACTAAGCCTGTGTCTGATTGTATATTTTCCATTTGAGAATATATGCTTATAGGGCTTGCTATATCTGATAATTTAGCTCCGATACAACTCCCATCAATAAGGTGCAGATTAAGTCTCTGGGATAATTTACGTGCATAATTTTGATCTGATTGCCAACAATTATCTGGAGAATTATCTGCTACATCCTTAACACCAGGGCCAGCTGCAAAAGAGCTGCCCAATGACACATACTTAACTCTTTGACTTTCTTTTGCATCATCATCTGAAATATTTAAACGACAAGCAGATAAAATAAACAATATCGAAATTAGAGATAATAAGTATTTATACATTACATTTTTTCATAAAAAAAGCGCCCAAGGGTTGCTTGGGCGCTTAATAATTATTTTTAGGTCCTTAGAAAGAGTAACCTAATGTAACTCCAACTTGACGTCCTGCGACTAGCTCTTGCCAAGCAAATGCTCCGGCATCAAAAGCTCGTGA
>Ga0233438_10001376_pt1 | contig 26746 bp, 31 predicted proteins | sample SI_123_September_FD_182720 | JGI IMG/M metagenome (GOLD analysis project Ga0233438, IMG submission 182720) | Seawater microbial communities from Saanich Inlet, British Columbia, Canada - SI_123_September2016_10_MG | ecosystem: Environmental > Aquatic > Marine > Inlet | place: Canada: British...
AGACATCTATTATCAACTGAGATTTTATTCCATAAACCTCTGGGGTAGCTTCTTATACAAGTCCGCCCAACTCAAAACACTTATGTCATCTCTCGTACACCATTCATATTCCTCGCCGTTATACCCTGCAAAGTGAAAAGCGTCCATGTTCCAGTGTTTACATATACCACACGTCGTATCGTTGTCGTCTATGATAGTATCGAGATTAAGGGCGTGACATATATCGTATTTCTGTATTTCATAAGTCGTAAAACTATTCGTCAAAATAACATCATCAAATACACCCGGAAAATGAAAATTTAACCAGTCTTCAGTTTTCTCTCTGACACAATCGTGACGACCAGTGACGACATACATCTTATCTACGTACGGTCGCATGAGTCGAAGAACTGCCTGAGAAGAATCGATAGGCTGGAGTGCCTCGAAAACCTCGGAATCATAAAATTCTCTTACCATCTTCCGGGATTGGGGTTCTGTTATTTCAAACATTTCTCGGTACACGTATCTACATTTTTCAGTTGGCATTTTTAGCTTTTTAAACTTAGCCATGGGTCTAACAAACGGTACGAGAACTTCATCAACGTCAATAGCAATTCGATTCATTTACATATTTATAACAATTTATTCATAGTCTCTAATCGCAATCCCGATCGGGAACCTGGGAACATTCTTATCTGTCAGGTTTTGGAACCGCACGGTGAGCATCTTACCGATGAACTGATCCCTATTCGCATACTTGTACTCACGATCCTCCAATGTACCCTCGGGACGAGCGCTGAAAACCTTACCTTCCTCCGTCTTACACGTCCACACGACACAATTTGCATCTCGACCATGACCCGTGGTGGCTCCGATAATCTCATATTCCTCGGTCTGGAAATCCTTGTGCTTGAGAAGATAGTTGCTTCGCTGTCCAACTTCGTATACACTGAAGCGATCACGAATCATGGTACCCTCGTGGCCTTCTGCAACGTGTTTCTTATGCATGAGAGGAAGATCTTTCTTGGATTTTACGAGCGTCGTTTTGACATATTCGTAATATGGATTGTAGATAGAATCGTTGACATACTCCCATCGTTGCTCGAACGTCATCTTGTCTCGAGCGAATGCTTCAGCGTTGAGATCAAAGAAATCGAACACGTGGAACTTGAGCTTCAGGGGGTTAGTCTTGAACGTGCTCGTAAGTTCCTCGAAGGTAAGATTGGGGTCAAACGCCTCTCCGTCGACGTATTGACCAGCCTCAAGCCCCTTACCAAGAATCTCAGTTCCGGGGATGATCTTACCGGTTCTCGAGATACCACCATCTTTAGAAACCAGAAGACGAACACCGTCGAGCTTGGGTTGCACGTAAAACGGTTCGGAGATGTACTTCTTGCGATCTTCCCATTTGTTGGCCAGCATAGGAAGAACTGTGGTAGCCTTGGTGTTTGCATTCTTCCACATGGTCTTTGCACGCTTCGTCGCACTCTCGAAACCGAGTGGTACTTCAGTCATAGATGTAACTTCCTTGCCTCCAACATGACCAGTTGCCTTGACGATGCACCAGACACCGTTGATTTCTTCGACACGAATGTCGAGGTAGCGCTTCTTGTTGTTTTTATCGGTAGTAAAAATTGTATTCATATTAGTAGTAGGAATGATACCAGTAGTAAATTATCAAAGGATGGAGCGACTTAAGCCTCCTCCGTTAACGACGGTTCCCTTAAATATGAATACAATCAGCGTTGGGATGATCATCTTAGGTGTATTTTTTTTATATAAACGATTTCTTGATGTTACGAGGCGTCGTGAACGATCCCGTAGTTGAGACAATCCTCGTAGTTGAGATAGATATCTTTGCGCATGAATTCGTTTAGTGTTTCTTTGGGAATCTCAGTTTCCGATCTATAGATCCCCTTTATAGTTTTCATAATTTTTTTGCATGTTTTCATCTCGTCTTTGAGTTCATTATATTTTCCAAAGAACCCAGTCGAGAGCTGGTGAATCAAGACGAATGAATGCCGACTCATGAGCCTCTTCTTCCCTCCGAGAAGTAAAAAAGTGGCGGCACTACAACAGTTACCCTCAGCTATACACGTCACGTTAACCCGTGCAGATCTGAGAGTATCCATAGCACTTAACCCTGAAAATACATCACCTCCTTCGCTGTGAATATGAACTTGAATAGTAGGTGTGTACCCAGGAAGCTCGATCGCCTTTTTAAGTAGGTCAACTTCCAGCTTTTTAAACTCTTCTATGAACGTCAGTATATTTTCACGGTCTATAGATCCATAGTAATAAATGTCACATCCTACCACACGGACAATATCGTCGCCAGAAGTCTCGTCTTCACTGTCAGAGTTACTCATTGACTATATTACGCAGTTTCTTTTTAACTTTTGCAACTTCAGATGGTTTCAATTTGTTGCCAAGCGCGAGATGATTCATGATGTCAAAATCGAGAGCTGTGAGTTTGTATTCGATTAAAGGATCTAGATCTCCGGCGATCGCATATTTACGTATTAACCCAAGTTCTTCTACCCCTAATTTCGTGGTGCGCCGCCCTTGAATAATTTTGAGTTTATTATACCGCATCTTGTAATTGCCATATTTAGTCCATGTACTACCGGGTTGTATATTTTCTGGTTTCAGCGGCTCCCCTAGATTGTATTTGGGTACGGCCATTCCACAAGATACGTAGTATTGCATATAATTCCATTCACCCTTATACATCGCGGAGTCATAAATATCTGCGAGTGATAACGATTCTGCAATTGGTACGACGTTAGTATCATTTGAATGCAGATAATTCCCATGGATAACATCCACCACGTGACCGTGTTCGTGTACCGTTTGACTCGTATCAAACCCATTACCTTTACGACATAGGATGTCGATAACTATATCCTTCGACGTCTTAAAAATATCCTTTTCGTCTGAGAAATTCATATAATCGTAAAAGTTTCGTATATTCCCCTGACATTTATCAGCGGCGGGGCGCGCTCTAGGGTTATTGCACTCCAATGAGAATATCGCATCCGGGGAGCGTTTTGGTACGATTATGAGTTTGAAATTTGGTAACATGTGAATAGACGTAGACGTTACAACCACCGACCCTTTCGTAAGCTTCTCGTTCATATCAGAAATTTTATCTATGACCTGCTTATGACCGTATACACTGGAATCGTACCCATCTATCAATATATGATACGACGTGTCTCCTATCAAGTTCAAAAAGGTACTCTTCTTTTGAAAAAGTTCGGAATGTAACTCTATTGTATTACTCGCATTAAGTAAACAGTCTACTATAAACGTTTTTCCGGAACCAGTGGGTCCGCATATGAATACATTTTCCCCTTGTGCCAGGTATTTTTCCAACAGGGAAATTTCTTTTTCATGGAGCGTCGGTGGTCGCTCCTTTTTTTGTGGGATTATTTTAATGAAGGAGTCCATGACCGATGAGTTTACTGATCAAGCTTTAGATATTTTTTTGGAAAGTGATACACTTCAGACAAGGATCGTAGAACCTATCAAGAGAAAGGTTTTTCCTTATTTGATATGTATCGGACTCTTTAATCTGATACTACTTATAATGTTAGCGTACGTAGCTAGGAAGATTTCGATCCATCGATAATCACCTCAACGTCTGTATTAATCGGAGTAGATTCACCTGTTCGTATAGCTCCAAGCTCTTTTTGTAATTCAAAGCGCATTTCATCTTCCGAAATGAACATGTCGATAGGCTGGATATGCATAATCTCTGGTTTGAAAAATTCAGAATCATCTGGGAATTGTTTTTCGAACGCTTGAATGATAGCATACGGAAGAGGTGGAGACTGCTCGATGAGTCTATCATACTCGGCTCTACATGTCTCTATCATAGTAGAACCATCACACGAACGTTCTTGGATAGGTAGAGAAAGCTCCAATCGAATTGTACGTGAAAGTTTACCGTATTGCAGTGACGCAACTCTGCATCCTTCCATCATTTCGTTAATTTTTAAGAATTGCATAATAGTGGCAATTATACCAGCAATTAAATTCAACCCACCAATCATAGCAGGCGCTGAACTTCTCATGTTTTCAGGAAAAGATGATTGCGCAAAATTGGCTGTGCCGGTGACCGTCGATAATACGATGACCGGTAAAGTAAAACGCATACTCTGCTTTTTGAATACTAAATACGCGTGGTTGTGCATATATCTATAACACGCAGACGCCTCGCCCCAGGTTTTCAATATCTTTTCCTGTGAAGGATGCCAAATTCGCTTTGCCTTATCTTTGGACTGGGTCTTTTTCTTTTCTTTGTCCATACTAATAGAGATGAATATTATATTTTTCATTCACGTCCTTCTGTTTCTCATGATGATAGTGATACCTTTCGTTGGGGATGAAGTGACTCTATCTCTTTACTCACTCATCATACCTTTCCTCTTTTTTCATTGGGCGACAAACGACGATACGTGCGCACTTACAGAGATTGAAATGAAACTCACAGGGAACAAAAAAGAAGATACGTTTTTTGGGAGATTAATTGGACCCGTATATAAACTCGATAATACTACATCCGGTCTTATTCCTAAATTTTTGTTTCTAGGATTATGGTTATTCGTTCAACATAAATTGAAAAGAATACCATACGCAGAACGTGTCGATCTTTCTGGAATCTTTTCTAAGTTATATAAATGAAGAAAGGAAAGTCGAACACTACCGGTTTACTTATAATGCTCGTGCTTGTGGTAACAATCTTTTATCTCGTCACGAAGTTACAAGATCCCAAGATCATTAAAGTACCCGTCCATACACCTATGATACCCCCGCGACGTCCTGTCGCGAGTGTGCGTCGTGCACCCGAATATAGAGATCCACCTATTAAGGTGTACAAACCCGGAAACGTTCAACAGATGGGCGTTCTTCTAGGTGAAAATGAAGAGACGCTTCCATTGTATGGTAAAGAAGTGAGAGGACGCCGTGATCAGTATCATTATTACACATCAACTCCCGGAGATCAGATATACTCTGTACCGGTAACGGTCGGTGAAAGAGACTGTATGGATGATCTGGGGTGTAGAGAACTGTATGGGAATGAATCGGTGAGTGTTTTGGGCAAGGCTGCCGCGTATCAGGCTAAACTTTATAGAACCGATCACTTTTTTTAATCTCGGTATATAGAAATGGCTGACATAAGAACAAAAGCCCGTGGAAAGGGTATTCGTTTAACTCGAGACAGTCAAGGTAAACGCGTAAAAAAGACGAACGAAGCTTTACGAAAGGAGATTAACTTACGCAATTTAGCTGCAATGAAAAATCGCGTAACTCAAGCTGCCGCTACTATGCGCACGTGTAGACAACTCGTTAAGAATAGGTGTACATGCGCTACAAGAAAATCAAGCCCTATGATGAGACGGGTCCCACCTCCCCCTCCGCCCCCGCCTCCGCCTATGAGGCGTCCTATTATGGCGCGCGCGGTAGCACGTGGTCCCGCGATGCCCCCGAATCTTATAACACAACTTAAGAAGAACCTGAACCGCCGTGGTCTTAGACAAATCGCAAACCGAAACGCGAGGACATCAGTCGCTTAGCTCCGGGCATACTAGGTTTTGACCATAGTAACCATCTAGACCAAAATCCAGCAGTTTTTAAACCGGATTTAGTCCATGTTTCACCCATACGTCCATGCCGTGCGAGATATCTCTTCATACGCGATGGATCTTTATGAATAGTATAATCCGAGTACCCAGCACCTCCGAAATCCACGTGCGAACCATCCTCAAAAGTGGCTCTGTATTTCTTTTCGGGATTTGGACTCTTTCTGAGTGTTACCTTCATTACTATGAACGAAGAAAATTTTGAGATTTCTTTTCGTATATATATTAAATGTCGATATACATCTGGATATTGATCATACTTTGGATATTATTTATACTAGGTGGTCGTGCCTTACGTGATCCACCCGACAAATATGATTATCCATCTATACCCATAGAGAAGATGGACATATACACAACACCCGTAGATGTCAGGAAAGAATGGGCGCGTCAGGAAGAGTCGAAGCCGAAAAAACCGGAATACACTTTCAGCCCAGATTCACAAAACCACTTCGCGATTTTTTAATATGATATGATAATAACATGCAAACAGTTATACTAGGTGTGGGTCTGTTGGTTACTTTGATAGGTACGCTTAATTCGAGTAAAAATTTAACTCGCGTCCCCTCTATACCTCTCATAACCGGTGAAACGAGTTGGGATTCTGATTCCGATGTCAATGAATATATCATAAAGTCGGCAATACAACATAGACGCGAATATCCCACATTGTCCCACGCACCAAGTGACTATTTTACACTTGACGATATTAAAAGAGATAAATCGTTGCGTATAAAATTTATAAATTTACTAGACAAGCGTGTTAAATTTACAATACACCCTGTCACGTGGTCGAGATGGTTTTTGAGCGCTTTTAAATGTATGATACCTACCCCCGTTGGTACTATAGGTATTGAAGGTGACGTAGAGAAGGACACTGTAAAAAATAATGAAGTCAGATTAGCACCTATTTCAAAAATGAAAAGGCGTTTACCGGATATTTGTGAGTTTTCTATACCATATAAAAAAGTTTACGTTTCGATGTACGTTGATGGAATGCCTGTGTTCGTAGATCGCAAAATGAAAACGTACGATACGTTTATTTGTAGATCACATACAGGAGTTCGCGCATAAAGAATAGACGTCATATTAAACCATGGATCGAGAAATTACAGACCTCATTAACCACCTTCACGATCTTCGTGAAGAATGGCACGAAATTGAAGACGACCACAACTTAGTTCTGAATGATACCATCCAGATTTCGCGAGAGGCGCAGGCTTTAAAGGTCATGCTAGGTCTTTCATGTGTTGTAAATGGTATATTTGCATGGATTTTCATGGACACAACATCGGGTGAAACTCTCACCATTGAACCTATGCAGTTTAATCATACATAAAGAACATATACTAAGTAAATACAAATGAGTGTGAAAGAAGATGTTACATTTATATCGATGCCATATACCGAACGCGTTAAAATTTATAATGAACGGAAAAAATGTGCAACTGAAAAAGCTATGAATAGTGAAAAGATTCATTATAAATCTACTAGCGACCCCGAAAGGTTCAAAGAGTTTCTCGAGAAGCGACTCGAGTTGTGGGACTCTCTTAAATCGAACGTAATTGAAAACGGGCGATTGAAGAAAGGGTTTACGAATAGGTACCACGAGAAGATGTACGACAAGACCAATGAGATCATACAGAATCTACCCTGTTAAGCTCGTCGTCCTGATACGACATATCTTTACTTTTCCTTTTGTTTATATTTGAAAAAGCCCCTAACCATCTATTAACAGCTCGTTTTGAAGCGATAACAGAATTTGTTTCATCGTTCACAACGATACTGAGTCCGTTGCATACATCGGGTTTATTAGGTTTATCGGGGAATTGAATCTGAAATGCTTGGATAGAAACTGCGGGGATGTCGGGTGCTTCATCTAGCAATCGATCATATTCTTCCCTACATTTCATCACGAACTCTACAACAGGGACTCTATGTTGCACCTGTAAAGAAAGCTCCATGTCTATGTTCCTATAGAACTTTGACCATTGTATACACATAGCAGAATGCCCTTCTGAAAGTGGGAGACTCTGACTAAACTTTGAGATACTTGTCATAATTCCCCCAAGCACATTCAAAAAAGCAAAGAAATATTGGATGACCATAATACGTGTTCTAGTCTCACTACTTGCATTAGAGTTACCACTCGGATTTAATACTGCAAAGCCGCCGACACCTGTTATTGACGCAATAATAATCGACGGATAAGCCAAATAGTCATTTTGCTTCTTATAACATAGACGGGAGTGGTTATGGAGCCACCTATACCCGGCGGCCTTCTCCGCCCAGCGTATTAGTAATTTTTCTTGTTTTTCACACCATAAACAGTTTACCTGTTCGTCCAGTGAAATTTTATCAGACATGGCCTGTGCTTATGTTACGTTTAGATTATTCTGAAATTCGTATGCAGTTGAACGCGCCAATTTGTCGACAAGTTCATTTTGCACATTTCCATTATGAGCTTTTACCCAGCGCCATTCTACAATTTTTATAGACTGAACAAGTGTATCGAGAGTTTTCCACAGTTCTTTATTTTTTACCGCGGACCCGGATGCCGTGCGCCATCCGTTACGCTTCCAGTTTTTTATCCACGAAGTGATTCCATTTTTCGTATAATTGCTATCCGTAAAAATACGCACTTCGTTAATGCCAATCTCAATTACCTTCTGCAGCCCCATTATAATTGCTGTCATTTCCATAATATTATTCGTAGTTTCCCGAGATCCACCGGTTAGTTTAAAATCTCGTGAAATAACTCCCCACCCCCCGGGTCCCGGGTTTCCGAGGCAGCTCCCATCTGTATAAATCTCTAGCATATTCTTATTTATCGTTTATCTTTTATACTTCAATAAGTGTATGCTGTCCAAAAAAGTTGCGTTGCGCCATAATAAATGACATTGAAGTTTTCTGTTGGTGTATAAAGTCGTATTGAATAACAGCCGCCTGTACAGCTGGACACGGTACACCCGCAGTCATACAATGTAACACAAAAATTCGCGCATCTAGAATGTGTTTGTCCATAATAGTGTATAGATCCTCTGCGATAAGAGGACATTCTATAATGGTACCACTGGACCACGCGTCAACTACACTCTGCTTATGAGTATTACGCGTTTTCATGAGATCAAACCCCTCTAAAAGAGAAGCAGCGAATGTAAATCGTAGGGTATTCATTCCACAAATAGGCGCAAACGCAGAAGTCGCGTGTTGCTTGGTTTGAATAGACTTTATGTATCTACTCGTAATTCTAGTATTAACAGCCGAGTTAATAACAGGTGTAGGAATTTCATATTCTAAACCGGCTCGAGAACACCATAACCCGGTATTATTCATTTCTGCGACATCGGAAATTTTATCCATCTCGTATTGCTCGAGTACTTTCAAAGCTGATCGGACAATATACCCATCCATATCTGTACCGATAGCCCTTTCTAGACTAGCTTTCATACGCGTATCATCATGACCGCAATAGGAATATAAATCTGCTACAGCTTGTAACATTCCATATTCCACCCCGTTATGAACCATCTTTGTAAAATGTCCAACACCGAAATCTTCTCCCATGTACGTGTGCCTATTAGATATCTTTGTAAGGATGGGTTTAGTCATCTCATATGCATGCTTAGTTCCACCTATCATGAAAGCTGGACCTTCACGAGCGCCGACGGTACCACCGGAAAGCCCGGTCCCTAAATAATTTACCATTCGAACCTTGCACTTAGATCCACGGGTTCTAGAGACCCTGTAAAATTCGTTTGAACAGTCTATGATTGTATCATTAGGTCTCAAATGTTTGAGTAGAATTTTAACAGTATCATCCGTTACATCCCCGTGAGGAAGAGCTGTAAAGATAACCCGTGGCCATTTCATCGCATCTACCATTTCACCGATGGACTCGTGTCCAAACACGTTCTCAGATTGTTCTTCCAATGCGATAACCTTAGAATGTGTCTTGTTATACACATGCAAGTTCTGCTTCTCTTGAATGTTTAGCGCGAGATTTTTCCCGATAGAACCCAATCCGATTACACCCAAAGAACTTGTCATTATGTTATAGTATAGGTCTATTTATTTAAGCTGCTTAAAACTTAATTCAATATATAATATAGATGCGTCCTGTTGTGAGTCTATCTGTACCGCGTCTGTTTCGTGCACCCAATATTAAGGTAGACAAGTCACCCCAATCAGAGTATAAACCGAAATCGTATAGCCAATTTATGAAAAGTCTAGAAAAGAAAGAGCTTCCTCAGGTGTTGATTAAACCCTCTAAGAATATCGCGATTTTCACGGAAAAGGATGGAAATTACGGAGATGTCGCGATCGTTCAATCTGATAAGTTCTGGGAGACACTTATCAACAGTGAAGCTAATATCAATATAGATACTACTCAACCACAAAATCTCGCCGAAAATGTAATTATAGCATTTTTCATCTTATATGCTTTTACCATGTTCCGTGCCATTTTTGGAAGTAAAGACGGTGGTGGAATGGGAATGCCTAACCCCTTTCTTAAATCAGCTGATTTTGATATGGAACAAAGTATAGAAACCCGATTCACCGATGTTGAAGGTATAGATTCTGCTAAATACGAACTCGAAGAGATTGTTGATTTTCTTAAGAATCCCGAGCGTTATTTGGGCAGTGGAGCCAAAATCCCCCGAGGTGCTCTTCTTTCGGGATCACCTGGAACTGGTAAGACTCTACTCGCCCGAGCGATCGCGGGCGAATCCAGTGTCCCTTTCATTCAGTGTTCAGCGGCGAGTTTTGTTGAAATGTTTGTAGGTGTAGGTGCTAAGCGTGTGCGTGAACTCTTTGAACAAGCGCGAATGAATCAACCGTGTATAGTTTTTATAGATGAGATCGACGCTGTGGGTAAAAAGCGTGCATCTGGACCCATGCCGGGTAATGATGAACGTGAACAGACTATCAACCAGCTTCTTACAGAAATGGATGGATTTGATGAAAACACGGGAATCGTAGTCATAGCAGCTACTAACAGAAGTGATATTCTAGATGAAGCTCTTCTTCGCCCGGGTAGATTCGATCGCAAGATTCAGGTCAGCTTACCAAGTGTTGGGGGTCGTAAGAAGATTCTTAAAGTACACGCTCGAGGTAAGAAACTCGATAAAAGTGTAAGTCTTGGATCCCTCGCGAAACAGACGACAGGGTTTTCGGGTGCTGAACTCGCTAACTTATTGAACGAATGTGCTATTCGGGGGGTTCGAGATGGAGATGGTACTATCACGGAAGATATAGTGGACGATGTATACCAGAGACTGATAGTAGGTGCAAAGGGTGATACAACTTTTACGGGTCATAAAAAAGAGGTCATCGCTTTTCACGAAGCGGGGCACGCTATCACGGGTGCAGTCATTCCGGGGTACGATCGTGTGCGTAAAGTGTCTATCATTCCTAGGGGTGCAGCCGGTGGTGTGACTTTCTTTCAGCCTTCGGAAGAGAATGCAGAATCGGCTCTTTACACAAAACAGTATCTTAAGAATCAGATGGTCGTAGCTCTAGGTGGACGCGCAGCCGAAGAACTTATATACGGGGCTGATAATATCACCACGGGTGCTTCTTCAGATTATGCCCAAGTGTATAACATCGCTCGAGAAATGGTTACCACGTATGGTCTAGGTATTAACAACTTCGATTATAGGAACCTGTCACCTACAGCCGCGTTAATGGTCGATAAGGAAATCAGTGATCTTGTATCGGAATGTTATAAACGTTCAAAGGAACTTCTGTCTATTAATATGCTTGAACTTAAACAATTAAAAGAAAAACTTATCGAAGATGAACTCGTAGACGGGTCTTGGGTGTATGAACTGTTTGGGGGTACTATTTCATGTAACAGTGTAGATGCATGGGACGACGAGAATGCTTCTTGCACGTTCGACTGATCCGACCGGTCGGACACCTTGTGAAATTCGGAACAAAAAAAGCGTTACAAAAAGTCGGGGGAGTCAAAAATGTATTGAACCTTCATTTTTAAAAAGTGTGTATGAACAACTTTTAAAAGTGAATTAATGATATTTATGAAAATACTTCATATGAGTATTTAGTTAGAGAAGGCGAGACCGCCCATACCGCTCTGGATGCGGAGGACGTTGTAGTTCACGGCGAACATGTTAAGGTTCAGCGCGGTGGCGCCGTACTTGGTCTTGATAGCGACCTGAGCGTTATCTATACGCGAGAAATTGCAGGTACCGGTCGGTTGATGCTCCTCGGGTTTTAACGCGAATGAATATGCGTACACACCGGGCACGGGGGAACCGGAGTGGTGCTGGAAGGGCTGCACGGAGTTGAAGTACTTACCATCCTGCTCCTTGAAACGGTCCTGGCCGTTGAGAACAAGCTTGAAGGTCTCGATGGGACCGTCGGCCTCCTCAGTCCAGGCAGCGACAGCCTGGGTGACCTTAAGCTGGGGGGCACCCGAAAGGGAGGTGGGCACGACGGACGACAGACCAGCCGCGAGCTGGGCACCAGCGTCGGTGGTAACAGCCTGGGTGGAGGAGGTGAAGTTCCAAAGGTTGGCGCGAGACACGGAACCCTGGTCGGCACAGAAAACGAGTTCCTTGACCGGGTGGTTGTAAGAGAGGCGAATCTGCTTCGTGGAACCAGCGGCGGCCATAGCGTCGGAGCCAGTGTGCTGCACCTGCTCGATAAGGTACTCATGACCCTTCTGCGCGAATCGCCTACGCTCCTCAGTGTCGAGGTAAATGTAATTAGCCCAGACCTTGAAGGTGCTGTTATCGGTATACAGTGAGAACTCCGAAGATAAATCGAAATCCATACGAACCTCATGGTACTGCAGGGCAATTAGTGGGAGGGCGAGTCCAGGATTGCGGTTAAAGAAGAAAATAAGAGGAAGGAACATCTTACCACCCACGTGGTTGGCGAGGGTGCCGTTGGTGGCGGGGGAGGTCATCTTACCCCAAGTGGCCTTCTTGGACTCATCGAGGTAAAGCTCGGAGTAAAGCCTCCACCAGCGCTGGTAGTGCTTGTCAATCCTTTGTCCACCAATTGATAACTCAACGTCCTTGATCGCACGCTCAGCGGCCCAGCAATCATCGTCGGAAGTCGTGCCAGCCTCGGCGGCGCCGGCGGCGTCGGAGGTGAGAACGACGGTGGCCTTAGCCTTAAGCTCGACATACATGTCAGAGACGAGGTCACCGTTGCGAGCAATGGTGACGGAAACGCGGCCGGAGTTGGAAGCGGTACCGTTAACGGTCTGCTCGATGTTCTCCATAGCGAAGTTAGTGTGGCGCTTGTAAACCGCCTGGAAAAACGTAACCTTGGGGTTACCAGTCAGATAGACGTCCTGGGCGCCGTATGCCACGAGTTGCATTAAACCACCCGCCATTTTGTATGTTGTTGTACTATACACAGAGAAAATAATTTCAGGTAAAGTGCGAAATTTCGCACGTGATTTTTCCTCAACCTACCGTAAATGTCTACACAGCCTGAGACTATCGAACCCGAAACCGAGACCGAATCCGAATCCGAATCCGAAATTTTACCCGACCAGGAGGTCGACCTCACCGAGTATGATCCTGAGGATTTTCCCGATGATGATGATTTTTCGCCCATGGAAAACTTACTTGGTCAAACTCTTACCACCCCCGAGGGCGACACCGTGTGCACTGCTCTAGTATACATTGGACAGCAGATGGAAATTCATAATAAAATTTTTATCAAACTTCTCAGTATTCTTCAGAAGAAAAATGAGGCTTAGAAAAATGAATCCTAATATTAGAAATGCAGGGGTCCGGTCAGACAATGCACGTCATCGACGACACACACAATCTTCATGATCATAATAGCACTTTCTGGACTGAGAATATTATGAAAATGGACATAGATCAACTCATGAAGGTAATCATCCAACCCTCCGAGAAAAAGCTGAGAATTAACGACAAGCTCAGTGCATCAGAGTCTCTTAACATAGGTTTTGACCTGTTTTTCGATCCTTCCCAACCAAGGGAAAAGGGTCTGCCCATACAAATTGATATCGGTGAAGTTGAACGCACACGTACATTCATGATAGATCGTTTATGCGAAGCGTATCACCGCTCACGTGCCCTGGAAAAGGATAATGAATGCGACTTTGACGATGACGAAATCAAAGAAGTTACACTGGCTATTCGTATTAACAGGATGATCGATCGCATTCAAGATGCGTGGAGGGTAACATTCAGTGTGTATCGTATACACGATTTCTCGAATAATCCCAACGCCGTACCCGTGGATCCAGAATCTGATCCATCTATTTTCAGGGCGTCTACGATTAAGGATGTTCAGGATTTGAAACCTTTTCAACAGGCTATGTTACAGTTATTAAAGGATTTATATGATAGTCAGATCAAGAGATACAAAGAACAGTGTTGTAGGGAGATTAAAACAAAAGATGGGGCGAGTACCCGAGCCTGGGAAGTATTTGAAAGTATTCAAGATTACGTATATTCAGTCGGTAAAAAGGAACAGTGGTATGAACTATGGAAAAATATGACTATGAGTCCTTCTACCCACAATGATCTCATTCGTCATCTTTCTAAGACGAGAGATATGCAATTTCCCGAAATTAAGAAGCATCGACAGGTATGGTCTTTCACTAATGGTATCTTCATCGGCAAGGAACTTGTACCCGACAAGTCTACAGAAGAAGACAAACATTATCGGGCTGTTTTCTACCCGTATACGTCGAAGGAGTTTAAGACACTCGATCGGACTATCGTCAGCTGCAAATACTTCAATCAAGAATTCAGCGATTATAACGATACCGACTGGAGGAATATTCCTACACCTAATTTCGATAAGATCCTAAAATACCAAAAGCTCGATAAGGATGTGATCGAATGGATCTATGTTCTATGTGGACGTTTGTGTTTTGACGTAAATGAGATCGATAAATGGCAATGCATCCCTTTCCTAAAGGGGGTGGCCCAGTCTGGTAAATCCACTATTATTACAAAAGTCTGTCGCAAATTTTATACATCGGATGATGTGCGAACACTTTCGAATAACGTGGAAAGAAAGTTTGGTCTGTCTTCTATTTACGATTCATACATGTTTATTGCACCAGAGATTAAGGGTGATTTAGCACTTGAACAGGCAGAGTTTCAGTCCGTAGTGTCTGGCGAAGATGTTTCGATTGCAGTGAAACATGAAAAGGCTAAAACTTTCGTGTGGAAGTCTCCGGGTATTCTGGGTGGTAACGAGATTCCCGGATGGAGAGACAACTCCGGTAGCGTTTTGCGACGTTTGATCACGGTTGACTTTAGGAAGAAAGTTAGGGAAGCGGATCCGACTCTGGAAGATAGACTCGAAGAGGAACTTCCAAACATTCTGCAAAAGTGTGTGAGGGCGTATCTCGAGAAGGCACAAGCGCATAAGAACGAGGCCATTTGGAACATTCTTCCACCGTACTTCGAAAAGGTTAAGACACAGGTTGCGGCGGCTGTCAGTCCTCTACTGAGTTTCATGGAATCTCCTCATGTCGAGTATGGCGAAGATAAGAAGTGTCCCCTATCTTTCTTCAAGGATGAGTTTGCTGCGTTCTGTATGAAAGAGGGCAAGTCGCGAACGATCAATTCTGATATATGGGCAGGTCCATTTGGTGAGCGTGGTATCGGTGTCGAAAAGCTAAAGGAAGATGAGATTACGTTGTATACGAGATGCGGTATCACTCAACACCAGCCTAAGACGGGTACAGAGCATAGGAACTCTATGTGGATTATTGGTCTCGATGTCGTGAACGTAACTCCCCAAGAAGTGGCACCTCAACAACAGGTACACGTTGAGACACCAATTTCGACACAGACGGTGGTTGATACAGATGGACAGGAGTTAGATGATTAAAATATTTACTTAATATATGGGTTTATTCAACGAATTTGAAAAAAATAATGTTTCACCAACTACATCCCAAAATTTGATACGACAGGCCCCGTATCTCACGAACCGCGAAAAAAATAGTCTAAGGGTCAACGCTACCAGACTCAAACAAAACAATATACAAACGAGAATAAATAGAATGGTTGGTAATAAACTGAAGGCCGCCAACCTTTCAAAAATGAAAATGTCACCTCTTCAAATGGGTGTGTTTAACGGTATGGTCAACTTAGATGCTAAGAAGGGTAACTATAACGTAAACGTTTCAGAAATTCTGTATAAGAAACCAATGAAAAGACGCCCCATCACACCCGGGTCTAATTTCGAAATAGAGGTAAGCGCGATTAAACTGTTATACGGGCGTATGCAAATAGGAGCTAAGCATACGTTTACAGTCGTACCGAATAAAAATGCGAAAAACAGACATCGATATTTCGTCGCCCAAATAGACGGTTTCGTGTATGAAGGAGGTAAGAAGCAAAAAATACTGATTAAAATTTACACGAACGGTAAGATGCAAATCGCGGGTGGTATCATCAATAACAACTCGAGGCAGCCAGAGATGATTCGCAAATTCATAGTGGATAACTATGCGTCGAAGTATAACTTTTTATACAACCCTATTCGCTACTCTACACTTGTAGGTACGTTTCAAACACAGGGTGTTATTAACTTAACCATGGTTGCACAGGCTTTCGCCAAGTCTCGCAATATAGGTTACGAACCCGAGCTTCGCCCCGCTTTAAAGATGACGTATTATGGAAATAATTTTCAGCTTTTTAGATCTGGTAAAATACAGATTATGGGTGCTAAGACCGTTAAAGCCTTACACGATGCATACAATCCCATAGGATACGACTTAGTAAAGACTATGTGGGTTATGGGTATGATGAAGGAACCTGCGAACACGGATATGAAGAAGGTAGCTGTTAAGAAAACCGCTCGCCCGAAGAATGTAACCACCGCAATGAACGATAAGAATACCAATATCAAATACTTCAATAAATCGAATTCGAAGAATGGTAAAAATGGTATACGGGTGGGTCCACGTAAATGTCTGACTGTCGCACGACCAAAGCTGGTCGCAGTCGCGGAAAAGATGGGTATTGTTGACATCACGAGTAAGACGACAAAACCCGCCATTTGCGAGAAGATCAAGAATCGTGCGTTTGGTACCTTTAAAGTTGGTAATAAACCGTGTCGTGCACATAAGAAGGAGGAACTCGTACAAATAGCCATTGCTCGAGGTGTCAGTGTGATTGACGGTGATACCGTGGATACGTTATGTAAAAAGCTACAAATTCCTAGGACCGTAGCTCCTAAGAGAAAGGGTAGAAAACCTAAGGAGATAGAACCCGCTAAAAGAACGGCCAATATCGCAAAAAAGATGGATAAGCGTCGTCTAACGAATAAAGCTATCAGGGATGATATCAAGGAATTATATGGTAAGCGATGGATAAAGAAGTATAAAAATGTTATGCCTTCTTTAAATTCGGATGTCGCGGATATGAAAAAGGTGATCAATGCCCTCAATCTCAAAAAGAATAAGAAAAATGGATTACATTTTAAGACCAATGTTAATAAGGTTAAACGTGATACGGTGCGTACATGGAAGTTTCAGCGTACGAAACAGTTGAATAATAAGTTAAACAATCTTAACAATAACTTCGCCAAGGAACTTGAAAACGTGATGAACGTGGCCACACCACCTCCGAAGAAAAAGAATTCCCCGCGCTTCCCCAAGGGTACGGTGGTAGAACAATTATAAAGAATAGTCGCTATATAGATACATGAATGATAGTAGACAACTCTTTGTTGATCACGTCAACACGGTATATAGACATAGTGAGTTTCGCGTAGACGAAGAACACCCTCGTTGGGATAAACGTATACGCGAAACACTCCTCGACAGTGTTTTTTATACTATTTGCGCGTATATACGCAAAGAACGCGACTCAGACAATGAATGGGGAATGGGCAAACTAGAGCGAGAGTTTTTATGTTCATGGGAATTTGTGGATGCGGCTGATGAACATAGTTGGATAGATGAAAATAGAAAAAGATTGGATGACACGTGGCTAGTTGTCTACATGTTTGACAATATTACTCGAATGACACCTGGACCGCATCGGCGCGCGTTATTGTATATGCTTAACATCTTATATTTTGAATTATAACTTTATGTGGTTCGGCTATTTGTTTTAAGAGTGCTACGTGGTACTCAAAATCATATGGTTTAAATTTTTCTTTAATTTCATCGGATAAAGCATACCCCTGATTTCTCCGCGAAACCCCTGTACACACAGTCATCCGAACCAGTCGCATAAATTGATCTTCTAACATGATAAACTCCTTCAATTGGTCGGGGTGCACACCATCGTATTTCATTTTTTCGTATGTACGCTTCGACGCGCCTGCGGAAACATGAAAAAACCCGGTTTTATATCCGAGCACACCAACCTCCTCCCCTTGATTTTGACTCGCATTGTGTAATATGATGAATAGTACAACAAGAAACAGGAATGTTATCATCTGTTAGTACTCAACATATTAAATACGTCATTAATCTTGTGAATAACTTTAAATAAGTCATCTTTCGTTTTACACGAAGTGGCGTCAATAGCTTCGAACTCCATTTGATACGACATCGGATCTTCTGAGTCCATGTCGTGACTATCACCGGTTACGATCGTCATATCAATCGACACATTCTTACGAATGAAAGATACACGTTTCTTAGTTTTCTTTTTATCCATATCACGCTCAGTATCTTCGGGAAGCGGGATCTCTTTTGAGACGCTGAAACGAATATCAAAGGGTACATTTCCTAGGTGCTTTAAATCGTGATTCTTGAGTCGATCCTTTTGGACGATAACTTCATCACCCGTGGCCGAGTCAACGGAAATGCGTACACCATCACTACTGCGATAGAATACTTCTTCCTCGGATGCGATGATACGATCCCAACCAGTATATTTAGAAAGTCCATGCATAATGTAATCGTGCATAGGCTTACCAATATTCGTGTCGAACATGGTACCGTTGAACTTTCCGAGGCGGAATTCTAACTCGATATATTCTTCATCTTTGTATTGGTTAACAAGAGGAAAAACAGTGTCGGTAAGGGAATGAATGTTCATCTTTACAGTATTATTTTGTGTGAAATCTTTAAATTACTTAGGTGTGATTAATCAAGCTCTTCAATTTCTGGTCCTGTACCTGCTTTGGGTTCGGGTTCGGATTTTTGCTTGGAAAAAATGGGGTCAACGAATTCTCTAAACTCTGTCTGCATGTGTTCAATTTCGTCGAGTTCTGCGGATCTGTTGTTATCTATCCATGAAATAGTTTCAGTTACCTTATCTTCTACGAGTTTTTTGTCCTCCTCGCTTAATTGTTCGGTCGAACCTTTTACACCGAATACGTTCGCTTCGAATGCATTAATAGCTTCCACCTTCTTACGATACGTATCATCTTCCTCCTTGTATTTTTCAGCGTCGTTTACCATACGCTCGATATCATCCTTCGAGAGACGCCCCTTATCGTTCGTGATAACGATCTTTTCAGACTTTCCAGACGCTTTATCTTCGGCACTCACATTAAGAATACCGTTCGCATCAATGTCAAACGTCACGGCAATTTGTGGGATTCCTCGGGGTGCGGGAGTAATACCATTCAAATCAAACTTTCCTAGTAGGTGGTTATCAACCGCGCGCGCTCGTTCACCTTCGTATACCTGAACATGGACCGATGGTTGGTTATCGGAATAGGTAGAGAACACCTGTTCCTTCTTGGTAGGAATCGTGGTATTTCTGTCTACGAGATTAGTCATCACTCCTCCGGCAGTTTCGATACCCATGGAAACAGGGGTTACATCGAGAAGTAATAGGTCCTGTACGGCGCTATCGTCTACACCCGAAAGAATGGCTGCCTGTACAGCCGCTCCGTATGCGACGGCTTCGTCGGGGTTAATAGACTTATTGAGTTCCTTACCGTTAAAATATTCGGACAACATCTGTTGAATCTTAGGAATGCGCGTGGATCCACCGACGAGAACGATCTCTTGAACCATAGACTTATCCATCTTCGCATCCTTGATGACTCTCTCAACTGGTTCCATACACTTTCTGAATAAGTCTGCGTTTAGTTCCTCAAAACGTGCGCGTGTAATAGACGTGTAAAAATCGACACCCTCATACAGTGAATCGATCTCGACCGCAGATTGAGTAGTAGAAGAAAGCGTTCTCTTCGCGCGCTCGCACGCAGTTCTCAAACGACGCAGGGCTCTGGGATTATCAGAAATATCCTTCTTATGCTTGCGCTTGAATTCTTGAGACAAATGCTGGAGAAGACGTGCATCAAAGTCTTCACCTCCTAGATGGGTATCACCCGCAGTGGCCTTTACTTCAAAGATACCCCCTTCGATATTAAGAAGGGAAACGTCGAAAGTGCCTCCACCCAGATCAAAAATCAACACGTTCTTATCTTCATCCTTGTGTTTATCGAGACCATACGCGATAGCTGCGGCAGTTGGTTCGTTAATTATACGAAGACAATTCAACCCCGCAATAGCTGCGGCGTCTTTTGTAGCCTGACGCTGAGAATCGTTGAAATACGCCGGCACAGTAACGACTGCATCCTTGATATCGGTACCGATATACATCTCAGCGATCTCTTTCATCTTGGTAAGCACCATAGACGAAATCTCTTCCGGTTCAAATCGTTTCGTTTCTCCTTTAAAATCAACCTCGATGGAAGGCTTATCAGCCACCCCGGGAACCACCTTGAAAGACCAACCCCTGATATCTTCTTGAACTTTTGGGTCCGAGAATTTACGCCCAATAAGACGCTTCGCATCAAAAACGGTATTCTTTGGGTTCATAGCCGTTTGATTTTTTGCAGCATCCCCTATGAGGCGTTCAGAATCGGTGAACGCCACGTACGAGGGGGTCGTTCTATTTCCCTGATCATTTGCGATAATTTCAACTCTATCATTTTGCCAAACACCGACGCACGAATAAGTAGTTCCAAGATCAATACCAATAGCTTTAGACATTTTGTAATATTAGTACGTGTCAAATCTCTAATTAAAGTTTTCTTTCGAAATAAAAATATGAGAGGTCTCATAAATGAGGGAACTTCGTGTTATTTTAATACCGCTATACAATGCTTATTTAACCTTCCGCAGGTCTCGAACCACTTCTTAAGAAATTCCTACAAGGGCGAAGGAACGTGTATGTTCACGACTCTTTTTCAGCTCAACGTTCAGAAATATTGGTCAAATGATAAAACTCCACTGAATTTAGATTTACTTTTATTCGCGTTTCAAAGGAAATTTCCTCGGTTTAAAACCGATGAACAACATGACGTTCAAGAAGCTATATTATGTATAATAGACATACTCGAACAGCATCAACCTATCGTAAAAGAATGGTTCTACGGTAAAAAGGTACAAGAAACGATTTGGCCTACGGGGAAATCGTTGAATGAAGAGGACTTTAGCATTCATTTAATGACTTCTAGAGGATCGGATATAGGAAAGATGCTTCAAGAGAGTGCGAGTTGGAACGTTTTGGAAGATTTTATCGACAGTGAAGGTGTTAAACATAACGCAGCTTCGACGCGGATGATGTTTTCAAAGTTACCACCGGTATTCATGTTATCATTCGACGTAAAAAATCATATTAAAATTATACACGAACTAATTCTCGACAATCACACCTATAAATTGACTGCATGTGCGATGCACGTGGGCCATCAACACGACGGACATTATGTAAGCTTTGCGAGGCAGCGAAATCGATGGTTTTTTCTGAACGACGAATTCGTCCAAGAACAACAGCCACCCGATATGGGAAGTTATTACTTTATGGTTTACAGTCTAGAAAATCGGCCATAGAGATATCTTCTCGAATGTTCACGAGAGTCCTGTAAAACGTCCGCCGACTGTTGGGAAACGTTTTGTCGTGGCGCGGCATAATAGGTTTCCACCACATAGGAGAATCCTGAAACATATATTGACACTCGATAATGGCATCCTCTTTCATAAACTCTCGAGCCTCGAGGGGAACCCAATCATCACGAATCTCCGACTCAAACATCAACTTACCCCTTTCTTGTACGTATAATCTCCATACATTATCTTTTCTCTTTAGCTGGAAGTCGATCGTGTTCTTATCTCGAGGCTTCCACTTAAACATGGTTTCGTGTGTGCCAGTTTTTACCCTATCATTGATCGGTGTGAAAATAAGGCCATCTATTTCTTGTTGCACCGTGGGTAGGTATTTATCCATAAAGTCTTGATAATCAGACATTAAATGAAACGTCTTCAGTGCAATTTTTACCGGGTCGTATTTGAGAGTCATGAGCATCTTTTTAAATTTTTCTAGGTGATCGAGTCGAGTAAGAAAACCCTGGTCACCTATCATTTTCCCACAAATCATGAGCATATCATACATCATGAATGTATCCCCGTACATCTCACCTTCGACAATCGTGCCTTCATAGACAGGTTTTCGAAAGTTTAGTGGACAATCGAACATCTCCAAGGCGCGATTTACAAAAATCGTCTTTTTTTTATAGTCGAATGTAAATGCGAGCATCATGAAACGAACCCCATCCGTCTTCTCACATACAACGTATGGATTGGATCGTAAGATGTCGAAATGGCGATATTCGATGGAGATTGGCTGACTACCTGGGAAGATACCTTTACCCTTCGTACCCCAGTAATGCTCCATGAAATCGAGCGTGTATTTGTAAAGGGGATCTTCACGCTTTACAGATAAACGTTGCATTATACGTATGTTTTTGGTTTAATCTTTAATTAGCTTTAACACCGGCTGAGTTGACGATGTTTCCGATACACTCGTGGGGGTATGTAAAAGTGAGACGGGCGCCGGTGAACGCGACAACTTTGACTCCGTTTTCCTTAAAATTTTCAAACATCGTCGCCGACTTAGGACTAATTTTTAACTTTCCAGTTCGACGACATTTGATATTTTTGAGAGTGGGTTTACATATCATAAACCAAGCTCGCGCGGAGCTTGTCTTTACTGTGTACACATTCTCGGAAATGGGATTTCCGATTTCGGTATCGAAATTAAGAGCCATTTGATGCGTGGGTTCTTTTGAACCACTTGATATCTTATCCTTGAACATATCCCAATCGATACCTTCAACCACGCCCGGAAACACCATAACGTGGTAATCGTCCCGCTTACTGACAACGTGTGAAATAGACTCATCGTCTACTTGAATACCAAAGTCGATAAAAAGGATACGATCGGTATCCTTGACGTATTTCTGAATAGCGTCAGCTTTTGCATACGGATCATCGTTAACGAATACGATCTGATTTTGTATGTTATTTTGTATACACTGAATATTCATACGAAGAATCGTATGAAGTGTCTTCACATGACACGAACCACTTCGCGTGACGATGACAGTAGTAACCTTCATTGGGTATATTGAGATCTTAAGCCTTAAGCCTATCATTTAAGCACCCAGAAAATGGTAAATTGCCCACGTGTCCTAATGTGGTATTGCAATCCGCGTATATTTTACCTCCCATCTGCTGCCATCTTCGACAAAAGGCGTAATCTTCGGATAAATATCGCTTACTATCGGGGTCGATCATGCAATCAAAAATCGCACAGTATTCATCAAAATCTCGATTTTGGTGATCGTTCTTGCAGTTCAGTTCCGGGTAATGTTCGTGCATCTTGGTCAGGGCTTCCCGGGAAATCATCATGAAACCCGTAGGTCCATCCAAGACTTCGACGAAACCGTTAACAACCGATCGCTTCGTAGCCCCTATATTTGCCACGAGACTTGACGATATAAGTGCCATGTTGCGTTCGTCACCGTTCTCTGCAGCTTCTCGAGCCTGGTCCCACATGACGACCTTCTTCGGGTATACGGCAACAGATACTTCGTGACCAGAATTAAGTAAACGAAGCACTGATTGTGCATCAAATTCAACGTCTGCATCGATAAACATAAAAAAGTCGGCATCTGTTTTCTGCATAAATCTACCGATAGACACATTCCTTGCCCGATGCACGAGGCTTTCGTTTTCGGTCGTGTCAAGCATTAATTGTACACCTTCGCGCATCAAGAGCATCTGAAGATTAACGATGCTCTTCATGTACTTTTCGAGGCATAAACCCCCATAACATGGAGTACTGAGAAAGAGTTTAACCATACTAGTTTCTATTACAAATTATTCCTCTAAGTGTCGTTTTGTGATGGTAACGATTTTATTGAGTGTAGGAACAGACACTGAACATTTTTGACATATCTCATTTTTAGTGACTCTCGTGTTAAGAACCATATAAATAACAGATGTAGCCACACTATTCGGCGATTTACTCATCAGTTCAACACAGCTCTCCAATTTATAACACATCTTGTTACACGCTAAACGCTCTTCGCGCGTGACATCGAATGCGTTTAGAAGTCTGGACATGACATCGAATGGTTTGGTCACGTAATTTTTCTCGGTCTTTTCGTTGTCGATAGTCTGGGTAAAAATACTCGTCGTCCGGCTAATATCCTTGCATTGGATACCAAACATATCCGCTATATCCTTCGTAGTGCGAGGTACATTAGCAATCCTACACGCGTATAAAACGCAGTTTGCCTTGATACCAGATCGTACAGCTCCTCGAGTAAGTTTACCTTCGTTGAATTTTTTGTATAATGTCTTGGCGTCTCGTAAGATACTCTCTGGTAAATCTACACACGCTTCATCTATGTTACGATATGCATGGTAGAGAGATCTATCTCTGTGATTCATTGAGTTGTGAAATGTGATTTTAGCCATGCGCTTCTGTTGGTATGTTGAATTGTACTTTGTAGCAATAACGGTACTTTTACCCCACGAGTCGGAAAACAGTTCATGATTAGACGCGGGTACGGCACATCTCGAAGGATCGGATACGCGTCCGTCGTCTGTAACTCCACTCGTCCATTCCGCGGAATCGTCGACGTAAATTGAGTCGACTCTTCCACATTCCGTACACACCATTCCTTCCCTTGTAAGCGTTTTGTATATAGAACATTCTTTACATAATCGACTATCTATTGGCTTGATTGTTGGTTTTTGTTGTAAGCGGTCGCACTGGGACCAAATAGCAGCCAAAGTTTCTGAATCCATTATGAAAATATAAGTTGTTTTTTTATTTTAAATCGAACGCACTTAGGTCAAAAATTCACTTCGTCCATTTGAAGACGGACTTTTTCCTCTATAGCATCCACCGTTTGTTTAAACCTGGTAGATCCCGGGCTTCGAGGCTGCCATTCGTTCCACTGCCTATCAATAGTCGCGTGATCTGGGGGAAGATCTATATGGTCTATCTCGCTATCAGAAACTATAAACGTATCCGTACTACTCATATCTTCGTCAGATTCGTTACATAATACACTCTCTACTTCGCTATCTTGTTCTGTGGTTATTACGTACATTCTATCTACATCGTTTATACAAGTAAACACGTTATCTCCACCCGTGTAGTGTTCTAAAATACTATCTCCCCTGATCAAATTCGTTTCTTCGTCGAGAGTGTACACGGGGGCGCCTTTATATGAGAAAGAAGACTCCGAATAATATAGTATTATTAGGTAATCATCGCGATTCTCTTCTACTACCGCATACTGTTCATCTTCTACGTCGTCAATATTCACTAAAATTTTGAGTAAATCTCCAGGCTGAATTTCAGAAAATTCAATTTCAGAAAACTGTATCATCGTTTAAAGATTTCGGACAAAAATATTGTAGGCTAATAACACACGATATGGGAGTTGAGATTTTTTCAAAGACGGATTGTAAATACTGTACTTACGCGGAAAACATGTGCAAGGACTTAAACCTAGAATACTCAAAACTACTCGTTGAGAAGGATGAACTCAAAACACTCTGCGGCCCTCGCGCTGTCACTTACCCTCAGATTAAGATTAATGGCGAGCACATCGGAGATTACTTCGCTTTTCAGGAGTATCTCGAAGAAGCTGAACCTATGCTCTTACCTACTATGAACAGGTTCACCGTGTTTCCTATAGAACACGATAACCTATGGGCCCTATATAAAAAGGCCCAAATGTCCAACTGGACAGCTGAGGAAGTTGATGTGAGTGCCGACATGGAAGATTGGAAGTCCCTCACCGATAACGAGAAGCATTTTGTCAAATATATCCTTGCATTTTTCGCCGGTTCAGATGGTATCGTCTTTGAAAATATCAACAACAATTTTGCAGATGAGGTTCAACTCACCGAAGCGCGGTCATTTTACGCGTATCAGGTACACAACGAAATGGTTCACGGAGAAACCTATAGTAAACTCATCGATAAGTATATTCGGGATAGCGCGGAAAAAAAGAAACTGTTCGAGGCTATCACCACTATTGATCCTATAAAACGAAAAGCAGAATGGGCTATGAAATGGTTTGATAAATCACGTCCTTTTGCCGAGCGCTTATTGGCGTTCGCGTGTGTTGAAGGTATATTCTTTTCAGGTAGCTTTTGTGCTATCTTTTGGCTTAAAAAGCGTGGGCTCATGCCTGGCCTGTGCTTTAGCAATGAGCTTATCAGTCGCGACGAGGGCCTTCATCTCGACTTTGCCATCGAATTATTCAAAATGCTGCAAAATAAACCAACACAAGATACTATCCACGAGATCGTGTGTGAAGCGGTTGAAATCGAGAAGGGCTTCATCATTGAAGCTCTCCCATGTAGTTTAATCGGTATGAATTCCGAAAAGATGTCTGATTACATTGAATACGTGTCGGATAGACTTTTAAAACAAGCGGGGTTCAATAAAATCTGGAATACACAAAATCCCTTTGATTTTATGGAAAATATTTCCCTAGATGGTAAGACGAATTTTTTTGAAAAACGGGTTGGGGACTATGGAAAAATCGATGAAACGACCGATTTAGCTTTCGACGAAGAATTCTAATTAACAATGGGTCGACTGCCATCCGCGCACGAGACGTTTAATTTACCGGTTCCAAAGCTAACGGAAGCGGGTGTATCCGCCTCTTCGTTGATATCCATAGGTGAGAAAATCATACCGGTATCGTATAAACCGACGGGAGACTCAGCCATGCCTGGTAAAGGAGATTCAACCTCTGCCATGCGCGGCGGTCGCATAGGCATCATAGACGCGTCCTCCTCGTCTTCCTCCATCATGAGCTCTTCTTCGGGCTCGACCTCTTCTTCG